>JAAUXT010035117.1_pt1 | contig 65725 bp, 67 predicted proteins | sample 7278171 | NCBI WGS metagenome assembly JAAUXT01 (sample SAMN14350112, study PRJNA611818) | marine sediment metagenome | isolation source: surface marine sediment (1.8m) | place: French Polynesia: Moorea | collected 2018-08
AGAACTTGAAGTCGAACACTCCTCACACAATCTCAAATCGAACACTCCTCACAGAACTTGAAGTCAAACACTCCTCACACAATCTCAAATCGAACACTCCCCGCAGTGTCTCAAATCGAACACTTCCCACAATCTCAAAAGCGAACACTCCTCACAGAATCTCAAGTCGAACACTTCTCACAGAACCTCAAGTCGAACACTTCTCACAGAACCTCAAGTCGAACACTCCAAACAGAACCTCAAGTCAAACACTCCTCACTGAACCTCAAGTCGAACACTTCTCACAGTGTCAAATCGAACACTCCCCACAAGGCCTTCAGTCGAACACTTTTCACAGGATCTCAAATCGAACACTCCTCACAGAACCTTAAATCGAACACTCCTCACAGAGCCTCCAGTCGAACACTCTTTGAGGTCTCAGTTGGAACATCGATTTTGCAGACTGAAGTGCACAACATGAATGGTGAGCAGGTGTGCGTGTGGAGATATGCGTGTGTGTGACCAGAGTTGATGTGGGTGTGTGAACACGCGAGTCAATGTGTGTGTGCGTGTGTGTGCAAGCAAAATGTGTTTGTGTGTGTGTCTGTGCACGGACAAGTGCTTGTACTCGTACGTCAATGTGTGCACACACGCGTTTGTGGGGTTTGTGTCTCTGTACATGTGCTTGTGTGTGTGTGTGTGTGTGTGTGTGTGTGTGTGTGTGTGTGTGTACGTGCCGTTTACAACAAACAAACTTTCAACGAGCAGAGCGGCGTTCTGTGCGTTACGCGTGGGGTTTGCGCAAAAATCTCCTCCTCCTCCACATCTCTTGTTGCACGTAAAAACAAAAGCGCCAGTCACGCATTTTCCACAAACAAAAAATCGCAGAAGAGGAACAAATTTCAGCATGTCACGTCTCAGGCGAAAACAACACCCCGCGAAGCGCGTATTTCTCGTGAAAAAAGCTTTGACCAGAAAATATTTCACAGTAATCATCAAGAATAAATGAGTTTGAAACAAGCAAAATTTGCTTCGCGTGTGATGCGTGATAAAACGGACAATTTTTTTCTGTCACGCATGTTGGGAAAAACGAAACTTCCCTCACGTCCAAAAAGTTTGAAATTTCCGCGCGTTGTCACGTTGGTCGTGCGAAGGCGTCACGACGCGTCACGCTTTGACGCCGACACACGTTCGACGTCGTACATGGCGTCTCGTCCGCGTATATGTTCAAAACGCACAATGGGCCTCAAGGTACCACGCCGACGCAGCGCCTGGCAGTTTTGTACATGGTCGCAGCGCACGACACGTCCAGTACGAACACGTGCCGACGCAGATCTCAAGCAGCAGTTTCCGAAACTCAGCGCATGGCACATCACAGAAGAAGATTGAGTTGTACAGAGATTCAGCTCCCACTGAACTCATCACAAAAAACCTTGGTCTGCACGTGAGCTGTGGGATGGGGAACCCTGGCTGTACGCAACGCTCGAGATCTGAGGTCTGTCGACGTGTGCAGGGACGTAGCGACGCACCACCGGAAGCGAGCGACGACGCAGTGCACATGAACAAACACTTGCAGCGTAACCCGTCATTCACACCGGCGGGTGCGCCAGGGCAGGACGCACATGAAAGTCACAGCGCACCGCATTGGGTTTCACCTGAGTGATGTGGTGTGGCAATGGGGGTGCATAGTTGTGTTCATACCAAATGCTTACGTCGCAAATGGGCTCCAACGCCAACCATGCGCCAGCGCACGGTGCGTAATGCGTCATGCGGTAGGTGTGAACGAAGGCTGAGCCCTGCCTCAGGCCCAAGGGCATGTTGCCCAGTTCAGCGACGTAGCGCAATGCGCGGTGCACCCAGTGCAAACAGTTGACGACGCAGCGTCTTTTAACGCAGCGCATTTTGAGACGCAGCGCCCGTGGACGACTACAGGGACGCAGCGCGTGACGCTCCCACTGGGAACGAGGCACGAGGGTCCTGACCCTGGAAATGAAGAACGTGACGCGACGCGCCGCACCACGTGACCTCGACGTGACCTCGACGTGACCCCGACGCGTCCAACGCGACGTGACCTGCCGACAGGCCGCGGAAATGGCGCGCTGCAAACATTTTCAATTTCTCCACCAAAGACGTGACTTGCGAAAAAGTCATTCATGAAAGGGCAGGTCAGGTTTTATGATATTTTTTTTTTTCAAATTCCTTCTCGAGTGCGGAGGAGGAGGATCTTGGAAACTTACTCAGCCGCTTCTCCCTCCAAGCAAATCCTAAATTGACTCACAACCCCACTCCCCATTTTGTTCAAACATTGACATCGATCCCCTTCAGGGCCGCCCCTTTCCTCCAATCCCCCACCCAAATTCCCTGCGACCCCCCGCCAAAAATTTGTGCGCAACTTTCTCGGAGCAGAACTCGCCCCCTCTTGTGGTCGTCCCTCCCACGTGGACTGGATCCTGGATCCGCCCCTCAGAGTGAAGCTGTGGCGCGTCGTACAAAAGGACGCAGCGTCTCTGGGCGGTACAGCGGCGTCTCTCACGCGTCGTCAGGGCAACAAAGATGGCGCTGCGTCTCTTCGGTGCGTCGGTCATGCTGCAGAGAAGGTGAGGTGTGTGTGTGTGTGTGTGTGTGTTCCAGAGAGAGGGAGAGAGGAAAGAAACATGGCAACAAGAGTTCAGGTGATAGATAGATAGATAGATAGATAGATAGATAGATAGATAGATAGATAGATAGATAGATAGATAGAAAGAAAGAAACCAACAGAAGAACAAAGCATACAGACAAATAGCTGTATGTCAGACATGACAGGTCACAGTATGCGCTACGTATGCGCTTACGTGTTGATATTGTATTCTCCTGTGTGTCTCAAAAAATGTTCTCGATTTTCTTTTCTACATGTTGTTTTCGTTTACGAGACCTGCACACAGAGATCAAACAGGTTCCGATGTCGTGTTCGTGTGTTCGTTTCTGCGCGAGCTTGCTCGTGGGGTCAATCAACGAACACGGCCAAAACGAACACGCCAAAACACGCGCGCAAAATTTAGCGCGCCCGCGTCTCAGAATATTTTGAGCTCAGGGAGAACTTTTCGGTTGGTGAGGATCAGTCGCTTTGGCTGCAAGGGTGGTGCATTGAACAGCAATGTTCACTTTGATGTAACCATCAGTTGGTGTGGTGGACCTGGCCCCACCAGTCAGAGTGGTAGTTCTGGCCCCACCAGTTGGTGTGGATCCGCCTCACAAGATTCGTCCACAAACACACAGGCCCAAGAGAACTTGAGGCCCCGTTGAGGCCTGTCTTCAATTTGGTAGTTGTTCAACAAAATTTCTGTGCATGCTGTGTGAAACGAATGAGGGAGTGAAAGTCTGTTGCTTTTATGAGGTGTATGTGTGTGTGTGTGTGTGTTCTCCTTCAAATCGTCGAGAAAAGACAGAAGGTCTGTCTGTTTGGCTTCACGTCCTGCTGCTCTGTGCGCGACTGGGACCCGAGTGATTCTGACGCATGCTTGAAACAGCATTGGTCACGACTTTTCTTTGGGCACCCTTGGGGTTTGTGGTGACAAAACACGCACGGGACTTGGGTCAACAGAAAGCGTTGCTTCTTTTGAAATGACACTTCTACAACTCTGAGATCACAAAACTTGTCGTACGTGCTCGCATTGTGGTAGAATTTTTACCATGGGTCTCCAAAAGTCATTGTGTAATTTCACAGAAACCATTGTTGTACGTACATTGTAACAACGCTGTTGAACGCAAACTCCGTGGTCAGTAGGGACTGGGACCCCGTGTCGTCTTTGTCCCGAAGGTTCACCCAACCCGTACGGTCTGGATGTGGCTTGTGCTTCTGCTATTGGCCCGTTCGGCTCGTCAGTCGCTGCGTCCCTGTTGACGCGACGGTGACGCTACGGGACGCGTTTCCCGGGCAATTGTCTGCAGCGTCTGACGTCCAGTGTTTTCACCGGATCAACCTGTAACTTCACGGTCCCAGTCTCAGAGAAAGTTCAGGCTCAACCTGCTAGACAACGGTGATCTTCAGCCTCTGCTTACACTGCCACAAGTAGAAAGAAACCACAGTCATCAAAAATGAGTCTAACATTTTTGTCACTCAGGTGTAGAGGTCGATCTGGACTGGTGGTTGTCGCCATCTTAAGTTTGATCACATGGTCAGGAATAGAGGGCACGGCGTCTCGTGACCCCTGGAGGGCGCCACCGCCGCCGCTGCCGTCCGACGACGCCGTCCGCTGGATGGCGCCACAGCCGGCGGCGTCCGGCGCCGTGGCGTCGCTACGCCAGCCTGCTGCGCACGCGCACGTGACGCGGGAAGACGCCGCCACGCGCATGCGTTCTCTACTCGACACGACGCCTGAGGAAGGTGCGCACGCGTACGCGCGCGCAGACACGGCGTCGCGCGGAAATTTGATGTCACGCGCAGGTATGGCGCCGCGCATGCGTGGGCGTGTCAACACTTCGCGCGCACTAAACACGTGGAGCCGAATCCCGTGGGGCCACAGAATCCAGATGCGCCACGCGAAGCTCAGGACTCTGCAAGAGGAAGGTTCTCTCCGAGGTCTGACGCAGAGTGACATGGAGAGGGCGCAGCGTAGAACACGCAGGAGCTACGCCGACGTAGACGCAGACGTAGACGCGGACGTCAACGTGAAGGCTGACGTAAACGCAGACGTCAACGCTGAGGTCGCCCCTCTTCTGCGACGCTACGCCCACGCACTTGAAAACCCGACGATCGCCAGGGCGTTCTCTGCGAGACACAACGCCCTCCAGAGAAGCGACGACGCCGCTACGAGCGAGGTCGTTTCCGGTGGGAGGATCCGGGGTGGGGCCCTGGAGCCGCAGGGGGCGCTGAGGGTCGCCGAGGGAATGAGAGAAATCCAGGGTTTGGCCCAGGCGGGTCCCAGTCACGAGGTCAGGGTCGCCAAGAGAAGCATGCTGCACCAAGCGCAAGCGTCGCCGGAAGTGTCACCGGAAGTCGGGAAGCGGTCGGCGGTGGAACTCCGCGAGGGGGTGTGGACGCGGGACCACGTGTGCGCCGCGGTGTGTGCACACTGTGGGCGCGTAGCGGCTCGTCGTGTGGCGGCGCTGTGTAGCTCCGAGTGCCTCTGGGAGGGGCACCACTTCAAGGCGTGCATGCTCTACTTCCACATGCAGAAGGACTAAGAACCGGAAATGGACACCGGAAGTTGGGCGGGAAACCGGAAGTGGGCAGTTTTAGCATGAGACTCGCGTCTGCGCGCTTGCATGTCGTGTTTTTGTGGTGGAAACGAGCAGAGTTGGACGTGCGCCAGACACATTGTTGTACCAAACCTGCTCGCTGCACTTGACTTATTGTTGTCGGGAAAGAACTGAGGCGGCCAACCGTGAAGGTGTGGCTTTTGAATCTTTCTGAGTTTTCTCCCTTGGCCCCAGGGAGATGTGCCCTCACCCCTCGAAAAAGGATTTTTCCTCAATATCGTGCTGCCGTGACGTCAGTACTTATTCTTTGTTCTTTGAAATGTGTTGTCAAAGTTGGCGTCAGACACTGCGTCGCTGTACATATCGGGGACGTAACGTAACGTCGTGGAGTCACAGACCTTGCGAGACGCCTCCAGTTCAAACCAGATGAAAAACAAGAATCTCTGCTGTACGTCATTACCACGCAATTCTGTTTTTGTTTTGAGCGAAAAAAACTTTTAGCTTTTTTGTTCTCCGGTAAACTTGTAACAATTTAGCGAAGTGTGAATATGAAGACGTTTCCAAGGCAACGAGTGCGGTTTCGTTGTCGTTTTTTCGACTTTCTGTACAGAATGCGTCACGTGGCACCGCGCAACCGGCTCGGCGACAAGAAAGACGCAAGAACACGACAGCGACGTCAAGTACGACGGAAAGTCACGACGTAACATTTGACGTCAAATTTCACGTCAGACCCACGTGGACGTAGCTTTCCACGCAGCTCAACAGAAAATAACGCGCAAATTCATCAGGACAGAAAATGACAAATTCGCAGTTTTCGACGTGAAAATTTTGACGCGGCGTCTTCTTCGGAAATTCCCACACTGTGACACATCTGAACATTCTGACGTCAATTGAAACGTTGTGGGGCGGAGACGTCTTCAGTGAACGCGCTGACGTCAACCCACAGGGTCGAAGCTTTGGTCTTTGCACGCAACACCAGCCGTGATATTTGGACACAATTTGGAGAACTTTTCTTGCGGGGGAGGGTGTCAGGAGTTGCACCCCTTCTGGATACCCCCTGAACTACTGAAGTCGCCTCAGTCTCGGCGTCATCACGTGAATAACACTGTGCGTATTAAAATAGGCAAATTTATCACAACTAGATCTACATGATACCACACACACACAAATAAAATACGAAATGCACAACGGCAAACTTGAACATTGGTCTTAACAAAAAAATTTTCGTCCACTGTGCTCTTCTGATCTCCCAAGAAAAAGACTGATCAACAACACCGGAAATTCCTTCGCAGCAGCAACAGCAGAGGCACCCCCCACCCCGCCTTTCAACTCTGCACTGGACTGTTCGAATATCGCGCCGGACGCACCCGAGCCTCGGTGCGCTTGGCGTTAAAATCGGACACGCCCACCGGTCAAATATTTTCCCGCCCTCAAATTCTTGCTCAAAAAACGCACAACGTTCAAATTTCAACAAAACACGCGTTCTCTGATGACGTTGACAATTCCCACACGTCACAGCGTTTTTCGTTGCACCTACACGAAACCAAGGTACAGAACAAGAACACTTGGCAGAGTTGAGTCGTGCGACCGGTTTGGACTCTGAAATTCGTGGGGTGATTGGGAGATGAGGATGCACACACACACACACACACACACACACACACACAGAAGTGTGATTGCACAAGACGCGCCAACTGGGTCGCGCGACTCACAACTGTCCAGCACAAACGTAACGAGAAGGTTCGTCTTCCAATTCGCGCAATGCCCTTCTGCTCCTCCCATCACAAATCTTCACAGTCTCATTCAAGTTCTCAGGCAAGACAATGCCGGATTTCCTCTGGTCTCCATACGTTTCAAAACAACAACAAAGGACGACAATATATAAATATAAAATCTACCATGGATTGTCTTTGCTGTACACGTACCAAACTTTGTCCTGCACACAACAACAAAACAAAACAACTGCCAGTTCGAAAGTTCACTCTGTCCCGCCTTCCTAAATTCGAACAATTGTTCACGTTCGGTACCGCCTCATTCGAACACACATTTTACCCGCTTCGTCAAATTCGAACATAAATATTTTTTCTACAATGAAAGTGGGTTTGAAACAAAACTTCACCAAATCTGTTCGAACAAGCAGAGATTCCGAAGCGAGTTCGAATGGAGGGCCCAGAGGCGAACGTTTTCTGCAGACACGATTGGTGGAAAAGGAGCACATTTGGTTTTTGACGTTTACAACGGGGTTGCCATGGATACAGCGCTACGCGTCGCTGGTGACGCATGCGCAACAACATCGACAACCGGGATGTGGATTTGTAACAGTCTGGGGAAGGGTCAAGTGCAAATATGTTCGTTGGCTTGAAGTGCTTTCGTTTTGACATTTTGAACGCATGGTGTGTGTGTGTGTGTGTGTGTGTGTGTGTGTGTGTGTGTGTGTGTGTGTGTGTGTGTATGCGTGAGTCACCCTGAGTCTCTTGAAATTGTGAAGCTTACCGCCAGGAGTGTGCGTGTGTGGGGCAGGTATGCGTGCACCAAGTGTGTGTGTCGTGTGGGCGCACAAAGGAAGGTGCGTGTGTGGGGAGGTGTGCGTGCACCACGTGTGTGTGTGTAAGTGTGCGTGTTACGCGTGTGCACAAAGTGACATGGCTGCCAGATTCAAGACATAAAATACCAGACTTTCTGTACAAAAATGCAAAATACAACCAGTGAACAGGATCAACCCGCCCGTTACAAAAGCTGGTACCTCCGAGATACCGCGTGGTACAACCAAGGTACCACCCGCCAAAACTTCTGCCTGGTACCCGTTGGGTCCTGGCACAACCATGCGGAACCCAAGCACAACGTTCTATCGTCGCCCCCATGTACAAAGTCCTGAGGCTGCCTCTGGTGGGACCATGGTGTACCCTGGTAGAGCTAGGAACACCCTGGGTGGATCCAGGTCCTACAGACCGGGTTCGGTGTGTTACAAGTGTTGCTGGGAGTAGACCACCTGCTGTGAGAGGGGGTTGGTGGGGCCAGGTACCACCGAGGTGACCCCCGGCACCCCCGGAGCGGCGCAGGTCGGAATCACCGTGTACTCCTGGTTGGCGGCGCAGGGCATGCCGGGACTGCGCACCTGCGGCGGGCTGTGCGCCATCTGGGGACTCATCTGGGAACCGAAGGAGAGGGAGGAGGTGGGCGGGGCCTGCTGCTGCTGCTGTACCACGCCCCCTCCGACACCCACGCCCCCTGTCGCGTTCATCTGCGGGATGGTGCTCACCAGTGGCGCCACCACTGACGAGCTCACCCCGGGCGCCACTGTGTACACGATGTAAGCGTTGCTCCCCAGCGTCGTGGCGGGAAGTTTTGGCGCGAGCGCCGCGGGTTTCCCGCCATTTCCGTTGGCGCCGGCGGGAGATTTGGGGCCGGAGGGAGTCTTGCCGGGACGAAAGAGCGGCATGAGCGCCTGAAACAACCAATCAGAGACAACGTCGTAAACTCGTGGTCAGCTGCAGTTGCGCGAGTTCTCAGTGACTTCAAGGAACTGAGATGAGTACTGAGCAAGTACTGAGTGAGTACTGACCTCTTTGTGTGGTTTGTAGAGCACCCCCACGGGGGTGTTGCTTTCGGCTACTGAGTGAGTACTGTGTGAGTACTGAGTGAGCACTGACCTCTTTGTGTGGTTTGTAGAGCACGCCTACAGGGGTGTTGTTTTCAGCGTTCTTCTGAGTGGTGTCGGCGCCCTCCTCGAGCAGCATCGTGATGAGCTGTTTGTGTCGGTCCAGGTTCGCCATCGGGCACTGCGCAGCCGCGTGCAGCCTGCAATGCGCATGCGCGATACGGGTCAACGGGCGTCCACGCATACGTGTGTGTGTGTGTGTGTTCGTGTGCGTGCGTGTGTTTTTATATATGTGTGTGTGTGTGTGTGTGTGTGTGTGACCGCGCACACATGCTTCAGGTGTGCGTGTGGTGTGTATGACTGGCGAGCGTATGTCAGGTGGTTGTGAGGTTTGTGTGTGTGTGTGTGTGTGTGTGTGTGTGTGCACGTCAGGTTTGTGCGTGTGTGGCAGGTTGTGTGTGTGTGTGTGCAGCATGGTGTGGGTGGGTGAGTACATGCAGTGTGAGTAGGTACACATGGTGGGTGTGCAGTGTTTGAGGCACATCAATGTGGAGTGTGTGGTGTGAAGGTATGCATGTCAACCTGCAGTGTGTGTGTGCGTGTGTGATGTGTGCGTGTACTGTGTGTGGTGTGCACATGTACTTGGTGTGTGTGGGTGTGTGTGTGTGTATGTGTGGGTGATGTGTGCGTGTGGCGGTGTGTGTGTGCATGTGGCGGTACTCACGGGGAGTTCCCAGCGTTGTCCTGAATACGAAGGTAGCGCTTGAGGTTCTCGTCTGGAAGTAGTCCGAACACGTGACGCACGAGCTCCACACTCTGCGTCTCGACGAGGAAGTGAAGAGGCGTCTTCCCCGTCCGCTCGTCCTGAAGAAGTGTGGAGTGACTTTGAGTGTGCGTGTGTGGGGAGAGGTGTGCGTGCGAGGTGTGCGTGTGTGTAGGGAAGTGTGCTTGCTTCGGAGGTGTGCGTGTGTGGGAGGCTTGTTGTGTATGTGTGGAGAAGTGTGCGTGTGTGTGAGGTGTGCGTGCGTCTACACCCGGAAATGCAGCGGTGTGTCCCTTGTGCGCTCATCCTGAAGGAAATGCAAAGCGCCCAAAGTTTTCTGTGCTGCGCCTGTGTATGTGTGCGTGTGTGTGAGGTATGCGTGCGTTTCTGCCCCCCCCCCACTCTTGTGAACAATCGGGCACGACGCTTTGCCTGAGGAGCAGCGTTATGTGAGCGCGCTCAGTGGGAGGGACGCAGTTGGTTGTGTAAACACACGCGGGTGATTGGTCCCGTTCGATAAGCACCTCGCGACAGACAAGTAGTTCCGACGGGCGGATCAATTTATCTCCGTCGGGACTATTTTCTTCCTGGTTACGCACACATTTGTTGAAATCAGTCGCCTTCCCGACGTTGTCTCCTGATTTCTCCAAAGTGCAAATCTTTGACTGGAATTTCACTTCTGGATTCGTGCGCCCAACAGACGCTCCATAACCTCGCCCCTCCCCTGTCCCCCAAGCGCCCTGTTCCCCACCGCCCATTTTTGCCCACCCCTACTCCTCCCCACGCTCCACGCACACTCCACCCCTCCCCCGCTCACCCCTCCGCCCACCCCCAGCGGACGCACCTTCTCCTCGAGGCTCGCGCCCTTGGTGATGAGTGCCTCGACGACGCGCGTGCTGTCCACGTGACCGGAAGTGGACGCGACCGGCTTCCCGTGAGACTCGATCGCCACGTGCAGCGGGCGCAGACCTGAAGGAGAGAGAGAAGAGGGGGATGAATGAAGAGAGAGGGAAGCGAGGAATGAGAGAAGAGGAGTGAGAGAAGAGAGGAATGAGGGAAGAGAGGAGTGAGGGAAGAGAGGAGTGAGAGAAGAGAGGAGTGAGGGAACAGAGGAGTGAGGAAGAGAGAAGAGAGAGCAGGGAGTGAGAGAAGCGACAAAGCAGCGAACCTGTGTGTGTGCACGTGTGTGTGTGTTACAGAGAGAGAGAGACAGAAAGAGAGAGATAGAGAGAGTTATGCGGTATGCATGTGAAATGTGTGTGAAAGGTGTGTGTATGTGAGGTATGCGCGTGTCACGAGAGAGGAAGGAGAAAGCGAAGGTGACAAGAACGACTTCGTGGTGGTTGCGATGAAGAAGCGTTCGAATGAAGGACAGCATCAATGAATGTACGGAAGAGCGAGAGAATGAGCAATAAATTTGGCGAAGACTGAATGAATGAATGAATGAACGAACGAACGAAAGCGTACCTTCAGAGTTCCTCTTGTTGAGGTCGGTTCTCGGACAGTCGAGCAGCACGGACAGCACGTCGAGAAACTCGTCTCCGCGCGCAGCCGCGAAGTGCAGTGGCGCCCTGCGGTGGGGAGAATCAGAGTTAGTCACGTGGGAGACGGAGTCCACACATCAATCTTTGTCAGAACACTCTGCTGCACACACATTCACACACAGCTTCTTTCAATCGTTCACTCAGAATCGACCCTCACCCCGTCTCAGCCCCGTCTTCCTCTGAACACACACACACACACACACACACACACACACACACACACACACACACACACACAGAGTCTCTCTTTCTCTCTCACTCCGTCGTACGCATGCACGCGCACCCGTCCTCCCAGCACGCACACCACACGTACACACGGACGCACCCTCCCTTCCTCCCATCTTGCACGCACACCTCTCACACACGCACGCACCTGTGCACGATGCCCGAGGGTCGCTGGCTGATGGCCTCCTTGTTGGGGTCGCCGCCGGCGCTCAGGATCCAGTCGAGCGCCCATTGGTTGTTCACCGCCGCCGCCAAGTACGCTGGCGTCTGCAATCACAACGGCGTCGTGACGTCATTGTGACGTCAGTGGCAAAACGTCTCAAACGTGACAATTACGTCACGATATAATTGTACGCGCCGGTGTCTGCCCACACGACGGCATCCCATGGACACCAGCGTCACAAATGCCAATGTTGACCACACCCTCCCCTCCCCTCCCCTCCCTGTACCCCTCCCCCGTCTCAAACTTCCCACTCCCTCTCTCTCCCCTCCTCCCTGCCTCCTCCCTCGCCTCCCCACCCCTCCCTCTCCTCTCCTTCTCACTCGAACTCTCCCCACCCCTCCCTCCCCTCCTTCTCTCATCCCCTTCCCCTCACCCCTCCCTTCACCCCCTTCCTTCCCCCATCCCTCGCTCCCCCTCCCTCCCTCACCTCCCCCTCCCTCCCTCACCTGGTACATGTTGTTCTGCTTGTTGATCTCGTGGATGATGTTGATTTTGTGCTCCTGGTGCTCGCGCTTGAGCCGGTGGACGATGGCGTTGATCATGTAGATGGAGACCGGGTCTTTACTGATGTTCAGGATGTACGAGTGCAGCCACCTGCAGCCAGGAACACACGTCTCACACACGCGTATTCATGCATTCATTTAATTGTTGATACACACACACACACACACACACACACATTTACTGACGTTCAGAATAAACGAGTGCAGCTACCTGCAGCAAGTAAATCACGTGTCACACACGCGTATTCAGTCACACACACACACACACACACACACACACACACACACTTCTGAAGTTCAAGATGAACTGTCCAGCTGCATACAGCAGCAACAAGGACATAAGTTGGTCACGAGACACAAACACATGGAAAACACACATGCAGCTGTACAGACAGACAGACAGACAAACAGAGACAGACAGACAGACACACACACACACACACACGCGACAATGGCGTCTCTGTCTTGTTTGCAGACGAGTTTCCTCTGACCTCCCCTGAACACCCCCCCTTCCCCAGCAACACCCCCGTTGTCATGGAAACTCACGAGTCGCCCTCGCAGTCGAGTTTTAACAGATCCGCGAGTGGCTGAGCGTCTATGAGGGCCTGGCATTTCTTCAATAACCCTTGGTCTGCAAACAGAAGACAGAGACGCCGCGTCACTACTGCGCTGCTGTCGTTGCCATGACAACCAGCGCGTGTCGCCACGGCAACGCGACTCACATGTCGCCGTCGTCGTCCGCCAGCAGGATCTCCTCGAGAGGCTTGCCCGACACGAGGCGATGAGCGCGGATCTTGGTGCGCGCGTCCGTCAGGATCTCCGGGAGGGGGCGCTTCAGTAGCGGCTCGTCTGTGCGCGTGCGCGTGGAGCAGGGAGGGAGGGAGGGAGGGAGGGGGAGAAACGAGAAAATGGCGAAAGTTTATCACATGTCATTCACATCAACAAGAACACTTCTCGGTGTAGGCACGCGTTGCGAGTGCGAACGTGCGACGTGGGAGGAGGGGAGGGAGAACGAGAAAATAGCGAAGTAATGACATGTTTCCCAATTCAACAAGAGCATCCGTCGGTGTGGCCACGGAGCGTACGACGGAGGAAAGGCACAAACGACAAAGAGGCCATTGAATAAGTTTTTGTGTTCAGAAAAAATTGTCCAAAGCACTCGAAACAGAAATCCTGGAGATCAAATACAGACATCTCACTCAGTCTGTGCACACGAATTTATGCGGGTGACTGAACCCTTACATCACGAAGATCTGGCCACAAATCAGGCGTTGTCATGGTTATCTACCATCATCCCTGCCCGTGCGTGCATTCTATCGTATTCGTTGACTGAATTATGACGTGGTGCTGGTTGATATGTCTTGTTGACAACAGGAAATCTGAGATGACGCTGAACTGGCAACAAACACAAAAGAACCGCCCTCCCCTTCACCAGAAGATAATCACGTGCTGATCTACGGGTCACGAATTTAGCTGCATAGAACACAGAACGCGACAAGTCACGGACGAGTGAACGTAACAAATCGCAATGGACGTGTTGGTGGTTTGGTTTTTCTGACACTGTCCCCAAGATGCGCGCACAAAACCATGTGTGCCCAACCCAAACCCCAAGGGCCACGGACAACTGGTGACCATTTTGTGCAGTTGACACCAGTTGATGGATCTGCAGGGAACCAACCCGAGGGTACAGGAAATACCACCAGTTGGTGCTCCGGGTGTTGGAATCGAACTGGCCCAAAGTTTCGGGACGGCAGAAGCGAACCGCTCCACCCGTTGCTCAACGGAGCTCTGGTTGCCATGACAACAATGACCATCGAAACCAACTGACCTTGCATTGTTCCCTTGACAACACCGATCAAAAGTGACCCGCATGCACATCATACGTGTTGTTCCTTCACTATCTGGTTGCCTTTGTGATGATCATAGTAACTGTTGACTTTGTGCACAACTGACCCACTTTTGTTGCCTCGCAACCGTGATAAGCAACGAGACCAGCGTTGTGTGAACCAACGATGACAACCACCACCAACCGGCGCTGTGATAACCACGAGGGCTGGTTCACGCTGGGCGCGGCGTGCCCTGCGTCTTGCGTCACTTTGCTTCAAATGACGTCACGCCAGATGCGTCACGTGTCACGTCAAGGCATTTCACGTTGGTGCGTGATGAGTTGACGCAGAGTATTTTGCCTTGCGTCAACGTCACGCTGGACGCGTCAGGTACAAACGACACACCCAGGGTGAAGCATGCCTGCTTTAAAGAGTGGCAGAGACCATCCAATAACAACAACAACAACAACAATTCAAATTGTTTGCAAACAAAACGAGTTTGGTCCTTCATACCTTTTGTACCCAAAGATGACAATGTAAGTCCCTTACTGTGGTACAAGAGATCCATGTTGTTTGTTCAGTCCCGTTCCTTCTCAAAGATTCGCTTCTCTATTGCCTTGGTTACGTTGAGTTGTTATGGTTTCAGCTCTGTTCTGGTTCTGTCGCCATGACAGCATGGACCCGTGTTTTTAACGTTGTCACGTTGTAGATTAGAACCAGCGCGGGGGAACAGGGGCGCCCACCCACCCACACACCGTCCGTCCAATAGCGGCCACGCAGGGAACACTCGAGGAAAATCGTTACAATGGGGAAATTGAATAGAAACTGAAATTCTGCACACTCATCATCATATTTCAGTCCATAGAGAGGAATTTGGGGGATGAAAAAAAAAATGCGTGTGTTCGTATCACGCATCGCAGTCGGGGGTTTCCGCGCTCCCTCGGCGTGCAGAGTGACGACCAATGAGAGCGCTGGGATTCGGCGACCCCGGCCGGGGCCGCGTGGCCAATCAGAGAGTGCCGTGCTGGCGTGGGAACACACTTTAACTTCCTTATCTGGTGGAGCCGAGTTAAGGCTTCGATTCACAGGTTCTTGAACACAAGCTGAGGCGAGAAAAGTGGCCGAGATGAGTTTCTACCACAACTGACAGAATTTTTGAACGAGAAATGTGCAAAGAAATCGAACTGATATTCAATTCTGGTGGATCCAGAGACACGCGGGGGGGGGGGAGTAAACCGCCCCTCTTCCCCGACGACCTACAAGAAGAAAATACATGCTCCCCGTCTCCACTTTCGTGCACCTGACAGTTATTTCCCCCTTCCCCTCAAACTGTTTCAAGAGTTGAGAACACCCCCACGCCCGCCCCCCCCCCCGCTTCCTGAAAAAAGTGCCCCCTTCAATCGAATCCTCCAGCTGGCCCTGAGAAGTGGGCGAGGTCGAGCCCTCATCACAATCGAATTTCTCCGGTGAAAATCCAGGAACAAATCGAACGGATCCAATGTCCAACCCACATCATCCACTGTCTTCGTCCCAGCTGACTTGTGACATTTTCCGGTGAAATCCTTTTCTGACATTTTTCTGACTTTTTCTGAAGGAGTTGGGCTTCCAAGTTTTCCGGAAGCCCCAATCACCGTGACGACACAGACGTTTCTGTTTGCGATCTGGTCGCACCACAAGCCCGCAAACCGCGGTATGTCCGGGATTCTCACCCCGGTCACTGGGCTCAAAGGTCGGTCGGTCGCGACACGGAAAACAGGATCCAGTGCCATTTGTTGCACAAGGTTTTTGTCTGGGTTCCGGGTCATAATACCGGACACGGCTTTTCTGTACTCATACACGCACACACACACACACACACTCGCACGCACAATCGCACGCACACCTCCACGAACTCCAGCACACCTCTCCTCTGTTGTTCACAAGTTGAATAGTTCTTCAACGGATCTTAAGCTTTGTACCCGAATCAACAGCACCACCATTCAAAACAACACAACAATACTGACCCCGCCCCGGCACTTTGTTGACACCGAGGCCCCTCGCATCACGTGATTCGCTCAGAAAGAAGCGGGAACGCGTCTCACCTCTATGGCACGGGTTCTCCTTGAGTGCCGGAGCAATCGCCAGCGGCTTCTTCTCAACCGGCTTCTTCTCAGCCGGCGGCGTCGCGGGTTTAACCGGCGGAGGCTTCTTGACGACCGGCTGTTGCGGCTGCGCGGCGCTGCTGGTTGCTGGAGCCTGCGGCGTCGCCGGCGGATAAGGTTTCGGCAACAGACGAGGCAAAGGTTTGGATGCGGTGGGGACGGGTTTGCGTGTTGGGGGGCGGCCTGTCTGCCCTTTGCCCTTCGCACCCTGCGCGGCGGCGGTGGCGGGTTGGGGTGCAGGGGTACCCACCACGATGACGCTGCCGGGAGTCAGGAAGAGCGGCGTCCCTGTGGCACCGGCGGTCTGCGTCACCAGGGTACCGGGCGCCAGGGAGACGTGGGGTCCAGGGGCCTGACCCAACACCGTCGCGCCCTGCACCAACTGGGCCTGGGTCACCACGACGGGCTGCTGAGGCACTGAGGGCTGCTGGGTACCCGATCCGAACGACGAGGCCGGGAACACGCCAGGGGCGGGTCGCGCTGGGTTCGGAGGGACAGTCTGGGCGGGGTAGGTCTGCGTTGGGTACTGTGATTGGGTGCTGGGTACGGCACCTGAAGGAACAGCAGAGGGCGCTGCGGGACCGGGCTGCGGCTGTTGTTGCTGTTGCTGTTGTTGCTGCTGTGGTTGCAGCGTCTGCCTCTCGAGCTCCTTCTCCCTGATCCACTGGTCGATCATGTCGAGCTCGTCCTGTTTCCCTGACGACCGTTTCTCGGCGTCGCTGTCGGACGACGCCGCGTCGCCAGGCGACGCGACCATACTCGAGTAGCCGCTCGTGCCCGAGCACACGCTGCCGGGGCTCGACGGCCCCGACACCGTCCTCGTTCTGAGCAGCGCCGCGGGCGCTGGCGCCCCCTGGTGGTGAAGGTCACGAATCTGAGGCACTTCCGGTGGGGCGGGTCCCACGAGGTTCGGTGGGACGTTCGTTCCGCTGTTCCCGAGCATCGTCTGTTGCTGCGAGAGATTGTTCTGTGCGTAACCGGCAGCGAAACCGGAAGTGTTCAAACCGGAAGTGGCCATGTTGGGCTGCTGGAACATCGCAGGCTGTTGAAAAGAGGGCATGGGCACGTGACCTTGGGGAGGAATTTGACCTTGGCGAAATTGACCTTGAACCCCAGCTGCTTGGTCGTCGGCCTCCAAGTCGTGCAGAATCTGGAGCAGAGTAGCCTCGTCAAACGAGTCGAGGTCATTGGGGTCAAGGTCGGGGACGAGCGGGAACTGGGCCGCCTGCAGTGCTGCCACCTGCTGCTGAATCTGCTGTTGCTGCGGGTGCTGTTGCTGCTGTCGCTGCAGCTTCTGCTTCTCGATTTGCTCGTAGTACCATTTGATGGTTTTGTTGTTTGCCGCAGCCGGCCTGACGGAGCCGCCGGATGTATGCACCGGCGGTGGCTGCGCGTGCGCGTTGGAGCGGACGCCCTTGCTCATCGGGTCCTGACCGCGGTCGCTGGTTCGCTTGACGCCGCCGCTTTTCTGCTTCGTGTGCGTCGGCGTCTGCGTCACGAGGTTGGCGTAGTACTGGGAGGGTCTCGGTTCCCCCGGTTGTCCCCTGGAGATGAGCACCTCGTCGTTCTTGTGGTCGCCTCTGACGGTCACACCCTCTTCATCCGAGTCCGAGTCGTCAGGGAGACGCATTTTGCCGAGGCGACCGGCGAGGTCGGACACGCCGCCGGTTGGGCCAACGCTGAGCCCGCGCATCTGACTGATGACGTCATTGACGTCGCTGCGCGCGCACTCGGGACGCACCTCGACGCCGAGACCCGTGTTGAGGATCTTGCGCTCCTCTGACGTCACCGCTGACGACGGGGACGCTGTTGCCGTGGTGACGGTGACGGTGACGGCTGCTGCGGCGGCGGCGTCGCCATGCCCCTCGCCCGGCTGGTTGTCCAGCTCTTTGCACACCTCCGTTGGCATCGTCTCTGTTTCTCACACGTCAAATTTTTGGGAAATTTCAAAGTTATCACCGGCCACTCCTTTCCAGTCTTCTCTTCTTCACCCTTCTGACGAGCAATCTCAACTTTCCCTTCCTCTTGTTTCAAAATTCTTCGTTTTGAACTGAGCTTTGAGGTTTTCGCCTCCGTTCTTCCTTCAGTAGTGAGCGTCTCTGCGTTTCGTTCCTCCTCAGGAATCACTAATTTCCTCCTTCTCTCCGCTGCCAAGTCACGTGATCACGTCGCTGTCAATCATCCAAGTCTGAAGCGAAACCAAACAAAACCTGTCAGCACTGTGAATCCAGGGGCGGATCCCAGTGGGGGTGGAGGCGCGACCCTCCTTGCCCCCGTGAAAATTAAATCACTCCAAATTTTCCTCCTTTTTGTGGTTTTTGTTTCAAAGTTCCACTCTGGAACCCAACGGGCCGCCCCCTCCAAACCGAATCCTGAATCCGTCCCAGAATTCCCCTCCCCCAGGGGGCGGCTCTTGAAGAACGCGACTCACGCCCTGTTTTCTGCGTCACCCAATCATCGCTCAGAACCACGTGTCGCGCCCAGCCCCACCAATCATCGCTCAGAACCATGTGTCGCGCCCAGCCCCACCAATCATCGCTCAAAACCACCCCAGGGGCCAAAATCCCACTCGTTTCAACCGTAGATCACGATCGAGGATTATGATAATGTATCGACAGAACCGTCGAGCCGAGATCACGAAGTCCAGGGGCGGACCTAAATTTTGGACAGGGAAGGGTGATGCCCAAGGGGAAGGGGCACTTGCTCCAGAAGGTCCATGGTTCGGTCATGCCAGAGGAAGAAGGGTTTTGGCTGAGAAGCTCACAATTCGGGAGGGGGGGAGTTGAAGTGAATTTGGAAGCGGGGACGGGGAGTCAGGGAGACGAAAGACATGAAATCAGAACGTTTTTTGTGCAAAACGAACATAAATGTCGCCTGTGATTCAAACAAGGGTGGGGTGTTCTTCCTGTCAAGGACTGTGGGGGGGGGGAGGGTCCTCCTCGACTGGAGTCGCTTATGAATCTGGTCAGCAGGAAGGAAAGAAACTATCCATTCTCATCCAGATCTCTGCGATCCAGTGAGACGCCCGGATGGACCCGGGGGCACCCTCCCGCCCATCCCACCCACCCATCTTCATCCACAATGATGGAATCACAACCCCAGTCCTGTCCAACCTTGACCAGTGAAAATTCAATCTTGTTTTGTTCAATTTGGCCAGGAACATCAACACATTGTTCCCAATCAGATCGGCAAAACGGACCCAGGGTGGGTCCAGGAGACCCAGACAAACACACACACTCACACATACTCAAAGACGACACTCGAACACACACGCTGATCAGCGTGTGCGCGCGCACGTACACACGCACACACACACAAACATAAAATCCAGTTTCACATGCACGGACACACGCCGAACGCACACGCACACAAACCATTGACAGCACAGTCGCACACAGACACAAACACAGACACAAGCATACTGAAACACAATGAACACACCCGCAAACTGCACCAAACGACACACACACACACACACACACACACACGCACACACACAACTTCTATCGTCAGACGGAATCTCAAGTTTCACCATCGACATCAGGACCTGGCTCCACCTCTGCCTGTCCCGAACACAAGGAAAAAAACACAAAACCTCTGCCCCACCTCGACAAACAACACTTCAATCTTCCTTTGTCCTATTTTCCTGGAAACATCCAATCGTTTTGTCCATATCGCATCTCGAGTGCGTGCCATCAAAATTTCATACGGTTGGGAAACTCTCGCGTGTAAAACTTGCATGAGATTTGGAAAGTGCAAATCGCTTCCCTGATACTGACACTCCTCTGTTTGTCTTCTGTCGTCATGCGACAAAGATTTCAGCGGATACAGGGTACGATCCCACATCCTCGAACGTGTGGTGGGCCAGCTGAATGTTGGTGAATTCGCACAATGTTCAGCCCACGGACTGTCGGGCATGTGTTTCATCAATGGGCGAAACTGTGGATCATATCCAAATGGGAAGCAAGGGGGTGATTCAAGAGATTGGGCGGGGGCGTCACACGGTTACGTACGAGAATTGGGGGGGGGGCGCAGGGACCTCCTGTGGATCCGAATCTGATACGAGCCTGTGTTTTCCGTGAGATAAGGTCTTGTTGTAAATTTCCACTCGACTGTCGTGCAGTCGTGCACGCAAGCGAAAACACGCACACGCACACACCGCCAATGGCGGCCGGAGACAAAGAGCACACACACACACACACACACACACACACACACACAATCCTTCTGAACAATCTTTGAAGAAAGGACGTGATCACTCAGTGATACATGGGTGCGCACACACACACACACACACACACACACACACACACACAGTGCAATTGATCACGAATTCAGGCCAGTTCTTCCACATGTCAGCATTTCTTGACTGCGAAGAGAAGATCGAAGTCATTGTGGCTTTTTGGCCAGACTGACCCAGAATCAGGTCAAACACATGACCTGTTCGCGGCACCGCCCTCAGCAATTGATCTGGGTCACTCTCGCACAAATAGGTCGCGTTGACCCAGAAAAGCTGGTGTGAAACAGATCAGTGTTGTTTGTCTCTCGGGGCAACCGACCTCCAGCAAGGCACTGACCTCCAACTGTGCGGCGGCTCGACAGTGTGTGTGTGTGTGTGTGTGTGTGTGTGTGTGTGTGTGCACGTTCCCATCAGTAATCCCGGAGTCAAGAAGGTCAAACCCAGGTCAAGGTCTTCAAAGTTTGTTCAGAGTGATTCCAACACAATCTTGGAAGTGTCACCTTCGAGTCGCGTGTGCTTGTGTTCTGTTTGTACCTCAACCCCCCCATTGGCAGTGTGTGTGTGTAGCTGGTGTGTGTGCGTGTTGGATGTCAACGGTCAACAGATCGAGATCCAGCGTTGCTTTCTCAAGTTCTTTGTCCAGAAGGATCCAACAGATGTCACAAATGACACGTGCATGACAGACCAGGAAGTTAAGTCTCGAAAGGTCAGTCCAACTTTCTGTCAAACAACCGACATTTCCCCTTTCACACACCTGTCATCGCTCCCAGTGCGAGTATCTGGCTGAAACTCTGCTTTAACTCTGTACTCGTGTCACTTTCACACACGTTCACCGCATTTCTGAAGGCAAATGTGCAGACTTCAGACCTCAGACGTTGAAAAGCACAACTTGTCTTCAACATGATAAAATCTCATTCAAACTTGACCAAGCGAACATGCACGCACACACCTCAAAGTTCTCCACGAAACGCCCCCAACGTAATACTCACATGTTCGAGGGAATCTACTCCAACATTTTTCACCATCCAGAGAAGTTGACAGCTTCAGAAATATTGATAAAACTTCTTCCAAACTCAACTTGCTTCTCTCTCGTGCTGATCCTGTGCTGTTTGTCCCAATTCTCGTAGCTGTTTCTATTTTTAGACGGTTACGTTATGTTAATGAAGGAGCGAAGCTTCTCATTGGTCGAGACGCGGAGCGGGGAATTTGCCTCCGCCGTGTTGACCGACAGAGCAGGGTGCTGGATCCTAATAAGTTGTTGAACGGCGTGACACCCTGCTCCAGCAGACAGAAATGGGTAGAAAAATCGCAAAATATCCACTGAATATTTTGCCATAGCGTGAACGTTTTTCTGTGGACATTTTCAGGAGTTTTCAGCATTTTGTTGCACCGCGGAGTGCGTTTGCGGCGGCACCGTGAGAAAGAACCGGGAGCCGCTACATCCGGGGCTCAGAACAGAGACGCCATCTTGCCGGCATGGTGTAGCAAAACGAAGAGCGCGGATAGAAAACATACTTTCGTGACGTTTCACTGCAGAATTCCCAAGAACAGGTATTTGCGAAGTACTTTTTAATACTTGTGAATCGTTTTGACTTCGGTTGGCAGGAGAATCATTGTGGTTTTAGTTGGTTTGTCAAGTTTTGAAAAAGTTCGAACAATGGCGGCCAGAGGGTTGTTGGTTTGAAAATCTCAACGGAATCGAAAAGTCTGTTTTTGGCTCAGATATTGAGTTTTACACGTCGGAAATGTTGCGAAGATGAAGCAGTTTGCTGTTTATTTGAAACTTGGTGACCTGTGATTGGGGAAACGTATGAGGAAGGGTTGGAAGGCGTCGGTGCACTTGGGTGGCGTGGTGGCGTGACCTCAATTCGGCGCTTTGTGGGCGGAACGCAACTTTCCTGTCGTTCCTTCGCATTTTCAACAACTATTATCATTATCAAAGATAGTTGACGTTGGGAGGTGGAATTTAGCAAGACGTGTGCGCGTTTGAGAGAGTTTGGAGTGGTTTTGGGGCGGGATATGGAGACACGCGGTCGCTACGTGCGCCGTGCAGCGGACGCCATGTTGGCGCGGCGGCGCAGAGCGAGGCACGTGACGCAGCGGCGGCTGCTGCAGCGAAGCCAGCGAGGCGTGGGTGGGCGTGCCGGGGCTGAGGCTGAGGCCGCGCTGCCAGGCAGTGAGCGGCGGCTGGGTGGCTGAGGGCGGCGGGCTGCTGTGCTGTGCTGAGTAGCGGCTGGCTTGGGGAACAGGCTGAGAAGTGGGGGCCGGGTGAGCGGGCTGGGGCGGCGGGCAGTCAGGCGTGCGGGGTTTGTGTGCTGTGCGGTGCGTCTTGCACACAGAGCCGCGGGGGAATTGGGACTGACGTCGGGTGGCTGGGTTCAGGGTGGCGGGGATTTTGTTGGCCGCTGCAGTGAGGCCACGGGGGTGAGGGTCAGGGTGGATCCAGGGTCGGCCCAACACCACGGGGAACAATTGATTTTGCGCCCGCGGCCCCACATTCGCTTTGTTTTCACGTGGGATTTGTTTGAAAATGTTCACCTGATGTGCCAGTCCTGTCCCCCAAGGGCCACCCTTGAGATGTGATGTGGATCCGCCCCTGGGGGCTGGCGCCGTTTTCGAATGAGTGTGGCACGGGATTGGACGAGGGTGGGTTGGCCTGGCGACGGCGTGGTGTGCACCATGTGGGTGTCACGAGATTGAACTTCGTCCTGCGTGATGGGTGCACTTTCTCGAGCCGTTGCTGCATGCTGGGCGGTGGCGGCGCGGCGTGCTGGCTGCCTGAGCAGCGAGCCGCGTTGCTGTGGTGATGGCTGTGGCGTCACGTGATGTGGGTTGGCGGCGGCGTGCTGCTGTGGCTGTGCCAGCCGGCGCCGCTGGGGCCTGCGGCGCGCGCCACAGTGCCGCCTCCCTCCACCACACAGCCGCTGTGATGGCTGCGGCAGTGAGGGCGGCGGGGGCCACAGTGCCGCCTCCCTCCACCACACAGCCGCTGTGATGGCTGCGGTAGTGAGGGCGGCGGGGGCCAGGCTGGGCTTCGAGCCACAGAGAGAGATGAAGGAACAGCTCTACTGTGGGAGTGAGGGCGAGGGCCAGTGGGCTCGACGCGCTGATAAAGATGCTGGGTCTGCAGCGGGCGAGGGGGGAGGGAGGCGCGCAGCGCGCACAGGCCCCCACAGGGCTCGCGGCGCCAAACTTTGACAGAGGGAGGAATTTTTGGCTGCTGCGGGGCAGGTGGGAGGCGGGTCGCCCATTTGGCGCCAAACTCTGACAAAGGGAAGGGATTGTGGGGGCAGTTTGCGGACGACGAATGTGGGGCGAGTGGGAGGCGGGTCGCCCTTTCACTCAGAGGGGGTCAACTGGCGTCACGTAGCATCCCTGTTTATCAGAAACTGGGGCAGTATCCGTCTCGCTTCACCATGCGGGCTGTAGCCCACAGCGAGCGGCCTTGGGCTGGGGCACGGGGGCGGGCTGCTGCTGCTGCGCCGCGGCTCAGAGGAGGGCAGCGGCGAACTCGGGCCCAGCGGCGCCCGCTGAGCCGGAGCCGCGCGCGGACAAAGGCGGCGGCTGGCGCGCTGTGTGCGGAGGGAGGGAGGGACGGCGCTCTGCCGCCACTGCTGCTGCGCACTCGATGAACGCCGTAGTGCGCAGTTTATCGGCTGCTGCCGCCGTCGATGCTGGCGCCGCGTGGCTGGGAACAGTGCGCCTGTGTTTCAGCGACTGCTGAAGGGAAGCGTACGACTACAAAGACAACGTACCAATACACTGTACGAGCAGTGTAGAGAGACGGACCCGTTTTACGATCATCGCCACACCAAGAGTGGGAGGTGAATAGGATTTTCTGGGTTACGCATCCACAGAACTGTTTTCACCACAGGCAGAACGATGTCCCTTCAGGTGACACAATGACCAGTTGGCGCTCCTTGCGCTTCCGGTGGGAAATGAGGACACGCACTGGAAATGACCCACATTTTACCTGACCACGTACTGTGGATGAATGTGCGCTTAGATTGTGATTTCTCTCACCTGATGGGCATTTTCTATTCACGACCATCAAATCAAAGTGGTAATTTGCATGCCAACGATTGGACACGGATGAACAGGTTCTTTGTTTGCAACAAAACGTTTCGAAAGCAAATTGTCTCGCTGCAAGCGGACAAAGTTTGTGTCGTGCCACTGTACGTGTAGAAGTGTGCCTGTTTTGCGTGGCAGCTCACCACGTACCCACCCACTTGGCTTCACCACGTGAAACGGACGCGACCACTTTCCGTTATCTCAGTTGCACGTGTCGTAAAACGTGCCACGTGGTGTGAGTGTCTGTCACGTTACGGACACGTGTCGCATGTTGAGGGAGGCGACTTGCGAAGTTTACGTTGTGAAAAGCCGCCAAGGTCGAGGTCACTTGGTCACGTGTTTTGTCACGTTGAAAATGCAAAAGGGACGTGACGCGATGACACTCGTCTCAGGTTGTCGATACGAATTCTTGACGGAAAGCGTGAAGTGTTTGAATACCTTGACCTTCAATTGCAGACGCGACGCGATGGCGGCGATGGTATCTGAGCGCGACCGCGTCAAGGCGCTGCTGACGGAGGCGGTGACGCTGCTGTGTAAGAACAGCGTGACGCACCGCGCTGAGGTCGAGGTCGAAGGGCTGCTCGGCATCACCGTCGACAAGAGCGACGTCTTCCTCGTCAACCTCCACCAGATCATCACCAAGACGGGGGGCGATAATACAGCGGCGCCCTTCGTCACCGCAGACGGGCCTTTCGTGACCTTAGCGTCCACGACGACGTCAGTGCCTTCGCCGTCCTCCGCCGCCAGGGGGAAGGTCAAGCGGAAACGGAAAGCGGAAGCGCCGTCTCCGTCGGCTGCGCTGGCGGACTTCGCTCCGCCGCCGCCCAAGCTCACGCCCGCCCCGCCCATCCTCCAGCACAAACCGCAGCAGAAGCAACCCGCCCAGATAGTATTAGCCGACGACGATGAAGACGGTGCCAACGGACTCAACATTTCACAAGGTGCTCAAAACGAACTGGACTCGTCCATAACTTCCGGTCGCCAAAACGAACTCGGCTCAGACCCGCCTTACGACGAGGACGCCTCGCAGCACGCTGACGACGACGAATCGGGTCAGGCGCACGAACCGGAAGCGGAAGAGGAGGACGGTCTCCATGGTAACGGAACTGTGTCAGTGAAATCGGAGCAGGACGAGGACGCGAGTTTCGCGGGGTTCGGAGTCGACGGCGATGACTCGTCGGATCACGGCGTCGTGGCGGGAACCAGTCGATTCGGGGACGGCTCGTCCGGACAAGCGTCGCCCAGCAACCAGGTTAGTGTCGCTTTGACCTGATTCCGCACCTCACACACGCATTACACCCACCACGATGTGCAGAAATTCGGCGGAATCGTTCGGGTTCCAAGAGAATCGATTCAGTCTCTGGGTTTTGAGCACAGAAACTGCTGCAGAGCTCGTCTTCGGTTCGTTGAATTCGTCTGGTGTTCAAACGTTCCGAATCTTCGAGGTTGTTTCTGAGGCTGTCACATTCAAACGTTGCGACGGGTTTGAGTGAAGGGAGTGCTGGAGGACTTCAGTCGCGATGCTGCTGGTGCGTTGGCCACTGTTGGACAGGATGGTTTGATTTGTGCGTGGAGAGCTGTGCCAACTGCTTATAATCGTTGGGTGACACGGACTCCAAACTTCATTGCGTCACGGTTGAACGTTGGGAAGAGTTCAAGTTCTATTTTGAGCAGCAGCAACAGCACGGGGGCTCTGGAGCACGTCGCAGAGTGGTTCGAAAGCGCGGCTGCTTGTTTTGGTCGAAATGGTGTGTTGCAAAGGGAAAGATTGAAGGGAGGTGTCACGTGTGCGGTGCACGTTACGTGTGCAGGCAGCAGCTGATCAGGTGGTGCAGTTGTGTTCAAAGATTGACTTGCACGAGCCATTGTTCTGTCGCAGCAAGATCCTGTTTCGTGAACATGCAGAAACTCGCGTCGTACTCTGCAGAAATATGTGTGTGTGTGTGTGTGTGTGTGTGTTCCAAAACTCGCTTCATAAGGGCGTGTTTCTGTAGCCTCAGTGCAAATTGCATGCAACACGGGGGTTGCCGGGCTGTGTTGCTGAGACTGAGCACTGCGCTGCGGTGCCACACCCACAGTGTGTGAGGGCTGCGTGCATTACCCTCGCCTCTCGCGCCCCTGGCCGGCACACTGTCGGCTGAACGAGCAGCCACCGAAGATGAAGTGTGTGCCACACCCTGCGTGTCTGGCCACACCCTCGCGTAGAGTACCGAGTTGATCGAGGTGCCGGTTTCATACGTGGTACCAGTTTCACAGGCTGACGCTCGGTGCCTGGTTCCAGGCGCGCGCGACTGAGTTGCGTCCATTGCAATCAATTTATGGCGGCCAGTGTGCGGACAGAGGGGCGTCGCGTCTATTGGCGAGAAACAATGTGGTGTTGTGTTGGTAACAGCGTAACAAGGGTCGTTCGGTTTGGTGACCCGGAGTCGGCTTCACTCCGTTTCCCATTGTACGGCAAGTCACTTGGTTCACGAAAACGAACGGCACCAAGGCCAGGCTGTAAGTTCGTTCCCCGCTGCACGTGTTCAACACACCAGTGTTCTTGTTCGCTAAATGTGGCTGAAAGTTCTCAGCAAAGTATTCCAAAAATGGACTCGGGTCAGTCAGTTGAGGTCGCGGGTTCACAGGGGGAGGGGAGCAGATAAGGGCGGGCGGAGAGCAGGCGACGAGCAGTGCAAAATCGGGGGCGTCCCCGAGACGGGGCGGGGACCGGAGGGGGCGACACAGGGGAACAAGGTTCGGAAATGTAGCCGGTGACATCTGTCGGGAACTGAACTTCACCATGCCAGCAAGTGAACTCAAGAACATTTTAAGTAGACCGCGCGTTTTCAACTCGACGCAGTTTTTGTTCGAACCCTGCACGCTTGGCATGCAAACTTCACATGCTCTTGCAACCAACCAACACTCGCTCGCTCGCGCAAACAGAGTGCGCGTCTTCAGCGCGGTCGCATTCTTGTTTGCAGTCGGACGAGTGCTCCAAATGCAAGCGCAAGTTCAGCTCGGAGTACAACCGGCGCACGCACGAGGCGCACGGCTGTAGCGGGGACAGGGCGTGTCCCTACCTGTGCACGCTGTGTGGCGCCACCTTCTGCACGAAGCACGCGCGCAAGTGCCACCGGAAGAACAGCGCGGTAATGACGTCACGCCGCGTCAATAAGTTCCGCGTTTCAGTTGGTGTTGGGTTACGTTCTCTCGATGCGTATCTCGCGCGTAGTATCGCGAGACTTTACGAGTGTTGGGCTGTCATGGGACTGTCTGGTCAACCCTCTGGCGAGTCTGTGGTCAAACTGAAGGGCCGGGCCTGAAAAATGAAGAGATACGGAGGAGAAAATTCTGAATTTCGCTCAGAATTATAAAGTGCATGCCTCAGCATCGGTTTGGTCTAGTTCGGGTTCCAACTCTGCACTTTGAACTCCTTCAGAGTTGTGAAAGAATCCGGATAGAGAAGAAGGCAGGGAAGGAGACGGAGGAGCAGAGAGCGCTGAGGGAGGAGGCCGAGAGGGTGCGCAGAGAGAGGGAAGAAAGGAGGAGAGAGGAGGAGTTAAACCGAGCCGCCATACGACAGCAAGCCCAACTCAAAATAGCGGAGCACAAGACCATCACTTTTCTGCAAGAGCAAGAGAAATTGGAGAAAGAACTGGAAGAAACGCAGAAAGAGTTGGCAGAATTCAAGAGAAAAAGGCAGGGTGCGGGCAGTGCCAGTGACGCTGACGTGACGCGGCTGGCGAAGACGCAGGAGAGCGAGCTCGTGGGGTGGTGGGGGACGATGCGGACGGGGTCCAGAGTGGGAGACGGGCTCGGGAGAGAGAGCGAGGAGACGCGCATGCGCAGAGACAAGGGGAAGGAGTCCGGGAAGTGTGGCGGCAGCGCTGCTGGTGCCCCCTGTGGGGGCAGTGGTATCAGCAGCAGTGCCGCCCCCTCCACGTTCAGTGTTGCCCCTTCCAGCAGTGCTGCCACCACTATCAGTCGCACCCCCTCCAGCAGTGTCACCCCTTCTGCTATCGCTCGCGCCCCTTCCGCCAGTGTCCACCCTGAAATCAGTCGCGCCCTTTCAACTATCAGGGCCGCAATCTCTGCTCTGAGTCGCGCACCAACCAGTATGGCTCCCTCTGTGCACAGCAGTACTGACGCCCCCTCCAGGAGTCGTGCGCCCTCTAGTAACACCCCCAGTAGCAGTGTTGCCCCCTTAGCGAGTGCTGCTGGCGCCCCCATTATGAACACAAGTCACTCTGGTGGGAACGGTGTGTCTCCCCCTGTGAGCAGTGTTGGCCGCACCATCAGCAGTGCCGCCCCCTTCGGTTCATCAGGGAGGTCGATGATTATTCAGGCTGAGCATAGGAAACTGGGCAGAGAGTTGGCGCAGGCGGCCGTCGCCCAAGTGGCCAAGAAACGACAGTCGGAAAGCGCAGAGAGAGGTGGCGCCCCCTGGAACAGTGGTGCCACCTCGTGTTCGAGTAGCATAACTCCTGGTGAGAGAAGCGGCAACCCAACTGGGAACATTGCCAGCACCACTGGTGCCCTCGCAGAGAACAGCGTCACCCTAGCGACGAGCAGTGGCGCCCCCTCTGGGAACAGCGTTTCCTCGTCCACGAACAGTGGCGCCCCCTCTGGCGGAATTCGTTTTGACATGGCGCGTATCGACGCCGTGTCGGAGGCGCGGGCACCAGTGCGGGCGTCCGTGATCGAGATCGTCCCGGAGACTTGCCCGCTGCACGGCGTCAAGACTTGAGCCGGCCGATTCGGACTAACAACCTGCGGACAGACGATGCGGAAATGCCTTGTAAATCAGGAGCGTTGCCTTGGTGATTGGTTGTTTGCAAGGATCCGGCAGACAGAACTGTGCGCGAGTTGTTGTCAGTGGAACCGTCTCCTGTGGTTGTCGTACGGTGAAATGTTTTGACAAGAAGAAATTCTCGTTTTGGTGTACGGCTACGTTTTGTGCGTTCTGGTGGAACTGTGGTTCGGTGCTTTGAGTTTCTGCAGCAAGTTTGGTGCCAAAAAAAGGAAAAAGAAACGCGTTGAAGACTTGTTTGGTTGACGAAGAAAGGGGGGGGGGTGGACCTTTTGCGACTGAGAATTTCTGCACGTGTGGTGGTGAAAACATCAACACAACATCGGGCGTCGTTCCCCGGGATGCGTCACACCACGTGCTTCTCACGTGTTTCCGGTCACACTGTTTCCGTTTCAGACCAAATCCAAGAGAAATAGTGATGGCATCTTGGGGGACGTTCAGGCGTGTTTCACACTGAGTGCGTCGTGCGCTCCGCGGCTGTGCACGTCAGTGGGAGCTGCGTGGACTCTGGGGCACATTCACGTGTACAGGGACGCGACGCGTGACGCACCCGATGTGAGACACGCTCTACACACGACGATCTTCAGATGACCTGGCCGCACTCAGTTCCAACTGTCATCCATCTTCAATCAATTTCAATCTTTTCTCCAGAAATGTATTTCAAATTTCAAAAAGCAGTTGGTTTGGCGCGGCCAGTGTTTCTGTCGATCAGCACACACAGCGGTAACCCAGGGAGACGTCACCAGGGCGACCGCCACATCTCTGGGTGCTGCGCCTTGTGTATCGTGTTGTACTTAGACACGACACGGTCCGAGGGTTCCGCACGCTCAGTACAATGAGAAGTACCCGGGAACCAGGCGGGGCGTGGCGGCTGGGTGTGGCTCGTGTCGCTACCGCCGCCGCTGCTGCCATGGTTACCGGGTCACGTCTGCCGGGAAACGCCCTTCTGTGTTTGTTCAGTTCACGACACTTGATGTTGGAGGGGTTCGGTGATCTTCGGAACACGCTCGCGTGGACAGGGTGGGTTCACGCGGGGTGCGTCACGCGCTGCGTGTCTGTCGGGAGCGCTGCGTCATGTCCGAAGGACGACGCAACGTCGCGACGTGACGCCCTTGACAGCAGCGTGACGCACGTGGTGTGAGCCCGGCCTGTGTTGGTGTTGGCGCGCCGAAGCTTGCCGAGTTTAACCGACAACTTGTGGTGCGACGGGACGGACGCTGCTCGGGTTGTTAGGGGTTGTACCAGTCAAACTGGCTGCCATGGCAACGGGGTAGTGGTTGCCACGTGGTGTCTGGGTCCGTTTCAGCTTTTGGTGCGTCGTTTGGGTGCGTCCGATTTCAGGAGCAGCGTCTTCACTGTACAGTTCTGTTTGTGCTCGTTCGTTTTGACTGACCGCGGGTGACGGCAGATGAGAGAGACGCGTAACCAGGGGCGACGTGTCGGGACGTAGTCTTGCACAGATACGCTTTAGTTGTCAAAACGTCAAATCCCCCAATTCGTTCGTCGAAAAGCAGACGCCATTTTGTTTTTTGCTGCCGCGAAATTTTTGTATCCATGACAACCAACGCAGCCTCGCTCTCATCCGCGCTAGACATACAGGTAAGTTAAGTTCTAACCGACACTGGGCGTGTTCGTTGTGCGCGCCGAACACTGGGGACGCCAGGGGGCTCGCGATAGCGTTCTGCGCGCACATCGAACGCGCCCTGTTCGTTCGTTTACTCTTACATGTGTTGCTGTTGTGATGGCGAAGGCCACTGCTCGAAGGATAAGTTTGAGTTTGATACTGACACGGATCGAATCAGAGGTTTCGTGAGTGGAGTTTAGGTTCACCTGTCTCCGCCGAATCCGAACTCCCGCTTCAGACGAACTCATTCGAACGGGGGGAAATCGAACACTGCCACAATTGGGTCTGAAGAGTGAGTTCGAATGAGGCGGGGGCGGTTCCGGGCCGGCTGGTCCTCAGGATTTGGACTTTGATTGTTGTCGATGACGCGTCTTCCCACGCCATCTGGTGGAGCACGGTCGAGCTGAGGCAATGAGAGAAATTCATCCCCAACTGGTCTCGGTCTCAGTCTGGACAGCGGTTGTTCCTGTCAGTAGAATCGCACGCGCGAGAAGAGTTGCTCCCGTTGATTTGTAGCCCGAGTTCCCGGTCGCGTTTCTGGACGTGCCGTTCGTTGTGCCGCAGCGGCACCAGGGGGCGGGGCCGTTTCCGCTTCCGGTCGGAGGCGACGCCGCGATCTCCGAGGTTCAGTCACCGTTGCTTCGTTCTGAGTTTTGTTGAAGCGGTTCGAGTTGTCCAATGGGCGTGTCCGTTTTGCGCAGCGAGCGGTGCGTTGATACTGCGGTGTGTGCGCGTGCGCACAGTCGAGCGACGCAGGGCAAGGTCAGGTCCAACAGCACCGTATTCACCCGTGTACGAGTGGCACTCGAGTATGAGACGCACCCCAACTTGTGCGTTGAATGTCTCTTGAAACAATGGGGATCTCGAATACATGCGCACATAACCCCCCCCCCCCCCAAGTTTTGGTTCTGAATTTTGGGACAAAGTGCGTCTTACACGGGTGGATACGGTAAATGTCCATTTTGACACGAGGTCTGCTATTCCCGTGTCTGGCGTGAAAATTCACCTCAAGGAGACGTGCATTCCACGCGGCCAATGGGACGGGGGGGGGGGAGGCGGGAGCCACGAACTCGTGGGGCCCGTCTTGAAGATGGACGTCGTGCTGTAACGGTCCCTACCGAACCGCGCAGCAACGCGAAGAAAAGAACGTGCCCAGCCGCCGCCGCTCAAAACGAACGCGCTCAAGGTGTGAGGATGGTGGACAGGCGTTTCTGTTCGAGTTCGGGGGGTGAAGAGGGTGATTGGAGACGGGGGTGCGGAGGAGGGGCGGGGGCGGCAGAAAGTAATTCCTCCAGGAAGTGATCCAAGTTCGGGTTGGTACCCCTCTGATGGGTGACCCCCCAACTAAATCCTGAATCCGCCTCCCCCCCTGTGCAGCTTTGTTTTCTTGTTCTGGTTGACTTTCTGAGTTTGGCTTGAACAATAAAATTACCGAGTGCCATTGGTGACTTGTGCACTGAGCACGTTGTGGGTGTGTTCGTTTTGCATTTCGTGTTCCACGTTTGCACTGGAATTTACGACTGCAAATCGAACACATTCAACCAAATACGATGAACTCGCGTGTTTTTGACACCACGAAGAGACGTCAAGAATGAACCGTTCTTTTGACGCAATGTTGAATTTGACGCCGACGTCAACATTTGGCGCTGACGTCCCTGGAGAGGGGGGAGGGGATTGACGTGGTGCGCTTGGTATTCAACGGTCACGTGCAGTTCAGGAAACTGAAGGTAGTCCGTTTTTCTCTCGTTCTCAGACGAACAGAGGGATGAAGACGGTTGTGGAAGCTGGGCGCATTCTCCGCCGGTCCACCAGGAAAATCCCCAGCAACCGCGGGGAAGGGGCGCCGACTCTCCCCGGGAGCCCCGGCCCCAGTCGCCGCGGCCAGGGGGCGCCTCACCGCGGGGAGAGGGAGTCCGTCGGGGAAGAGGAGTCTTATCGCTTCCTGATGCAGCTGTCTGAGCAGGTTGCCAGTGGCGACCTGAGTTTCCATAGCGAACAGGAACAGGCGGTCCTGATTGGCCAGCTAAAGCAAAGTAGGCTCGAAGAAAGACGCTGCTTTCTCTGCCACAAGTGGTTCCTGGGCGGGTGGCTGCTGAAGCACCACCTGGTGGTGGCGCACTGCAAAAAGCGCTTCCGGTGCATCCTGTGTGGTGAGCTGAGGAGCTTCGCGACCTACAGTAGTCTGTTGGCCCACCAGATGAAAACACACCACACGACAGCGTGCAACTTCTGCGAAACAACGTTCACCACCGAGGCCAAGTACAAAAGCCATGACTGCCCGGGGCTGAGTGCAGTGGAGGGGGCCCCGGCCCAGAGGCCCAAGGGCCCGCGGCAGAACCGCGCGGCCCGAGGGAAGAAGGGCACGGCCCGCGCGGTGAGGAAGCCCCGGCGGCACCACCTCCAGCAGCTCGCGCGGGAGACGGGCGATCTGCGGTTCCGTGATCACGTGACGGCGGAGGAGCAGGTCACGTTGGTGCAGCAGCTCAGGAAGAGGTTCCTCCAGGAGCGACAGTGCTTTCTCTGCCTCGAGCAGTTCAAGGTCGGGTCAGGCCTGAAGTTGCACCTCCTCAGTGCGCATGTCAAGCCTCGCTTTCACTGCGTGTTGTGCGAGAAGCGAAAGCGAGTCTCGCGATACCGGAACCTGATGCAACACCAGATGGCGCAGCACGGCAAGACGGGCTGTCAGTTCTGCCGACAGACGTTTGAGACGGTGGTGCAGTGGAAGTGTCACCGCTGCCCCGCCCTGCTGTTAGGGTAGAGCGGGGGGGGGGGCGTGCTGGGGGTGTCGTGGGTGGGGGCGCATTGGTGGGGTACAGGGGGGGGGGGCGAATTCGGGTACGTGCGACATGCGAGTATTGGGGCTGATGTGGAGCGGTGGTCTCTGTGTACACGGAAGTTGGTAGTTGTAGCGCATTGACTGACGCCAGCGTGCCTTGAGCGATAATGAAGAGACGCGACACGTGCGGCTGAGCGATAATGAATCGTGAGATGCGTGGTTGAACGGAAAAGAAAAAGATATTGATCAGACAAGCGAAAACGAATAAAAGAACCCGTGATTGTTGTACTCGTGTACTCTTTGTGTTCCAGCATTTTGAACAGAAAATAAAACATTCGTTCCAAGCAGTTGAAAATCATTGTTCAATTCTTCTTGGCGACTGTATGTTCTGTGCAACAAGACGCGCGCGATACTGGTACAGTGGTGTTCGGCGAATTCGAACGACGTTTTCGTGAAATCTGCTTTGTTCGAATTGGTCGAACAGAAAATTCATTCTCTTCAACAACGAGGGGAAAGAAAGTTATTTCTGCGACCAGCAAAAAAAATTGCCCCTCCCCCAGGAAAAGTGATTTTGACCTTGAAGGATGAGATTTGGAGCTAACCGAGCACTGCTGTACCTTTGTCGTTCCAGAAGCCCTCCGGAGCGAAGAAACGAAAAGCGAAAGCGAAACCGAAAGCGATTTTGTCGGCGGCGTCGACGCCGGGCGTCCTGCGCGTCGAGGACCAGAATGACGACGACGCCGCCAGCTGCGACGCGGACGCGACGATGAGCGGAAGCGTCGCCGGAAGTGCGGGCACCGGAAGCGTTAGCCTAACCGGAAGTCACGATTCTCTGTACCCGTGCCCCGCCAACGATTGCGACGAGGAATTCACGGACGGCCTTGACCTGCTGCGACACCAACTGGACCAAGGTCATCTCCGTGGCAACTACTGCATGGTGTGCGATAAGGGGTTCACGCGACGCTATGACCTGAAGCGGCACATCATGTCGCTGCACGAGAACTGCACCTACCAGTGTGACCTGTGCATGAAGATCTTCAGACGCCTCGACTCGTTCAAGAAGCACCAGCTCAAGAGTCACGGCATCGCGTACAACAGCGTCGACTCGTCCCAGTCGTCTCCCGTGGGCGAGGACGACGAGGAGGACGAGGGCGAGGAGCCCGTCTACGAGATGTAGCAGCGTGACGTGGACGTAGCTACGTGGTAGCGTGCTATGGAACTGGTCGACAATATGTGGTGTGGCTGATGTGAGGGTGGACGTTTGGCTACGTGATACGAGGCGTGTTTGAGATTACAGACCTCTCCTATGGGCGAGGAAAAATGAGATGTGGCGCAGTTGACGTGGACGTCAAGTCACTCAGTAACGTAGACGTGAGCGTAAGTCTGTCGGCTACGTGAACGTGAATTTCAGCCGCGTGGCAGATGGTCAGTTGTCTGCTGAGGGGTGAGGACGAGGAGTTGGAGGAACCAGTGTGTGAGGTGTAGAGCAGGTGACGTGGGCGTCAAGTCACGTGGACGTCACGTGGTGCGTGTGTGTGCACGCATACAGGCTGTGTGTTGAGGTGCTGTGCGTGTGTGGCGCTTGTGTGCGTGCGGCAAACAGCGTATTTTGGTCGGAATGACCAATGACGAGTGCCTTGGTGGAAAACGGTGTGTGTGTGTGTGTGCGTGTGTGTGTGTGCGTGCGTTTGTCGAATATGTGCAAAGGGAATTGTGTGACGGACTCACCAGGATTGAATTTACCAATGAAACCGAGGCTGCCTCTTCTGTTGCCATGACGGCGACGCTCGTTGTCAAGGCAACAAACAGTGAGTTGTGTCGTTACAATGAAGCGGTTCTTGAAGTCAAAAATGCCACGATCGTTTTGTGGTGACAACAGTTTTGAGGAACCATTACGTCACAGCGTGACGTCACTCCGTTGTGTGACGTCACTGGATTGAAAACTAGATTGTTGAGCTGCCTAAAGCTGTTTGAAATCTGCTGATCTCTTGGACAATCGGAAATGCATTTTGTTCAGTTTCTTGTGTGGATTCTCTTGTTTCCTTTGTGTGTAGTTGTCCATGTTCACTGTTCTGTTCGTTGCGGCAACTTGCCTGGTTGTCTTCTTGTTCCTGCATCAAAATTCATTCTGATATTCACTGCAACTTTAATTTTCGTAAATTGTTCATCTCGAATTTGAATTGTTTGGTTGCAGTTTTCTTTCGAAGTTTGGCCTTCCTACAAGCAAGAACGCACAAAACGGCCAGTGTTTTGAGATCCTACCACCAGCGATACAACAACTCGAGTAAAGTGTAGAAAGAAGTTAATCACACCACCTTGTGGTGCAAGGCAGGGGCGGCGGGTGCGGGAGAAAATAAACTGAAGACACACCACCACGTGGCGGTCTTGGTGCTCGAATCAGACATTTGTTGACCCCAGGATGTTATTGTGCGACCACGTGTTTCTCACGTGCTTTGTCACGTGCCACAAAAAAGATGCTATTTTTGTCGAGACGCGTGCGTCGTGTTGTCACTTTGTGCAGCGTTCTTCTCGCGCCAGCGCGTCTTCGTCGCGTCAAGTGTTCTTGTTTTGTGTGTACAATGGTGGCTGGTTCTGCGACGGAATAAACATCTTCTCATGTACAGCGTAGACGCGATTTGCTTTTCTTTTGGTGACCATGCGGAGGGTTCGAATGACGCGGGTTCGGACGAGGAGAGATCTGCGGAAGCGGGACACGCTCTACATGTTGACGATGACGCGATGTTCTCGCTGTGTTTTGCAGACGTATGAAACGTGGTCGGACGATGAACCGGAAGTGAAGCTGGAGGTCACTTCCGGTGACGATGATGACGACGCTGAGCAGGAGAGTGGGGCGGAGCGCACACTGACGTGCGAGCAGGAGGACTGCGGGAGGAGCTTCCGGAACAAGCACGAGCTGGTGCGACACCAGTACGAGGAGAACCACCTCTTCCTCATCTGCTGGATCTGCTGCAAGACGTTTGAAAAGACGCACGTCCTGCGACGTCACATCGCTATGACGCACGCGCTGCCGCCGCTCACGTCAGCGACGCGAGGTGGCGGCAGCAGCAGCAGCGGAAGCTCAACACGCAGCAACAACAGAACGCGCGGAAACAGCAGCAGCAACACGGGAACGCTGGTCCTTGTGCGAACTCGCAGCGGCACCCACCTCGCAACAGCCAGCCTCGCAACAACATCCACTGTCAGCAACAACCAAACTACGCCAGCGTCAACTACGTCAACGTACAGCAACAGCAACCGGCCCGAGTACCGGGAGGTGTTCTGCGCACGCGCGACGGACCCGCCCGGATACACGTGCGCCATCTGCTTCTCGCACTTCCGGGAGCGGCGCTACTGTCGCGACCACTTCACCAACGTGCACAAGCGCAAGATCTGTCGCGTCTGCGGCGACATCGAGTCCGGAAGTTACGACGAGCTGATTGACCACGTGAAGCGCGCGCACGCCAACGACACGTACGTGTTCGAGCTGATGCAGCGACGCGAGAGCGACGGGAAGAAGATCGTCAAGTGACGTGCGACGTGACGTGACGCGACGTGACGTACTTGAACGGCAAGAGACGTGGGAAGGACGCAACGTGAAGTGGTGCATTGACGTGAGATGTCATGCTGTCTGGACGTGAGGAAGGTCGTGTGGTGACCTTCGACGTGACGTGACGTGACGTTGCAGTGACGCACGCAGCGTGTGAGGACACAGAAATGGCGCGAGTGACCTGATCACAACGCTGTGTGACCGAAAATGGGGGCTGGAGTCGTCCAAACGTCACTGTGTGCAGGGATTGGTGTTTGACGTTTTTTTGTCGGGTGGGGAGCAGGGGGTGGGGGAGGAAGATCTTTTGGGGGGGGGTGTGAGAAAAACTGACGACACACCCGTGTTCCGCGAAATCTCTGATTCTGTCGAGAAAGGAGGTAGTAAGACCATTCAACACTTGCCGTAACATTCCAGTTGAGTTTTCTGCGCTCAATCTCAGATCATGACATGTTCTGATGTGTTAACTTCGTTGCTAAGTTGCTGCTAAAGCACGTGGCGTGTTACCCAACGTAACGGCGTCAGCACGTCACGAGTAGACGTCACGTGAGACGTCTCGTACTGACTTGCTGAAGTTGCTCAGGAGACGTACTTGCTACGTGAAGCGTCTTCGCAGCGTGGGACGTACTCGCTTTGCGAAAGTACTCGCCACGCAGCACGCGCGTCTGTTTCAGACATCAACGTCACGTGACGAGACGTCAGCGTCAGGTGATCACGACGTCAAGTACGCGCTACGTGAGAAGTACATCTGTTGGAGCGGCACGTGTCGCAGCGAGTTCACGTCAACGGATGCGCTGCTGCTGCATCAGTATGAACGCGATCACGTGGGTTTCCAGTGCTGCGCATGCGCGAGTGTGTTCCGCACGCGCTCCGCCACGCGGCGCCACGTCAAGGTCGAGCACCTCCTCATCCAGGAGACGTTCACGTGTCCTAAGTGCGCGCCGCCCCGTTGCTACGCGACGAAGCACCACTTGTTGTGTCATGAGCTGAGGGCGCACGGCGTCGTCAAGTGTGACGCATGCGCGGTGGAGTTCGAGTCGAGGCAGCTGCTGACGGCGCACCGCCGCATCGCGCACGCGACGGAAGCGTAACTGCGACGGCGCGTTGCTTGGTAACCAAGGTCATGATCTCGATGGAACTCCATAAATTCCCGAGTGAGACAGAACATTCTTTCCTGTCGAAGCTGAGCTGGTTCAGAGAATTTAGAAACTTTCGTTTGATGTTCAGAATTTCGTTCCTGACGTTCTTTTGCGTCCAAGTCCACGTCGTTGGTTTGGTGTTCTGCTGAAGGTCACTGTTCTTTTCCGTTTCCTCTGTTGTGGCATTGATTGTTGGAGGAGCGGTTGGGCACAGACCGCGCGTCTCTTGGGAGACCGCGCGTCTTCACACACGGTGTTCTTGTTTTGTACGATTTTAGCAGCAGCGTGCAGACTCGAGAAGTCACAGCAGGGATTTTTGTGTTGGGTGTGTTCGATTTTCGCACCGAATATTCCGCGTTTCCACAATGTCAGAGAAAGTTGAATTCTTGTGAAAATCAGACATTTGACACGTAATAAAATATGATCAAAATGTAAAAAGAAGATTCTTTTTGCATCTTTAACCCATTCTTACCGATGCTTCGCTACCGCTTGCAACACAACGACGCCGCATCGGATCGGAAACGATAATCGAATCGGAGAAAATCGGATGTGTCGTCGGAATCGGATGCGCACTCTGGAACTAACAGGACAGGAACACGCCGCTAACACGTCACACGTCGGGATGAACGTCGCGCGTCGCGTCGCGTTGCACCGAGACGAAAACGACCCGCACCCACGTGTTGCTGGGCGATAATTGCGGCAGCGGCGCAAACTGAAGATTTCCACCCTCTGTTCTTGCAGAACAGCCACGGCGGCGTTGTTGGCGTCGGTGTCGGTGTCGGCGGCGGCGGCGTCGCACCGGAAGTGATGCCGGAAGTGGAGGACGGCATCCTGTACACGCGCGACGTGAACGCGCAGGCGTCGGCGTCGACGGCGCTGTACGACTCGGTGTACCGCCGCCGCCCCGTGTCGACGCCGCCGCCCGTCGGCCTCAACGCCAACGGGCGCTACTCGTGCTGGACCCGCAGCTGCGAACGCGAGTTCGACACGCCCGAACAGCTGCTTGAACACCAGTTCGAGTCGAACCACCTCGACTACATGTGCTGCGTTTGCGACAAGGTGTTCTCGCGCAAGGATATCCTGCGTCGTCACATCAAGTCCCTGCACCTGAAGGAGGTGTTCGTGTGTCAGCAGTGCGCAGATCACCGCACGTTTAACCGGCAGGACCACTTCCGGAAGCACCAGCTGCAGGCGCACGGCATGGTGCTGTGTCCCACGTGCGGCGCCGGCTTCACCGAGACGAAGGCGCTCACGGCGCACGTCGTCAACGAGCACTCGGCTCCGTCCCCGTCCTCGCAGTAGCTCTATTATCGCTCACCGTGAGGCACGTCGGGATGACGCTGTTGATTATCGCTCAGCTGAAGGCAGGCGCAGCTACGTTCTTGATTATCGCTCACTGGAGACATGTTGCAGAGCTCCTCCGCGCTTGTCATCACTGAGTTGTGCGCCGCAGTAACCTCTTAATTATCGCTCACGGCACTCCGGATAGTGCGATGAAGCAATCAATTATCGCTTAGAGACACGTGTTACGTGCGGCTCGGGTCTGCGCACGTCTGGACGAGGCCGGTGGACTGTGATTGGCTCAATGACACGATGAATCTCACCCACGTGGTGTGGCACGGGAACTTACTTGATTATCGCTCAATGAGGACGCGTTGTGATTGGTTGAGGGACTCCTGCATCGAGGGTGAGGGAACCTGGCAGTAGCACAATGCGATTTCACAGGGGATCTGCAAGAAACACATTGTATTTCTTTTCACGTTAAAAAACCTGGAGTTCAGGTGGACGAATCTGGAGTTGAATTCGGGCACTTCTCTTTGCGATTTTGAGGTCATTTTCTGTCAATGGGCACCAGTCTGAACTGTTTTTCACGCGACGCAGCCTGGGAGGGAACCAGGCCACGCAGGGAATGTCAGATCGCGCGTCTTCAACACGCTGGTGTTCTTGTTTATTCTCGTACGGCACAAGGGATGGTGCTACACTGTGTGTTGTTATAACTGTAGCCATGGCAATCAGTGGGACACGTCACGTGACGCAGCTACCGCACCGGAAGCTACTTGCACCGGAAGCACGTGGTTTGCACGTGGTCTGTAGATCGTTTTTTTGGGACGAAGGGTTATTCAGAGGACCTGCGCTTGGAAAGCATGCAGGAGGCAGCACCATATAATACACGCTGGGAGCGTTGGCGGGACATTTCTGGTGGGTTCAGGAAGGCAGGGGGATGAGGGGTTCTGACCTGGAAAATGATTTCTTTTGTTGCTTGCGTTGTGACTTGTGGTGCGTGTTTTGACTCCAGCGAAGGGGATGGTTCTTGGCAGTCTGTGGATTTTCGTGGCAGAGTCTGCATCCTGGATCGAATTTCAACAGAACCTATTTCTACAGTAACCAGTAACACATGTCAGGCCTGTTTCACACTGACTGGACACTTGCGTCAAGCGCCGCGCACTTGTGAATGCTTGTTCCTCTGTGGATGGAGATGGGGATGAGCAAAGTAATGGCCGCCTCTATTGGCGGATTTCAGAGGTAAAGGCCGCGTTCGATTTCCCAACCCGGTGGGACTGTGAAATTCTATTGCTTGTGAGGCGTGGCGTGAAAGGAAAAACAAATTCAACACTGGCAGCCAGGTTATCAAAACACGAGACCAGAATCGCGGCTCGTCAGGGTGGAAAATCGAACACGGCCCAAGTTAACCGGATCAGGGTTTCACTGCAGAGTACATGTAAAGTGGCGTCCCGATTTGGGTGCAGTTCGATGTGACCGCCGCGCTGCATCGCGAGAGTCCCGCGGGCGGCGCGTCGAACTGGGCCCAGTCCTGTTGAAATGTGACTTACACGTTCGTTTTCAAGAAAACTGTTTGAACAGAATGGAAAAATGGTGGAAGGATATTTTGTATGTTTCATAACTGGGTGTAAATAAAATTGTATTTTCTCACAAAACGGAACTTTTCGTGGAGTTTGTTGAACGGATGGAAAATGACAACCTCGTGCGATGCGTTTTCGGGCGCGTTCGATTCACGCTTCGAAAATGCGCGCGCAGGAATCTGTGACGTCACTGGACTGACTTCCGGTCGCTCGTGGCGCGGCGTCAAAACTGGAATGGCTGATCATTGGATGCGTTCCCGTGTTTCGATTCACACTTCCGGGAGAAGAGTTCCAGTGAAGATTGTGTCGTCCACACCTGACGGTGGATGGTCAGGCCTATTTCACAGTGGACGCTCAGCGCGTTGCGTCACTCCGGCCGGGTTCACATCGGAAGCGTCATGCGTGCGACGTGGCGTCCGTTCTACATCCAGTGTGAAGTCAGCCTCAGTTCGACGCAGCGCTTATGTCCTCGCACACAAACGCTTTGCGTGACTCACAACGTGTGGACCAGTCCGACTGCGGCTGATTCAAGGATTGCCATGGTTGCCCCCCACCCACTCGCACTTTGTTGAGGCCCCCGTGTCACGTTTGCGTCGCCGTGCAGGTCAATGGACCGTGCCGTCACGTCACGCGTGAGAGCGTCTTGACGTCACGTCACGTCTGGTGTCACGTCACGTCACGTGTGAACGCGCCATCACGTCACGTCACGTCATGTGTGAACGCGCCACGACGTCACGTGCCTGACGTCTCGGGTCGTCTCTTTTCAGGCCGCAGGATTCTTTCCGCACTACTCTCACTTCACGCCGCTGCGGCTCCCTCTCGCGTCACCGTCCCCGACAGCGCCACCACCGCCCCCTGGTGGCGTCTACCGCTGCGAGACGTGCGACACGAGCTTCCTGTCGGCGCCCGCCTGCATCCGCCACCAGCTCGAGCAGCGCCATCTGACGGGACCCTGTGTCGTGTGCGGCCGCGTCTTCAGCGATCGCCCGACGCTGCGACGTCACGTCCGCTCGGTGCACCTACGTGAGAAATTCACGTGCACGCTGTGTGAGGGGGAGGGGCGCACGTTCAACCGACGCGACCACTACCGCGCGCACCAGCGCAAGGCGCACGGGAACCTGCAGTGCGAGGAGTGCGAGCTCAGGTTCATAGACGGGAGGACCCTGAGGATGCACTGGCTGCAGGAGCACAGGCCGCCGCCGGCCGCTGCTGCAGGAGGAGGAGGAGAAGGACATTGAAGAGAAGCAGGGGGAGGACGAGGAGGCGAAGGGGCAGGAGAGGAGGAGGAGGAGGGAACTGAGAAGGGCCTGCAGGGAGGAAGGAGGGGCTGCAGAGGCATATTGGCCTGCTGATGATGCTGCAGGAGGAGACGAACGGCTGACTACAGGAGTTACGGGATGATGTCATGGTGTCTGTGCCTGTAGGAATTGGACGAGTGGTGGAGGTGGAGGGCCTGCAGGGGAGGAGGAGCACGCTGCTGCAGTCGCAGGAGGAGGGTAGCTGAGCAGGAATAGCTGAGGAATAGGGGACGAACCAGGGGAATTCTTGTGGGTGTTGGTGTGTTAGGAAGGGTTGCATGCCTTTATTCACACACGTGCGCAAAACAACACAGCTGCGAGGTACGCTGGAACTGAAACATCAACTGCGCGTGCGCAAGAACGAAAGGACGGAAGCAGACTGTGTCTGCACAGACGCATAAGTGACCCTGACCGTGACATTTCGCCAGTGAGTCGTGAATCAAAGTACGTCGCGTCCCCACAGCCGTTTGTCACCCGGGGGCGCTACGCTCGTCGCGTCGCGTCACGTGGTGCAGGCCTGACGCTCCGGGACTGTACATACGTAGTTTGTCGTCAATTACATTGTTGCAGATGATCCAGATTGAGATTGTACGTGTACGCTGACGTCAACGTTCACGTTTAAATTTTACGACAGCCGGAAGTCGCTGTGACTGAGGCTCTGGTTCATGTGTTGTAGCAGATAGTCCAGGATGAGATTCGATGACTTTTTACGTCCACGTCCGTTTGAGTTTTACGTTCACAGAAAGTCGCATCAATGTTTGACCTTTGTCTTTTTGGTTGACCTTGCCTGACCTTTGTTGTTGTGGTTGTTTGGGGGCTTGTCCTTTCGAAAGTGAAGGGTGGGGGACGGCGGAGAAGCAGGGGGAGAGTGCTGACGTTTTCTGAGTTCAAAGTGGAAAAAAATTCTGGTTTGATTGTGAGATTACATTTACTCGTAACGATGCATGTTTGAGTCACTTCTGCGGTTTCAGAGAAATCCACTTGTTCGTGTGTGCATGTGTGCACGGCGTTTATGTGTGCACTGTGTGTGCGCGTGCGTGTGTGTGGATGATTATGTGTGCATTGTGTGTGTGTGTGCACTGTGTGTGTGCATGGCGTTTATGTGTGCACTGTGCACTGTGTGTGTATGTACAATGTAAAGTTTTGCACCAATTCCCGTCGAACGTCGCCTGACGACGCCACGTGACGTGACGTCACGACGCCACGTGAGTGGCAGCACCTGTGTACGTTTCCATCTTGCCGAAATAAAATATTGTTGTTTGCACCAACGTTCGCTGTTTGTTGTGCACTTCGCGCCGTTTCCGCACACGCCGTGTCTACGTTGTGTTGCGACGCTGTGCGGAAGTTGAAGCCGGAAGTGGATGTTGCTGGGCGACACCAAAGTTTCGTTGTTCATCAGACAAGGCGCAACCCCAGATGTTTAGTTTTGTCTCACACTGATCGCACATTTGCGCAGTGACAACACTCTCCCGTGAATGACTTCAACTCAACTTGTGGTGTGGACTGGTGTGTGGAGATTTGAAGTCTGAAATGCCCTTTTGGTTCCTTGGGTTGCGCATGTGTGATACCACCACTTCAACCGGAGACGCTTTGAAACAGACCCATAAATAGCCGGGAATATTCAAACCGAAAACGCGTCAGAAACCGGAAACGATTGAAGCGGAAGTGCCTTGACCGGAAGTTCCTCACCGGAAGCGGTTAACGCGACTGCACCGTGTGTCTTTCCAGATGCCCCACTGGACCCGCCCAGTGAAGGTGGAGAGGGACTCCGACCCTGACCCCGCGGTCCCCGTGGCGCTGAGGGTGGCGCCCGCGGCCGCTCCGGCTCCGGGCCCGGCGGGCGGTGGGGGCCTCCTCCCGGGGAGGCCGGGGCCGCCGCGGGCCGAGGGGCACCCCGCCCGGCCCTTCCCTCCAGCTGCGGCGGGGAGCGGGGATCTCCCCCGGGGAGCAGCCCCTCCTGGGCCCGGCCCTTCCCACCCCTGCCCCCGATGCACCCAGGAGTTCAAGGACACCCAGAGTCTCTTCAACCACCAGATGGAGTGCGAGCACTTCGACAACTTCTGCTGTATCTGTCAGACGTCCTTCACCTTGCGTCAGAACATGCGGCGTCACGTGGACACGGTGCACAGCCGGCCCGGCGCGCACGCATGCGCGCTCTGCAGCAGCCGGTTCAACCGGCTCGACAACCTGCGTGCGCACCAGCGCCGGCACCATGACGTCACGGCGGTCACGTGCGCGTTGTGTCGTCAGGCGTTCCCGGATGTAGCGAGTCTGGACGCGCATGAGCGGACGCAGCATCACGTGACGACATGGACATGACGTCACGACGTAACATGACGTCACGATGTAGATGTGCTTGTGTGGCGTCACGCCCGACGTAGCAAGTCTTGACGCATTCCATCGGAAGTAGAACGACATCGTCGCCACACAGACGTCGCCACGTGTACGTCCACGTCGTGCTACGTGACATGTCATTGTGCAGTAGCGACGCTGGACCGTCAGTCGGAAAGACTAGTCCTGTTTGTTGTTGTGAGAAACGTGAAAATGGAAACTGACCGGAAGTGGAAGGATGTGACGGAAACAGTCATCACGTGTCGTGCGTGCGCAACATGTGACTGACTGGCTTTTCTTGGTTGATCTCAAGGGAGGATCCAAGATCTTACGGGGGGGGGACAAATCTGGCTTCATCCCTATTCCTTGCTGAAATGAATCCTTTTTAGAGTTGTGGAAAATAAATGTTTTGAAAGTGCGCAAATGTGTGTTGTGGCTGTTTTTTGGTTCACGATGCTTTCAACGTGTAGCGCTCTTTCGTTTCCATGGAGACGTGACGTCGTTGTTGGGCGTCTCCCTCTCGCGTGTTCTCGGTCGTGTTGGATTCTACCGACCGAAACGCTCGACGCGTGTCGTTTTTCGTTGGGCTCGAGGCTCGATGAGGCAAATTGAACTCGACCCGACTCCCCGCACGTTGCGCGATGATCAGCGTCGTTGCTGAAGGTCAGGCGTGTCAATGCCGATCCCGTCGCTTCCTATTATCGCTCACACGACGATGACGGCGCTAGCTCCTGAGGACGCCTGAAACGCCTGGCGGCTTCGCGCACGCGCAGTTCCGTCACCAGAGAAATGGCGGCTGCGTTGGTTTGGCGAAGCAGAACCATTGCGCTTTGTTCGTCGACGGAAGGAACACGCTGACGCGTCCGACCTTACGCGTCCCGTGTGCGCCAGGCGTAGCGGACGGAACTACTTTTCTCCTGCTTGCTAACTCCGGGCTTCTGCTTGGTGGAGGTGGAGGACTATTTCTTCTCACTCAGGTAAAAAAAATATCACTGCGCACGTAACTCGTAGCCTTCACGTACTCGGATGTAGCACTGGGTACTCAGTAGAACTCATTTCTCTGTGGACAGTGGCGACAAGACTCAAGCTGTTGCTATGGTAATTTTGCTTTTGAACGGAATGAACACGCAGTGCGTCAAAAGTGACGTCACTTGTAAAGCACTTGCACAGAAACATGACACTTTTCTTGTGTGTATTTCAGAAGGAAAGTCTGGGAACCAGAGAGAAAAGGAGACGCGCGGGAAACGAGCGCGGGAACCAGAGGCGGCGTCGCGCGCGCTCCTTTCCCGCCCTCCCGGCGCGCGCGTTCCCGACGCGACGTCACGACGCGGGAAGCGGCGCCATGACGTCACGGAAACGACGCGAACTGCTCAACAGAGCGTCGGGAATCCTGCGCGACGCTGCGTTGGGACGACGCGCCCATCTTGTGGCGGGAAAAAGAGCGGTAAAGGCGGGAAAAAAGAAGAAAAGCAGCGCGGACAACAAGATGGCGGAGGAAGAGGTTGCTGTGAGGGATGACACGCCGTGTGTGGGTGACCAGAGCGGGATCGTGCTGAAAGCAACGGATGAGAACATGAACCACACACCCGATCCAGCGACAGATGGAAATGAAACTGAAACAACTGGAACAGAAACGACAAGTGAAGATGGCGCCACCGCCCATCGGAACGACATCCACGGGGACAGCGTCACTACGTCACGAGGCGACGTCCGGGAGACTGACCCGTCTTCCATGGCAACGAGCAGCGTTGTTGGGGATGCGCGGAAACATGCGCAGAAGGATGCGCGAAGTGATGCGCGAAGTGATGCGCAGAGGAGCGCATTGTGGGAGGACTCCGTTGACAACAACGCCGCTTGCGCCAACGCTTCTGACGACAACGCCGCTCACCACAACGCAGCTCAGCACAACGCCGCTCAGCACAACGCCGCTCACGACGACGCCGCTGACGCCCCGAGCTTCGCGACGAAGCGGAAGCGCCACGCGTCACTCAAGGCGCCCGGTTTCTACGCCGAGGACGAGCCGAGCGGATTCGCGTCGGACGAGTCCGAGGGACGCAGCCCGCCCGCCAAGCGACGCGACGCCCAGACGCCAAGGGGAGCGGCGGCGCAGGGAACGCCAGGGGGCGTCAACGACTCACTTCCAGACCTCGCTGTGTACGAGAACGAGGCGAACAGAACCGGGCGTCAAGACGCGGACGTCTCGTCCAATCAGATAGCTGGAAGCGGTGATGATGCTGAAGAGACGCCGTCTCGAGGTCACGTGGTTGATGTTGAAGTTCACGTCTCCATGGAAACCTCTTTGGACTCGGTCTCCGTAGGAACTGTGACGAATCTGTCTGACGACGCGAGTCAAAACGACGCCAGCGCCACCGGATCTGCAGCGGCGGACGGGACCGGAAGTGACCCGCTGCTCCGGAATCGCGGCTCGAGCCGGCCCCGCAGGGGTGAGGGATCGTCCCGGGAGAGGGACGCGGGGCTGGAGGGGGCGCGCGGGGACCTGCTCGCCTCCCCCAGCGCGGGGACGAGGTCTCGCGTCCGGCGCGCTCGGTCCTCTCGGGAGAGCGTCTCCTCAGTGGAGGGAGCTTCGGTCAGGGCCAATTCCACCGGAAGTCACAGCGGAAGTCGCGACGGCGCCGACTCGGAGATGACCTCTGGTGGTCGGAGCGGCGCTGAGGACAAGGGAACCGGGGAACCGGAGGCGCGCCCTGGCGGTGAGTGCAGTGACGACGCGTTCACTGACGTGGACCACGTGGACGCCACGTGTAACGAGAGGGAAACCCGCGACGCCACCATGTCTAATGTCACTGCCTTGGAAAATGGCTCAGCACAGCAGACGTCACGTGACTCAAACCACGTCAGTTCTTCGCTTGAGGAAGCTGAAGTGGATTCCGGTGAGAACCAGCTTACAGCACAACTGAGCACTGAGATAGACGCCGATACAACAGCGTCTCAGGGTCAGAAAGAGGGCGTGGCCGCAGCGCCGCCTGTTGAAAAAAGCCACCAGGTGGCGCACGCAGTGCCTCAGAAACCGGCGCCCCGGAGACGCGGGCGGCCGCGGAGAGGGTCGGGTCGGGCCCCGCTGTCCCCTCCCCGTCCCCCGGGAGCCCTGACCCGGGGCCGCCGGCGGAGCGAGGGATTGAGCCCCGGGGGAGAGAGCACAAGCAGCCGGGAGGGGTCGGAGCCCCGCAGCGCGGAGAGGCCCTGGAGCCCGGGGTCCGTCACGAGCAGCGAGGGGACGAGCCCCAAGAGCCGCAGACCCAGGGGGAGGCCCAGGGCCCGCCGTGTACCAGATCAACTTCCGGTCACGTGGCGCGTACTTCCGGCGGAAGCCAGCGCGAAGTTGAGCTTGAACTCAGTTGCCATGGGAAACGTTGAGAATACAGTTGCTGATGGATACGCCGCTGATTCTTCAGAAGTGAGTGGCTGCGAGACCGAGTCGAGCGTTGCTAAGGGAGGGAGTGACGCTGCTGTTGTCAAGGGAGACGGTAGGAACAGTGTTGCTACGGAGGATTGGCCTCTTGCTGAGCAGAGCGTTGCTGAGAGAAACGCTGTTGATACGGGCGACAGTGAAAACGCTGTTGCCAAGGACGAGAACGCTGTTGTTAGGGACGATAACACTGTTGCTAGGTCCGAGAAGGGTGTTGCTAGGGACGTGAAAGCTGTTGCTAAGGACGAGGCTGGAGACGCTGTCTTGTCTCCCGAGTCAGGTGGAGCCGTGTCGGCCACGTCGACGCCAGGAACCACATCGACGCCCGGGTCAGCCACGTCCACGTTCGTGTCGCCCACGTCAAGTCCGTCTGCGTTCTCACCACCGCCCACCAGGGGGCGACACGGAAGCAGGCCCAACACAAGCGCGCTGTCGTGGCGTGTCCCTCCAGTCGGCAACGGTGAACATCCGGTGCAACCGGAAACGGTCGGGACGCACGTGACGATGCGCCGCGCGATGCAAGAGGGCGCCGCGTCCTGGAAGCGACCAACTTCCCCCGGAAGTGACACCGGAAGTGAGAAAGGAACGGGTACGGCAAGGAAACGTCACGCGACGACGAAGGTTCTGAGGCTGGAGGTGGACACTCGCGAGATTACTGGGAGAGACGCTCAGGTATCGGACGGGCAGCACTCACCGAGACGTGTGTCGCCCAGGAGACGGCGTCCGTCCGTGTCTCCCGTGGAGACAGACCGGGTACCAGGCGACGGGACGCAGCCGGGAGTGTGGCGCGCTTCGCCCAGGAGACAGCCTCACATGGTAACGGGTCCCATGGTGATGGCTCCCATGGTTACGGGTCCAGGCAAAGCAGCTGAATTGAACAGAGAATCATCAGAAACAGAGACTCGAAACGCGCGGCGACGCCACATCAGCTCCACGCTGACAGTCCCTCTCCCCAGCGCAGACCTGAGCGATGGTGGGACGCTGGGCGCGATCCTCAGCCCCCGATGTCGCGTCCACGTGGTGAGATTCACAGCCAAATCACGTGGCGACATGGACGGCGGCGCGGGCAAGAGAGTGGAGACCTCTGGTGGCGGCACTGCTCAGGGCTCAGCGGGGACCCGTCAGAACGCGCAGCTCGGCTCCAGAGAGGGCAGCACTGCAGTGGTGGCGCTGGACGTTCTCCCGCAGTTTGATCCGTTGAGCTCCACTCCAGCTTTACAGACGGAATCAGGGAGAGGGAGTCCCCAGAGGGGCGGGGGTGGAACCCTCCTGAGGGATGGGGCAAGTGCGAGCCCCGGGAGGGGTGGGGCCAGAACCCCCCGGAAGGGCTTGGGTTGCAGCCCCCTGAGAGGAGGCAGGGATGGGAGTCCCCTGAAGGCCCGGAGCCGGGGCCCCAGACCGGTGATGGGGAGTCCCGACTCGACCACAGGGAGTGAGAGTGTCGTGGGGAGCGGCGTCACTGAGAGTCCACCAGGGGGTGCTGGGGGCGTCGCCCCACGGAGAAGGCGGAGTCGCTTCCCGAGCGATAGTAGCGGTCCGTCCTTCAGAGGCGACCGCGACACAGAGGACGCTGAGAGCAGTGACGTCAGCGAAGACGTGATGACGTCACGTTATGGGGTGCGTCACGTGGTGATGAAAGGGCCGGGAGCCGGTGTTCAACGCACACGCGCAAGACACGCCTCCGTCGCTGTGAACACACGTCGCGGCCTCCGGAAGCTCGGAGCACGTGGAGCGAGCCACGCCGGAAGTAGAACCGGAAGTAGAGCCCGAGGTCACGTTGCCACGGACGACGAGTCGTGGGTGGACTCGAGCGCGAGTCTGGACTCTCAACACAGTGAGGAACGAAGCGCGTCCGAGCGAGGCAGACGTAGACGTGGGAAGGGCGCGGCGTCAGCGACGCTGGCGTCACTGATAGAGCATCACGTCACTACGCTGACGTCAAGACGTCGGGTCAAACGTGGTGACGTCAGCACGCTGACGTCATCACGTGACGATGTTGAGCCGGTCGTGAGCAGCGACACGTGGTCAGATATCTTTGAGTCGGACGTGGAGAGCAGCACCTCGACGGAGACCCGGCGGGCGGGGGAGCGGGCCCGGGGGCCGGGAGGCGTCCACAGCCCCGGGGGGCAGAGGGCGGCGCGCCGGGGGCTCGAGGAGCCGGACCCGGGTCTGCGTGGAGTGAGCCAGAAGTTGAGGCCAGGGTATGGAGAACCAGACCTGAGACTGAGACTGAGCCCAGGGGAACCGGAGCGAGTCGGGAGAGCTGGGGTCAGGCCTGAACCAGAGGACCCAGAGTTGGGTCTGCAGGGCCCGCAGAACCTCGACCCGCTCGACCTGAGCGAGATCCCGCGGCGTCGCCCCAACAGCGCCCCGGCCGACCTTGGGGGGTCGTCCCGGGAGGAGGGGGCGGGGTCGCCCGGGGGCGAGGCGAGCCGGTCCTCGTGGGGCGACACCGGGCTCGGGCTGTTCGACGTGACCCACGACGCTTCCCTCGAGCTGACTCTGGCTCGCGAGAACCCGCTGGGTGTGGACGTCAGAACGAGCACGCCCATGGGTGGAGGCGATGGGAAACCGAGCGCGCCCAACAGAGGGAGTGGGAGGTGGAGCTCTGACACAGCTCACGTAACCAAGATGCGGCTCCGTTCCACAGTTGCAGCTGACGTCACAATTGGACGTGAGGACGCTGACGTCACAATGAACGCCAGCGTAGACGCGCGCACAGACGCTGACGTAGTCACTGGCTCTCATGTGAATGTGGATACTGACCCACACGGAGACGCTGGCGTAGACGTGAGCGCAGACGCCACTGACCTTGACCCGCGCGTCACGTGCGCCTCGTGCAGCGCCACCTTCCCGCGGCCCCAGGAGCTCTTCCTGCACCAGCTCGAGACGGACCACTTCCGGCGCTACTGCTGCCTCTGCGCGCGGCACTTCTGGTCCGAGGCGACGATGCTCGACCACGTGCTCAGCGAGGACCACTCGACCGCGGACCACGTGTTTCCGGGAGAAGACCACGTGGACCACGTGGCACGGGAGGATCATCACGTGACCGGGACGCTGCAGGACGACGTGGACGCGTTGCGCCTCCTGGTGTGCGCGCGCTGCGACGCAACGTTCCCGCGCCGCGCGGCTCTGAGGCGCCACCTCGCGGAGAAGCACGGCACGTGGGTGTGTGCGCTGTGTGAGCCGACCTCCCCGCGCAGCTTCGCGGATGAAGAGGTGCTGAGGGAGCACTGCGCCGCGGAGCACAGGGAGCAGCAGCAGGTAACGTGACTGAGCAACGCGCCATCTGACGGCAACGCTGGCGTCGCCTCGTCACTGACGTCACATGCGCGAGTCCCGGATGTGGAGTCTGTGAAACGCGGTAGATTTGAAGGACGCCAAGGGTTTTTACTGGAAACGCGGTGCAACTCGTGTGACGTCATCTGTTGTCAGCGCTTGAACCGCGTTGACCAGGGGTTAAAATAATTGATCACTTTGTCTGGGTTTTGACTGCTTCGCTGCATGGCACTTGTAACGCATGGAAACCGCTTCGCTTTGGCTTCGCTTTGCTAACACAGTAACAGGATGAAAAACGTGCGTGTTGCGCGCACGTGTTTTGACCACGTGTGTAAAGGCCACACCACGTGGTCTCACCACGTGTTTTGACCACGTGCTTGTGACCCACGTGTTGTCAGCAAGCACGTGTTTGGACCACGTGTGTTGAGACACGTGTTTGACCACGTGCTCGTGTTGTGATGTGTTTGTTGTGATGACGGTGGTTCTAACGGATCACATGTTCGTTTCAGAGACGCTACAGTAGACGACGCATGCGTTCTGTCGTCATCGGCTCGATCCGAATCGAGGACGATCCGGAAACATGTCCACCAATGGGCGAGCTGGATCCGCCCATGTCCCCGCCCACCTGGGGCTCGCCCAACGGGGAGCCGCCCCTCACGGTGACCCCGCCCAGCCTCATCCCGCCCACCCGTACCCGCTCTCGCACTACCCCTGACACCCTGACGTGCGGGTGTGGGCGGAAGTTCGAAGACGCCACTTCGCTCTACCACCACCAGCTGGAGCTGCAGCACTTCACGGATCTGCACTGTAACCTGTGCAACCGGCGCTTCTCGAAGGCGAGTAACTTCCGGCGGCACAACGAGACGCTGCACGCCGGGACGCAGGGCGCGCACCGCTGCTGCAGCTGCTTCAAGACGTTCCGACGGCGCGACAACCTGCAGGACCACCAGCTGCGCCAGCACCGCGTCATCTCCTGCTCCTACTGCTCGGCCTCGTTCCCAGATCGAGGCACGCTGCGCGAGCACGTGCGCGACGTACACAAGACGTGACGTGTTTTTCGTGAGCGCCTAAAAACGTGACTTGACGTGACGTGCCACGCCCGCAAGACGTCCACAGGACGTGACGTCACGCGTGATGCCCATAACACGTGACACCACGTGATGCGCAGCAGAGACACTGTGGCGTCATTCGTTTTCGTGCTCCGAGCGACTTTGAGCACGGCAGTTTGCAACGGGAAACAGGAGTCGAGCTCAGAGTCCGGATCTTGAAAAAGGACGACACTGCGGGGCGCTCGACGTGTTGAACGAACGAGCCCACGGTGGTGTGCGTTCCCGTGTGTTGTTTTATCTAGTTGTGTAATACTGGGGGGGGGGGTGAGTGGACGCAAGTGGCGGGTGGTGTGTGTTCTTGTTGTGTCATACTGGAGTTGGGAGGGGGGGGGGTTGAGTGGACGCTTGTGGTGGGTGTGTCCGTGCAGGCGTGGCTGCGTCACGCGTGCCGACGCACAGCGACATGACGCACGACGCATCCCATCTCAACCTGACTTGTACAGCAACGCGTCCAGCGTGGAAAATGGCCTGACCCTCCGTGTGAATCTCGAGGTGGCTTTTACGGGAAGCTACAGGGCGACAGTTTGGTGGTGCGAGAATAGGAAGGGGAAGAGTAGACAGTGTGGTTGGGAAATGGTGAGGGAAATTCGTTGTGGCTTGTTTTGTTTGGCTGGACGTGTTCGATTCCCACGTGCGGCTGGCCGAGTGAGCGGACTTCGTCCCCAACCCAGGGGCGAAGTGGCGCGACTTCACCAGCCTGGCGCACGCGGAGAATAGAACGCGCTCACTTGTATTTTGTTCAAATTGTTTCTTTTCTGTTGTACAAACTTGTTCTGGAAGGTTTTGTGTTTGTGTTGGGATGATCATATGAGCGAAAATCAAACATTTTACTGGGCGTGTTCGATTTACCCGTGCAACTCACCTGGTTTGCCAAAATGGCTGACTTGACCCTGTCTCCAACCTGGGGCGAAGTCACGTGGCTTCACCGACGCGTAAATCGAACCACGCCCAAACTTTTTGTACAAACTTGTTCTTGGAGGTTTATACTGTGTTGGGGTTGATCGTGTGAGCGATAATCAAAGGTTTCAACCACGCCAGGTGGCGTGTGTGTGTGTGTTGGGTTAGGCGGTGACGGTTTTGTTTGTTCTGCAAGTAGAAGAGAGGGATTTAGAAGTGATGGTCTTTTGTTCGAGATGTTTATTGTTCTTATTGAAGACTTTATGTAATTTTGAGATTGTTGTATTCTTTTGTTGAAATCCGAGTGAAAAATCAAAATATTTAACCAAACCACGTCAGTGGCGTAGTTAGTTAGGGCGATGGAAGAGATGTTTTTGCCAGAAGAACAAACTGTGAGAGTGAACCTGCCTTTGGCCGTGTTCGATTCACGCCCCTCGAGCTGCTGAAAATCCATCCATTTGATTGGTCCATCTTCGCATGTGGCCAGCCAATCTGCCGACAGTATTTTGTGGTTTCAGTGGCTTCGGGTGCGTGAATCGAACGCGACTTTTGTTTGATATTGTGTGATCTCATTGTGAGCACCAGTGAGTACCCTTTGTGTGTGTGTGTGTGTGTGTGTGTGTGTGTGTGTGTGTGTGTGTAGTTTGTGGCTTTGTCAGCACTTCACCTTGTGTTGTTGCTGTTGTTATCAACTTGATGCGTATTGATTGCAACATGTGAGCCTGGGACATTCCGCAGGACGCGTGTCCACACGGACAAGTGTTCTAGTTTTGAAAGGCCCTTTGGGCGGAGAGGCTGTTGTGTGGTTTCCATGGTGTCTGTAGCTGCTGTGTGGTAAAGACTTCATCTGGTTCGGTTGTGCGTACCTCCAGCTGGTGGTTACAGTGTACCACCCTGTGGAGCAGCCCAGAGGAGGAGGGGGGGCAAAACCTGAACAACAACAGCCACTCAGGAGTCTGGGGTGACCAGTTTGTAGCGGGGTCAGTATTTTCTCCAGTGAGTAGTGCTTCTGTAGAGGTTTTGAAATGGTTTGTAGCAAGTGGTTTTGGCGGGAGTGGGTTTTCTGCGCCTCATTGTTTGTTGCTCATTTTGTCGTAGTTGTGTGTTCGTTTTGAAATCCGGCTTTTTACGATTGTACAAGTGAACCCCAAATCAAAATCACATCAAATGTGCTCTTTCTCGATCGTGTGTCTTTATTCGTGTTCGATTTGCGCGTCGAACGCATCACGGCCTTCAGTGTTCGATTTATGAGCTCGTCGGCCTCGCGATGTGTTCAGCTCCCAAATCGAACACGCCCGGAGACGTTTGAACGTCGAATGTTCCTTTTCTGTTTCTGTGTTTTGTGTGTGCTGTAGATCTAGTTTGTACTCAAAAAATTACACCAAAAATTTTGTTCTCAAGAAAAAGAATTTTGTGCCTGAGAATAAAAGCGTCTGTGACTGAGCGATGAAGTCATGTTTTCTTTGCGCGCCACCTTGTGGGAGCGTCAGTGAGGAAGTTACTCACCAGATGGAGAGCAACACGTGTATTCACGCCGGAAGGTATTCTTGTTTGCTGGCTACAGATCTTGGAGAAAAAGAACCAGTCGAGACTTGAGTGTCACGTGAAGTCCACGTGCGACCCACAATTCCTCACTCCTCAGCCACGTGGTTTGCGCGTCCTTTTGTCGTGAGCTTGAAGTCGCTATCTTCTCGTGTGCAGAGATGTTCGTGCAACAGATAAGGTTCCAAAGGGTGTGTGTGTGTGGAATTCTGCGCGTTGTGTCGGTGCGCATGCGTCGTGTTTTAGTTCCTGCGGCCTCCGCAAGAGGGATCGCGAGTGCGGTGCGAGGGGGCGTGAGCTGATCTGATACCTGCCATGATAGTGTCTGAAAATGCCACCAGGGGGCCGAGGTTGAGGAGGGTCATGGTGGCGGGAGGTGCCACTAGGGGTCGGGGTGGTGGCGGCAGATGCGCGCGCACGTGGTTTTCTGCAGAGCTGAACGCTGCTTCACTTTCTGCATGCGTTTTCAGGTGCGTGTCGTTTATTCTCCTTCGTGTGCACTCAGGTGGATCCAGGATTGTGACCCGTGTGGGGGGGGGGGCGACGCCCATGGGGAGCCATCTCAATGCAAAATTTACGGTGGCAAGGGTTCTCCCCCCGCCCCCCGGAAAGCTCTGGATTCACCCCCCCTTCCGAAAATTCATCATGACCTCTGACTGTTTGACTCAAAGACACGCCCTTTGTGCCAAATCCTGGATCCGCCCCTGACTGTCTCACTTCCGGTGTTGGTGAACGCCACTTCCGGTTTGTTTCTTGTTGACGAAGCTGTTGTTCCTTTTGCAGAAAGGAGCAGGAAAACGCTCCAAGCGGCTGCAACAGCGGCAGCAGATCCCCTTCCCTGAGGCGCCGCACCTCAACATCTTCATGGAGCCGCCGGCTGTGGGACCATCGCCGGCTGATGACCAACCGGCGGCCGGGCCCGATCCGCCGGTTCCCGTCTCCCTCTTCTCCGCGTCCTTCCCGCCGGTTATGCGGGACACGGGTCCTGTGGACGCCGGCCTGGTGCAGCCGGCGAGCCTGGGGAACCCGGCGGCGGCGGGGGTCGGGCCCCCGGCGGGAGGGGGCGAGGCCCCGGGGACGGAGGTGAAGAAGACGCGGGAGGAGCGCCAGGCCCTCTACCGGGAGGTCGTCGCGTCGGGGCAGGTGCGTCCGACGTCAATTTTGACGTGTTATTTTTTTTGACGTTAGGTTGGACGTCAGATTGACGCTTTGAACATGACTGTTGACGGCCTTTTTCATTCAAGGTCAGATTCAACTCAAAATTTTACGTGAGACGTTAAACCGTTTGACGTGAAATTTGACGTTTGACGTGAGATTGACGTGGCGCGTCCCTCTTCAGGTGATCCCGGCGCAGATCACGTGTGACCAGTGCGGGGGCACGTTCGAGACGCCCGACGACGTGCTCGCGCACCAGCTCGCGACGCACGCCACCACGTTCTGCGTCCTCTGCCTCAAGAGCTTCTCCAAGAAGAACAAGTGGCGCCGCCACGTCAACTGCGTGCACGGATACGGCAAGGTGAGACACGAAGGGTACGTGTCGTGACGTGACGTGGATTGACGCCAAGTTCCGTGACGTCACGGTCAAGGCACGTTTTATGACGTCATGTGAGGCTGGGAACACACTCCCGGCGACGCGGCAGCAGCAATGCAGCCAGCGATGCGACCGTCCCGTCGCCCCATTGGGTGCTTTTGCGTCGCCCCAGTTGCTCCAGGAGTGGTTGGGGCGATGCAAATACAGCCCAATGCTGACCCATTGGGGCGACGCAACAGCATGACGGGGCAGCACGACGCTAGTTGCTGCGTCGCTGGGAGTGTGTTCCCAGCCTCATGCCACGTTATGACACGTTATCTGGTCTGGCGTGACGTTACGTCACAACAAAGACGACGTTGGGGTGCGGGCAGGTACGACCTGGGGTGAAACAAAATGATATTGGAAAAGTTAAGTTGCGCCCCCCCCCAAATAGGAACCCCCCATGAGCCTTGTTTTCTCCAGAGTTTGGGGGAAATTTGCGAAATTTGGCGCTGTACGTCTTTAGCTCACTTTGACCTTTCAACGTCGGGAACGTTCGACGTAATTTGACGCATTTTCCTCCGTTATCGTCTTGGTGGATTGACGTGAGTTTTGACGCGTATCACGTGACTGTTTCAGGTGTACTCGTGCTGGCTGTGCGACCGCACGTGGTACCGGGAGGACCACGTCATGAACCACATCCGGTCCCAGCACCGCGTCCACCCGTGCGGCTACTGCCGGCGCAGCTTCCCGACGGCGCCGCAGCTCGAGCGGCACCGCCAACTGGCACGAGATACCAACATGCCGTGCACCCAGCTCCCCGACCAGATCGACACCGTTTGACGTGGAATTTGACGTCGATTGACGTGATGACGTGCAACGCGAGATTTTGCCTTGAGACGTGAGATTTTATGTGAGACATCAGATTTGACGTGGAACGTGATATTTGACGTGAAACGTGAAATTTTACGTGGGACGTGAGATTTGACGTGGAACGTGAGATTTGACGTGGAACGTGAGATTTGACGTGGAACGTGAGATTTGACGTGGAACGTGAGAATTCACGTGGGACGTGAGAATTGACGTGACTGCTGGCTCGCGACATACACGCATGTCACTCACGCAGCCCGCAAACCACGAAGTCGACACGAGATGTCTTTTTAACGTCAGATATTTGACGTGAAAATTAACGCTAAAATATTGCCTGTTGGTCGCAAGAAAAAAGTATCAGTTGTCGAACAGCAAGTGAATCTGTTTTGTCAGTGACTAGTTGTTTGCGTCACAAGACAAGAAGTTGAGCTGTTCGATTTTGACGCCAGCAGCGCCAACTGGTGGCGCGGAAACTCCTGGTGACGGCGCTCCAACTGGAACCTTCCGACATAAACACAGTCAAACTCTCTTGACGTGCCAAGTTTAAAACCGATTTTTTTTTTTGGGGGGGGGGGGGGAACGGGCAACACAGGTGTGTGGTTTGTGCATCTTGGGGGTCAGTTTTCATAGTCGGGGGTGTGATCCTATTGGGGCCTTCAGAAGAAGACAAAGTATCTGTTGGCGGCCCAGTTGGTCCAATATTTCATTGCCGAGCCCCTTCTCTCTGAATCTTTCCTTTCATTCCGCACTGAATGTGTGCAGCGCAGAGCCCCGCGGCGCGTGTCAGCGCTGTCGGGTGTTCTTCTTGATTCCTGTACTGAATGTCGTGTCTGTTTGCCTCTTCTTCACGTGTAATTTATATGATCTAAGCTTTAAATTCTCTTCAGTGTATTTCTCTGTCCAGCCACACACCATATTGCTGCAGTATTCCACTGTTTTCTAAAATTGGGCGCATCCGTTTCTTGCATCTCGCGACCGCAGAAACATTTGATGTGTATTTCTTTGTGCGATGATTGTTTGTCTTGCCGTATACACCGCCCTGTATTCCAGTGAAAGTTTGAGGAACTGATTTGTGAAATGGAGCGCGTTCGTTTTGTCGTGTCCCGCACGCCCTGGGTGTGTTCGACATGTCCGACAGTACATGTGGGGTGTGTGCGTGTGTGTGAGGTGTGTGTGTGGGTGGGTGGGCACACTCACTGAAATGGCCGAGTGTGCTGGGTGCGTGGGGCACGAGAAACGAACGCGGTCTTTACGAAAGCAATAAAACTTTGAACGAGTATCGTTTCGCTTGTTTTGTTTGTCGATGGGAACAGAGCGGCTGCGTCCGTCAGAGACGTAGCATAAGAGACGTATTGGCGAGTTTTAGCAGACAGCCCGTAACCCTGAAAACGCAAACGTAAACGCAAGTATTCACGTATCCCAATGTGTTTCCCCTCATTTTGGACAAGTCCATTTCCTGGATGAAAACATGGGAAAAAGGGGCCAAATTTGAAAGCTTACACAGACTTCAAATTTGTGTATTTCTTCACAATTTTTTGCACTTGTGTGTCGAACTATTTGATCATTATTCCCATAAACTTTTTTGACATTTTGAGGAAAGACATTGTCTGAAATTTGTTGCAAAAGATTGCCACGTAACTTTTGCAAAAGTTGCGTTCTGACATCACGTAACTCTAGTTACGTCTGCGTTTGCGTTTGCGTGTACGTCTTGATGTGCTAAAACTCCCCAGTGTCAGAGACGTAGCGTCAAAGAGGTAGCGTCAGAGACGTAGCGTCAGAGACGTTGCGTCACAGACGTAGCATCGTCGCGTCGCAAGTGCAGCGTCTCTGACGTGGCGTCACACAGCGCCTCCGTCACTGGTGACGCAGAATAACCTCGTAGGATCTCAGCTTCTGACTCAACCGGAAGTTGCTCATGAAAGGTCACTTGAGCACGACGCTGACGTCGAGTGTTTCCGATGGGGTTGAATTTGGCGGGTTGCACTGTCTGGCTGGGTTTGGAAGACGGTGTGCCTGATGGTGTGGTGAACTGAGATACACGTTCAGATTGACGACCCCTTGGGGAGGGGGCGTCTTGGTCATTGAAAAATTGGCACCTGCGGTACAATTTTTTGATTTTTCCACGGCGGCTCAAGAGGGGGGGGGGAGGGCCATGGTTTCTGGTTCCGCCCCTCAAATTTCAAATGTAGTTAATATCAGCTCGACTTACTGTAGTTCATAGCAACTTCACACAAGTAGTTTTAAGGTTGTAGTTCGTGTCGTGACCTTGTTCGGCGTCTGTTTGCGTTCTCTCCCGGATGTGACACGAGTTGTTTGTTGTTGCAGGGTGGACCCGACGGAGCCCCGGGCCCCAGCACCGCGGGAGACGGCGGCGGCGACGGCGGCGCCGGCGGCGGGGAGGGAGCGAGGCGGGGCCGGGAGGCTGAGGCGGGGCGAGCCGGGCAGGAGACGGGGCCCGGGGTCCAGGGTGTCTCCCCCCGGGCCGGGGCCCTGCCCCTCTCCCCGGGCCTCACCCCTCCGACCGCGGCGGGAACCCCGGGCCTCGCCGCCCGGTCCCCGCTCCTGACCCCGGGCCTTTCCCTCGCCGGGGTCCCGCCCGACACCCAGCCCTTCATCATCGAGCCCAAACTCGAGGCCGACGATAACGACGACGACGATGACCTCGCGACCATCGTGCAGCGACTTACTTCCGGTGGAGACGCCATCGCCAGCGACCCCTGGCGGAGTCTGGCGGTGACCGTTTCCCAGAGCGACGCGACGTGCGACACGTGCGGGGCGTACTTCCGGTCACGTGACGAGCTGGAGCGGCACCAGGTGGCGCACGGTCACGTGAACGCCAACACGACACGCTGCGGCCTCTGCGACGCCACGTTCGGCGGCGTCGCCAGCCTCAGGATGCACGTGCAGACGCATCACAGCGGTTACCATAGCAACGCGACCACCGCCACCAGCAGCACACCCGGCACACAGGGCAACGTCCCTCCAGCCAGCAGCCATGGCAACACTCAAACCACTGCCACTGCAGCCAGTTGCCATGGCAACGCGTCTGCAACAACCACCACTACAACTGCGTCTGGTTCCCATGGCAACATCATCGCAACAACCACAACCACTGCGTCCAGAAACACCCGCAGCCGGACCCGTAGTAACACCCCTAGCAACGCCCCTAGCAACGACCCTAGCAACGCCCCTGACGACGGCCCTGACGCCACGTCCTACACGTGTGAGAAGTGCCCGGCGTCCTTCCCGACGCCCGACGCGCTCTTCTCGCACCAGATCGAGGCTCGGCACTACGGTACCCGCTGCGTCCTCTGCCGGAAGAATTTCTCCGACCCGTACAAGCTGCGCCGCCACACGGACACCTTCCACGGCTGCGGGGAGCAGTTCGAGTGCTGGCTGTGCGGCCGCAGCTCCAACCGGCGCGACCGGCTCGCGGACCACGTGGTGAAGGCACACGGGGTCCACCCCTGCTTCCGGTGCAGAGTTGGGTTCGGAACGAGGCTCGAGCTGCAGCAGCACAAGGCGATGCACTTCAACGAGCGCGCGCCGCCACCACCAGGGGGAGCCATGGCGGAGGCGGAGCCGCTCAAGCACTTCCCGAACCCGTTTCTGTAGCGCGTTGTGAGAGGCGAGACCTCGTGACTCCTGTGACAGCGTGTGGGGAAGCACTTTGAAGACGACGCGAGTGCGGGCAGGAGCCACTAGGGGGCAGACTGCCCGACACGCAAACGCGGAACCGAACCCGTTCACGTGATGCGTTGCGGGCCTCTCACCAGGGGGCGGGGCGGAAGCGAACCTGGGGAGCGAAGTTGATCACGTGACGCTCTGCAACACCACTGGGGGCGCCACAGGGCTGGCGACCGGAAGTCGCCATACTGAAGCTGTACCAAGCTTTTCATTGGATTATCTGTACGTACTTAGGTCAGCTACATTCTGCGTGTATTTTTATCTGTCTCCATGGATACTGATTCTGTACATAACGATCCGAACACGCACGCGCTTACTATTTTAATTCTCGTGGATAAATAAAACTGGAACTGAATCGTCAGTGATGGTTTTGTTTTGATTTTTACTGGCAAGATCTTGCTCGCACGTGTCGGTGAGGTTCCATTCACACAACTTTTGGAGTACATGTAAATTGGGGGGGGGGGTTGATGGAAGGACTCGTTTCACGTTGACTGCGTCACGCGTGGCGTTCACGCCCATGCGCGCTGCGTCACTGGTCACGTGTCCCCAGTAGTACGTCGTTTTGGCCGCTTCTCCAGAATCAACAAAACAACATTTCGAGTATTTGCCAGTATGTCAAAGTGACCAATTTTGCGGTTTCTGTGTACAAGGTCCATCACAGTCAGTCACGCTCGCCTTGTAATAGTCTGAGGGTTACGAAAGCATCAGAAATAATGGTACAATTGAGGCAAAAAAATTTCAAAGTAAAACACATGCCTAGCCTTCGTGCTTTCGCGCCATGGCGTCAACCAATCGCAGCCGTTCGTGTGAAGCCTGTTGGTACCACACCCTTTCAGGAGACCCGGCGGGTGAGGGGAGAGAGGCTGCAGGCTCATGTGGCATGCGGCCATAGTCAAGCAGCACGTGTGTGTGTGTGTGGACACGCGCGCATGCGTGTGTGCGCATTTCTGTACGCGAGTGTGTATATACTCCACAGCGTGGCCCCTTGTGCGTGTGTGTTTGTACGCGTGTGAGTACGCGCGCGTGTGCCTGTGCGTGTGTGTGAGTGTGCGCGTGCTTGTGAACAACAGCGAGGCTGGTAGGCAGCGCTCTCGCTCCTGATTGGCTCCGCCCCGCTCAGCACCAGCCAATCACGCCGCTTCTCTTCTCGTTACAGACGCCGCGGCTTCACGTCGCGCTGGAGCCGTTCGACCTCGAGCCGATCGCGTTCGACCCGGACCGGAAGCCGCCGCCTGACCTCGACCTCGACCGGAAGCAGTTTGACCTTGACTCATCCTCGTCGTTCGCGACGGCGACGCTTCCGCTCAACGCTGCCACCCACACCGGTCGCGGCCCGCCCCGTTGTACTGACACCCACGCCACCCTGCCCCCTGGTGACAACTCCAGTGTCGCCCGTGCCCCGCCTCACGCCGCTCCCCCCACGCCCCCTGGTGTCACCCCCCGCGACGCTGTCGTCGCCGCGACGACGTGCGACATCTGCGGGCGTCGCTTCACGTGCAGCACCACCAGGAGGCGCCACGTGGAGTCGGTACATCTCAAGATGGCGCTGCGGTGCCGCGTGTGCGGGAAGGACTTCAGCCGCAAGGACAGCCTGAACCGCCACCTGGTGAAGGGGCACGGGGTGGCGCCACAGAGCTGAGGGCAGCACTCGCGGGGCAGAGAAAAGGAACGCGCTCATTGAAAATACGAGGCCTCGAAATTTTTTGCAAATTTTTGTTTGTTATGTGAAATTGTAGATTTTTTGAAATTGTTTTTTGGCCATGTCCATTATTTCCGCCAAAATCCGCGATTTTGGAAAACATTTCCTGGTAAAGTGATGGGGGAGGGGTCTGTTGTTTGTTTCATGAAATGAAAAATAGTTTTCGTTGCAGCCTTGACATTGTTGGAACAACTGTTTTCTAAACTCGTGTTGTCGCAACAAGTGTGTGTGTGTGTGTGTGTGTGTGTGTGTGTGTGTGTGTGAGAGTGTGTGTGTGTGTGTTGGTGTGTGTGAGTGATGAATCTTCGGTCAACAAAAAATAAAGATAATTGAAACAAGAATTTCGGTGAAATGGTTTTTTTTTTGTCAAATTTTACGCGTTATCCTTGGGGAGGAAGGTCACCCAGACCAGGTCCTCTCCTTCCAGCACCTCAAACCCAAACCCTGTGTGCAGCTTCAACGACAGATCATTCTCCCTCTCTATGGTACAGTAGACCGGCTCTCCTTCTCCCTGCAGCTCTGATGCGAGCTTCGCCATCACACACTTCGCCAGGCCCTGACCCCTGTGTTCTGGTTCGACATGGAGGAAGCCCAAAGCCCCGTATGTGGTTTGCAGCTCGAAGGCCACCAGGTGTCCGTCCTGTGCGCGGCGTACGCTGGCACTGCCCATGAGCCTCGCGCTGTCCCGGATGTAGCGTTGGCTCTCGGGTGTCCCGCCGAACTTCCACGAAGCGTTGACGGCGTCTATCTCAGTATCAGTTCGGATTGGCCCAGAGAAATAGTAGCCTTCCGGTAAAGGCCTGAAACAAACGGAAACATGTGACATTCAGATCCGGGTGAGTCACGTGGGGCGGTGTGATGTGGAGCCAGGATGTGGAACCAGAGGGACCACGTGGACACAGGGCCACCTGACCATGAAACAAACACCCCCATCTGATGGGTTTCCAATGATCTGAGAACACCTCCTTTGGATCACGTGAACAGGTGCGCCCCCTCCCCCGAGGTGAAGAGGAAAAGGACTGCACATGTTTCAAGGAAGGGGTCTCGGGTGTTGAAGGTGGCGCCATCCCGTGAGCAGGTCAAGGGAGAGGAGCTGGAGCCTCAGGTCACCCCCCCTGAACAAACGAATCATTGTGCAAGGTTCAGAAGGGCACACAATAGGTTTGACATTTTCTTTATGTTAGGCCCTTGGGTCAGTCCTTTTGGATTCTGTGCCCCCTCCTCTTGGAAAGATTAAAACAGGTGGCATGGCGACCTCTGCTGGGCTGGCTGTTTCAAGATGGCGATGCTGCTGATGACGCGTCTCCCCAGCTGTGCGCATGTGCCGTGACTCTCCGCGATCTCCATCACAGGGTCATACAGATCCTCAGCCGTCCCTACAGAAGGGGCAGAAAGCGTGATGTGAGGTAGAGACCTCTGATTGGCTGGGTGCGTGAGGAGGGCGAGGCAGGCTGATCCAGTGTTCATCTCCAGAAACTCGCGCGATCCATTTCTCTCTGCAACCTCAGTCATGGTGTCAGCCAGATCTTGAGGCATCCCTGGAGAAGCAGGTGGAAGATGTCATGAAGTGTGTGTGCGTGTGTGGCTTGTCAAGAGCACGCACACATGAACTGAAGTTCAGCCACACCTCAAAAATGAAGGTAGAAGCTGCAGGTCAGGTGGAAGTTGCAAGGTCACAGGGTGAAGGTTGTAGTAGAGGCTTCAGAACGTGGGTTCGAGGGCCTGGGTCTCGGCCATGCAGGATCGACAAAAGCAGATCCACAACATCTGGGCGTTGAGGGACAGGCAACCTCTGCCCCAAAGTTCAAGTGTGTGTGTGCGTGTGTGTGTGCGTGTGTGTGTGCGTGTGTGTGTGAGGCAACCTCGATCTCAGCCGGGGCAAAAATAGAAGATTGGGCAAACAAGAGAACATTTTTGCACCCACAATGCACAACTTAGGTGTGTGTGTGCATGAGAGAGAGGGGGAGATAGAGAGGGGATGGAGAGAGAGAGAGAGAGAGAGAGAGAGAGAGAGAGAGAGAGAGAGAGCGTGTGTACAGGTCAGGTGCTCTCTGAGAGGCAGATTCGCGCCAAAAGCAGCTGTACCTGCGAGTCTCACTGGCTGACTCCAGTCGACGATGCCGTGGGAGAAGAAGTGCAGGAGCTCCCGTCTCGGGGCTCTCTCCGTGGTGTACAGCGTGCAGCTCTCACCCAGGGAACACCGCTGTGACGTCACAATGAAATGTGTGAACAGACAATATGACACCAGGGCGAATTCCCTGGGGAGGGGTGAACCAAGGGCTAAATTTTCACTGGCGGTGTTTTGTATAATTTTCGTGTTGTGGGGGATACTGTCTGGCGGTTGCCCCCTAGACGCTGACCATATCGATAAAAAGAACTGTGCACAACTCTTCTCTGACTGACCGTGAGAACTCTCTCTCTCTCTCTCTCTCTCTCTCTCTCTCTCTCACACACACAGATACAGAGAGATTCCCTGTCCCACTGATGTGTGACCTGAGGTCATGGTTGAGTGACCATGAGAACTGACCAGGTGGTCTGTGGTCTTCTGGAAGACGATGCTCGGGTCAGGCCACCTGTTGACCGTGAACTCCTGACCCTTCTGCATCTTCAGCTGCAGCTTCACATGTTGCTGCATCTGTGCGAAGAAAAGCAACCAAAAGTCAAAGGGACAATCCAGGGGCTGACCCAGAGAGCTCTGGTTCCGGGTTGCATAGAATCGGGCCCTTGAATCCAGATCATGTGGCGGCCTCTGCCTTCTGTTCACGGGTTGAGATAAACCACCCTCCTCTGGATCTCCCTTCAGATCCACCACTGAACCTTGTGAGCTGTAGTTTAAGGTTGGGCCTGGGGCCCCCTCCCCCTCCACCCCTGAAGCTCCCGCTGCACCTTCTGGTTCTGATCTCTCCATGCTATGTGTTGAGGATCCACTGTGGTCTGCGCCTGAATCAGCCCCTCCACTGTACCTTGAGTGCCCTGGGCCCGCCTCCCCTCCCCACCCCTGGATCACCCCTCCACGGTACCTTGAGTGCCCTGGGCCCGCCTCCCCTCC
>JAAUXT010021460.1_pt1 | contig 65706 bp, 68 predicted proteins | sample 7278171 | NCBI WGS metagenome assembly JAAUXT01 (sample SAMN14350112, study PRJNA611818) | marine sediment metagenome | isolation source: surface marine sediment (1.8m) | place: French Polynesia: Moorea | collected 2018-08
TGAACCCAGCCCAGACGTACCCGTAGTGCGTGAACCCAGCCCAGACGTACCCGTGTGAACCCAGCCCAGACGTACCCGTGTGAACCCAGCCCAGACATACCCATAGTGCGTGAACCCAGCCCAGACGTACCCGTGTGAACCCATCCCAGACGTACCCGTGTGAACCCATCCCAGACGTACCCATAGTGCGTGAGCTCAGCCCAGACATACCCGTAGTGCATGAACCCAGCCCAGACGTACCCGCTCAGCCGTATCCAAAGTGCGTGAACCCCAGACGTACCCATAGTGCGTGGTCCTGTGGAAGGAGACGCGGTCGGAGAAGCGCTCCACCTCCCCGGGCCGCCTCCCCGCCTTCTTGATGAGGACGAAGCCGAACTCCTCCATGTCGGTCAGGTACCGCAGGAGGGCGTGGTCGTCCTGCAGCAGCTGCACACAGAGGGAACAATGGGCACAGTTAGACGTGCGAAGATCTTCAGGGGATTGGGGGGACGCACGGGGCCAGGACTCCCCTCAACACACGCAGATTCTGCAGGAACAACAAATCTAGTGACAGTCCGTGCAAACCCTCGCACCAGGGCCCCTTTCCTGCTCTGACTTGCACTTGTTGCGAAAGATGTATCTTTGGTCCCAGTCAACCAGCTGCTGATTCTGCCTTCCTCGTAGTTAACGAATTGTCTCGTGGCTTTGTTCGTCGGACGCTCAAGTGCTGTTTGTTTCTTTCTTCCTTTGTCCCAATTTGGGGTCTGTTTGAGACGATGGTCACAAATTTGCTTCTGAATGAAGCAAATCGTACATTTTCGAATTGCGGCAATCCTTGTCAAGAAGCACTCGAGCCGTGTCTCTTCGAGAGTTCACCGAGTGCACGTGTGGGTAACTCGGACATTCATGATTACAAAGGCTTCAAGTGTTTCTCGGTGTCCAGGGGAAGATTTAGAGACCTGGCCTCTTGAACTCCCAGAATTACCAAGCTTGCTGCGTTGGTTGGCATAAAAATGCTTTCTTGTTTGTTCTTTTGAAATGCAAAATTTCACAAAGTGGACGTGAACTTGGCCGCCAAGTCGGTTGACCCCCTCGACCAGACCCCAGATTCTCCCCCGGCGCCCCACCTCGTTGAAGTCGGCGGTGGGCCAGGCGTCCTGCATCTCGCGGCCCCACGGGGTCGGCCTCCTCCCCAGCAGCGCGTCCTGCCTCCGCGCAGCCTCCTCCGTGAAGCTGTGGTCCCGCAGCCACGTGAACGTGAACGGGCTCACGTGACCGTCGTCCCACGTGACGCGCAGCTCCCCAGCCTCGTTATCAATCTGTGTGTGACGTCACAAGTGCGTGAGCAGACGCAGGTGAAGGAAGGGCTCAGAGAACCCAGCGTGTCAGATCTTTCTTGAATACACAAACTTCAGTGAGATAGACACTCGATGGGAGCCATTGTGGATGGAAATATCGCTTGGCCCACCTGCCCAAACCAGACCAAAGAAGGAGGTCTGTCCTGTTTTCCCTCTCTCCCCGCCTCCGACGTCGAATACACTCGGCCGTCTCCAAACAACACCAAAATGAAGTACAGGTTCCGTGTGCTGAACAGTCAGCAGCAATGAGAACCCACCTGCACCCCGGTGGGGTAGGACTCCATCCTGAGGTCCTGCATCAGGATGAGCCTCGCCTTGGTGAACGGGTGGAAGCAGCGCTCGCACTGACAGCTGTCCCTCAGGAAGAGGTACGGGAAGCGGGTGGCGCCCCCCTCCGCCCACTTCAGCTGCAGCATCCGCTCCGACCCGACCTCCTCCACAGACTCCAGCCGCAGGCCTCCTTCTGCTGCTCCTGCAAGGGGCGAACCACCGTTTCCTTGAGACAGATGCCGCTCTCGTGATGATTACGATAAGCGCGCTCTGCTGTCAAGGCGGTCGCGGGCTTGGTACAAACGGTCTCTCGGATGCTGGGTCGGTTCTCGAGATTGTCTGTTTGTGTCTGTGGGCCTTCCTTCAGCAGATGCAGAGGGCTCAAGCCCACAGAAAACCTACCCAGCCCAATGCATGAGACCTGACTTCAATGCTTTTGGTGGAGTAAGGGCGCAATTGCAATCAGTCAACACTGTCGATTCCTCAGGACCTCGGTCCAGGCCGTCAAAACTCACGAGCTGCTTGCAACACATACACTGGCTTGCCTTGTCTCAAAATTTTTCTAACCATTTTTCCCAAAAGTTATTAACAAAAGGACAGATCAAAAACAAGAACACAAAATCCCTTTTGAAAGGCTCACGCTGAAGTTCTTCACCTGGGGCTTGTGTCTCGGGTGGTGCCTGGTGCTCCGGCGGGTCCAGGGTCCCCTGCAGCTGCTGCGAGTACGCGTACCTGCAGTTGGGCTTCCGCGGCTTGTCGCAGTACTCACACACGTTCTTCTGCCTGGTGAACAGCGCTCTGGTGTGGGCGTGGAAATTCAACGGCTGCGGCCCTCCCCGCGGGTGGACCCGCTGCAGGCTCAGGGCCCGGTTGGACACCCTCGCCCCAAAAGGCGCAAACTTTGCAGTCAGCTGACGGAAGAGAACCATGATGCGTGCGTGTCTGCACTCCCGTCCAAACAGAGACGAACTGTGGAGTTGTGATGAAACATCTGACTTCATAAAATATATTTTATTGACTGAAAAAAGGTTGAACATTTGAACCGGGAAAGACCAAATCGAGCAGCACTCGCGCCTCGCTCTTTTGTCCCAAGTAGAACATGTCTGGCTGGAACTGGGCAGATTTATAAGGTGGACCTCTGTTTTATCTTTATTGCCCCGTGCGGTGGTCAGTGTTCGCGTGTGGACGTGCGTACGTGCGTGTGGGCACGCAGACCATGGCACGTTGATTTTGTTCCATTTAGATTGGAAAATACTCGCGAGAATCTGAGAGCCTCAAACCTTCCGGAATTCTCAGATCCTGTTTCAAGTCCTCGGAGATGAAAATACTGTGTTTTTTTTTTGTTGGACAGGAAAATATCTCAAATTCTCGGGGACGACGTGCACAGAGAGCGGTGTTGGTCCCTGCAAAATCCTATTCTCTTGGTCCTGACAATGCCTGGGTGAAAACACAGGAAAAACGACTGAGCCAAACGAGGTTTATGAAGGACACATGGAACGTTCATATCCAACCACTTCAATCACCCAAGGATCATCAGGAAAACCCACAATGATGTGGAAAGACTTTGTTCATCGGGACAGCTGCTCAATATGCACGTAGATCTCTGTGTTCAACACATTTGGTCAGCATCACACACACGCACACACACACACACACACACACACACACACACACACACAAGAGTGGACTGTTCGGATTCTATTTCATTGGCCCCCACACCAAAGCCTCATCCAGGATTTGGTGAGTGCTCACTCACTCACCCGCAACCTTGGGTTGCAACATCGAAACTGAACATATTTCTCCAGCGGTGCACACTGCTGCGTGGTTGTCTACAATGTTTTGGGATCTAAGAGGATCCAGGGGCCATTTCGCCACCCGTGTCAGTCCGTGTTGTTTTCGCAGAACAGCAATGTCCACCCGCTTGTTATATCCCTGCAGCTCTATATTCTTTACAAAGCAAAACGCGTTGAACGCTTCAAGTCCATTGCGTGCTCCATGGCAGCTGTTGATCACGTTGCATCGCATTCTGTTGTTTCAATGAAGTCCTCTTGCGCTTCGGCGTCACCTGACCGTCACCTGACTCTTGAAACGTCAGCAGATGCACACATTTTGGGCGCAACAATTGCGACCAGGTCGGAAGGACCTTCCTCCCTCCTCCTTCGATCGAACTCCTGGATTCAATTCTGTCTGGGGCAAACTGGCCAGCACCTCAGGGATGCATGAGAGCGCAAAGTTCCACGGGAAAAGGAGGCGCACAACTGGTAAGCCGTTGTTTTGCCGGAAGAGGGTTGAATTGTCCACCCAGGAGGTGGAACCGCTCCTTGTGCTTCTGGCTCTTCTTTCTTTACTTGTGGTGTGTGATTTCATCACCAACCCCCCACGATTCATTCAACTGAAATAAATCATCAGTCTCTTCAATGGAGTTCCATTGTGCTGGAACAAAGGGGCCGCAAACTAGAACACACTCCTGTGTAAAAAACCTTGACTTTTGATTGATTCATTTTTGATACCAGCACCATGTCATGAATGAGTTCCACTTGAGAAGGCCACATCGCTCGCGGGTGACACCGACATCCCCGCGTCTGCACGAAAGTTCGAGTGTGAAGATTGCCGCAGAGATTTGCTGATTTTGGTGATGAGCGCGACCGGATCCTGCAGCGACGCTCCGAGCGGGGACGGCTGGCACCTGCTGTTCGTCTACGGGACCCTGAAGACGGGCGAGAAGAACAATCGTCTCCTGGAGACGCCGCGCGGGAACGGACGCGCGCGTCTGCTCGGCGCCGCGCAGACGCTCGAGAAACTCCCCCTGGTGGTGGCGACCGAGTACAACGTGCCGTTCCTGCTCGCAGCGAAGGGAACTGGAGAGGTACTATGGGTACTGATCTTCATGAGAAGCAAGAAGGGGGACAATGCAAGGGATTTTTTGCCTGAAGGAAGCACAGAAGTGCCAATAGGAAATTGTGTTTCAACAGCTCAAGCAGATCCAGTGAGTCCGGAGGCCCGAGCTCCGTGCCCTTAAAAATCAGTTGGACCCCCCCCCCCCAAAAAAAAAAGAACATTTGCGCATCACATTGCTGGGTGCACTGTCCTTGCAGATTGTGGAGGGCGAGTTGTACGAGATTGACGCAGAGATGCTGGAGTTCTGTGACTGGTTTGAGGAGCACCCGGAGGTGTACCAGAGGACCGTCATCAGCGTCAGACTCACCCAGGGTGAGTAGAAGCCAGAACATGGAAGCGCCATCTCAGCATGAGGTCGGGCACACACACGCACACACACATACACATACGCACAGGCCGAGTTGCACACACGCACATCGACCCACCCAACACACCTTGCCTTGACATGCACCAGACATACATGAACCACACACACGCACAGGCATACACACAACACACACACACAACACACACGTACACACACACACACACACACACACACACACACACACACACACACACACACACACTGCTCACTGGATCCTGGTAACTTGCTGAAGAGGCGCGATCTCCTCTTTTAAGTCGAAGAATCAAAAAAATTTCGGGCAGACATATTTGTGTCACGTGAGACTCATCGGCGACTCTTCATGCCAACCAGACATGAAATAAGAAAACAATCTGCTCAGCAGTTTTCTTGGTCTAGTTTCCCGCCTCATAACCGTGATGACATCGATCAACACGACGTTTTTTGCACGAGAGATATGGTATTGCAAAGGTGATGCGGCACCCCGTGGGGTGGAGGGTGGAGCCGTGGGGGTGACGCCGCGCTCGGTGGGCGTGGCCTCGGGGGCGTCGCTGTCCTGCGTCGCCTACCTCATGGAGAACTTCCCCCGGAAGTGGCTCGAGCTCCCGCATCTCGCCTGTTTCCGCTCCACCCCCGATCAGCCCTACACGCACGAGGGGTGAGTCTGTGATTTTCCACACCATGGCTGCTGCAGGTGTGGGACACTCTCCACCGTCGGGGGAGGAGGAGGAGGGGCTGGGGTCAGGCCGGACCCTGCAGTGCGCAGCCTACCTCTGTGAGAACTACCCGAGGGAGTGGTTGGACCTCCCGCACCTCAGCTGCTACCGCGCCACCGCAGAACAGCCGTACACAGAGGCGTGAGTGTTGGTGTAGAGAACTAAGGAGTTGGCCTTGTATGTAGGTTTAAGTTCAGGTTGAAGGTTGAGTTGGTTTTCAGGTTGGTGTGAGCCTCAAGGTTGGGGTTGCACGTTTGGCTGGTTGGCTTCTGGGGTTTTGGTTGCTTTTGAGTTTGATTTGGCTTTGGGTTGGTGTTAAGAGTTTGAGCAAGAGTTTTCCCAAGGATTAAGGTTTTGTGTTGTTGTTCGAGTATTCAAGATTGTAGGTGAAGAGCTGTATGTTGTTTGGGCTGGAGGTGGCGTTTGGGTTGAGAGATGGTCACAAAGAGTCTGTTTGGGAGCGTTTTAGGACAAGGTTCGGGTATTGAAGAAGTAGAGTTGTTTTGGGCTTGGTTGCCTGGAAATGCAGTGTGCACGCAAACACCCTGGCAGCGTCCAGCAGCCTCACAGTTTGGGAAACGCATCTCCATGGTAACGACGCAGCGCCCAGTTTGGAAGAGCAGCACCACGCTTTTGCAGCGGAGACGCACATACGAGGCTCGTCCAAACCGATTTGCGAATTTCCATTTTGCGCAAATGTGTGTGCATTTTTTTGGTTTCTTTCACGTTTTCTGTGTTCATGAATTGTTCGTGAAGGAAACAGACTGACTTTTGTCCTCAAGCTTTATTCTACTTTTGGATCACATGTGTCTTGACCACACCCAAATCAGAATTTGCCGCACTTGTTGCACAGAAGTTTTGGTTCATTGGATTTTTCTCAAACTCGCACAACATGAAGATGACATCCTTGAGGACATGTGTTCACAGTTTTGGGATTCTCAGTTCACTTTTTGTGCTCGAAATACTCTCCTCTGTTGGCGATACATTTTCTCAGTCTGACAGGGTACCGATCCATTGCTGCTCGAAAGTCTTGAGGTGGAATTTGACCAATGGCATTGTCAATTGCGCATCGCAATGCTTCCAAATTTTGATGGCGCACTTTGGAGATGATCTGCTTGAGTTTCTGAAAAATCCAGTAGTCTGGGGACTCAGGTTGGGTGAGTAACCTGGGTGTGGCACCACTGTCACTGTGTGATTCTGCAGGAACTCACGGACAGGTTGAGCAACATGAGCTGGTGCATTGTCATGAAGCAAAGCCCAACTGTTCTGCCTCCACTGCACTGGTCTCTTGTGCCGGATTGCACACCGCAAATTTTTGAGTCCTTGCAAGTACAATTCAGCATTTACTCCATGTCCATCTGGGACGAATTCTCTGTGCACAACACCATAACAGTCAAAGAAGAGAATCAGCATCAACTTGTGGACACTCATCTCCAGACGTGGTTTGGTTGGTCTCTGCTCACCTGGCTCCATCCACTGCGCACTGGATTGCTTGGATTGTGGCTCATAGCAATGAAACCAGGATTCATCACCACTCACAATGTGCACTGGGTTGTTCCTCCTTCGCAGCAACTGAAGAGCAGCACGGGCACAAGTGACTCTGCGCAACTTTTTGGGTGCAGTCAACAGGTGGGGGATCCAGGCGGCAGGGCATTTTTTGACTCCAATTTTTTTGCACAAAGCTGTGTGAACACTGCCATGAGACAGGTTTGTCTCGGCAGCCAACTGTCTGACTGTCTTGCATCTGTCCTGATTCAGTTTGTCTCTCACCTTCTGCACTGTTTCCGGAGTCAGCTTTCTTGGTCCTGGATTGTGATTCCGGTCACTCAAGTTGTTGTCTCCTCCTCTGATCCTAGCATGCCACCGGAACACAGAAGACTTGCACAAAGTCTGAGCACCATGTATCCTTTGCAATCAGTTGAAAGTCTGTTGGGGACAGTCCAGACCTGCTCTTCTTTCATCTTCATGTTGCGCACTGCAGCACTGACCAGTCGACGCAGTGACCGGGATGCACCAACTTCGGTGCAGTTTACCGGAGCAACTGCTAGTCACAGTGGACTGGAAACTTGACATTGCAAGGCCTACATGGTTGTTTACATCCATGAAAAAGGACGCTCAAAATCCGTGCACAGAAGTCACAAAAAAGAGCGCATTCGCAAATCGGTTTGGACGAGCCTCGTACACAGCAGACCTGACTTGTTGTGAGCTTCGAATGCTGTTTGAGAATTTCAATTGTGGCAAATCATCACGTCGTGCCGCAGACACGAGTGCAAAATATCGAGCCTCAAGCTTTGGTCTCCATCTCGTACTCTGCCTAACGCCAAACGTCCCCGTTGACGCATCACGTGACACTTGAATTGCGGAAATCGTAGAGAACAATGGACTCTGCCCAATGTGGAGCTTTTATTGAAACACTCGAATACAACTGTTTGACTTGCGTTGCTTCTCTCCTATTTCAGGGAAAACAAGGACGGCTCCCTGGAGAAGTACCTGAAGCGAACGGAGCCCGAGTTCCAGATGCACTCGGACTGGATCCAGAGCCACGGGGCCACAGACCCGCAGGCGAAGTGAACAAACTCAGTGGAGCCCCCTGGTGGATCCAGGGGGCCCGGGCCCTCGCGCATACATCCTGACAATAATAGCTTCCAATTTTGGGCTGAAGGGCAAAAGGCGGCACCATTGTTGACCTCTGCCTTGCCCGATCCTGGATCTGTTGAGGAGGTCGGCCATTCTGGAACCGCCACCAACCAGCGCGAACGGTATGAGCACACAACTAATGACCCACAAAAACTTTGGTTGGACCACCATCACAAAGAATTTTTGGTGCACATGGAGACAGCTCGTCGCGGTGTGCTGTGGATCGTCTATTTCCAGCAAAGTTACGCCTTCTTGCGTTGTGATCAACCTGGTATCACACTGAAACACAGGTGTGACCTGTGTGTGTGTGTGTGTGTGTGTGTGTGTGTGTGTGTGTGTGTGTTTGTGTGTGACACAGTCATCAATCATCTTGTTACAACGTTTGCCCTTTGTGAAAATACAAAATCGCGATTTGCCTTCAAAACTTTGTCTATCAGGTCTGAGATCTCGCGAGACTTGGTGGTGGGTGCGGGACACCGGCGCGGCCGGTACCACAGGGTGGCGAGCCCGAGCAGGTAGCACCTCCACTTGTAGGGTACGGTCTGCTCGATGCCGCTGTAGGGGTACCTCCGGTGCAGGAGTCCCCTGACGTTGCGGGGCGCGGAGACCTGGTGCCCAGAGAAGATGACGGTGCTGAGGGGAAACACCACGTCGCCGGGGAGGTCAGGCTGATTCCCATGGACTCCGTAGAAATGCGTCAGTGTTCCGTTCTTCGCCGTCTGCAAAAACATAATGGATCCATGAGAAAATAGTGGAGTTTTCGGCAAAGTCTTGGTCTACCACGTGCGTCTCAAATTGCCAGCAAATTTCACTGCCCCCTTGGGTGCACCCCTCCATGTACTCCTGGAAGCAGCCCTGGATGTACCCTGAGAAGCACCATTGGGTGCAGCCCTGGGTGTACCCACAGACCTGTTTCTGGGACCACCCTTGTAAACGCCGCTGCATGCACCCGTGGATGCACCCCTGGAACCACCCCTGAAAGCACCCCTGGAATCACCCCTCCATTGATGCACCCCTGCATGGATGCACCCCTGAACACCCCCACCCCCCCGCCCGGAAGCACCCCTGGATGCACCTCCAGCTGGATCTGCTGAAGGGGAACGAACCTTCCAGGTGAAGATGTCGACGACGGCAGTTCTGTACTTGAGTTGGTATTTGCTGAGCTTCGCGCCCATCGTCCTCTTCAGCACCACAGCCAGCTGCTCGATCTGCCTCTCATCACCCCCTCTCATCCACGTCACGTGACGAGAGATGTCAGCGTCCCCTGGTGACAAACGTGTTGCAGCTTTCTGTAGGTCCTCCAACAAAGACCAGTGTTTCGTTGGGGCTCTGTGGCCACGAACTCCGAACAAAAATCATCCGCGTCCACCTCCAGTCAAGATAAGCCCGCTGGGGAATTGGAACTTGCTGCCTGGCGCGTCCGTGTCAGGGTGAAGTAGGAAGTGCGTGAGGCAAACCCTCGTGTAGGTGATGCACCCTCGTGTAGGTGACGCACCCTGGAGCAGGTGACTCACCCTCATGTAGGTGATGCACCCTCATGTCAGTGATACACCCTGGTGACGTACCCTCGTGTAGGTCACACACCGTCGGATAGGTGACGCACCCTCGTGTAGGTGATGCACCCTCGTGTAGGTGATGCACCCTCGTGTAGGTGATGCACCCTCGTGTAGGTAATGCACCCTTGTGTAGGTGACGCACCTTGTGTAAGTAATGCACCCTCGTGTAGGTAATGCACCCTTGTGTAGGTGACGCACCCTGGTGACGTACCGTCGTGAGGCAGGACGTCGCCGCAGCGCTGCGCCCCCATCAGCGTTCCGAAGTCGAGCCAGTGCGTCATCTGCGTCGCGTTGAAGAGCGCCGACAGCACCAGCACCGCTGCAACAGGGGGACTCCGCCTTTGCTTGTCATGAATCGGGTGCTGGGTGTGTCACCTGTCCGTATCGCAACGCCTTCATGCAGTGGTGCACAACAAGTGAACCGGCTCAGACACACAGACACACGCACTCTCTATCTATCTATCTATCTATCTATCTATCTATCTATCTATCTATCTATCTATCTATCTGTCTCTGTGACTGTCTGTCTGTCTTTCTGTCTGTCTTTCTTTCTCTCTCTCTCTTTCTCTGCACACTGGCAATTGAAGTGTCACCTCAGAGGACAGAGAAGTGGTTACGACAGGAGAATTGACCATTTCGGGAAAGTGTTTTTTTAAAAGATGTGCAACACCAAGAAGCACGATTTTCAATTCCACAGAGTTCCTGCAAGTCGATGTGTGGGCACCTTGCGAAACGCGTGTCGAAACGAAGTTCCAGACCCAAACCTGTTTGTTTTAATCACGTTTATTTTCAGTCATCAACAACATCTCATGTCCACATGATGTATTATGCATTTTTGTATGTATAGAAATATAGTGCAGCAATGAGAAAGTTTGTTTCACTTTACAAAGGTATGTACATGCACGAACATGTTTGGTTCAAAGAACCACGATTACATCCAAGACTTTTTTTACAAAAGATTCCTTGTATTACAAAAAATATTCGTTGTTTTGCGAAACCTTTGACTAGACAGAAGCAAATCACAAACCCACACTTGAAACACAATACATTGTCGCAATTCTGAACTGCAGCGAACGTGGCTTTTTCTCCAAGGTTCGCAGAAGGGCAGAAATTTGAATTGAACTGCTTTCCGACTTGTTCGTCAAACAAAAAATTGTGAAAAACGAAATAATTATTTCAATACAGAACGCGCCAACTTTTTGACGTCAAGAATATTTTCTTTCTCGGCTTCAAAGTGCAATGCAAAACAACATTCACGTGGGCGGAAGGCGCGCACTCGCGGGTCACCGCCCGCCAGAGACTTCCCTCCAAGGCGAAGGTAGAAACTTTCAGATCCAAAATTTTGTGATGCGTGGCTCGTCTGTCTCATTCAAGTAACGAAACAATTGTGTACATTGAATGAAGTGTTCGAGTACCACGCTTCCAGCACATGGGAGTAAGTGTCCTGAAGTTGTTCTCCGTCTGGTTGACTCAGGATTGTTGGGCAACCATGGGAAAATTTCAAAATGGTTTGAATGTCAATCTCCTGAAAGGAAAATCCAACATTCCCGGGGAATGTGGTCAGTTTGTTTTCACCAGGTGGTGCTGCTGCTGTTGCTGAGGCGACTGGTTGGTCATGAGTAGTAGGACCCGATGTGAGACGTCATGTGGCTTGGGTGGTGAGTCATGTGATGCGAGGGGAGGTTCGGGTACATGTTGGCCCCTGCGGCCGCCGCACTGGGCCAGTACGTGGACGGTGTGGGGAAAAACCCTGACGTGGTTGGGGGCATCGGTGCGTGCGCGTTCATGTTCATCAAGTTCAGCTTCGAATTGGCGTGGTATCCCGACATGAACAGATCCTGCTGGTATTTGTAGGCGGTGGGGTCTGCTGTGGAAGGCTGCATGGCTTGGGCCAACCCAGCGAAGTCAAATTTGTAGGCGTATCGCTTCCCATGAACTTTAGTCATGATGTTCTTGTCGTAGTAATATCTCAAGGCCCTGGACAGTTTGTCGTAGTTCATATTGGGTTTGGATTTACGTTCTCCCCAGCGTCTGGCGACTTCGTCTGGGTCCACCAGTTTGAATTCTCCGTTGGTGCCTTCCCACGTGATGTAGGCTGTGTTGGCAGAGTCGGACAGAAGTTCCAGCAGGAACTGCCACAGCTGGATCTGGCCTGAACCTGCAATGAACAAATGTAAGGTCTTTTTTGAAACAAAAAACACTTTCTTCTCAAGTCCAGAACATTGTCAATTCAACTGGTCTGTTCCCGCATATAATTGTGTACGCTGTCCAGTGCTCATTGCGCATGGAGGTCAACAAGAAAAGTCAAAAGGCATATTCCAAGTCCAATCATGTCTCACAGCTTTCTTCCGTTGTGTTTGTCCGTGCATGCGCAGGTGTTTTGAGACGTGAATTTCACGTTCGGGCAGACATCACAAAATCAATGACCTTTCCAAAACTTTTCTGTCTCGCCCAAATGAGTCCACTTCGGCTGGGTTCCCCTTTGGAAATCCCTTCCTTCATCCTGGATCCGACGGCATTCATGGTAATTGCCCAGAGACATCCATCCACAAGAGGCGGGATGCATTCATCGCGTGGCAGCTTTATTAGCTCGTCTTGCAAAATATTATTACTGAGTGAAGCCTGTAGCATGACATGACACGGCACCGACATGAATTGCCACTCCAAGGACTTGGTGAAAAGTGGGCAGCTTTGTGATGAGCGAATTCCATGCTCTTCGCAAAAGCAAGAGCTTTATGCTGAGAATTGGTTTGGAAAGAACAATCGTTTGCAAGCCAGGAACACTCTCAACATGGCAAGAATGCCAGTTGCAATTGAAGGTGTCAGTGGAAAATGTTGCGCAACACAGAAGGAAGGCAAGAAAATGGACAAAATTGGCATGCTTTCAGGAGGTTGCAAGCCCCTCCCCCAATTTGGTCAAAATTGGAAGCGAACCAGCGGAACAAAGACGTTAACCGGCGCAGCGGGAGATCACAGGGTCACACACGATCCTGAGGCAGCCGGGATCCAGACGGAGCTCTACAAATTGAGGTCAAATCTGGCTTGACAGTTGGATTGAATTTGCTGTCAAACTTTACAACTTGTTTCAGCGCATGTGATTCAAAACCACCAGCAGAACACTGAAGCTCGCATTCAATACTTATTTTGAGGAAGACGATTCTCAAAGCGGCATCACCAACAGGCGCGAGATGTTTTTGTGGCAATTGTTTTCGCATCAGGTTTGAGACAAAGCGAGCTGCATCTCTGTCACATGCTGCGTGCCTCCAGGATCCACCGCCGACGTGACTTGTAATAAAAGGCTCCAGGCCTCGCTCTATTAGAAGCTCTGTGTCTCAGTCTTCATGAACGAGCCATCTTTCATTTGCCGCCACACAGTAAGGGCTGCCGTTTCACCAAAGCCAATATTCAGTGCTGTATTTGAGCACAGGAATCGCAAAGTGTCTCAATCTCTTTTGCAGACAGCTTCGTAAATGGTAACCAGGGGTCGACAATTTGTTCCAATCTTCTTGAAATTCCATTTCCAAGTGGAAGCATCATTCGTCGCTGCAGCGCTTCTGCTGTGAATCGAATCATTTGAGATTGCATTTCTTGCGAGACTGGAAACATTACCCAGTCAGAGACGACGAACAACACTCACACAGGAAAATACAGCTCAACCTGGCCTTTCCCTTTTTTCAGCTTTGTTCGGTGCATACCATCGCGACACATGTTCCACCTCATCTCTTCTGTCGGTTTCTTCCCTCCAATTCCCTCATCGTGATTCACATTCTCTGGGCACAAAGCTGCGTCGCGGGGTCACAGTGTAATTCAATAAGAAGACTAATTGCAGGCATCATTAGCTGTGAATGAAGTGCGATGAAAACATGATTTGACCCTGGAGTTTCCAGGGAGCAGAGGAGAAATGTTTTCGTTGGTAACATCATTCTGTCAGTGATGAGCTCTGACGCCGACAACCCAAGTCCATCTGAATTGTCTTGGCACGTCTTCTCCACACGCAAAACAGAACGAAACCTTTTTCACTTGCAGGAAAACCCAAAGCTTGATTATTTTTCTGAAAGCTTGAAGCTGCGAAAAACGAAGGTGGGATCCTGACTGCACCCGAGGACCGCGTGAGGCAGCGGCGGCATCAGCGCTGCAGACTGCGGACGAAGCCGCGTGGAAGGCCCGGAGAGCGGAGCAGCCCTCCCGCCACGGGACTGGTGAAGGGCCTTTGCTCTTGAATGTCACGATCTTTGCTGTCGTGTTCCAGTTCAGTTCTCACCCCGAAAAGTCAGACCCCGACCATGCTGCGTTTGAACAAAGGAGACGTGACGTGATTGGACGCAATTCACTTCTTGCAGAGTTGACGACAACAACATACGAGCTCGTACGTTGTCTTTCCAAGTGTTCCAAGTCCACACTCTGGCCTGGTTGAACTTCTGACAACAGTGACTCAAAGCCTTCCAGTGCCGTCTTCACCAGTTTCTCTCAGAGCGAGCAACTCAAAAATCAACGCTGCGTTTTGCCATTCAATTGCAAACAAAATCACACTTGCGCTGACTCACAAAGCAGTCATGTTCATTTTCACTGCCTTGAATGCATAACTTACTGACTTCGTAAGCAATTCACAACATTCATCCATTTATCAACTTTCATTCATCCAACCATCCTATCTTTCATTCATTCAAACATGAAGCATATTGAATGAGTTATGAATGAACAACACCGAACAGAAGACAAAGCTCAGAAAACAAGAGAAAAAAGCCTCGGTTCCAGGCCCTCAGGAATTAAACGTGAAAGATTATGCAGATCAATATTGGGCTGTAAAAGGCGGTGGATCGTGGATACACACAGCTACATTAACAGAGTAAACACGCACACAGCGCCGACGCAACACAGAACGCGCGCGTCGCGCTGTCAGAAATTAGATGCGACTCGGGGCGCGCTTTTCCTACCCCAAGGCTGATCTCGATCATGATCACACCAGAAATCAGAACGGGGCATTTGAGTTAACATGTTGGTTTCGGCTTGTGACTACTTTATCCACGGCAACGCATTCTGCACACCATGGTCACAAAACGTCCAGCGTGTTTCGTTGCAGACACGACAAGCTGTCGGTACAAAACCTGTGGTTTCACTTTGCCCCCTCGGTTCAGATTTCCACAGGCTGGATTTTCCTTTTTCAACAGTGTGAGATTGAGCTGAATCAAGTCACATTGCTGCTGCCACTGAATATCACAGCCTTGCTGGATTTTTACACACAGGCGACACAAGACACGCTGGAGGGACAGACGCGCGCTCCGAGACATAACTTGCCGTTGGTCTTGGGTGCACAAAGGAACACAAATCTGAAGGAGCGATTTCTTTCTTCGCCCGAATTCAGAGTCCAACCCAAGAGTGTTTGTCGCATTTGACAGTGTGGGCATCTGTATTGATGTGTCGTTTGCGTCAGAGAATGTCGCAGACGCAGGACTGCGCACCACGGACACAAAAGTGCACCAACGCACACACGCACACAAACGAACACAATTCCGCGCCACAGATTTCACACAGACGCAGGGCGCATGAGCATACAATGGAAATGGATTTAGGAACTAAGTGTTCATGCATTTTCCTGCCGCCTTTATCTTTCCATATTGCCTTTAAAATTGCTTTTTCATTTGGCACAATTAACTCCACTCTCAGACACTGTCTTCCCGAGAATGCGTTTCTTGTTGAAGAGCTTGATCATTCGCCATGCTGCGCCTCAGCTGAAGGCCTCGCGCCTTCATTACAAGCTTCATGCTCTGCGACAGTCAATTTTTTTTCCACCGATCTCGGTTTTGACATCCAGAAATGGACTCCTTGGCAATTTGTTGGGAACTGCGTGTTGATAGCAGTGTGCCAAAAAAGGGAGTCCTTTCTGCCTGCCTGAAAATTTTAATTGAGTCACTCACGCCGTAATTTTGACGTGAAACATTTTTTGTCAGAGGCAGCAGCCTTTTTACAAAGCGTTTAAATACTGCAAAGATCCCTTTCTGCTTCGAATCAAACGTTAATCTTTCTTGCGAAGACGGAAGGAGTCAGTTTCGCTTCTTTTCTTCATTCGTCTTCATCGTTCTGGTACACTTGTTGTTTCTGGGCTGCCCATTCACTTTTCATGTGAAACTGAGTTTAAAAGGGTTTGCCATGCACAGTTCTTTCTGGGAATAAAACAAAACACACATAATAGCAAAACCGCAGTTTTGAGGAGGTTCGACGTGTGGGGTGGACACCCCTTTGCAGTGCACGGCTTCAAATCACCATTTTGCTTCGGAGAACCAGAGTTGACTGAAGCCTGCAGCGCGAGTGGCTGAGTAGCGGTTTTAAGCGGATCAACTCGGCTCAATTAACCCTCAATAGGCTTCTCTAATCCTATTACCAACCACCAGCAGTCTCCAATGCGGTCCATATGCACCTTTGCAGCAAAGCAAACCGTGACAGAGACTGCGAAATGTTGTGTTGCAGCAACACAAACATGTTAGTTATTTGCCTGGCCAACATTGACCGTTTAGCGGCTCGAAATAAGACTGAGGAACGCGGAGACGAAACTCAAAAAAAGAGAAGAAAAGAAAAATAAGGGTACGAAACTCATTGTCCTCAGTGTTATTCCGAGCAAAGTATGAGTATCGTTTATGTTTTGAGCTTTGTCCCCGCGTTCCTCAGTATTATTCCGAGCCGCAAAACGGTCAGTTTTCATTTTTCACGACCACACAGAATCACAGAATGACGCAGAACACAGGAGAATCACTCAAGGGGGAAACTTGCACACTCACCCTGAGGTCTCCAAGAAGTGTGGCTGGAGTCGATCGAAGGTTTTGTCATCGACGTCAGGCCGTTCGCTCCGTATCCTGCAAAAGACAAGGCTTGAACTCAAGACGTGCTGCAGCTCGTGGTGGAACCCTCGCGTTGTGACAGAACTTAGGATAGGAGACAAATTGTGCATTTGGATTTATTTATTGTGTGTGATTGTTTGAAAGTCGTCAGTTCCACTCTTCTTTTTCTTATCAGAGTCAACTTGGTGGTTTTTCGTGCCGCAAGTCACACGCTTCAAACTACCAACACTCGATCGTTCTGATTCTGGTGCCAACGAACAGCTTCATCCCCGAAGGTTGAAAGGGATCGCAAAGCGGAAAGCTTTGCGACAAATGAGCAATCAAGATGCACTGCAAGGTTTCTTTACCCTGAGACCAGCCAAGTTGCTCTTTGAGTGTGTGAACATCTGGCTGACTTTCAGATTCTGTGCAGAAAACCAAGCTACAGATATATATATTTGTGCGGGATACACGGTTTTTTGGACGTTTCTTGGGAATACTTCAAATCTCAAGGATGGGCGCGCAAGCTGAATTTTGATGACATCGGGTCCTTTTCTTGCTGGCAATTGAAAGAATAGCTCAAATGCCATTCATTTCACAATAAAGTGCTCAGATGGTGACCGGAGTCTCCTCAGAAGGGCAAGTTGAAATGCTGCATGCCTTTAGTATGCGTTCCGGGCCACGCTTCTGTGTGAGACTGCTGTGTGACTCCAGGTCCCTGCCTGACCCAAGGGTAATGAGAACACAATACTGCAATCAAACATTGTGAGCACCTCAGTCACAGAAACCCAAGTCCCTCAAGAACTGTGAATATGTGTACGGTTTTCAGTTTCTCCTTTTGCGTTCTCATCTTGTGTCTGCTGCTTCGGTTATCAGTTTATCCTTTTGTTTCCTTTGCTGAACAAATTGGGAATTTGCCGTGTTATTTGTGTCCAGTGAAGCATTTTTTCAACTCTTTCTTCGACCAAAAAACGCGTCATTTCCCACGTGAACCAAAACAACATCAAAAAAGCTGCTTTTTGCAATAGAACCGGGCTAATGTTCAGAGTGGAACCTTCCTTTTCGCGTGTCCTTTCGGACCACGAATGAAAACTTTGTGAAAACTTTGCGATGCCCTCTTTTCAATTTGCGGGCATTTTCTGTTCCAGTCTCTCAGTTGAACATCAAACAAACATTCTGCGTTTTCAATGTTCGACGAGCGCAGGTTGTCTTTTCTGGATTGATTTCCTGGTCTAAACTGCTCAGTATTCAGCGTCTGTCTTGCTCGGTTTCCTGCGCAAAACACTGAACGGCTCTGATTTCTTCCTATTGAATTTCCCGTGCCCGTCAAAATTTATCAAATTGATACAGTGCGGATGGTCGAGAAATCGCATGCCAATCCACAGAGCTGAATCCACAGGAGGGAGTTGGGCCTAATGAAGAACATTTTCTTTGCATTTACTCATTAGGCCAGAAATCTGTGCAATTTTTGAGACAGATGTCATTCAATTGACGAAAAAGTTGAGTCAAGTCGCAGGAATGACTGTCTGCTTTGGAGACAGTTTTCGAGTTGATGTTGTTTTTTGGCAAACGTGTTGACCAAAAAGGTGCAAGATGAAACACACAAAAACGACCAGGAAAGTCTCATTCTCCAAACAGAGGACTGAACACACGTGCAAAGCGAGGAAGGCACGAGACATAATTCCATGTTGGACCCACAAGCAAGAGACAAGCTGTCAATCATGTCAGATCAATAAAGCTGGGCTCAATCCCAACATCGCCCTGATGTCCCAACCACCACCCAAACCATAAGTGTCAAACCCAAATATTTAAATATTATTTAAAAATGCAAACATTGCATTAAGAGACTCATAAAAATTCCGCACTGCGCTCATTGTTCAGGTCAGGTTTCGCAAATCTCTCGTTACAATAGGGATTAGTAAGGACTACTTGACAATGCAGGCTTTGCACCTTTCCAGCCCAATTTCAACTTGACACTGTTGACTCAACTACTTTGCTGTTGTGGCACCACAGTCACTCACAGACTCTTCTGGATTTTGGATTCAGAAAATTGGGGTTTTGTTTTTCATGACAATGCAATTGCAGGCACTGTGGCTGAACTCAGCGAGAGCCCAGATGAACAGGACAGGTCTGCAATCTGTGCCTCTGAATTTTGGAACCTCTATCAAATTTGCGTGGACAACACTACAATTTTGTTGACATCACGACAAACAGAAAACTGACATCTTCATTTCGAATTGGGACACAAAGTGCAGGGTTTTTTTCCAATCCAGCTCTTCGTTCATTGTTTCGCGGGTTAAACAACAAACAGATCCGTGTCACCGTCCTTTCAATGCGCACGCGAGTGGGCGAGGTGCGAGAGATGCGATCAGGAGCAAAGCCAGAAGCCTTTATCACAGACATGGTGGGCACTCGTCCCGCGCTCAATGACAAACACAGCTGGGCACGTAGGGTGCTGCTGCTGGATGTGGATGTAGATGGTCCGACCCCAAGTGAGGTCCGACACTAACTTTAAAACAAGAAACGAGAATAATTTTTGGTGAACCTTGATATGCCCAAGACATTTGGAGGTCATTGTTGGTGATTTTTCGCGTTCAAACCACACACCCTTGGGATCAGGACGTTTCACTGCGCAGCCTCACAACGGGCTCGCCACAGTGACCCACTTTCATGGTTCCCACAGCTCCTTCCCCCAGGGAGAAAGTTTCTCATGAAATGGTTCTGAATTCCAAACGCACAATGAAAAACTTGTGTTGAACTTGTCCGTTTCAGCGGGACTCTTTTCAGCCACACTCAATAGCTGCAAGCATGCGAAGCGTTAACAAAATCTTTCAACACAGTTGGAGTGGAAAATTGGCCCATCTTTAGACCCACGTGTCACTTACATTGCCCCGGGGACTGTCGCGTGCCACATGAATTAACCTCAGCCGTGGAAAATGTGACCTCTGTAAAATATTTATAATGAGCCACAATGGGCCTTGATATGGAATACTCAATGTGAGAAATATTGGCCGTAATGGTTGCAATTTTCGACAAGCGCGACAAGGAAATTACATCCGCATTGCTCTTCACAATAGAATATTTTTACAAAGTTTTTAGTTCTTGTTGAGAGTGGATTATCACCGGACAGATCTGAGGAGGAGCGTGCCGAGTGCGCGGTAAAAATGCATTTGGCAATTATTATTGTTTTTGAAGGTTTTTGTTACAAGTTGCAAGCTGATCTGTTCTTTTGCAAGCTTGAACCCCGGTGGCCACGGACTGTTGCAGTCTGGTGTGTGGAAGTTCAAAACAACGGTGAGGAATTTTGACGTCCGTTCGATTTTCCTCTCACCAGCAACGACATTTCCGACAACAACAGAGGCAATGCCTCGAAAGAAATCACTTTGCTGATCAAATTTTATGCTTCTTCCTGTTCAATAACGGGTGTGGATCGATGATAATAAACTAATATTGTGTCGATTGGGCACCATGCCGAATGCCTGGTGCACGTTTTCGTCGAAATCCAGGTACAGCGAAAGGCAAAATCCAGAGATCAATTTTCGCTTTGCAGGCAGAAGGTTAAAAGGTTGGCACGGTCATTGTGATTTGATTCTTCGGAGAAACAGTCTCCAACTTTGCTGCCCGACCAAAGAGACAAAGTGAGCAAACCATTTCCTGTCAAGCGGAGAAGTCGGACTTTTCAATCCGCGGCCTTGCTTCAAAATGCCAAACGCGACTTTGGGCTCTGGTTCCCTTTCAGAATCCAGCCATTGGCACCTGATCTTTACTGCAAACTGTTATGATGATATTTACCACGAGAATATTTCTGTCTGAATCGGACTTGTGACCAGATATTGCCGCCATCCCCTGCTGGGTGCACCTCTGATATTTTGTTGGTTTCCAGTGCGATTGACATGCCATTACGTGAGCAACATAATGTTGGGAACATGGGCTTCTGCGGACGAAAGGCTGAGAATCCAGAAGTAGTTGCGGCAGCATGCACGGGGACGAATCGTGAATCCAACGAATTTTTCATTTCAAGCAGCAGTTACAGAAAGCCTTGTGGGTCCCACGTCAACTTCAAGAAGGAAGCGTGTTGAAAACTCGCTTTGAAAAAGCGAAGCTTCATGTTTGAGAGTGCAGCTGTTTTAATGTATCAGATTGATGGTTGTGAGTGCGCTTGTGGAGAGGAATCACGGACTATTTACCTTCACGAAAAAATCTATTGATCTTCAGAGTCAATCAATATGTCCGAACCAAAGCTCCCGGGACCTGGTGAGCATGATCGAGTCAGATCAGTGTGAGGAACCATGTCGTGATCCGGACAGGTAGATCCAATCGACCCAAGCAAGATCTTGCACAAAACAAAGTTCTCAAAGGCTACTTTTTTGGAAATCAACTTTCAATTCACACACAAGCGAGGTTCAGATTGAATACTGAATATTGGTTGTTGGTGAACCTCATTACAAACGTGCATTAGAGGGCACAAGTTTTTTTTTCACCTTGATCCAAAGATACAAGTCATGACCAATCTCAACATGTGAGTACAAGTGCAAAAAAGCCCCCCGTCTGGTGCTGTAACGACATGGTCATTGTGCATTGAGCACTCAGAAGTGACATTGCAGCTTCATTGAGAGATCGCACGGGGAGACGCAGAGAGACTGCATGAGAAGCAGCGGGGCTAATGGTGGAAACGACGAAATGTGAAATGTGGCCCCGAGCACTGTGAACACACATGATTTCTGCATAAAGAGGCCCGACCATGGACTGGGCTGCATGAATTGGTCGGCATGAAGGTTCTTCCATGTCTTTTCACGAGTGCTTGTGAAAAAATCACCCATTGCGAACGACAGTCAGTTTTAAATACTCACCTTGTGTCTGTGGACTGTGTTGAGGAGTCCAGGCGCCTTTGCCATACGATGAGGGATCTGCAAAGAATAAAACCATGCAGATGGTTTGTGCATGCACATTGTCCATGTTGGCAAGACACATCAGTTGAGACAAAATATTTCGGCCGACGACTGCACGATCATTCTTTACAAACTTGAGAACCTGCAGCAAAATTCTGAATTCTGCCATGCAGTCCCTTTGACACCCATCCTGACATCTCGCAGCTTTGCATTGATTTCTGTGAAAAATTAAGCTGCTGAATCAGAACTTGCGGTGCATGCATTTTTGATGGCTTGGAGTGATCATTATACAGAGATTATGGGTGATAAAACCCACTCTCTTTTTAAATACTGATTCAGTTCACTGCACCAGTGAGTGCCTCAGCGAACCATGAGCGGCTTAACTGAGTAAGTGACTGGTGTCAGACATGGACGGTGCTCAATATGTTTTCAATTGGTGTCATTATGGTTGAAACAATGACAAAATAAGTGCCAGCGACAGACAGTGGCACTTTTGTCTTTTTCAAATGCACGGAATTAGATATGGATGAAGATGTGATACGTTGTTTCAAAAATGTCTGAGCTCATGTCAGGTCTTGCACCATTGCTTGAAAATTATTTTGCTTTGGACAGGGGCGAAAAAATCGGAAAAAAGAAAAAGAGATGTGTTACGGAATACTATATGAATTCTGTTTCAATCTTCCTCTGCCATGCTCGTAATTTCTCTTGCTTTCAGAGCACAAGCCAGCACCACTGTGGTAAAGCGTGCGCACGAGAGCGACGTGGACGGATTAGGGATGAGTTAGAGATGTCAGTTTCCAATAATGGAAGGTTCTGTTGTCAACAATGGGTCTATTTACCCATTAGTTTAATAAATTACTGCTTTCTGCAGGTGCCGCGGCGGATTCGAGGAATCACTCTGTTCACTCATCACTGAATTTTGACATGGCTTTCTCATTTTGACGTGAATTTTCTGCGGGTCAGCAACATTTTTTGCAGTTTTGCGTCCGCACCAAAAGAATTTTGAAGCAAAACAAATGTCCTTTACATGTGCATATTTATCATCAGCTTGAGAACTACAAAGTACGACTGCAGGAGCAAAGTCTACTTTTGTTCCAAAGTCACAGCCACATTTCCTCATGGGGGAACCTTGCAGAAAAGTGCGGCGGTCGCAAGCAGAGAAAGGGAAACAAGAAAACAAAGAACCATCAAGTCAAGACAATGGTGGGTGTTGGAAAGAAATTTTTCAGAAATTGAATATTTTTGGACACAGAGCTGAAGTAGCAGGTTGTGAGACTCTCCTGTGTTTCAAGGGAACTGCGCTGTGCCCTGACGTTCCTGGGTGAGCACTTGTTTCCTCCATGACTGAACTGGGCGACAGGTGCCATGGTAACGTGTGGTGCAGGTGTGTTTACTCTTCTCTGCATCACCACTGACATCCAGGCTCCGTTCTTTATTGGCATTCTTTTCCATTTACACTCTGAAACATCCCGCTAAGAAGATCCTGCTCGGAAAACAAAGCCGACTGACCATCAAGAACAGTCCAGCAATTCGGCACTCTTGCGTTGGGTCAGCAAGAGTGTTTCTGTTTCTGTCCAACTCTCAATGAGTTGTGTTTTTCTCTTTTCTCCCAGTACCGACATGGGGTCTGGGAAAGGATATATTTTGCACATTTTTGTACAGTGTCTATCTAATGATACTGCAAACAGAGCCCCCTAATTGTTCCATTGTTGGCCGTGTCAGAGCCTTGTATTATGACACTAATTTCTGAATGCTTCTCTGATTACTTTTCCCATATGAAATGCAGGGTCAATAGTGAACAAACAGAAGGAGTAAAGTGATCAGGAACTGACAGGTTAACAATTCAACTCACAAGAAGAAATCGTTCACGTGCACTGGGAGAGTCTCAGTGTTCAGAGGCTGGTTCAAGCAAGAGACAGACAATGAGTTCCAGTCCAGAACAAAAGCAAAACAACAAATTGTAAAATTTCACGGCGCGCTGCAGTCCTTAGTCAGTGGATCTTTCCTCAAACTAAAATCGTGCGGACTCACGAGACATTCCGGACTGAGCAATCGAGCTCAGATCATGCTCACCGTCCCGGAGTGACCTCCTGGCTGAGTAATGGTTTGATTGAGCCCCATTGATTGCGCCATTACGGCGTATTGTTTCAGGAAGCGTGCTTGAGCGTGCAGACCCCCCACCGGCTCCACCCTGGGGAACGGGCCGAGGCTTCCGCGGGTGCCGCGTGCCGGGCCGGGTCCCCGCAGGACCGCAGGACTTCATCTCGAGTCTGCGAGGACCGCCGACCAGGGAGCTTCCGCGCAGCCAACGACTGGAGAAGCCTTGGCTTGTAAAAGTTCAATGATACTTGCGACGTTTTGAGAGAATGCAGACAAGAGAAAATTTTGTTTTGGTCAAGAGCAAAATTTTGGTGAAGAAATTGACAGTTTCCAGCCAGTCGCACTCGCTCACGCAACGTGGCCTGTGCCCGCACTTGAACAGCACCCTCGTCGCTAAACACGGTGCCGAACAAAAGACACGAAAATAGCGACGTGAATTGACGACGTCGTACGACATAATGGGTCACGCAACGAGACGTCGCCGCACAAGGTCCTCACATCACTTTTCCCATGTTCATGTGCCCATTTCACATGAAATAACGCTAAAAACTGCCGTCAGTGCGTGTGGTATTTGTTTGAGTGTGTGGCAACCAGTCTTGTTTAATAAGCGTTGCTATGGATTTTTATTGTTGCTAAAATTCCCGTGATTGAGAGAGGCGCACTGGGTTTGTCAGGAACAATTGAAAGGTGAACTATCATGCTGACAGGGCCAATATTTCTGATTTGAAAAATATGGCATCGTGGGTCATTCACGCATTTACAAATCAGGCAAAGTGGAAATACGTTTGTCACCCCGAAATTGGTGTCGACTTCAATGTCAGTGGACATCACACAGAAGGTGAATTCTTTTCACGGACATTACGAGTACGAAAACGTTTCCGCATCTGTCTCCGAAATGTCCCCCTCGTTGGCTGTGTTTGCTTTTGGAGACTTTTGCGGGGTACAAATTTTCTGAGGCTTGACTCGAAATATGTTTCCGGTTGAAATGAATGAAGCATGTTCACGTACCTGGGAACATCATGCCGGGGAGGCCGCCGAACGTGCAGGCCGCGCGGTAGTAGTCGGGCGGCGACTTGAGTCCGGCGCTCTGCATCTGCTGCATGCGGTCCACGCGCTCGCTCCACGAGCTCAGGCTCTTCAGGGACTCCATCGGGCAGCGCAGTCGGGGGGTCGGGGAGGCGTCAAGAAGTGTGCAGTGAGTAAAGGTGGGTGCGGTAGAAGTCTGAGACGCACCACGTTTGAACGACTGGTCGGAGTTCGTTGGCTTCTTGTTCACCAGGTTCCTCAGCGGTACGGAAGTGTTTCGCCAAGAAAGTTTAGTTGTCTCCCAGAGGAGAAAAGTTCACTTCAGTTTCCAACATGTCTGTTTTGGAAATCTGCTCTCAAGTCTTTCCTGAAAATTTAGTGTTGGGAGTCGGCGCTTCTGTCGTGTGTGCAGGTGAGGAAGCTGGTTACAATGCGCTTCCCGCCTCGGATCCGAGAGTTGGTTCCGCCGACTCTAATGGAAGCGTTGTACCGCACAAGGCCGGGGCTCTTCACGATAATTGCGAAGCTCCAATCTGCAATAAAACGAACAGGCTTTTTGAGTCTGTTTGTCTTCAAGTGGCTTCGTCTTGTGTTCTTACGGATCTCAAATAGGTTCGCATTTCCATCAAACAGGAAAATTTCATCAGACGGGAAAACTTGTACAGGATTCCGTGCGTCAGAGGTACTCCACCAAAACTCTCAACATGAAAGACGGAACTTTTCTTTGAAAATTGAAAAGTTTTCAAAACTTTTTCGGGAAAAAAATCAAATGGATTCACTCAATATATCTATTTCTTCGTAACTTTCCTTTCATTCTTTTCTGACAATGTTCTTGGTTTGACGCGCGTTTCTTACAATTTCTCCAAGTTGACTCTACGATCTTGGCAAATTTATCAAACAGAAACAAAAAAGCAAAAGCGATGAAGAAGGGTTACCTTTGCTTCTGTGTCAGTCACAGAAGATTTCTGCAAGCGTCTGTTTTCTTCTTTGGGTTTGCACCGGAAAGTCTTCGCTTCACGCTGAGTCGTCTGTGCAAGTCGACACGTCCGACGTCTGTTTCATTCAAGTTCAAAGGAGCAGAAGCCCCAGTTCAGGTAATTCGCAAATCAAATGTCAAATGGCAATCAATCAATGCACACAGGCTGCTTTTTTGTTCAATCAGCAAAAAATTGCGTGCAAAACACTCAGCAGGATTGTCGCCGAATTGTCGTGGGTGTGTAGGTGACGGTTGTATGTAGCAGGAACCGATAAGGCACTGATCACTGCCGCTTAGGAAATCCTGAATCACTGCAGAGTCCCGGAGCTTTTATACCCCTCCCTCCCTTCCTGCAAGTCGCTCTGTTCACTCTCTCGACGGGATGAGGATGCTTGTTGTGGTAAAGACTGAACTGTCAGAACTGATTTCCCCAGAAGCAGATGTTGCGTGTTAGTTCGGTTCGGAGTGAATCAGAAAGGCATCAAAATGCGCCTTTGTCCATTGTGTTGCAAGCGGAAGGCTTTGGGTCCTGAAGCTGAAGCGGTGACGCGCTCCAAAAGGGCCGGCGCATCGCAGAGCCGCGACCAATTATGGGCAAAGTCGCAAGGCGAGGGGCGGGGCCTCCAGAAGAGTTGGATTGGAGGGTGGACTGAAAGCCAAATGGAGTGTTTAACAATGATTTCTCAATGCTTTATGAACAGCAGCGGTTTTCTTGACAGGATTTCAGTGCTTGAATAATGATCAAATGTTGGGGACCTTCGGCGGATCCAACTGGAAAATGGTTCCAAAACTGTGCAAAAAAGAATATTTGAAATTGCAAAAAGACAACCTGCGCTCTTCTGCAGAGTAACTCACGGAAAGAGTGATTTCGATCAAACAGCCCAGCTGATGTCAACAGATCAAAACACAGGGGCTTCAATGAATCTGCTGCGTCTTCTCTCGATTTTCACACTGGTCTTTGGCACAAATACTTCAAATGGCGTGCTGACCTGACACAAGTTCAGAGCTTGGAAAAATCCAGTTCGGTCGAGAAAGCTCATCGCAAGCTTCCCTCAGAAACGTCTCGCGACTGCAGCACTTGGGTCTCGGGCCTCAGTCCTGAAATTGCACTCGAACGTGAATCCTGCACGTGGACGGACATCATTTCCAGTGCATTGATGTGAGAGTTAAACAAGGCTCGCCTGAGGCACAATGCTGTGGTTGGGACTGTTTATCATTGCAGGCACTGCTTCCAAAAGCAGCAAGCATGATTCAAAGGCCTCAGGGTAGGGACCCCAGTGTTACGTCTTCTCTGATTGGCTTATCGATTCGCGTGTCAGAGATCCGTTTACATCTACTCTCCAAAATTTACCCAGCCTACAATTTGGTTCTTGGATGTTGATTTTCGGGTTGAACAACATGAGTGCTTCAAAGATGTTGGTTTGGGCAGGGGAAATTTTGAGAGTTGCTCAGGTAATGGTAGATGTCGAAGGAAACAAGGGGGAAAGGGCCCCTCGTGGATTGCTGGAAGCTCCTTCCGTCTTTTGAGGCATTCCCGGCAGTTTACAGCATGTATTCCGATTCTCATTTCTCCTCTTTTGTGAGGCGCAGGAAAATGAAGCTGCGTTGTTGGGAGAGATTACAATATGATCAGGACTTCTGAGTCTGCGTATCCAACACCCATGAGCTTAGTTTTCAGCAGTGGTGAAGATTCAAGACGATTTTTGTCCAAGTTGTGACGGCATCTTTTTACCTCTGCATGTGCGAAAGGAAGTGATGACGGAAAAAAATGTCGTCTTGTCAACAATTGTCAAAAAGACAGACACATCTATACTCAGTCACTTCAAGGAATCGAGTCCTGGGGAATCAACTGGCGAAGTGGCATGGGAAGAATGCTGTAGGAGCACAGTCAGTGAGTTGATAATCTCCAGATAAACCAGATTCAATAGACTCCAATTCAGTGATAAATGGTCAAAATGAACTGCAAGACAATGCAAGGGTGGTCCCAAGCTCCCGTAGGATGGGCAGGCCGTTACAGGGGTGTTGCACAAGCCAAACCCCCTCTTCGTCGCAATTGTGTTGCTGAGTCTGCGGCAAAATGCCGAGTTGTGGACCCGAACAAAGCCGGCAAAAGAGAAGCTTAAAGAGAAGCTTTGACACTTTTCCATGAAGTGGGCCCGTTCTCTCTTGTTGTCGTCTGCAACTTTGGTTCGCTTCTGGTGAAATGGCACTCAATGAAATCTCATTTCAACGTCAAGTTTTTGGAGTGAAAAGAAGGAATTTCACTGACAATGCTGCCACAAATGCCGAACTTGGAAGGTTCGGTTGCCAAGGAATTTCAACCACGGTGACACCTCTTGTTTTGCTGTGCTGAACCAAATTGACAGTCATAAAAATTTTGCAAAGTGCACATTCAGAACCATAAAATTTGTCGGCTGCAGGAAGTCGGCAATATACTGCATGATTCCGTGGATCTGTGCGTTGTGTGAGGTATTTGTTTGAAATATAAAGTCAGGGAACAAAACAAGACCAAAGACCTCAGGCTTGCAGTGACAAATACTTGGCACAAGGAGCCTGCTACACACAAAGAGTCTGTTTCTGCGTCGACGAACTTTCGCAGTGCCAAATCGTATTGAGCACCAAGCGTGAGCAGGAATCAGACTCGGAGACACAACTGTCTCGTCCCATGACTTGCCAGAGTCAGACTCACATTCACAAGCCCATATCAACGGTGCTCAAATTTCATCAGAAACCTTGATATTTGTTTTGGTTAGCTTGGTCCAAATACTTCACCCAAATTTTCCTTTGTTTGTAAAATTCTCCTTTGTGGGCAGAAATTGCTGTGAAAATTTCAATTTTGCTGTGAAATTGCTGCGAACTGCTCATGAATGAGTGAGTGACCCATTGATGGGGCTATCAGTGATTTCGGTTAATCCGCAGTGTGCAAACAGTGCGGCTCGCATCGCGTTTAATTGGGCACCATTCATCACGCTTTGTGCGCCCCACACGGACATGTGAAAGGGTCAGTGGGGCCGCGACACGTGGCGGCGGGGACGGGGACGGACCGGGCAGGGGCCGACCTGGCGACGGACAAAGACGAGCTCGTCCGTCCTCCACTGGTTCGCGGAATTTTCCGAGAAAGGAACGGAGAAAACGCTGCTCAATAAACGCATGAAATCTATTGATACTGCTTTTGCTTCCTTCGACACACACACTCGCACGCACGCACACACACACACACACACACACACACACACACACACACACACACACACACACAGAGTTGTCTGGTCAACGCTCATTGGAGACCAACGAAATTGTTGCAGAATCTGCATAAAGCGAGTATGTGATTCGAGAGTGTCCGACTCTCACTGAAAAATGGTCTTTTGTGCAACCAGCCCACAAGTTGGCAGAAAATTAACACGGACGCGTGTCTTGGACACAAGGGACCCATTCCAAATGGCAAGGGTCCATCAAGAGATGCACTTTTTTGTGAAGAACTGGTGACCATTGTCACAAGTTTCCTTGTCTCCTGTGACAAGGTGATCGAGACAAGATTCAAGTGCCTGGACAGTGGGTCAAAGGACGAGGGACTGCAAGTGTCAGAGGCCGGCGGTCCACAGGTCGAGCCATTCAGGGAACTTGGTCATCGTGGAGGTTGAGGTCAGATTGAGCTGACCTTTTCAATTTCCCCAAAAGGAAGAAAAGTGTGCCGCTGTTACGTGAGTCTGCGACATGTTGGGACTGTGAGGTGGGAAGAAAGGCCCCGACTCAAGAGCCATTTGCTGAAACAGCTTTCAAAAAAGATTGACACTCAGGGCACAAAAAAGAAACATCTTTGTTTATTTGCTCAACATTATGTTGCACGATTCTCTGCTTTCCTTTCACATTTTGAGCACACCAACTGCATTGCTCTCACGCAGGAATCAGTCATTTTCATCCGTGGATCTGAAACATTGACTTCAAACACCATCACCTCGACGGACGCGGGTTCTGCCTTGAGGAACCCGTGGCAAAACTCAGCAAAATTTTGAACAATTATTTTTTTTCTCACAGTGTTCAGAATTGACAATTACAATGTAACCGCTGCGCCATTGTCTTGACATCCAAATTACACAAATGGGATGGAAATGATCGCGTTGCTACTTCCATTGTCATGGAAATGACCCTGGTTGCGTGGAGCAGGAGCGCTGTGTGGGAAAATGTTCCTTCCTCATTTCCCGTCAGGAAATCCTGCAGTTTTACCTTCCAGTCCACGGCGGTGAGTTTTGTTGATGTGGTTCCTTTGTTTCAACTTATTAGGCTCTGCTGTCAAGGAGCAAAGTGACGACGAGGAAAATTTGAAGGTAAATTTACGTCAAGGTTCAAAGGTTGACGACGCACCGCATTTTGCCCTTTGACCATCTTGTCTTCGAGTGTACCGTGTTTTTACCCAGAATTGACCTGCACCAGAAGATTGTCTTGTGGTTACTGTCTTTGCTCTGCTCCAGTTCCTGCAGGAAAAAGCCAAAACGCGATTCCCTTCTGCGGGGCGCATTTCTGCTGCGGACCCCGCGTGATTGGGTTGCGTCACTGCCGTGCGGAGCGAACAGAATTGAGCAGCGCAGAGTCAACACGCAGCATACGGACCTTTGTGCGCGTTAATTACCGTTGAACAATCAGTGTAATGCACTTGTGAGGTATCGTGAGACATTGACCTGCCACAATGCGGAGACTGAGCTGGGGGAGGAATGGGGAGTCTCGCATCAGAACAGCAACCACGGAAAATTTGCACCACAGACTTGTCTGAAAATGTCCAAAATTCACAATCGTTGCTCAAACATCGGTTCGGTCCTTTGCACTTACGACAGTGGAAACAGATACTCATACATAGAGTGAGGCTGATTCTCAAATGCATGCAACATTCAAGTCAAGTTTGTCATTGAAGAGACTCACCCTCCTGGATCCAGACAAGCGACTCTTCAGTCATAACAAGATATTAGGACTTTCTTGGAGTCTTGGCACTTGCAAACAGAGTCGATGAAAGCTCTGGCGGGGAGTGACTGAGCGGGTTGAATGAGCGCGTGTTTGTTTTGCAGTGAGAGTTGATGCGGGGAACGTGAGAACTGGAGATCGGGGGACAATGGTCGCGTGTCGCCGCAGCGAGGCGAGGAGCCGCCGCGTGCTGCGTGCGCCGAGAGACCCGAGCTCGCACGGATCACGAGGAACTGGGGCAGAGTCTGAGGAGGCACAAAAACATGGGTTTCGACTTGAACCAAGGACAGACAGACAGACAGACAGACAGACAGACAGACAGACAGACAGACAGACAGACAGACAGACAGACAGACAGACAGAGTTATTTTTGTCAGGAACAATACCTGTTCTGATTGCACGAAAATCCGGACTCTCGAAGACAAACAGCAACAGAGGGAGAAAGTATCAAGAAGGAGGAGGGCTGCACGTCGACTGACGGGTCCGAGCAATAGGAGGCTTTGCAAATTTGAATTCAGCATTCATTTTTTCGGAAAACTTCCTCTTTGGTTGAGCTGTTTTTCCAGTGTCAAGCCCTGGACCTGGAGTTCAGCGGTTCGAGTGAGTGAAAACACATGTTTCAATGCTTCCGTTCAATGCCGGTCGCGTGCGGCCGCGCTGAAAAGGCTGGGAAAATGTGAACACTTGTCAGCTCCACTTTAAGTCTCGAGAATTGATGTCAAGATCAAGTGATCGGTTCTTCCGTGACTGGGAAAATATTTTTTTTGGCAAAAAATGGATTTCTCACCACAACTCTGCCATTGATGAACTGAACACATTCGAGATGTCGGACAAGTTGTTGGAACAACGTTGACCCAACTGAAACTGAACAGAACCCTTCGTGAGCATTTTTCATCAACTGACACGAACATACTCAAGACACATCGATTTTTAAGTGTTCAGATGGAGACGCTCGTCAAGTGTTTATCTTGACTCTGCACTGATTGAGAAGACACGAGGACACACACATAGACATCCCAATTGTCTGAGAGAACATTTTGGCACTTGCAGTGAATGTTTACTCTTGTCGTTCACAACTTTTGCATGCGGTGATACAAGAGCAGTGGCACTCAAAACAAAGCAAGGTTGTTAGGTTGTGTTGTCAGGCTGGTTTCTATTGTTGTTAGGTTCGTCGCTTTTTGAGATTTCCACGGCAACACAGCTCACAGCCGACGCCACCCACCACTGGCGCGTGGCGCTGTTTTTCTGTCGTGCGCGGCTATTGTGCGGAAACTCGGCCTATATCGGAAACGTGTTTTGCTCAAGTGCGCCACAGCGGCCTTGTTTCGACAGCGAGTGAATGCGTGTGTTGAATGAGGACGCTGGTCTGTGTCAGGTTTGACCCTGGGAGAATAATTGCCCCGATCTTGGCTTGCTCACTTGGGACCAAGATTCATCACGTCTCATCGAACATCAGTGAGCATTTTGGCGTCTTCTGCACGTTTGTGTTGACCTTTGAAGAGGCCAAGAAAATACACTTTGAACGATTTTGTGCCTCTGACAAAAAGGATACCTGCGCTCCCCGACGTACTGGCAACGCAGTGAGTCAAGAAAAGCAACCAAACCAGCCTAAAGTTCTTTGAGTGATGGACTCCGGGAGTGGAGTTTGAGCCGAGTCGTTTCCTTGCGTGTGCGTGGCGCGTGCGCGTGTGTACTTGTCCTGATTAGCGCGCGCGCCGCACGCAATCTGTACGTGACGCGACATCAACACAGCAACTTAACGCATCATCTCCACGATCACGGACTCGGGTGGGAACTGTGAGATGGACAACTGAGAAAACTGAATCCGTGAATGTCAGTGTGTTAGTGTGCGAAAACGTCAGGGGATTTTGCAGAGCGACTCTCTTTCAAGACACCACGACTTTGTCGTTTGTAACCTCTGTGTTTCTGAGGTTCAAGACCTTCAACACTGTTTTCTGGTTGTTTGAACGGCCGCTGTTCGGGTTGCTCAACAAGTTGAACAAGCGACCCGAACAAATGACATATTCTGTCCCATACTCTGTGAGTCAGGTTTGGTTTTGGATTCAAAGTTTCATCTTCAGGAGTTTTGAAAAGAATAAGTGTGGTGATAAAAATGCCCATAACATTGAAAAACATTACTGTTGCTTATTTCAGGCTGGGTGGGGGGTCAAGATCAAACTTTGAAATTAAGTTGAAAAAGTAGGGTTTGTAACCTGACTTCTTTTGCTGGTTTGGAACATTTTGGTGACTCATTCTTCATTCTTCTTGTCATTTTGATGATCATTGTGGTGTGTAATATGGTAAATTGGTCAAGGAAACATGGCGCAAGGTCTGTGAGCAAACAAGTGCCCAAAATTTATCAGTGACCAAAGTCACAACAACATTCATCCAATGTTGTATTTGTGTTGCTGGTGTGGCAGGGTTGTTGGCATACCTGATGGGGCAAACAAACTGGGAGGTGTGATGTGCAGTTTGTGGTGCAGAATCCATTTTGGAAGAAAAGTAACCTGAACAATCAAGTCGAATGATCGACACAAAGTGAGCTTTTCGGCAGTTCAAATGATCGACAGGTCAGGTCAGGTTCATGACTACGATCGTATTGTGTGCCTTTGCACTCTTGGGACATTTGAAAAGCAAAGTCTGAACAAGTAAGGAGTTTCTCTGTTGCACGGAAAAACTTGATTTTAGACCACGGTAAAGACAGGACTCAGTGAGAAGACAGGGTTCTCACACTGCACAAAAATGGTTCCTGTGAAATCACACAATGACTTTTCGAGACCTTTGGTCGAGAAAGGAGTTGTGTGATTGAACAGGAACCTTTTTTTGGGGTGAGAACCCATTTCTACCATGATGCGAGCTCGTACAACATGTTTAGAGATCGCAGAGTTGTAGAAAGGCAGTGCTGTGACAACTCGGATTCCATTATCTAATCGCACGATGTGGTCCGTGTTCGAGAATAGCTTCAGTGCAAGGTTGCTGTGTGGTTTCAACTCAGACTGAGGAAATTTCCTTGATCAGTTTGACGCAGAGACGGGACTTTGCGTCAGCCTGCAGTGAGTGCCGAAAAACAACAAATTTGCCTTCCAAACTCCCTCCCTGCTTTCAAAACGCTGACGTGCATCAGAATGAAAGACGAGTTCCACTTTATCAGTTCTTTCTCTGTGTGAAGTGTCAGCATATTGATCGGGATCGCGCGATGACACAGTCTGCGTCTCTAATAGCGACAATTAGCTGTAATGCTATCATTAGGTTTAATTACCCTGCGTGCAGTGCACAGAGCAACAACAATAACCCGATCCAAGGATTATCCCTGCGGGGAAAATGATCGCAGAATCTCAGTTAATGGGCGCAAATGAAATGCGCGCGTCGCTCTGTGGACAGAAGTGAGTAAACAAACTTGCAGAGAACAGAAACGCACCAATGTTTGATATTTTAAGGTAAGAAATCTGCTGAAGGAGTTGAAGACAGTGTGCAAGAACACAAGAGAAAGCGAACAGTCACTTCTGGTTGTTGCGTACCTCACACCTTTGGTTTCGAGGGAAACTTAGCTTGATTGGACCAAAATTGTCACGAACACTCTGTCTCAACTCAAATTGTTACTCGTACAGTTTGGTCCCAAAGAAGCCGTTGGCATCGACAGACAACAAGCTGTTGTGTACTTCGCAAAGTCAGACACTTTATACAAAAACAATTGGATGACCACTCTAGAACAGGAAAAGTGTCTTCTGCAGCATTCCCAGCAAGAGAAAGTTGATGTGAATGAATCTGGTGTTGTCATCGCAGAGAGCCGTCACACACCTGAGTTTCGACGCACGACTTGCATGTCCCGCGCCATATCAGCATCAGCCATCATCCGTCTGAAAGAACCAATCTTCCGTAATGATGCAGATTGTCGGTCGTCCATTTACGGTGTCATCCGCTGCGTTCCGTTGTCTATTTCCTTCCATTACCCGCCATTTTCCTGTCCACGCTTCCGATGGCTCTTTGAACCTTCCTGGTAAATATCCTTTCTCTTTTCTGCGCACCTAGATTGTGGTGATTCTGAAAGCTCGACCGGACATGAAACCCGGAGGAGACTGTCACGTTTCTTCTGCAACACGCGCAAAAAGTTTTTGCAAACTTTTTGAGGAAAGAGGAACGTCAGGAACCAGCGCTCCCCTGCTCTCGCAAAGTTGAAATCAGGCCCCCAAGGGCGGCTGCCACTCATGGCAGTGAGCCCTCAGGAAAAAGTGCGTACCTCAGCAAAATACATAAAAAATATATTTCAAACATTACCCCACCCAACGCCACAGCATCAACGAATTGACTCCCAGATTTGTCCCTTTACTCGTTGAAAGAAAAGTTCTTGCATTTGTTTCGAGTCTGTTCAGGGAACACTTCAGCTCCTCCACAGAGATTGGTTCGTTCACAAGTTTGCGCCATCGAAACGCTTTCCAGAGTGACCGTTCACGTTGGAGTCGACGTCCTTTCATGCACACTCAATCCTGATCACTCAAAGAGTTGTTGCCAGCCAGCTCACCAAAGGTGACAAAAAAATTAAAGGAAATTGACGTTGTGACTGAAGAAAGCATTCACATTTGTGTTCGAACGGCAAGGCTACATGAAGTCTTGCTGCATGCAGGCATGGAACACACGAACACACGAATGCATATTCCAGCTTCCACGTCAAAATTGCAGACGTCACTTTTGATTTGATCTCTGGCGTCACACGTGAAGGCACAATGCCCCCCTGTCATGTCAGACAGAATTCGAGCAAACTTCTGTCAGGTAAAATGCTCTAATTCACCGCAAAACGGAGTCACAATGAAGGGAGAATTCGCCTGATAGAGATTTAAGAGATCGGAATGAATTCGAAATCTTTCGATTTGCACACCTACGAATAAAAATTGTCCTGTCAAACTCGTGACGCAAGTCACAGACTTTTCGCCCTCCGACCCAATATTATTAAAGCCCGCGACATTCCGCCGAGCTACGGGCTTGTTGCAAACGTGATGTCGTTCTGCAGTACCTTTTTGCTGGAACAATGCACGTTGTAAACACAGTGGCTGAGGAGCCGCGGGTTCGTTGATCTTTGATCTCTTGTTGTGATAGGCTTGGCACCTCGTCCAACGGGCAATCGAAGACTTGTGTTGGAGGGGGCGAGCGCTGCGCAAAGAAACATCAAAAATGTCTCAAACAATCTGAACAAAAAATCACGCTGTCTGCCTTTCTGCACACAAAGAAAATTTCAAGGAGTTGAAGTAAAACCTTTGCCGAGGAAGGGAAACGCTGTTCATAAGAATCAAGTTGCGTCATCGGTGATCAATCTCACCCGCCATTGGTTCAGAGAGCACAGAACATGTCGCCAGAATAATGCGGAGCGTGTCGTGACTGCAGCTCCAGAGGTCAATGAGTATTAATTGCTGTGAAGCAGAGCAATGACAATTCGCCGCCTCATCAATGGGCTCGTTTCCACAGAACAGATCTCCAACCCAATGACTCAGGTACGAACTTCCCGTAAACGGTGAAAGGCTCAAATAGAAAATTCGATGCCTGTATTATCCCACGCCAGCAAGACACGCAGAAATCGATGCGGAAGACTTCTGCGGAGATTCATGCAAAACACGAGGGTCGAACTCTTGAAGAATAACATCTGCGTAGAAGAGTTGATCCAACAAGATCTTGGGGATATTTTCCTGACTGTCAGTCCCCTGAGTTGAGTAATTCGTTGTTTTGAACAACACTTGAGTGAAACAATCGCAAAGAACTTGTGCACCGAAGGTTTACGTTGATGTCGTCCTGAACGCGAAAGGCAATTTTTCAAGCGAAAAAAGGCAGAACAACACAATTCCGCCGATGTCCAAACACACGACAAATGGAAATGCACTGTTCATGTCGCATTGTTCGCGCGAAGAATGGATATTGACAAATCAAAACAGATTTACGGTTCCTGTTCACGAATTCGTGACGGAAAGAGCCTCTCTCCTGCGCAGAACCAGGATTTTCACACTTCAAACTGAAATTTTCTGGCGACGCCACAGTCCTGACATTGTGACCCTCATGGCAGTAAAGCGGCGCGAACCGAGCGTCAAAAGCAGCTGGACAATTTTGTGGGTGTCGCGGGCGAGTGGAGAGTAATGTAGCGCCGGACGGACGGAATCACCGGGCCCAGAATGCACTGCTCCGGTGCCCATTTCCGGACCGCGGATACGCTCCGGATAGGTCGGATTAATGCGGGTCCACATATGAGGACGTCTCCTGTGGAGCCGCGGTGCATATTGGGAGAGCGATGGAGTGCTGAGCAGTCCGACACAGTGAGAGAGACTCGAGATTTCTTCTGCGGCAGTCATTTGTACTCTGCGTTTGTGACCCAACTACACCGAACCATCAGCAGCAAGCAACAAACATGCGAATTGATGTCACGGTGGATCCTTTGGGTCGGGCCCCGTTTGACTGTAACCCATGCACAGCGATAAAATTCACTTCAATGGAACTGTTCTTGTCGCCCCACGTGAACATGCTACTTGTGCCGCAGCCCCTGGCTGTCTTGCTTTTTCCGTCTTTGGGGAAATCACGTCAGGCAGAGTGCCTCACAGCGTAACAACACATCTTTCATTCGCTGGCAGGCTACGCTTCGACCCTCCCTCCCTTCCTTCCTCAAACACCGCAATTGTCCCGACAAGTTGTCAGCGGACCAGAGAAGCGGTCGCGGCCCCGGAGAAGCCGGGACCAGGGATCACCCGAGACTCGGCACACAGCGCGGTGTGACTGGAACCAGCGCCCCTCACCAGCACCCTGCTCCTTTTCATTAGATCCAAAGAGTGCTAGCAGTTGCGCCTTGATTGGAAAATCCTCATTTGGAACATATGCTCTTCGAAAAAGCGCCGTGTCTTGGACAGGGGGCAGGGTTATTTTCAATTTTTTGGCAACTGCAGAATCAGCAACTCAGCGTTTGTCTCAATTGAGAGTGGCCAACCGGTCCAGCACACCGGGAAAGGGACGATTGGGATCAGGAACTGGGGATTGGAAAGCGGAGTTGGTTGGAGGAAATGATGGAACATGTACGCGCATGTCCCTCACTGCTCTGGGCTATTGACAGATCCATGAGAAAGATACACACAGAGAGACCGCGTGATTCCGTGGACACTGTGGAACCAAACACCATTGCACTGCAGGCTCTCACGATTTTCAGATGTCGATTGAACATGAGTCTCTCCTTGCAGTGTTGATGAAATTTTTATTTTGAATTTGCTGAAAAGCCAAGGAAATTTTTTCTGAAGGGTGAGTTGAAGGGTGAGTTGAAGGGTGGAGACAGCAGTGGAGTGGACTGTGAACAGCTTTATAGCTCTGCGGCATTGTCATTGTTGCACCTCAATATTTTCACTCCAATGATCACATCCAGCCCTCAATGGATTGCGACAGCAAACAGTGTACTCCCTCGGCCCGCAGATCCATTGATCTTTCACTGGCCTCAGTAAATAACCGCCTCGGCGTGTCGCCCGCCTTTCATGTGACTTTAATTAAAAGCACGAGCCTCGTGACTCATTTACCTTCATTCATTTGTGTGCACAGAGCAGGGCCAGCATTACGATGCCTTTTCAATGCAGGTCATTGTCTTAGTTGTGTGGTGAAAACTCGATTTTTCTCGTCCCCTTGCTTCATGAATTTGTGTTTTGCGTGCACGTTGACGAGCATGTGACGGTTGTGAATTTTTTGTTCAGCTTTTCCTGAACAACCTCCTTGTTGGATCCGATGCTCCCACCCCATTGTTGGTTTTATTTGGACAGGAGAGTCATTGAAGAACTTCACGACTGTTTCATCTCACACGATTAAACCGTCCATAGAGAAGAATGCTCAGGGAAGATGGCGGTGAGTTACAGTGTTGATAAATCACACTGAATTAAGACTTGCAAGAAAGCCCCAGTAAAACCCACAAGTGGTCATTTGGTTCTCTGCCACTTAATGGTCACTCTAAGGGACAATAAGTCATTGGGCAGTGTGCTCTGTGAGAGCTGTGATTGTTCACAAAAGAACCAGGAAAAAGTTGGTATGACAGGGTCAAGTTTCGAGCGTACACCCGCAAGAGCGAATGCTTGGAACTTTGTCATTCATAATTCATAGGTGTCCACTCAGGCCCGTGTGTGCAGTCCAGAAGTATGTACGAGAAAGCTTGCTGCAGAGTTTTGTCAGTTTTCAGTGCACGGGTCAACCAACAACCGCGTCTGAGGAGCACGGCCAACTTTGAGAGTGCAAGTGTGGACAGGCAATAAGTCAGTGGTCAGTGATAGGGCTGGGGACGTTGATTGCTCGGAGCGCTTGATTTCTTCGGGACCTAAGTAGCCCCAGTCAGGGAGCTTATCAATTACTCGCTTCTGCAGGTGAATCTATGGGATCAGACACGGCAGAGCCTTGGTGACGCGTCTTGTTCTGAGCGTCCCGTGTGTTTGTGGAGGGAAACGATTCTCGAGCATTTCAGGGTGCATCGTAGTGGACCTATCTTGGTAAAAGTTTAGCAACACAGACACACACTTCAAAGCACAAGAGCGCAACAAGATGGTGCTCATTTTGGAAGGTGTCCATCGCGCTTCACGTTGGTGCACATTGCATTCTTGACATATGCATTCCAGGTGGCATTCGCTGCTATCGCAGACAGACCCACGCCTCTCCATTCATCTTCGGTTACCTGAAGCTGGCTGGTCTCAAACCCAGGCAAGACGGTGGTGGCTTGAAAGCCGACATGACAGCGTTGATTGACCCATTACCTGCAAAGTGATTCACATCAAAGACAACAAGAACAGGTGATTTACACTCCGAGAACAAGGTTCTCGACCTATTTTGTGCTCTTGGGACGCAATTTTCACCGTCTCCCAACAGAAACCGAGCCGGGCGCGGAACGACGCACGGTTCGCCGGATGATCTGCGTGTGGCGTTCACAGAACCTTCATTTTTGGGATCACTGCTTCCTCTTGTTTGTGACTTTGGAAGAAGGAACAGTTCTGGAAACCAGAAAAGTGCCCTGCATCTGTCTGAACGTGAACAGCAGATTTTTTTTGTCTGACGCGATCTTTTTGCAGCTGGGGAAACAGGAGGAACACAGAAGGAAAAGGCTCGAGCCTTGAAAGCAACTCGAAGAAATTCGAACACATGCACTTTGAAACCTGGTTCCTGTGTTGCGCATCTGCAGGACAAACAACCAGGAAAGGTTGTTTCCTTCTTTGAGCGTTAAGCTTGTTCTTCGTTGCCAAAGAACGCCCTTGTACCGCCCAAACTTTTGTGTTGCACATGGGTGTGGCTCAAGAATTTGTGTGGCTGACCGAATTCAGCTGCGAAAGTTGACCTGTCCACCAGAACAACATCGTCATCGAAGCTTTGGTGGTGCCGCAAGCTCCATTGCCCAAGACTGTGCGCAACTTCTCTGTTTGGTTGCGAACTGAAAGTTTGTGTTTTTTCACAGCGCAAATCTTGCCTTTTACCTTGTCTGTCCCGTTTATTGTGCGGGATTAAAGCGTGGCACGCGAGCGCGCAGGAAGCCACGGCCTCGCTCCCGACAGGCTTGACGGAAACATGGCTTGTACATTAGAGGCGGCCTCCAAGGTCTCTGCAGACACAGGGCCTGGGGGCCAACAAGTTAGCCAAAGTGCTGAGACTGAGACTAAATTTTGTGTTCAATTCCGAGCAGCTGCGTGTCCGGCTTCGGTGGGCCACTTTACCAGTCCGCAACTAAATTTTATTTGTTTGAATGTCAAAGTTGTTTTTGTTTGTCTCACAGTTTGCTCGATTTTCTTCAGCGACAAGAAGAATGGCAAAAGAATTTCTGTGCTGTTGTGAACAAAAGAAAGTCGGGTTCACCGCATTCACGTGGATCTGAGTTCCAGGGTATCCTTTTTTCACCCTCCCCAAAAGCACAAGACTTAATTTGCTTCCCCACGTTTGTGTTGCCATTACCATTTTGTGCCGTATATTTTTGTGAAACTGGTGAAGTTTCAAATCTCCTGGCAGGTCGCACGCCCCAACCAGAATCTTGCAGCTGCCAAAACCACCGAAGGGCTCGGACGACCTCTGCCTCACCTTTCGTCACAAGAAAAACGACATCAAGACATTGTTATCCACAGTGTCTCAGTCTCAATAAGCCTTCTGCTCTCCAAGAAAGAATAGGCTGTCGAAGAGACAGGAACCCTGTTCAGTTTCCCGGATCCAGCCTTCCCTTCCAACGACACACATATCCTTTCTCCCACTCAGACACACATCCTCTCCACCCCTGACACATCCTATCCAGCCGGTGACACGTCCTGCACAAAGTGCGTCCATATCCTTCAGTTTCCTCCCCTTCCCCTCAGCAGATGCTGGAAACCTGAGACTCCCCTTGTATGGTGCTGTCCGGAAACTTCGTGTCGACTTCATCTTGTGGAACACAAGAACTCAAAAGTCACCAAAACTTTACCTGCCAGCGCCAGAGGCGAGGAATGAGAAACACAAAAATCACAGTCCATCTCAATCACAAAGCAATAGCGACCACAACGCGTTTAGCTGAAGGGCTAAAATTTGCTTCAGTCAAGAAGTTAACTTTTCATCAAAGGAGCCCACAAATCAGCACAGTAAGGACTCCATTCAAAGGGCATCTCTTTTCTAACTCAAAATGTATCAAAAAGCAACAGTGATGCCAGAAACAAGTTTCACCTCAAGCTTCTTTCGGAGTGTTCCTCTTCAGGAAGGTTATTAATTTCAGTCGGTCTCAATTTGGGCGTTTCGCCTTTGCTTGTTGACACATCAAAGACCGGCTAATTACAGGTGTGAATGTCTCAAAGGTGTCCCTTGTGCAGGTGTGAAAGGCTTAATTACACACAGCTAAACACCCTGCAATTTTGTTCAAGATTTTCTCATTTTGAGACATCTGCATTTGTGTGTCACAAAAACAAAAAATTTCCTGACCCAAACAGAACAACCTGATGATCTGTGTTTCAGGCAAATTTTTTGTCTGTTCTCGGCCGTAGATGACACAATTTCGCATTTCTGGTGTCCAGGGGGTTTTCGCTCGAGGAATCTGCCAGTCTGTGCCTTCTTCAATTTTGGAGCCGTTTCGATCGAGAATGACAAGTTGTGTTGTTCTGAACAAGGCACCCGTGTCCGTTGGGATTCTCATGTTCGATACAAGCTTCTCCAATAGTTGTTCCAGCCCAAGGGAGTGGTCGGCAGATCAACAACGCTGGACTATGTCCCAGCGCTGCACATGGAAGTCATACCACCCGTCACCAGGTAGGTTCTCAAATGCGTCGGACAGGAGATATCCCATCACATGTTCTACAAACCGAACGAAGCCAGATTCTGAAGGCACCAGGGCCTGGTATCTCATCCCCACGATGTTCTGGATCTGCTCCGAAACTCCCATGCAGCACAACTCGGAGCCTGTCCCGGTCGGCTGGGATCTGTTGACAGATGGGTAAACGGTGCTGAATGCCAATCAGCCCTCTATTTCCGCTTCCGTCCGCCGTCGCGGGCCGCAGTCTTCCTGTCTACAGCCCAGCTTCAGGACCCTGTCAAAACTTGGGCCCGCGATGTGAACGGCGAACTGTGTGCTTGTACTCCATCCAGGACACACAAAAATGTTTGTTTCGATCACCAGCGTTGTTACATTTCAAGGTGCAGGACGTGAACACGAGGGAGTAGAAGCCCAAGAACAAAGGTAAAGTTTTTTGCCTCTGTTTAGAACAGGGAACAACACAAGACGTATGATGCACACATTTGATTTTAGTTTGTTTTTTTCGAGCGGCCCATCCATTCGGTGTCAACAGCTCTCGCCATACTTGCACTCAGTCCTGCTGTTTCCGGAAGTCGGCAACGACGTCCGTGCTCGTGCACTGTCAAACTGCGCACATTCTGCTCAAGCATGCCAGTTTATTTCATTTCTGGCCAGTTCACACGTCTACGACGCGAAAGGTGCACAACATCCAGACACTTCTTCTCAGCAAGTCGCCCGTTTGAAATTACGTCCCGTGTTGATTCTGTTCTCATCCATTTCTGGGGACGAGGGACGTCCGAAGCACGAAGCGCGGATTTCCCGTCAGCGCTGACTTTTGTTACCGGGCGGGGTCCAGGAAAGGCCTGGCGTGTCTACACGAGCACGGAGGACGGATTTTGTGTGTCGGACGGAAACTTTTTGTGGGACGCGGAGCTCGGTTGTTTTTCCATCTTTTTTCGCTTTGTTCAAATTTGTGTTGGATAATACAAGGAAAATGACCAGAGCGTAGACTTCACGTGCTGATCTGGCAAAAAGGCTGTGTTGCTGAAGTTTGTGGCTGTCCCGTCCCGAGGAAAAGGATACCACAACAAAGACAATTTCCACTGAACTGATGCCGTAGACGCAAGCTGTTGAGGGCATCGCACAGTCGACATCTGGTGCACAAATGTTGAACAAAGCTTGCGACAACCTGTGTTCCAAACATTTGTGCAGACCGATCTCAAAGTACATCAAAGATTTTGAAAATTTCGTGCGCACTTAACGTCGTGATGTTACGCGTATTTCATGTGTTGGGACTGAATGAGAATGGGCTGAACAATTTGATTGCGTGCAAAAAAAATTGTCGAACGCCGAAGTGGGTTTTACAGGCTCCAGGCCTGGAATATTTTACACCTGCCGAACACAAATTCACCAAAGGCCCCGAAGGTGCTTGCGCTCGCCTTGAAGAACGAAAAGAAAAAGAACAAGAAAACAAACAAAAGCAAGGAGAAAAGACAATTTGCAAACTACGAAACTGATTTCAGCCACAGGCATTGCAAGTGTGAGGGCGAACCACACTTCTCTGAAATTCAGATGAGCCTGTTGGACAAACGCAGTTGTGCCACGGAAAAGTTTGAACAAATACAGACGACCCACAACTGTTTTGCACATTTATTTACACATTACTCTTCAACGGATAAAAATACACATGACATTTCAAACCAACGAAGTCGTCTTTGGAATGGAACAAATTTGGTGCGGTTTCTCGATTGAACCCCATTCAGAACCTGCGTGACGTGTCAATGATCAAGCTGGCTCTCCGCTTGAAGACGTTGCACGTCAACAAAAATCGTCGCAATTTTTCTCCAAACTGTGAAAATGTCCGTCAATGCTGTGGGTAATAGAACGAGTCTTGAATCCCAAACACCACACATGTGTCCCGGAGCCGCACGCGACAGTATCTTTTGTCCCTTTGCATGGCGCGTGCACTTTTGAAGCTACCAGAGCTTCAAACCTGCCCCAATCTCCACGCCACAGTCAGAGGTGAAAACCTCACTTTTCCAACGCAAGCTTCACTTTTTGTTCACTGATGGCTTGTTCCCTGCCAATGACACCTTGGCGCGGTTGTGACGTTCACTGGCGCTTGTGCCCGTCGAACACGTGACGCATGACGTCGAGCGTGAAGTCCACGTCCGCCTTGGTGATGCACATCGGCGGCTGCATGCGGAACACCTGCAGCGAGACGCGCACGTCAGCGGATCTCACCAAGCGTGGGGTGGTCAAGATTTGATTCCAAGATTTTCATTTGCATTGCATGACATCCCACACGACCATTTGCCTTGGATGTCCTACAAACAATGTTGCAAGTGTGTATCCTTTCACTTGCATTTTGCGGGACTTTTGAATCACCGATTTTGACAGCAATACAAAACTTGACACGTCGATCAATTGTGTTCCCCATTTGACGAGAAATATGGATCTGTGCTCACGTTGAGAAACTGTCCGCCTTTGCCCAGCACGACGCCATGGTCCTTGAGCTGCTCCCAGAGGGCGTTCACTTCCGGCGCCGCCAGCGGCGTCATCGTCTCCTGCCGCGCACAAACCATCGAGATAACAACACACTTTAGGCACATCGTTTGTCTCAAAGCGTGGTGGGAAAATCCAAGGTAGTGCGGCAATGAAAAGGTGTTCAAGTAAGCATTGTTGAAACCCGAAATGAGCCCGCAAAAAATACAGAAGCAGAAAGTCTGGAAACTGAGGTCAACAACTTCTGGGTTCAATTTGAAGTCCACGGTTAGGTCCGAAGGATCTTATTTTTTCCTCACCTTGTCCGTGACCAGCTCCACCCCGATCATGAGGCCCTTTCCTCTGACGTCACCTACGATCTCCACATCGTCCCTCAGCTTCTCCAGTTGCTGCAGGAAGTAGGTGCCGATCACGTGGCAGCGCTCCTGCAGACCTTCTTCCTCAATTACCTGCGAAGAGTGCAACCAAATTTTCAGAAGAGTTGCACTGATTCATTTCAGAAATAAATGACGGACAAAATGGCGCACCCTGACGGACTTGCAGGAGTTCAACAACTTTGTTCCTGCCAGAAGATAATGCCAATTTTGTCTCTTTCATTGTGAGCATCAGAACAGCAAATTTTTCTTTGCAGAAGTCAGTGGCAGAATGCCACTGCCTCTCAATACAGCTGTTCTGTGCCTCACATGTCCAGCAGCATTGGGAGACATCAGTTTGTGAATCTCACGTCCAGCACGGCGGAGCCGACGGCGCACGCGAGCGCGCTTCCTCCGAACGTGTTGAAGTGCAGCGCCTTGGACATGGTGTGCGCGATCTCGGGCGTCGTGACGACGGCGGCCAGCGGGAACCCGTTACCGATCCCCTTCGCCATTGTGACTGTGCAGTAGTACATCAGACATTTTGTTTTTGTCTCAAGTTCTGAAGTTTTGCGTGGACCTGTGCGCGGGATTGGTCTCAATTTTTTATTCAAAGCTATGGAGACATTTCAACGTGAATGGACGTACCAATGTCGGGGCTGACGCCGTGCATCTCAAAGCCCCAGTAGTGCTCCCCAGTCCTGCCGAACCCCGTTTGAACCTGTAAAGAAGTATTTTGACACTTCAATCCTCTTTTCGACAGCCCACAGACCTTGAGTTGTCCATCAAGCATTTGGGGTTCTTGCGTTGTGTTGGTCAGCGGAAGACAAAGACACGTGCCCACCTCATCGTGAATACAGACTCCTCCCCTCCGTCGGACCTGCTCGAACGCGTCCTGCACGTAGCCTCTGCAGAACTGCTGGATTCCTGCTGCACCCTGCAAACAACCAAGTCGTGAGAACGTTGCTGTCTGACACGAACATGGCAGCCACTTGACGTTGGGTCAAATCTGTTTGTCAGTTCAGTCGGGTCAAAGTAACTGGAGTGGAAGCATGTTTGTGAACTGTCGTTCCTTTGTGTTGTTCGATGCACCCTACGTTCCTCACAATAAATCCAGAAGAGAAGAAGCGAAGACAGACAGAAAGGGGTTTTGGATGAGATATGGGCTGGATAGACAGACTTAAGACAGATTGTTGAACCCCTTTTCGGAGAAGCACAGTTGGGGTTGTGTTTGGATTCCTTTGACGTGGTTTGGTTTACCTGCCCTGATTTACCTCAGCCTATACTTCTGAGAAGCTACACTATGGACGTTGAGTATTTGTCTAAAAAGAAGACATGTGCATTAGAATAAAAATCTGGCATTGTAGTTCAACCATGTATGCCAGATTTTTACTGAATTTCACTGACCCTACATTGCACATCACAGAATGGCACATCGGTGCGAAACTGTTTTCTCGTTGGTCTGGGGTGTCTGTTTCCTCACCTGGATTCCCTCCACGAAGATTCCGGCGACGGCTCCCTCTTTGGGTGTGGAGTTGTTGAGGGTGTCAGTCAGCTGCTCTGAATACTTTTTGGTCGCCTCGCATGTTCCACCGGGAGCACATCCGCACTGCCTGAGAGCCTAACAAGAGGCGGAGAATCGATGTGCATGACACCAATTGATCACTGATTGCAAAAGCACGAACATTCAATTCTCTTTTGAGCGGTGTGAAGGTTCTACCTTCGTCAAATAGAGCACATCTGCCTGACAGTTCTGTATGCTACCTGAACGGGGGAGTCCCTGCAGTGTTTGCCGCCCCAGGGTCCGCGGAACGGCTCCGGGTTCATCGTCTGCACTATTCCCGAGCCGAGCGGAACCTTGAAGCGCCAGTTGCCCAGCGACGTGATGTTCATGAGGAAGGGAGATGCGCCGTGGTACGCTTGTCTGTGCATGAAGGAATGAAAAAAAGTCAGCGTGTTCTACAGAACTGAAAGGAACTTGACCAAACATCACGCAGTGTTCCTTCCACCGGTCGCCTTCTTGAACTCACCTGAGTGAAATGACGTCGTGGTTGCCGGTGTACATCCGAGCCATCAGCATCGCCAGGTCGTTCGCTTCTGATCCACTGTTCACGAAGTACACCACCTGGGGGAACGCAATGGGTGCGTACTATCTTTCAGAGATTGCGAAAGCAAAACCATGCGCGGGTGTGGCTTTCCGATTGTTCTGGCCAAGGTCCACCCCTTTTGCTTCAACGCGATTTTAGAATGGACGCGACATCATAGCTCGAGGAGTGAGTACCTTGAGGTGGCTGGGCAGCTTGTCTGTGAGTTTCTGCGCGTATTCGTGGATCTTCGGGTGAAAGAAGATGTTGCCGGACAAAATGAGCTGTTCAGCTTGCTGCTTCAGCGCCTCCACCACACGGCTGCAATCACGATTCCAACATTGTGATTGCAAGGCTCACATCACAAGCGTGACGCCTGACGTCGTTACAAGTGGTTGGTTGTGGAGTTGTTCCATGACTTTAGTGTAGCTAAAGTTTACCCGATAGATGTCAAACCACTCTGACTCTCACTTTTTTGTTTTTGTATTTGCGCCAGGCTCCGGTGTGAGACCGGATTAGCTGTGCTTGTCGGCAACCGGTCCTTAAATAGCAGCTCAAATCTGAGCGCAAGAATAGAACACATGACAGTTGAACACTTACGGGTGGTTGTGACCGGCCGACATGCAGCACACAGCTCCGATGAGATCCAGGTACCTCCGGCCGCGGTGGTCGAACAGGTACTGCATGCGCGCCTCGTGCACCAGGAGAGGGCGCTGGTAGTACGCGGCGACCGCGGGCGAGAGGTGCGCAGACCGGATACGCTGCACCTCCTCATAGCTGGGACCCTGATATGACCAGGAGCAACACAGTGAAACACAACTGGGTATCTACTGAACTTTCTGTCTGGTTTTGTCTGTCAAAGATCGTCCAGCTGGACGAGGCACCGTGGCTTCAGGCCTATGTCTTCGAGTAACATTTCTCTCCTCTCCTTGTGAACAGAGTTAGGACCAGTCTGCTGCCCAAAATTTGAACAGAGAGGTCAGAGCCACTTTTCTCAGACTTCCGACAAGTAAAAGAGCAGTCTCACCGCAAATCGCATTTTCCCAGGGTGGACTAAATTCCAAGGAAATCTACGCACCTTGTATGGTGTCGGCTGGTGATCAAACGGGGGTAATTGAAGATTTGGAGTCTCCTGCCTCACTGGTTCTGGATCGTGCTGCACCTGGGCCGCCTCGGCCAGAACCGACTGACCCCGGAAACTCAACTCTGGCAACAACAAACGTCCTGGTGCATTAAATTGTCAAGTCAGGAAACCACAGTCTCTGTCTGATGGAAGTCACGTCTGCTCTTATCTGAACTCAGACTCTGCAGCAAGATGAAGATTACAGGGCACCACGGAGGCCGAAAAAAAAAACAAAACAAATTCCTTTTGGGTTTCTTCGGAAAAGAAGAAAGTAAGATGAAACAGGTCTTACCGGTTCTGAGTTTCTGCAGTTGAGCCGTTGTCTTTGTAAGAAACTGTTTTTTCATCTTCGTTTTGCGCGGAAGTGTTCACAAAGAGGTTGCAAAGTTTCACAAACAGGTTTTGTGCTCTCGTCCTTCGTCCTCGTAGTTCTGTCCACCCCTGGTGGATCCCGGGGTTTTTATACGCAGAAAACTCATCATTTTCTCTCCTTGAAAACTCGAGCGAGCCGGTTATTTTTATTCTCCTTGAAGCTCGCTTCTTGAGACCTCGTGCGTGTCACAAAACCACCGGTACAAGTAGATCTACTTTTGTTGTCTGTGATAAGAATCCGGTTTTGGCAGGTTGGCATTTCAATGCGCGCAAACGAATACAAAGACGGTTCCTTTCCCCCAATGATGAACATCATTTGAACGCACCTGGATATTTAATTGACCTGAATTTTGACCAATTAGTCAACCATATTTTCATGGGTGACTTCTGAGATTGCGTGCAAACTTGGAATATTCTGAAGAACAGATCAGATCTCGAGAGGTGCGGAGCCAAGTAACGTTCGACAATTGATGTCAGCGATTGATGTGCTGTTTTCACTGAGACACCTTCGTCACCTCACTGTCACAAACTGTTCATCATTTAACACAGGATTGTCTGGGGTTCATTCATGCTTGTGAGGCAGAATTCCTCAGACGGTTTTGGTTGCAGTTTGCAAAAGTGGTTCTTCGCGTTGCCAGGGTTTGAGAGAAACATGTTTTTCTCAGTTCGATCTCCAAGTCTCGCGCCTTGAACTGGAAGCCACAAGAAAACGAATGTCGCTTTTCGTAGGGATTTTCGGGTGTCATGAGCGCTGAAAATGTGGAATGTAGTTCAGTGCGCCTGACAACAAAACCATTGGAAATGTGTCCACCAAATTTGGATTCTGCTGTGAAGAAAGAGCAGCGATTCAACTGACACAAAAGGTACGTGTTTGGCATTGCATCACATTGCGAGCAGCATTCAACAGACCAGATACTTCAAACCAACATTCTAACAAATCCAAATTTGATAAGAGGTGACAAGATAAGAAGCTGTGACAAACAAACTCCTTCATTCCTCCTTCAGTCTCCTCATTTTCTCCTTGTGCGTTCTGTTCTCAACACTGTTGTCTCCTTCTGCTTTAAATTTACATCTTCTCTTCCTCCTTGTGCATGTCACATTGGAACTCGCGTTGTTTGAGACAAGATCCTCCTTCTCCAATGTTCTACCTGTGACCTGAAGAGCGAAAGTCAAGAAGGTTTGTTCCGTGAATTGAACGTTGCACGTAACTCAAGACAGCGAACAACGGATGTCTGCAGTGATTGTTTGCTTTGCACAGTAACACTTCAATGCACAAGCCTTTCTTCACTCAAGAAACTTTTGATCAGTGTTGGCTGACTGAGATCCAGTCTGTCTTTCGTTTGTCCGAAATGTATTTTCGACTCGTATTCAGGAACAAATTTTGGAAGCTTCAGTTATGTTCTCAGGAAGGCGCAAACAGTTCCTCTGCAAAATCTGAAAAATACACATGTTCTGCTATCCTGGTTGTCTTGTTCTGGTACGCAAGCTCATGAATATTCCGTTTCGACCACAGCCAATACTGGTTCAATTTGAGGTGCTAGTTTCGTTGCCCACCTCTCTCTCTCTCTCTCTCTCTCTCTCTCTCTCTCTCTCTCTCTATCTCTCTCTCTATCACAGCGACCCAGAATTAGAGGTTGGTTAGAGCGCCAAGACAGTTTGTGACGCATGCGTGTGGGACATGACATCATGAAGAGCGTTGGAGCACATGGAATTCGGCTCCATGGCAGGGATTTACCTCTCGGACATTTTCGTGCTGTTCTTGTTTGTTTGCCGTGGATTTTGCACCAGAATCCAGATATCCTACGTTCGGACAAAGAGGGGAGGAGGCCGACTTGAGTCTGCGAGAGAACGAACTTTGACTTTGCTTGCCTCACAACGGATCCAGGATCTGTGTGTTCTTGGACGGAATCTTGTGCACGCACCAACCCTGCGAGATATGCAAGTTCTGCAATTGGCAGACTTCATTGAAATTGTTCCCAGGCACTTGCAGGTGCGACCGTTTGTGGCAATATCCACTTAGAGAAGACCAGAACTGCAGATGTTCCGACCAGACAAGCTGCTCAGGCTTCATCAGATGCGATGGAACGGTTGGCTGCAGGGAAATGAAGGACGAATTTCTGCATGGAATGGCAGTCCAACCTTCTGCACATTGGTTCTGTGACACCCACTTTGGAAGAAAAAGTTCATCAGAAAATCTTCTTTTATGGAAAGCATTCCATTTCGTTCTGAGAACATCATCAAGTTTTTGATGCAGAAGCAAAATGCAATGCCTAATAAGCAAGAATTGTGTGGCACATCGTCCGCTTTGTGCATGCCTTTCAATTGCCACGACCCACTCTTGAATGTCCGATGTTCACAATTGTGCTGAAACTCGTGGGTCTTTGGATGGCGATGGCTGTATCTTCCGTATTGTTTGCAGATCCTTGGAGTGGTCTTCGCACACTGACATGTTCGTGTAGATAGTCACTGCCTTGGTTCATTGCTCAGCAGATTCTCGGCATGACGGCAACACTTGTTCACGTAGACTGCGCAAGTTGAAGCAAAAGCGAACCTTGCCACTGAGAAAGAACACATTCAGGTGTCTGTTTTCGAGGTGTTTGCACAAACAAACTGCAGAAAGCGAAAGTGCGTGGACTCTTCAAACAGAGAAGTTTGAATCGTTGAGAAGCTGAAAATATACACTATTCAATTTGGTGATGACCGAACAACCAACATTTTGAGTCAACGACACCAGTGGACAACATAGTTTTAATAATTCTCCACAAAGTTGTCGTCGGTGAAAGGGACAGCTTCCACTATTGCGTTCAGGTGTGGCCTTTCCCTGTTGTCCCGGACTGCTCGGCCGTAGCTAGGTGGAGGCGTTCTATCCACGAGGTCTGCTCTGGGAGACTGAGATGTAGCCCGACTGTACGAAGGTGGAGGTGACGAGTGCGACAGACCTGGACCTTCATTGCTTTGCTGGTGGGAGAACTCTCCAGAATACCTGGACACGAACCTGTCGAATTCTGAGGACTGATAAGGATTTGCCTCAAGTGAGGGAAGGTTGGCACTGTTGCGGATTGCACGGCTGTAGGACGGTGGCAGCACGGGGCGTGCGGGCTGCAGGCGCCCTGATCGTCTCATCGCAGACGGAGACCGCCTCGTCACCACGGGGCGGCCCTCGGCATCAAACGTGACGTGCGCAGACGCGTCCATGGCAGATGTTTGCGACTGCAACCAAGCGGAGAGATCAGCCAGCTCGTTCATAATGGTGAGCGCTATCTGCAGGGAAACGTCCGGTTCTCCGTTGTCTTCCTCAGTCTCTGCAGCCTCACTGCTGGAGGCGGAGTTGTCTGCCTGTTCAGTCGCCGCGTGGTTCTGGTACCAGGACTCGGCTGGCGGGAGATCTGACGCCTGCTCGGTGTGGAAGGGGAAGTACATCTGTCGTCTCACCGGGAACTCGTGATCTGCAGGGTCTTCGTTCTGAAGCCAGACAAAGAAAGGTCCACAAAAGTGACGATGGAATCAGTCAGTCGCCCACTGAAATCACGTTGACAGCGAAATGTTTTTCCCTTGTGGAGTTTTTTGGGTGAAGGCCTCAACGAACGGTGACAAACACAGTTGAAATGATCAAGTCCAGATGCTTCGCAGTCAATGGTGCTCGTGTGGGTGCTCACCTGAACTTCTGGCGACCGGGCTTCACCTGGCGGCCTGCTGCCAACGTGCACCGCCGCCTCGGAGTCGGCTTCACGTTCAGCTGTGGAGACGGGATTCCGTGCGCTCTGGTCTGGGTGGTTGACACGGTCGTCATCCACGGGGGATCTCCGTGGCGGTGCTGAGCCTGATGAAACGCGTGCGCCCATTCTGCAAGAGAAAGCCAGCATCAGAACAATTGCAACAGGGGAGAATCAGTCTTCCTTTGTCATGTGGGCAGAAAGCAGCTCTTGGTGCAGGTTTTATTTTTTGTGTTTCACTGCACTTCGTTATCTGAAGATGTCCAATTGTGTCGAATGTTCGGGGGAAAATAAGATTGTGGGTTTGTGGCTGCCGTTCTCGTTCGAAGTCATTGATCTTGCACGGGTTTGTTTGGGCAGATCAAACCCTACAATTTCTTTTTGCGAACTTCGGAAGAGCAAATCGTGACGTTGTGTCGGGGGAAACTGTTTCCTCTCCACCGGTATTCGAAACGAGGACAACGACAACAACCCCTCGCAGTTGCAGATTACGTCATGATGCTGTTTTAAAGATTCTTGTTGAAGCACAAAAAGGTGATCTTTGCACGACAAATACTCGCGAACAAGAGCGCGTCGGACATCTGTACAAGCGAACACTCTCGACACGCACACACAAAGACAAACACAAACACACACACACACACACACACACACACACACACACACAGATTCTACCTTCTTTTGATTGACACGCAAACTCCAGATTCAATTGTTTTCTTTTTTGTCTGCTGTGATTGATCCCACTCTGAAAATTTGTCTGTGAAAACCAAAATCACGATCCAATTCGGAAATACCTCATTCGGCAGAAACTGTCAACACCATTCCCTTTTGCGTCTCTGTTCGACTTTCTCATGTATCATGCATCACATGAGTGAAGATTTGGGTTACGGTCGAGACCATACATGTGCGTGCACTTGTACCTCAGATATTGGCAAATTCTCAGTGTGTGAATGGAGATGATGAAACTGGGAGAGAAAACATGGCATCTTCAGTTGGACCATTCTTCTTGTGTCCCCGGGGGTACGAGACACAGCTTCGTGCGATTCTCGCGTCCAGTGCAAGTGCGAGATCACCACGGGCGAGTCCTTCATTCGTTTATTCTGTAAATGACATCTTGTTGATTTGCATCACAAGCTCTTCTTGTTGTTTTACGAAGATTGTATGTTTGGAGACCCATCAGAGCAGATATGAGCGTGAGAACAGCCATTTGTCGTCTCTCTCGACGAAGAAATCCACGATCGTTGCAGCTGTTTGAATGTTCGAATGACGTGCAACAGAAGTGTTGGATTCTAACTCAGAAAGGACGTGTTTCATCCGATGAGGCTCCCCAGGCTGGGCTCAGGTCCCCAGGCTGGGTTCAGGCATTAACGATCCTGTGGATCCCTCAGTTGTAGATTCCCGAGCGAAACAAAATCAATGGAATGTATCATGTTCATGTCTGTCCCGCCTCACCTCTGACAGACAAAGTGAAAAGAAAAGCTGTAAGACAAGGAAAATGACCCTCTCCAAGGAAATAGAACTAACACTTCCCCATCCAACATAAATGAAGACAAACGACACTTGAGAGACCTTGGTGTGGGCCCAACCATCATGCACAGCAATTTCTTTCAATTTTCATATGGATTTATTGTCGGGAAGGTATCAGTCAATTTAGGAAGCGAATTGATATCAAATTGTTTGTCTGCTTTACAAAGAGATTTATTCAATAACGCAGCATTGCGTTTCTGTTCCGAAGTGCCTGGACACAGGAGAATCTGAACGTCACATCTGGCAGCAGCTGTGTTCAGAAAACCTGCGCAGAAAGGACGCAAGATGAAGCTGGCTGAAACTGAAAAGAGGCGCTCAAGTTCCCAACGTGGATTCTCTTTTTGTCCACGTATTTCATTCTGACAGCTCCAAGTCCTCCGAAGACGAGATTAAGAACTCGCAAAGTCGACGGTAAACTGAGGCAACGGAAATTGCGGGACGTAGGAAGTCTGGTCTCAGGATGAGGAAGTTGCTGCGGGCGGCGCGCTTCCTCCTGTCTGATCCCCGCGATCAGGCGTCGGAAGACGCGCAACCCTGAAGGGGTCTCTTCTTATGGGTTCTCCGGGAAACAACGGTTGAATTTGTTCTCACCTGGAACCTCTGAAATGAAGTCTTGGATGGACTTTCAAACTGTGCTTCGCTGCAGAGGGTTTCTGCGCAGCGTTCCGAGCCCACCGCTGGCTTGATGACTCTCATTTTGGGCAAACATCGGGGTAATGGGTTGCGTAATGGTGGCATAAATCGGAGCCTTCTTTGTTAATACCGCATCATCATTGCTGACTTTAGTCCCGTTTTGATTAAATATATTCGCCCCTACGTCTGCATTCTATGGCAGAGATAAAACTGTTTAATGCACTCAGACATAATGCACTATGTCAGAGATTCTTTGTCGAGCTTCACATTAAATCAGGGGAGTGAGAGACAGTTGCGCTGGCGATCTTCCTGAGTGAGGCTTTTGGGATTTGCCTGTGGACTTCAGCCACAAAGTCTTGCAAAGTTGTTGCTTTGGCTTTTCGAAGGATTTAGATTGAATGAAGAACCTTCCCTCTTGCTTCTTTTTCTTCTGAAATGAAAGAATGGAGAAAGGATCAAGGTTTTGAGTTTAAGTGGATTTGCCCAACATCATGAAGAGAGTGAGCTATTTTTCTCATGGCGTAGAGGAAGAGAAGCAGACAGATTGCCCAGTCGCTGCTTCAAATATCTCCAGGGCCTGGACAGAGAAAGGCCAGACAATGAATCTCTTGAAATCTCTTCCAGGTCTGGTCAATTCAGGAACCAGTGAAACGTGCTTGCCACGGCCAGATATTCTCACTGCAAGAGAATCACAAGTACAATTGAAGAAGAAAGTCGGTCAAAAGGTATTTGTACATCACAAGTCACGTTCAAAGAGATGACATTTGCACAGCAAAGCTCCCGCACAGGTAACGTGTCCTGTACCAGCGACAAAATGGCCGAGAGCTGCGTCTGTGATCTTCTCACCACAAGCTTGTTGTTGGCTCTGTTCGCTTCTGTCACGCATCCAGCAAATGTTCTGTCCAACCGCATCTGTTCTTCTTCCCTTGGTGAGCATTTGTAAAGAAAACGATGAAGACATGAAAACTACCGAGGTTACTTTGGGGAAATTACCGAAGTGATTTGGATGATGCAAAACCTGGAGAAGATATTGCCATAAACTTGGACAGTACACGTCTCAATGTGGCGGTGTTGATTGAGAGCTCGACCTTCACTGCAAAAATACACGATCTCGTTGTGGACCGTAAATCTGTAAATCTCGACAACGCTGTGCGCAGTCACAGGGACAGTGGATGCGGAATCTCGCCTCCAGCTTCAGAAGTGTCTTGATCACTGAATAGGTCTTAGGACACGAGCATGAAGTGGACTTCAAGAAGCACGAATGCGCGAAACTGTATTCAGGTCAAGAGCATGAGACATAATTCACTGGTCATTAAATATATGTCGCAGCCACAGCAGCCAACTCTGGGCAGAATCTTTGATTCAACTCAAGCCTTCAGGGTCATTGACTGGCTCTGAAAGCATACATCAGTGAGCAACAGTGAACAACATGCGCGGTCGAGAGCCATCAATGGGCGGTATGATGGATTTTTCGAAATATGTTTCGTCTTGACTTGTCACCTCAGTCCTCGCACAAAAGAACTTCTCTTTGGCATTGCATTGAACCCCGCCCAAGGACCTCAAAATTTCGACTGTGACCGTCAGCATCTCGACATGCTTCCCCCTTCTGTGTTGCTGCTGCAGCATGGATAATGTATCAACACCAAAGAAACTTGGGAGTGCGAAATCTTGCATTCTGCTCGTGAACATGACGTCGGCTTTTGCGTTCATAAGTCACGGTTATGGAGGCTGCAGGTGCCTCATCCCAGTCTGCGGCTTCTTCTCAGCTCTGTGAGCTCTTCCGGACAAGCCTGGCCTTCACACTCGTATTTCGTTGGAAGAGCACAAAAAATCAAAGGTGTTCGATTCTGCGATCGGTGCTCAAGTTGTCAGCTCAGAACTTGGGACGAAGACAGTACGAGTAATGTTCGGTTATTTTGGCGATCAAGGGCCGGAAAAAGGCAGCAGAACTCTTGTCAGCTGAAAACAATTTCCATTCTGACCTCTGTCATTCTTGTCATTTGTCCAGCAATGAGAAGGAGACAATTCCTCGGTGGAGAAACTGCGGCGCGTATGCTGCTGATGTAACCATTGATGTTGTCTGGGCGTACATGAGGAGAATAGCGAGCCGCACCCAGGGGTGTCGTGAACATCCCGGCTATTATCCTTCACGGAGAGCAAACCCACAAATAACATATTGATACACTTCTGCACCGTGATAAGGTTTCCCCGAGCAGACACAAAGTGTGTGAAGGGCGGATGGAACATCAGTCTGATTTGATTTTGTAAAACTACGAATCAAAATCTGAACAATTTTGTTCGTCAAAACTGGTGTTCAAGGGTAAGGCGAAGAACTCAACAGCGGACCGGGTTTATGCGTGCCAATCGCTTGAATGTGTCAAAGGTCCATCACCAAGCCAGAAGAAAAGAGATATAAAGAGTGCCTCATCAAACAAATGTGTCACAGAAGACCCCTGCAAAACAGTGTTCTTAACGACAGAAGTTCTCGAAACTCTCCTTCACAGCCCAGTTCATGAGGGTAGTATCAGGTCGATGAAGAAAGTTAAAAAGCAAATGTGACAAAACGAGTCTCTGGATTCGGTTAAAAAGGCAGTGGTTAGACCATGCAAAACAGAAACGACTTCCTTGATGAGCCTCCTTCAGCTTCTGCCCTCTCCCATTCCACGCGCAACTTCCACCAAGATTTACGACGCCCATTCCAAGGTGGATCGACCGCACCAAAGTTTTGTGCAATCAGTGGTCTGGACCAGTTTTTCTCTCCTGCGGGCCATTTGTTCGGAAGTTTTACTCCGGCTCCCCGCGGATGGTGCTGAATTGAGCACAAAGGAGTCGGATGACAACTGCTCCGCATGAGACCTTCCAAGTGAATGAGACGTGATTGTGGCGGCCAAACAAATCAATGGCGATTCCCTGATGCAGTTCAGGACGATCAGTTACATCCTACTGCACCTCTTCGGTGAATTTTCACTGGAGAACGAGGCAGCACTGTCTCTCTGCCCGTCTCTCTCTCTTTCTTTCTCTCTCTCTCTCTCTCTCTCTCTCTCTTTGTGTGGTGGATACCTCGTACAAAGTCCATCATAGTTTTGTGAGGGAGAACCAAGAGTTGTTTTGGGGAATTGGACAAACGACAAATGTGAGAACGTTATTTTCAGCTGACCGCTGACTGAGGCGAAAAATTGATGTTTGTTTTCGTCGATTGCAAGTTATTCAAAGTTGCTTGTTTTGCACAACAAAGGCACATGTTTGGTCACATTGGCATTTATTTTACAGCTTTACAAAATGTAGAAAACCGAACTTCAAAAGCTCCAACCATTGTAGTAAAGTATGGAAAGTTGAAATTCTAGCATGGACACTTGCAACGGCAAGAAAACCCTTCAACAAACCCTTCAACAAACGCAGACAAACCTTCTTGGAAGTGGCTGAACGGAAACAGTTCATATTCGACCAAATGCTTGTTCTTTTGCTTTGCGCTGATTTTGATTCCAACACCAAGTCTGAACAATGGGAATGTCACACATGATGCTTTGTTTGAATTGTACAAGGTCAAAACCAAAACGAAGACAAGGACACGGATGAAATTCAATAATCTGAAAGATATTTTCTGCGTCGGAATATCAAAAACAGTCTCTTCTAAAAAGCTTGACGATAAATTCTTCATCTACAAGACAACTGAGCTGCGCTCGTGAATGAAAATTCTCCGCACGCACTTACTCGTACTCGGCAAAGGCATCTTTACTCCTCAGATTTTTCTATCTTTCTCAGCATTCTCGAACTCTTACTTGTTTGTCCTGGGTCTATTTTCACAACAAACGTTCGATGACAGGTCTTCAAGTTTGTGCGGTTGCTCTTTGTGTGGTTCGTACCAGAGAATTAGACAGGAAAAAGAATCTGAACATCTGCACTGTTCTTGGCGCGCGTCACCAAGGTAGCCAAACCTTTATCCTGAGGACTCGTATGAAGCATTCCGGTGACACAAAAAAACTACAGTACTGCAACTTTCATTCAAAGGTATGACCATCCAACCGATGTTCTCGTTCCTTTTTGAACAAAAAAAAACCGGAAAATGCCCTGCAGCACTTTGAAAACAAAAACGTGCGTGCTGCATGGTGTTCAATGACAGAACTGAGTTCTGATCCTCGTTCATGTGAGGACTGGACGATTTGACTGACTGTGTAACAGGAAATTCACTTTTTGATGGACGAATGTGTAACATTCACAAAAATGGACTCGTACATCTTCGTAACCATATTCGTTTATGTACATGGCCTTACAAAACATTGTTTATGGACCGACGTCGACGTCTGAGCAAGCGCCTCGCACATGCAATGGATGATACGTTGAGCATTCACATTGACAAGAAGCTTGTGTTCATGAGAATGGTTTATCACAAATCAGCAGCCCTCAACCTGCGTGTCGTCAAAGCTGACTGCAGAAAGGAATGAAATACTGAAGCATTTGCGCTTCGCATTTGGGTGTGTGTGAAGCACAAACAACCAATGCTGGCGACCACAACATCTTCTTTTGAGTATACACAGCTGTGCATGTCTGTTCCCCGCAGCTTAAGAGAGTGGGAAATTCATCTTTGTCAACACAGAATAATTTCAGTGTGAAAAGCCCTCTGATTTCCGGTGGCGTGTTCAAAAGGTCAGTTCATCTCAGAAACAAGGACTTCAAATTGAAAAGCAATTTGTTCTAAACTTGTGTGCCAAGAAAAAAGTCTTCCAGAAAAGTTTCTTGAAGTCAATTTGGACAAAATAAACTTATTTTCTCTTCATTCTGAATCAACAACAAGTCTTCAATTAGTATCCTTTCCTTTTGATCATTGCAAAGTGCGTCATTTCCATCTTGCCCTTTTTCCTATCTCCCCTCTCCAGCGTTCCGGTGATGCTGTATCCCAGCTGAAAGTCTGTGTTGGACACATTAGTGGTCAGCGAGAGTCTGAAGTCCGGCTGGTCAGGCTGCTCTTTGAACTTGCCCGTGATAGTCATTGATCCATTGCCGAGGTCGGACATTTTCCCCTTGGTGGCGGTTCTCGAGGTTCCTGACATCTCAATGATTTTGCATTTGCGGCGGGACCACCAGGGGATCTTGAGCACCCAGTAGGACATGGCAGCCGGCCGGGCCCAGCCCTCGTACGGGAACAGCAGGACCTGTAGACGGAGCAGAGATATGTTTCATGTTGCTGCTCAACAGAGAGAAGACCCAGTTTTCCTTCTTTGTGCACTCGCAAAACAAAATATAAGCAAAACCATTTCAATGCATATTTTAGCTTCAAACAATCAAATTTGTCAAGGTTGAAAGTAATTTCATGCCTTTGTCGGATATCCTTCATGGGACAGGATCTTCCGGCACCCTTTTCCTCTGCATTCATAATAAAACAGTTGCACCATGGCGATCAGGTCAAATTCTCTTTATTCCCTTCAATCGGAGTCGACAGCCTTTGTTATTTGTAGAGCTGATCTCCAATTTCCCGTTCCCGTTTCCCTGCAAACACAGAATACAAAACGAAGCTTTAGTATTGCGAAGCGTTCAAACTTGCATCCTGTTTACGTCACTGGAATACATGTTCTTTTTTGGGGTTTTGAATAACATACTGGGCCTTGTGAAGTCAATCGGAAGCTTCAGTTTTTCATTCGATAAAGAGGTGGAAGGAACACTGAAAAGAACGAGACTCCTGTTGAAACAGCACCTTGACTTGTGTTTCGTGCAACCAAACGCTTTCCATGCAGACTCTCACTGAAAATTACGTTTCTTTCATGGCAACACACTGAGCGACCCACACACTTTCAGTTTCACACAAGTGCGTCTGACATGCGATCCACACGGGCAAAACCAAACACACACTGTTTGAAGCTGGGATGTTGTGCGACATCTCTATCCCGTACAAATCTGCTCATCTTCACCAGAAATTTCCCATAAAGTTGCTTCCCCTGGCTGTCTGCGCTCACTCCTCACAGCGGACGCTCAGAAATGCAGGAGCTGCGGCTGGCGGGGAGAGATCCGGGGCGGACGGCGAATCCCGGTGTGACAGGGACAGGTCAGCGGGCTGCTTCCTGTCAACGCGCTAATACGCAGCCGTCATCACTCCTTATTGCAGCCGCATAAACCATCATTGCGCTGGACACATTGCGCTGCATCGAAAAGCAGACCAGGCTGCGCTGCCGTAAGTTTACGCTTGAGGTTTGGCCAAAAGAAATACGAGACCCTTGAAAGCAGAGATCAGGGCAGTCGTTCAACGAAACTACAGAGACCGAGGCACTGGGTTTGAACGCTTCGAATTTCAAGGAACAGTGAAAACGCAAATGCTGTATAATCCTGACGTTTAGTTGCAGGAACCACAAGGTTCTTTGTTTTGTGGTGAGCCTGAATGAATGTGCTTGTGGGTTTAACCCAATGTCGAAGCGCGTCAAAAATTTCTGACTGATATATTTGGCTTAACCACCGAAGGTTTGGGTCACCACGAGATGAGGAGCCGCCATGTTCTTCGATCTCAGTTGACATTTCTAAATTTCACCTTGTTTTGCCTCAGGTTGGTTTTCCAACAAAAAAGAGACCTGGAAACAGTTAAGCCGGCCAGTCATTTGAACAAGTATCACAAATTTGATACTGAGGTATTGACCCTCAGCCGCAGACAAATCCACACGCACCCCAATAGGTGAGTCTGCGTCTGCAATTGTACACAGAAACACAACAGGACAAGCTGTGAAACAGCTGGGTACATCCGACAGCGTGAGGCAAATGACTCAAATAAACTCTCGTATTGTGTGTGAAACAGTAAGTTTGATTGTGGGGTGAACGAGAACGATGGCGGCGTGGGCACTGGATTTGCGCCCTGGTGCGACGCATGCAAGTTGCAGACTTGTATGATGTCCAGCTTGCAGCTGACCAAAAGGACACTGCAAGTCAGAAGGCTGCCATGTCCATCCTGACATCACAATTCGAGAAGCCAAGCACACCAGTTGGCCTTTTGTCAGCACGAAGCGGCACTAAAACCTGAGTCATACTTCACATCACCGTCAATTGTCGCAGTGTCTCAAATGAAAATCCATCCAGCTTCAGCACTGGAATAGAACTCGCAACACATTTGTGGAATTCAGGTTGACACGCCCTGCAAGGCGGCTGACTCATAATGAAGCTGTAAAGGAACCAAAAGATCTAATTACCAACTGAGCCGAACATTACGTCTTGGATGCCATTGTTTGCCTGGGCTGACAAATAGATCAAAAAAATATCTTTCAGCTGATTCTTGCGATCGCCAGTTGAAACTGTGCCTCATCATCCTTACAACATGGCGAGTTCCGTGGTTCAGTTGCGACGTCACTGAAGTGACTTACAATCGTTGGAACAGTGTGCAGCGAAAGGCAAGAAATCGTCCTCAAAGACTGCAAGACGTTGCAGAATTTTTCTTTGTTTGCAGACATTTCAACAATTCACATGTGGCAGAAAACTTGTTTGTTTCTAATGACCAATGAAGGGAATTCTTTGTTTTTGGTGGAAACAGATCTGCCGCATTTGTTTGCGACGCACTGCGAGCCAGATTGAATGACCCCAGTTCGCTTTTCTGAGCTCACAGCCCAGCAGGGTCTATTCGTGCAGCTCACAGCGTCTGCTCTGCACAAGATGGTGCTGCTAATTCAATCCGCTGAAAGTTCCACCGACTTTCTTCCCCTGAAAGCACAGATTCTGCCTGTGTTTGTATTCGTCTCAGGTCGCCTCGCAATTTACAAAACCTATACGGTTACTTCCCCACTGGTCCAAGCACTGTAAGAAAGCACAGCATGAAGCTCCTGGCCTCTCGTCTCGAAAGATCAGCCTGTCCTTTCAATCGTTTCTCACCCATGCAGAGAGGAATATCGCACGGGAAGAATCGGGAGTCAAAAGGACCAACCACAAGTCAACCTGGTTTCTGACTTCTCCGAGGTCGGAATATCGAGCCAGAGGCGTATTGCTGTTGGAGTACGCATTTGTGCCAGCGCGGTCCAAAGCTGAAAACCTCATTTGCGTTGCGTCCCAATTTGTGTTTTCGGTCAGAACTTCAGGGCTGCGTCGTCCGTCTCATCGTATTTTTGTCGTGACTACACAGAACAGAAAGCTGCCTCGACGGAAGGTGATTGAGATTTCACAGAGGAAGGAAATAGGATACCGCGCCGTGTTGCTGCGAGGAGCAGATCTGTGTACACTGATCACATATTAGCATAGACATGTAATGACTCGGGATGCTCCCATCAACTACTAAAGTGCTCTCCAGGGCGCAGGATGAAGGAACGCAGTTTCTTTGTTTCGGACTGCTTCACCCGCTGCACCATCTGCCTGAAGCAGTCAGCGGAGCGCTCTCGTATTGCCGCCCCTGCACGCTCCAAAACAGACAAAAACAAAAGTGACGAAGCTTGGGCTCATGCCGCTGAGGAAACACACATAAACTTGTGGTTATCTGTTGATTTGCGAACTGAAGAAATTTTGAAACACGTGTGCGTGTTTCAGTTGACATCACTGACTTGGCTCACGCACTGCCCGATCACAACGTTCTGGGTTCATTCATCTCTTCCCTAGTACCCACAGGCACACAAACAAATGAAACTCCAACGGCATTCTGCCTTCTGCAGAAAATAAAACGATATTTATGTTTGCATTTAATTACTGCATTGCAATCTCGTGTGATGTTTTATGGTGACATTCCTGGGCAGCATTTTCCCGACTGTCCTGACTTAATTGGCCATTCATTACTTTTATTAAGTAGTCTATGAGTAATGCATGAGGCTCAAAGAAGGTGGCTCTGCACCGAAGCCATCGAGCCCCATGTTGGTTTCCTCTAATGGACATTTGTTCCGCCCTTCACTTTATTCTGAGAGTAAAACACCAAGTCGTAGACCAACACTGAATAAGAAGGCACCTTCTTCAGAGAACAGACTTGCTGGCCGAGCTCTTGTACCGACTGGGGTGAGAACCCGGAAATATTTTTACGCATTTTTGTCTGGACAGTGTTAAAGTTGACAAGTTTTCACGAGGAGTTTCTCTCTCCGTGTCCAAAGACAAGCAGACAAGCAATCAGGCGTCAATCACTAGTCTCAGTGAATGAATTTGAATCTTCAACATCAACTGGGAGTTTCCCACCAAAGGACAACACTGATCAAGTGATTGAAAATCAAGTCTCACCTGGTTTACAACGACGTCAGCTTTCGAATTTGGTGTTTCTTTCCAGTCGCCTAGCCCAAACACAGAGCACGAAACAGTCAATGTTACATCCTGCTCAGTGGGGGTTTCTTCCTTATTTGGCAAACAGCTCAGAAAGGAGCGACTCTTACATTTAGTCTCTAACAGCTTCGTCGTCTTGTGGTGATTCTGGGTCAATATTAGAGGAATGTCGCTCCCCTCGGTAAAGCTGCATGCATGTATCTTTGACAAAATCTCAATGGATGAATGATAAATGTTCCGATATTACTCAACCGATTCTGAGGGTGAAGCTGGATTTCTCTGGAAATTTATCTCGCCAAACGCCCATCAAGGAAATGAATTGTTTCCGACACAAATGAATTGTCACAAAAATAACTGTCAAGCTCGTATCAATGACAAGGACCCAATTCTCATTTGCTCTAAAACAAATTCTGTCGAGGTTTTGTTTTGTTTGTCACGCACCTATCCGAAGAAACAGATTTGTCTTGGTGAAGGTGCCGAGCTCAAAATCGAGCAATTCCTCGTGGAGTGATTCACAAGGAACCATTTCGAACGTATCACAATGTTTTTAATTTCACAGATCCAAATTGTCGGTTGAGCTCTCAAGGGGTGCGAATACGCGTACATGCACTTCATTGGTGCAAAGACACTACTCGTGGCAAAAGCGCCTGTGTGAAATGACATGCAGTGCCCTTGCACGAGAACCCTGCTGTCACAGCGGATTGCGATTCAGAATGGTCTGACCCCCGTGACTCCTCGGAATGCCTCCAGTGATGTCTGACCTCCCCTGGGGCTCCTGGAGGCAACGCCCCGTGAACCTGCCCGCTTGCAATGAGTGAAAGAGAAACTTTATGGCTTTTGTCTGCGCGGGATTCAGAACTAAAAACTGGCGAAAAAGCTGGGGAAACGTTCCTCTCCGGCTGTTGTTCCAGCACAAAAATTACTCCCACTCCGCAACAAAATAGTGCAATCACCCTCTGCGCTTTTATCCTGCTTGCGATTCTTGAGTCCGATACTGATGTCTAACGTTCATGAAGTATGGCAATCACGGTGAGAGATTGATCGCCACAGTCTCCGGGTATCGGATGAAGGACAGCGTGGAAAAATTGCAGTGGGAACCCCAAAACTGCCTCGCTTGTTTCCAAGGCCCACCATCAGGATTTGCAGCATTTCTGAAAGCTTCGTTCTTGCACAAACAGCCAACATGGAGCAGTCTTTAATCTTCCACAATTACACATAATTTCTTGGGCCGCAGTAGTACGTTCAATCCGGACCAATTTTGTTCTTTCAAGCCACGAGTAATGACATTGCTGGTGTGTAACCAATCAAACTGGAAGCAAAATACCGTGGAATTTGTTCGCCACAATTTCAAACGTGCCTGGTGTCCTGTTCAGTTCATTTCGACGATTCTGGTGAAATTTGTGGAAGAACAAATCAAACAACGAAAACGATTCCGTTTTGGGTTTTCTGTGGCAAAAACCTTTTCGATGCATTTGGTAACTATAGTTTCAGACCGAAGAAAATCACTGCCCACCAGAAAGGTTCCGTTTGAGACAGGCTGTTGCAGCTTTGGCCATTTTGTTCCTTTTCACTCTTCTTTCGGGCAACCATGAAACAACCAACCTGGCTCCAAATGTGTTGATTTTCAAGATGTCTAGCAAAAAGCGCCCTTTTCCGTGAAATTCTCGACTTTCACTGAGGAAGAGGTCCACACTGTTTGTTCCCTGGGGAATTGATTTTTCAATCTGGTTCCCAGATCTTGTGATGCAATCCTCACTGACATCAAAATTGAGACATTCAACAGTTACCTCCCAAATCAGTGTCCATGTCCACCTTGAAATGCAGAAACCATTGTCCTTGTTATTCAATGCACTCAACTTTCATAAATTGCCTTTGTCATTGCCAAAACTACAGCCCCGACCGTATCTCATGGGAGCTGCCATCCTTAAAGTGTTGCAGAAATGTGGTTCCCTCTTCACCTCAGGTTCAGGACACACCCAACTTTGATTCTGATTCAAGAATTTGGTTCAAGTCCAGGCAAAGATACCTGGTTCCAAGCGAAACACTTGGCATAATACAGTATTACTGGGCGAAGAACGATGGAAAGCTCAAAACAATTAGGCACCTGGAATCAATCAGGGATATTATTGAAAGGCCAGATCAATAGTTTGGCGCCAGAATAAAAGGCCGCGGTGATTATCAGGGTGCTGTGGCATGTGAAAGCAAAACGTGTTCACGTGTAAATATTTTATGGCAATTTGATCCACCTCTCCAGCAAAAAGTTCAGACTTTGTTTTTGCTGTGAGTTTTATTTTTATCACTGCTTCATTGTGCCTAAGTTGCTTGAAAAAGACACAGGCAACGACCATCTTTCTGCAACAAGCCATGTGCGAAGGTTTTATGCTGGGGCCGTGCAACTTGCAAATTTGGGTGCCTTGACTAGGATAATTTTGAGTGGCGTACTTCTGTCCAAGTTCTGATGCTGAGCGTCATCGCA
>JAAUXT010024663.1_pt1 | contig 65673 bp, 59 predicted proteins | sample 7278171 | NCBI WGS metagenome assembly JAAUXT01 (sample SAMN14350112, study PRJNA611818) | marine sediment metagenome | isolation source: surface marine sediment (1.8m) | place: French Polynesia: Moorea | collected 2018-08
CAAAGGGTGCAGATGAAGATCAGACACATGCACCCAAAAATGAAATGAACTTCAAAATAGGAACGGCATTTATCGGACGACGAACACCAATTCCTGGATCTCCCTCGTACATGGGCCAAATCTGTCCCAAAATCATCAAACTGTACCTCGACTCAGACCTCAGAGAAGTGCCGACGTAGAATACGTGGATCGTTTTTGAACAGGTAAAAGGGTGAAAGTCTCTTCCTTCCCACTGCCAAATTGTCTTTTTCTTTTGTGCGTGGCAAGACCCAAGTGCATACACCTCCACAAAACAAAATTCCTGCTGTAACAAGTTTTCGCAGAAGAAAATAGACCACCAAACGAGTGAACCTTGAGCCGTGGATTAAGATCAGCTGGAGAGACGTTGATAACAGATCCGTGTTCCTGGATTAGGAGATTTTGATTGCGGACACGAGAGGCTCACCATTGTGCGAGTACCTGTTCGAGTGGCGGACACCCGAGTCGTTCTTCAGTCCCACAGCTGTCCATCCGGACCTCGTTAGTCTAATTGAGATACTTCTGATTTGCAGGTTCACATTGTTCATTTCCAGTGAGAAAAGTCAAAGTGATATTTCCTGTTGGATACAGTGGTCAGTGATAAGTATCATGAACGGACCTTGGGGGGCCGAACCACCGCTGAACCCCAAATCATCTTGTGTTGTCAGTTGCAGAAAATTGTGCACGTCAAATGTTTCAAAGTTGAGAGTGTTGACCCCCTCCCCCGTTCCGCGACCCCTCAGAGATCAGGTCTCCCTTGATGAACACCTTTTGCCCCAACTTCTTGTCATTTTCTCCTGAATTTCCGCAAGTCACTTGCGCGGCAACTTTCGTCTAGGGCTGTCAAGATGAAGAAACTCACGCTTTGTTTCCCAAGAATGCCCGGACAGTGCCCCATCGAAAGCTTGTCCTGCAAGAAATCCAGAGCAAGTTGGCCTTTAATAGAAAACACATCAGACTCCGATCGAGTTGGTGCTTGCGCATCGAACTTGCTGGACCCGAGGGAAATCAAGTTACATGCAAACGATGCTTTCCGTGCCTTGTGGATGGCAACTTAATCTGAGAAATGTCGCATTTCTGTGACGTTTCCGGCTTCGGCCGGACAATTCAAATGGCACGCAGAGTATTGCGTGAGCATTGAGTGGATGGACGGATGCCTGGAATCTCTCACTTTGTTGGCCTTGCAAAGCAGTCTGTCTGTTCCTTTCCGCAGATCAAATTTTTTCTCGGACTGAGGTTGGCCGTTTGCGAGACTCAACCCTGGACTCACACCCCGTGGCCACCTGGCACACAGGCGACCGCTCCTTTTGCGAGTTCAATGCCCTCTTTTTATGGGCAAAATGTGACCAAAACTTGTCACAGCAGGGTTCTTTCTGTTTTGAGCATCGGAATCTGCAAGCCTCACCGAAAAAAGTTGCTGTTTTGCACAGATTTTTCTCAACAGACACAATAGTGTTTCACGAAAACAACAAAGGCGGACCCAGGTGTCGAACCCAGGTCGTTTCTCTGAATCCTCCCTCCAGATGCCTCGTTCGGCGGATTCACCATTGTTCACCACCGACAAAACATCAAAGTGGTGTGAAACAATACATCTGCCAAACACACGACTCCCTTCGAAATGGATCGCTTCTGTGATTAAAATTCAGACCGAAGAGCACACAATATTTGCTGTTGTCATTGCAGGGACGAGTGTGGGGTGTGAATAGTTTTTCTGTGAGTGCTGCTGGAGAGCTGTATGCACCCTTTTGTTCCTCTTCTGAAAGTTTTAGCAGTTTTTCGTGGATTCGTCAGGAGGATCAATGGACAGTTGGGAATTGTCAAAGATATTCAACTCGCCAAGAAGGACCAACGAAATCCAAAAGCAAAATCAAACCCTTTTTTGAGATGCCAAATTGTCCGTTCATCTCAGTTTTCCTGTCACGCTCAACATCTCCAGACGCCAAATTTCAAATGCTGGGGATTAAAGATTAAAAGTGAAAGAATCTGGAAACTCATCAGCCATGCAGACTTTGGAGAAACAAAAGTGCATTGTCAAGCCATCTGAACGGTGTTCAAAGGAGGGATTATGATAATGCGATGGAATAATAATCAATTAAAGGAAGAATTAAATTGAAATTTAAGTGCTGTCAGATGGGTTTGAAACTTTCGGGGAAATGTAAACTTTGCCACGTGTCTGTGTTGAGACAAGCTTTTCCTTTGTTGCTCGGCATTGTGTGGATTTCTTGCTCAATTTCACCCCGTCTTCCTTTGTGTGCAGAGGAGAACTGTTCACAGAGATGTGGAAAAACGACAAGTCAAAAACTTTTGCAACTTGTTTTGTACTTGGGGTTCCTGTTGAAAGGGACAAACAGACGCAGAACTTGCATTGAACGCTCGTGTATTTTCCCCAGAAGCTTCTGCTGGGTCTGTTCCCCTCAAAACGTCGACGCCAACTGTTCCCCACGTGCATCTGGGAGTGAACAAGGTTGATACTGTTCGTTTGGCAGAAGGTCCACGCCTGCACCGTTCAGTCCACCTGTCACCTGTGGAGCTGAACAAATGTTTTCTCTGTCAACGTGACTCTCACCTCTCAGGCTTAACTCCATTTTCATGGACAAAAATTTCCCTTTGTAGCTCCTCTGCAGATGTCAGTGTTGCAAAACAAAGTCTGTGCAGAATTCAAAATTTCTGGGAGAGGGCTCTTCTGTGAAAGATCTTGCTTCGAGAGAGCAGAACTCCTGGTTGCTTCCAGGCCTTTGTCCCACGACTTTGGGGTTGCTCAGCTTCATCACTGATCCCGTCTGACAAATATCTGACAAATATTTGCAAGAAAGGGATCAGGTTATGTGTTGATCAGGGGCGTGGCCATCTGGCCCACGGTTGAGCATGTCTTCAGTTTCACTTCTGGGTCGGATCCAGGAATTGATCGCGCAGAGATCACCGTCTGTGAATTCACGCCAACTCCAACCCAAACCGTATTGGACTGAGACTTACGAAAGGGCCAAGGACGGGATCTGTTCTGTGACGGTTTTTGAAGCACTTCTTTTTGGAGGCGGAGGAGGGGGACGGAGTGCATGAACTTCGCTCAGGGCGATTTTATTTCAAGACTTCGTCCACAAATTTTGAAGGCATGTTTTTTGACGTGGGGACCGTCGAGGGGTCTGTCTGTCTGTCTGTCTGTCTGTCTGTCTGTCTGTCTGTCTGTCTGTGACCATTCAAGCTTCAGAAATTGCAGCACCACGCATCACAACTCAAACATGGCACGCTTTACCTGAATTCTTCACCACACATAATCGGCTGTCAATTCACAACAAAGGTGAAAACGCAGCTCTGAAGGTCAAAGGCAAATGCACAAATGGACTGTTGTCTCCCGCGATGCCCAGGCGCCGAGAGGCCGGCTTTTCACCTTTGTGCGTGTTTGTCATGCTCATTGAACTTAATTGTTGGCCTTTCTCCTCAAGAAAGTCCTGACCTCACCATTTAAGATTCAGGGAAATGAGAAGGGTCCAAAACTTCACTGCGTCGCAAAACGCACAGGAATTAGGATTTGCAAAGTGTTTGCAAAGTGTCCTCTCGGTCTCATCCTACATCCGCCCTTGTCATCATCTGCCTATTTTGTTCAAAGTAAGTGCAACATGATGAGACCAAACTTGCTCGAGACTTTTGAGATTCCCTCATCCGATAAGATAGTCTTCTGGCACGCGATCTTTCATCTGGTCTGACTGTTTTGGTTCATCCCTTGAAAGCAGCACGTATACGTCTGCTGTGATTTGAAAGCTCAGTAGGCAGGTGATTTCGGAAGGAATTATGATGCTGATTGCAGTGGAAGCTTGATTTTGTCCGAGAATCACGCACATGAACATTTGTGCACCAATGTCTTTCAAGGGCAGTGTTCCCTCGCACACAATTTGAACAGGATTTGAAGAAAATGAGAGTAGACCCACAACTTTGCTCTCGATCATCAATACAGAAATCCTCAAAATGGTGAAAAGAGAAGTGAACACTGCCATGCAGGGAGTGGCAGTGCGGGGGGGGGGGCAGAAGTACCCCGATAAAACCATTCGTTGCCGTTGCGTTGACCCACGCTGCACGCGCAGGTGCCCCCTTTGGTCAGGCTTGGTCAGTGAACAAAACGTAATATTTGCTTGAGCAATTCGTTCTTTCTTTCAAACCTTTCAATTTAATCTGTTTTTTTCGTGTGTGTTTGTGAACTTTTTGTCCCGTTTTTGTGTTCCATCTGCCCATCCCCCTGCCGGTGCCTGTGTTGTGTTTGTAAACAAAGCCACGTGCTCTTCCCCAAGAACCGCCAGATGTCCTCAGTGCGCAACAAGCCTCGAGAAACACCGGAGCTTCATTCAGTCAACATGGACGCTACGGTACACATCTGAAAGGATTTTCCAACACAATTTTGGCCAAATTTGAGCGGATTGAGGATAGCAGCAAAAGAGATTTTCGAGGTAGATATCTGTGAATGTACAAGTTGTGCCGCACTCGTGTTTTTTCAAGGATTTTCAGTGAGAAACGGCGAGAAATGTGCAGGGAAAAGCGTGGATGTGTTCAGCTGAAGGTGTGTTGAAGTGGCGATGGCTGTCATGATGGTGACAAGCGTTTCAATCATGTGGAGTAGCGAGCACGTTTTGTGGGGGAAATTCGGTCAGATCTCATCGCCTTTTCGACAACACATCAACACCACTACATGCTGAGGGGAAGAGCTCGTGTCTGGAGTTCTCAGCTGTGGATTTGATGGCCAAGTTGTGAGGGAATGTCACGTGCATTGAAGACAACAACGTGCAGTGTGAGCAGTGATTTGATGCAGGTCGTTGGATGCACAGGGAGCAAAAACATCTTGCAAGGAAAGCTGTCTTTGCTCAGTGTGATGGTGTTTCTTGGATACTCACCACAGTAGTTTGGAATAGACCGATCTGCTGAAGGATAGACACGACGACAGCCGTGAGTTGCAAATGTGGATTTTACCTTTCGGGTTTGCAGGGAACCTGGTCCCTCGTGTGGATTTCATTGCAGGTCTGTCGGTTGTGAATTGCGGGTTCGGTTGCTCCCTTGTGAATACAGAAATCGAGGAAATGCACACACATTCCGGGAAAATAGATTTCGTGGCACAGGATACGAGTGGCAAGATTTTGTAAAACTGCAGGCAGCATCTGTCCATAGGGTGGGCTAACTCGTACAGGGTTCCTTTTGAAATGCCAGTTTTGTCTCTGCAGGGCAGTTCCAGGTTTGGCTGTCCGTTCTGCAGCCCAAGGTCTTCTCAAATTTACTTTATTGACCAGTGGAGGATCAAACCCGAAAACACTGAGCAGAGCTCAGTTGCAGGCAGCGGGGAAATGTATTGAGCGGTTCCCTTTGAACGGCAGGATTTTCCCTGCAATTTCTCTCGCACTCAATGCGCGCCGCCTGATTGATTGCAGGGGAGGAAAATTGCAGCGGAGACTGGGAGAAATTTAGGTGATGACTGCCTTGCATGTGTGCCTGCAGTTAGATCAGGTGTGCAGATATAGGTAAAGCTGATTAATGTAGTTTTATGGACATTGCTAGGACTTTTACGGCTGTAATTCAGTCCACAATAGAGATGAAATATTTTTTTCGGGCCTGAGGTTGTGCTTGTGCGAAAGCTTGGATTGAGTTTTGTGAGGTACAATGGAGTATTGTAGCTGACAGAATGCATTGCTATCTGTTGGGAGATCAGCTCTTGATGAATTGAAGTTTTGAATGCGATTCACCCATCAATATGCAGTGTGCGTTGCGCGTTGCAGTGTTCCAACACTGAAACCCCAAGGCCGAGGGGGACGCTGCAAACTGGGGAGCGCTTTCACGCGTACATCCCTTTGCACGGTTCAACCAGGCAGCGAGCAAACAGATGGAACCCCCTCCCCCTGAAAAGAAAGAACAGGAGGCAAAAAGATCCGGATCGCGTTCAGTTCAGTCTTTGAAACCGAGACGTACGGGCCTTTGACAGAGGTGAAACATTGAATGGCTGTGAATGACATGATGAGTAACACAGATACGTACAGGATCTACAGAGCCCAACTGCAAACCCATTGTGTTGCGGAATCCCCCACCATTGATGGATTAGCTACAAACGAGCGAAAGCGGGGTTCACGTAAATCAAAGCAGGGATAGAAAATGTCGGGGCCATGGTCGGGTTCTCTGTGTTAATGAATGCAGTTTTATTGTTTTGATGTTCAGAAATGATGTGAATGGGCTTCTCTTTGACCTGTCAGATGTGATTGATCTCCAGCAAATTGAATGAAACTGCAGTGTTGCTGTTGGCAGTGTTTTTCCACACAAAAAACCGTAATCATGGCAAACATTTTCTCCTTCCTCGGTGCCCCTCCCTCCCTGCCATGGTTCCTTTTGCTCAGAATGTCAGTGGAAGGAGACTGAAGAATCGATATTGCCCTGAAGGTAGTGGATGAAAATAGCAAGTTGAACTTGTCAAAATAGCCGGTGTGTTGGACTGGAAAAACTGCCTCCCCTCATCAGTGAATTCTTCATTCATTGGTGGAAATTGCAGGCTAAAATAATGTGCAGAAAAGGAGTATCATGGGGCGCTGGATGTGGAAGTTTATTGACTGGTTATTGGCAGTATGACAGACTGCATCCCTTCGCTTCTGCCTCATTACCTGTTCAGCTATGCATGTTCGCGTCCCTTATGGATTTTAGGGGTTTAATTTTTGGAACTGTCAAGGTAATATTTCGTGGCGAAATAACTGGTGCACTCTGAGTGGGAGGGTCCTGAGTGCAAAAGTGCATGTGGTGGGCACAGGGGTTTTCAGGTGCAGAAGCGAAACAATGTGTCTGCGGGAGAGGAGGGTAGGGAAGTTGGCTGTGATTTTTTGTCCCCACCCCATGCTAAGTGACTTCTTTTTGCTTGTCGTGTTATTGTCACCTCTCTGCTTTGTTCCCCTCCACCAACACTGGGAACAGAAATCCTAGAAACGGTTGGAGAACTTTTTCTGGTAACTCGGTTGTTACGGTTAACCGTATGCATTTCCGCAACGCGTCGCATAACCGTTTCAACCGTCTGGTCGGAAGCCTCTCTCTGCACCGCAGAGGAAAAGCAGCCAGTGATGACTGCAGACAGAAAACATGTCGGTCAAGACAAAATGCAGTTTCTGCGAATTGACCTGTCTTTGTGTTGGGTGGTGCCCCGCTGTGCCCTGCTGCTCTGTCTGCAGTAACTGCACCTGAGCAGCTTCGCATGTTAGAGACAGGAACCTCGAGGCCTTCAGGGGAAATGCATGTAGCTCGCTTCAGACAGAGCCGTTCTTTGGCAGATTTGGGCAATTTCAGTGCGTTATCAGATGTCTTTTTGTTGCCATAAATGGACCTAATTTCTTACACAGAGGCTTCTGAAATGTGGCTGACTGTGGGTTGGATTGGACTGGAAGTCTTCACTGCCTGGAACCATTTGTTTGTTGTCGCAGATTTTTGCACTGGAAAAATGCGTGCACATGTGTTGCTTCACACTTTCGTGCGAAGCGTTGCGTTTGGCAATGCAGAGATTGACGGCTATGTTGGCAAAATTGCTGCCTCTGCCGGGCGGATCCAGGGGCCGTCAAAATGTCCTGGTGCTTTGGCTGCCAACACATTTGCACAACCCATTCAAGGTGGAGTTCACGGCCCTTGCTGACGTCCCTGGAATCCGCCTCCGTAGCGCAGCATGTTCAGGCGAGGCTGAAGAACAGCGCTTCGCTTCGTGAGTGTGATTCTGCTGTGGGCATTGCTCCTGGGAACCATTTCATGTCTCCGCATAATGTAACGTGCATTGACGTTTTCACTTCAGCGCTGTCCTTGCAGCGTGAGTCGGCCATCCCGGCCGCTTCGGCGAGTTATGCTTGCGCAAAAACATCCATTCACAACGAAATGCGATTTGGATTCTGGTTCGACTTGACACGCAAAGTCACCCGCGGACGAAACTGAACAATGATGCCTCCACGATGCAAGGAAGGCAAGCTCCAGCAATGTGCTCTCAAATTTTGCCGGGACCATTTGATTGGAGCACAATAGCAGTGATGTTCCCTTGTATCAGTGTCTCACACACGCATGGCGTGCGAAAGGGTGATTTTGGCAAGTCTGCCAAAGGAGGCTAAAAATTTCATTCAGTGTGGAGGCGAAACTTGTGTGAATGTGAAAGTGTCGGGTTTCACATTGAAATTAGTCTTTTACACATGTCAAGTGCAGTAAAAATTGAATATTTTCCCATTAATTGAAAAAAGTGACAAGCTTTATCTGTATTGGTAATTTGCAATGCAGATAAGGATAGAAGGTGACTTGAGCAAGTGTTTTATGTAGATTAGGAGGATTGGTGTGAAGATAGGAAATTTAGGAGACGTTTTCCTGCTGGGAGTGCGGTGTTCCTGTAGGGCCATCCTTGTTGCTCGAGACTCAACGCTGAGGGAATGGGGCTTGACCTCTCCCGTGGCGATAGACGATCGAATGTACTGGTTGGCCAGGCGCGTTCCACGCAGCAAGGACAGCACCGCGCAGCGTGAAGACGGCGTCAGTAGCAGGCGCGGGAACAGCCCGCTGGCGTCTAGGTGGGAGGCAGGGGCTGCTCCCTGCAGTGAGATTCTATTGGCTGCAGGGACTTTTTGACGAGGCCAGATAACGTCCGTCCCGTTGAAATGGATGTGTCCGACACGCCTGTTGGGAGTTTCGCGTTGTGCAAGTGCCCTGGATCCGCAACTCTCGTCTCCTCCGACAGAAGATTGCTGACAGTTATCTCAATACTCAATCACAATAACACCTGGGATTGTCGAGCCTCATCCGAGTCAGTCCTATTCTTCAGCGCTTGTTTTTGAAGTCTGCATCCAACAATTGTACGAGGTTAAATTTCGTGTAAATTGTGCTGCGGGGACCGTTGGAATAGTTTATTTTCGTTTTATTTCTCTGGCATTAGAGCTGCAGTGAAAATAGCCAGAAGGAACGAGTTAGAGCTCGTTTGGGTGATTGCATTGTGAAGTGGGTTTTATTCAGCTCATGGCGGATGTGAATTAGGGGCAGAAAATGAGAAATCGCGTGACCTCCAGGGAATCTGGAGACACAATGCTGAATTTCTTGCATTGGCTTTGAGAATTCAGATTAAAGACACGAAAAAAAGTGAATACGTGTTTTTGTACAATTTTGAATTGTGAGTGTTTGGCTTCTACCTGGTGCAAAAAAGAGCAGTGACACTTGGAGCGCTTGTTTTGCATTTCCATTTCCTGCTGGTGCTCCTCTCTCCACATTGAAAGGGATTAAATGTGAGGCTCAAGTTGAGACAGAAGGCGCAGAAGTTTGTTCTTTGCGGGGGCTGCGAGTCTTGTTGCAATCGGACACTGCAGACAAAATGGCGACACAAAGACAAGAAAAATTTTGTGGTCTCATGTGGCTGAGATGAACACAGGAGTTCAAACCCCCAGACCTGTCAGTTGCAGGTGTTGATAAGTCTGTGAACCGGGTGTTAGAATGATGGAATTTACACAGCTGAGTCGTCGGAGGGGCAGGGGCAGATCCAGTTGGCCAAAGCGGCCAACAAGGGGACTTCCGAAGATAGCGCCCTCCGAAACAAAAGGTGTGTGTGTGTGTGTGTGTGTGTGTGTGTGTGTGTGTGTACGCGTTTCATTCACCATTCTGCAGGGACAAGAAAATGCCCCTTTCTCAGTGAGTTCTGGACACGCGCATCTGAAGATGTTTGCTTCCCAGACCCGGTGAGTTGGGATCAAGGATTAAGCCCCTCCCAATCCAGATGCCGTTTGAGTTGGGTCACGGATTATGTCAGATGGCCAAGACACATCTGCTTCTGTTTTTATCCGCGGCTCAGACACAGTTTACTTGGCTTCTTTGCAAAAAGCGAAAGCGATTTTGAAAAGTGACTTGTGTCCCGAGGCGGTTTTTGTGACATTTTATGAAAAGCCGAGACAGAAGTGTCAAGAATGGTAATTGTGGGAAATGTCAAAATTTAAATCGCATCGTGTTCGAGTGTTGAAGGCCAATTGCAGACTTCAAAATTCTGGCATTTCCCTCGTTTTGCGTGTGTCACAGGCACATTTTAACGAGATGTATATTTGAATGCGCTTTTTGGATTCGCCGGAGCATGGCGGAGGTAAACGAAGCACCGTTTTGTTAGAGATTTCCCTCTTTGAACGCGATGACAAACGACTTGTGCAGTAACGGCGGTGCTAAACTGAGTGCAACGCGCGGAATGTGCCGCTAATCACCGTGCACCCGTTTTCTGTTTGCTCGAGGATCCCGCGCCTTTCCCCGTTTGATCCTTCTCAACACACAGGCGCGGTCCTGTTGATCCAGGTGCGATCAGGTGCGCTGAGGAAGGCGGCGGTTCCGGCGTCCGGGTCGCTCGGTGGCGTCAGGCTTGTCGCGACATTCCTCCACACAGGTTCAACTTCGTGATCGCGGACGACGGTTCATGCCTGAACCCAACGCCCAACTGAAGTTGCTGTGGGGTCAAGTGGACTCGACCTTTTCTGTGTTTCGGGTGGGTTTGCACCCGATTTTCTCCACCAGATTTGGTCACAGTGCAGGGATCAAAGGATTTGGGGTTTAACTCGGTGCAAGCGTGCGCACTGCGTCAAAAAGCAGCGGATGTGAGGTTTTTGTGGAGGCACGTTTTCTTCAGGCGGAAACACAAGGATGTCTGGTGAAAGTTTGTGGTGTCTGTGAATTTATCTGTTGTTGCGTCGGATTTTTGTGGCCTTGCACGAATGTCTCTACAGAAGCGCTGTTGTCCCTTCCTCACTCCAACACTCGTTCTTTGGCACAGAGAATGTGACAATGGCCCAAAATGTGGATCTGAACTTCTCAAATTTAGAACCAAGGATTTCCACAATCTCATCTCAAAAGCGACAGCGCGACTGGCGAGGCAGCGCGAAGACGGATTGGAGGTGAAGACTGCGCGTTCCTTCAGTTGTGAAGACGCATTGAAACAGCCCCATTCGAACTGAAATTGAAGGAGGGTTTTGTCCCCCAACTGGCAATGCAAAGTGCATTGTGGCATTGAGAGCGACCGAGGAAAGTGGGGACAAAGTGTCTCTGTCTTTGTCAGTGTGTCTTTGTGGGGAGATCCGTGCAGCATCTACTTGAAATACTTCCCGCATAATACTTTATCAATCAAGGGATGTCGCGTAAAAAGTCAACATTTTTATACCTGAACAGAATTTAAGACTCGGGCTTCAGTGTGTTTGTAGAAAGCCAGGGCGATTTAAGGCCGGAAGAGGTCGTGCGGATTGTCAAATTTGTACAAGTGTGGGTGAGGCACCATGAAATCGAGAAGAATGCCTTTTGTACAAATTGGAACGTTAGCATTCAGAATCACGCTTGACTATGCAGAGAAAAGTTTGCTGCTCTCCTGTGGTTGTAAATTCGGCAAACAAGGCAGGTTTCTCACACAGATATTTTGTGTTGTGCTTTCTTCCTCCCAGGGCCCGAAGTCCAAATCCCTTTTCTGCCTGACTGGCAAAACTTAAGGCCTGTCATATTAGGCCTGCCCAAATACTGCATGACTTAGCAAGGATTTTATTCGGGAGACTGGGTCCCAGTTTCTGGCATCTCGCTTTGGTGCGTATGATATTGGCGGTGTGAGTTCTTACCACACTGTGCGGAGCCTGTCAGACGTCGTCAGCTTGAAGCGTTAGAACAATATTTATAAAAGGCAAAAGAGATCAAATCATAATATTGTACAAGGTCTTGTAATGTTTTCCCAGCACTTTAACAAGTGTGAACTCTTGGGGAATTTCGTGACGTCTTTCTCTCTCAGCAATATTTGTGTGTGAAATTGAGACTGAAATTGTGGTTTCACGTGTCGGTCGCAGTGAACGAGTATTAATCTCAGTTTTGATCATTTCATTGTGAACAACGGAGTCAAGTTTCAATCAGGTTCACATGTTGTGTTGTAGAAATTGCAAACACAATCCAAAAGCTGGTTCGCGTTGGGTCAAGTGCCAGAGTTCTGCGGTTTTGAAACTTTGTCCTCGTATCAAGCCTTTCTGTCCTCGATGAGACAGTCCTTTCTCTCAAAAGACAGAACTGTCTCTTGAGTCTGTCCTGCACTGCACCGCACCCATTGTGAAACATTGTGTTGAGTGCACGTCCTTCCCCCAATTAATTTCCACGTGTGCAAATGTGAAATCAATGTCCCTGTACCCACTGTTTTCTTCCCGATCAATACAGGCGTTGCTTTCGTCATTTGGTGCTCAGACAAACGCGAACGACTGTGCAGTGGTGTGCGTGCGTGTTGTGTGCGTGTATGTACCAATGTCCACGTGTGTGCGCGCGCACGTGCGTGGAGGTGTGCAGAAGAGGGGATGGGGTGGCGACAGAGAAGGCGACAGTCAGTCTTGTTCGTTGCGACATGTTTGACACAGGTGAACTTGGCACATGTTACAGCATTGCGTTTTGAAGCCGCCCGCCTCGAACCATGTAAAATCTCTGTTCTCTTTACAATGAGGCTTTTCAATGGAATTACGCGCATAATGTGCGGAAAATGAATTCTGACACTTGACTGTGTTTGCGTTCGGCAGCAATTCATAACCAGATTTGGGTGCTGTCCAAGTTGGCCTGTTGTTAGTTTTGAAAAGCATTCATCATTAGCAGAAATTCCATGCCAATTGTCGCCGTCATTGCTGGTTTGTTGCGAGTAGCATTTTTCAAAGGTCTATTTGCTTTGATCATCTGTTATTCAGACACGAATGTTTCAGGTACTCGCAGATAGATCAACGAGTGTTGTGAGTGGGTGTCTTTTGCAAAATGTTTCTTGGTCTTTCACCAAATTTAAAATCACGGTTCTTCGCTCTCGTCCCAGTTGAAATACGGATCAAAGAAATATGTGGACCTTTTCGTGGCAGTTGACCGTTGGGGTTTCACACCTGCAAAAAGCTGCGTCTTCAGTTTCCCGAGCCGTCTCTGCTTTGTGTTGCAGCGATCACACGACTGTGAAGCTGAGAACCTAATTATGAAAGAGAGCCTGACGTATTGTTGTAAATGGAGCCGAGATGTGTCTACTGCGGCACTTTCCTTCATTTACTTAATGAGAAAAATAATCACGAGTTGTCATAACAACGTCGCTCAAACCCAGCCGAGTCCGTTCAGCAGATAGACAAAAGCGGATCTCGCCTGTGAGCGTGTGTCGGGTGTCTGCAAAAAAGTGTCCGGTTGCGATCTGCCTCTTGTCCTTCCGAATGTGTTCGCCCTCAGCGAAATGCGAAAATGTCACTGAAATGTTCTCGAACACAACCTGGTGCTGGGTTCTCCAACCCGCGTGAGTTGATTGGGAGTGGACGTCACGTCAGAGTTTCACAATCCGGCTGTCAAATGCCTCATCCACTGTTTTCCTATTTTTTGCAGATTCCGGGAAAGAAGATCTAGGTTTCTGCACTGGGACTGCAGCACACAGCAGCTGAGAGAAAGACTTTCTTCTTCACTGTGGACGGACTGGATTACGTCTCATTTGGCTTCCTCCGTTGAGTTGGGTTTCTATTGTGGATTACACGTCGTCAAACACACAGCCTCTCCAAATTCTGCACAACCCTTCATTATCTGTTGGAATAGTACCACGCTGGATTGAGAGCTGAAGAGAAATACTCAGGCATCTTCAAAAAGGTAAGCTTGGCTCTCGGTCTCAACTGCCACAAGCAGCATGTTTGGAGCCCCAGATCCAGATGTTTGCATAAAATTGCCCCAGTGAAACGCTTTCAACGAGGTGCACTTTTTTCCCGAAATTTGACGAACGGCCTTCTTTGCCTCGTGCACAGCTCTGACACTGAAACACTCACCGTGATTCACAGTCGCGAGAAGCTGCAAATGGAATTTCAAATGGGAATGAATTGTTCCGTGCATTACTCCGTGAAAAGCGGGCGAAACGAGCGAAAATGGAAAGAGTTGGAATCAATTTATTGAAATGTGTGAAGAAAAATCAATTTTGCAGTGGCGTGTGTGTTCAGAGCAGTGCACCGTGAAGGCGAGACTTCATGACGAAAGAGTACAAGCTTGTGCTCGTGTGTACGCTGCGTCCGCAAGGCCGTGTACAACAATGGCATTGCAGTGAAATTGTGTGTGGATTCAAACAGGAAGAAGGGAGAATGTGCGCTGTTGGCAACGATGGAGAGAGACGAGGGGATGAGAAAGACAAACCGTGGCAGCTGCAGAAACACAAAACTCGAAAAAAGCAGACACTCTGAAAACTTGCTGTCCCGTTGTGACAAGTTTTACGTTGTTTTACCGGGATCAAAACGCCCTAAAACTGTGTATCACTTTGAGGGGTGGTCTTTAGTCCACCTGGTATGGAATTTAAAGCACAGATGGTTTCAAAGAACGCGCGTGACCTTTGAAAACAAGAGTTTTGGAAGTGCAGGTTTCACAGTGTAATCTGCAAAAAAGAACCAAAGTGTAAACGGAGACAAATGTTTGCTGAACTCGGAGATAAATTTTCCTCAAAAAAGTGATTTTGTGGAGAGACCAATGGCTGCGAATCAGGCCGAAGAAAAAGTCCTTTGTTTATCACGAAGATTGTGTTTTCGCGTGTCACATTTGGCACGAGTACTTGCAGCAGGGGAGGGAGGACTCGAGTTCAAAACTTCTTTCCCTGCAAAATGTCATCCGTCAGGAAATTGGCAGCTGAGGCTTGTTCGAAATCCACGTCTTGTGAAAGAAAATCATTGCAGACATGAAAACTTCTTGGTAACCACTGGCTGACATTTTTCGAAAGATTCTTGCTTCAGGCTGCGAAGTTGAAAAAAGTCTACACAAGAGAAAGTTGTCCTTCTCTGCGCTGAAGATGCTCATTGACAGGATCTTGAGGCATCCCAGCTAGAGCAAAACAAATTGTTACATTGTGTCACAGATGTGTAATTTGTGCAATACCTCCAGAGGTCTGCGCTGAAAACAAATATAAGCGAACAATCAGGTCCTTATCGAACAATTTGCTGCTGGGTATCGGAACACGAATTGGATACCACGAGCTACGTTCTGCTGAAAGAGTTTGGGAGACTTTTTGTGCCACGCGCTGTAGTTTGACACCAAGGACCTGACTTATTGACGAGAAAATAATAACGTGAACCAATGTTTTTGTGACACAAACCTCTGAAAAATGTTGTCATGGTCGTTAAATGTTGATTAGCAGGGATCAACAGTTGTTTGGTTGCCAGCACAGGAAATGAAGATGTTTGTCCCCAAGACTCTATTGTTGGCAGCAGCTTTTGTCACAGCAATGCGTTTGTTCCTATCTGAGGTTTCCTGACATTCAGAAAAAGATGTGCACTGTTTGAAAGCCCTGCCCTGAAGAAGGACATGTTGGAATCTGCAGCTGATTGCCTGAAATTCCGCCGAGTTGTGATGATGCAATCTGCTCAAACCACTCCTCTCCCGACTGATTGACTTGAGAGACGTTTATCTGTGGGAAAGACAACAGCTCTGATATCGGCTGATAACAGCTGTGATAACAGAAGCTGAAGTCGCGACACGCATGCTAATCAGATCCACGAGTGTTTCCTTCTTCAGACGCGGAAACAGAGAAGTATGGAGGTCGTTTTCTTCAAGATTATGGCTGATTGACACACACACACACACACACACACACATGGCTGATTGACACACACACACACACACACACACACACATGGCTGATTGACACACACACACACGAACACGAGCACGTTCACTTGTTGACCTGTCACAAGTCCAGCCTTGGCTGAAAAAGGGTGATGGCTGGTTTGTTCAGAGCCACTAAATCTGGGACACAGGCCCTGAAAGCCTGTGTGCACCTTGTGGTCAATAAATGCGCGAGCATGTTGCGATTTAGTATGGCACGTATGGCTAATGCTGGACATTACAACGGCGTTAATGGGCGCGTCCTGCGGGTGATGTTTACGCGGATCGCGCAGCCACTTTGATTGGATCTTGTGCTGGAAATGAATCAATGGATGCAGAATTTAATGCGCTGGGTGAAGGGTCGTAAAACAAACTGGTTCCATGCCAGAAGGATGCACAGATCTGCAGCCACTTTTCAGTGCAAGCTTGTTGGAGAACATTGAAACGTGGAAACGCAATAGTACGCGCACACTCGTGCATGCGCGCACACACGCACTCAGAAATGTGAACCACGCCCCAACTCTGAGCACTGTGCTTGAAGCCTTTGCCCTGATCATGATACACAGAGGCGCGTGCACCGTCTGTTCTGTTTGTTTTCGCCAGAAGCGCTGGGAAGAGAAGAGGCTTCAGCGCAAGTCGCTGACGAACATGTGCACGTAACGATTGATGCTCCTTCCACGGCGAGGAAGAGGCAATACAGTGTTGAAACTTTGCTCAAGTGCGGGATCATTCAGTCCTGGTGCTTGTCCGCAGAAAGAATGCTGTCGAGTGCCAGTTCTTTCTTTGGTTGCCCTTTGTAGGTTTGGTGTTCCGAAGCCATTCTGGACCACCTCATCTTTGTGGATTTTTCCTTGCACGTAGATTCGTATCAGCAGGTTCTGTGTGCTGGAGAATCGACCAGGAGCTCGGTTTGCAGACTCTTGTTACCTGCCAGGTCTTCACAACACGGTGTTCTGGTGTGCGGAGAACGTCTGAACGAGCATCACGATACAGACCGCATCAAGTTGAACGTGAGGTTGGCCGTCTGGTTCAGTCGTCTGGGCCGATCATGTGCGCGACTTAATGGAGTGACCTGTGTGTGAAATTAGTTGCCATTATTTCTTTCCCAGGTTTCCACTGGCATATTTTCGAAACAGGAAATGGCATTTGCGGAGTGAAAACATTTTGAGGGCTCTTGGCTTCACATTGTGAATTCAGCTACAAACTCTGCGCATGGAAAAAAAGGGGTCACACAAAACATTGAAGGCAGCAATGCATTTCACACAGCGGAAATGCTGCTTATCATAAACATCACAATTCTACTATTCTCTATCGGCAACGTGGTGTATGTGTCGTGTTTACAATAGCAGTGAATGAATGGAGCGCGCGGCCATGCAGGCATGTTGTTTGTATGAAAAATATAAACAATCTGGTGCAGGAAACACGCGAGGAAAAATAGTGTGTGGTTTGCTGTGAGGTGGGGGTCCAGCACTGTTAAAAAGTGAGGAGCAGAGACACAAGTTTGGTGTGACACAAGTGAATGGAGCTGCAACCCAACCCAACCTCAGAGTTCAGCTGCGTCCCTTTGGCTCCAAGGACAAACGGATTGCGTTCCTGCAGTCCAAACAGTCAAGATGAGTTTTGGAAGGACGAGTCAGAAGCAGAGACCAATTCAAATCTTACCAACCAGCGAACCCATCTGCGAGAACTGCAGATCCTTATCTCGTTCCGTAGACCAAACGTTTGGTGATCTCAACAGTGTGTTTGAGAGGGGAGCCGAGGTGTTTTGAGGGGATCTGGACCACACGCAGGTAGCAACAAGCTGTCATAATCCGCTGGGGCGGATCTCTGGGGTGTCTGTGCGTGCGTTGAAATCTATGCGCTTCGTCCAGTATTCACATCTTCACAGCAAGAGGCTGCCCCTTCGTCTCCCACCGTGACCGGACCCCAGATCCGCACCAATATCAACCGTCTGTCTGTCTGGGGAGTGGATCAGGGAGGGAGGGAATATGACAGGTGGAGAAATAGCGATTTTCATGCCGTGCGTCTTGGGTATGAAGGACACACAGGTTGTTGGCAGCCGCACATACACCGTACTCATCGTGTGATTGACACTGTGTGGATCAGAATATTGCAGATTCGAGTTCGCTCAATGCAACCCGTTATCTCGCCAAGCTTTGTGTTTTGTCACTGTCAAATGATTGAAACCCTGGAAACGTTGTGTTGGTAAACTGCAGGTCAGAAAGAAACAGTTTCGTTGCTTCTCCAAGGAAGTGCAAACAGACTCGTGATACGAATGACCTTCGCCTCTGTTTCCACTCTTGTCCGGTTCTTGTGCCACTGGAGTCTCTTCATTGATGCAGTGGTGGTACTTCCCAAGCATTATGATCACCTCATGCGAGGTGCCATAGCACAGCCCCACCCAGTGATCCTTGCTGCGAATGTCTAATTTCTCAGCCTTTGGAACAGAAAATGCTTCTACGATATGCTTGGGCTTGTCAGCATTCTGGCAGTCGGGACATTTGGACTCAAATGGTCCTCGGTGTGCCCGGTTTGAACAGTGTGCAGGCAGGCAGGCAGTCTCGCGGTACAGATTTGGATCACAAACTTGATACTGTTTATCAGTTTACCGGTTATGGACCGAATACGCCATTAGTTTGCAGAAATCCAACCCAGCACGGCGCCAACCTATCGTCTTGGGAAAGTTTCAGGCGTTTTAGTGCTTGATCAGTAGCACTTGTTACGAATGGGATCTGACAGTTTCAATGACGTTGAACAAGTCCCTGATCCAATAATTGCTGGGACTTTCCTTTTGAGTGAGAATTTGTCGCTTGGATACAATGCACACAAAGGCAACTGGTCAGTGCAGAAGAAGCAAGCACCAGAGCTTGGTGAGCGAATCTGTGCTCGTTTTACCCGCTGTGGTTCGGTTCACATCTGCAGGGTGAATGAAATCTGGCCTTGTCATTACGCGCACGGAACGACATTGCGTCAAGCTGCGTGTGTTCGGGGTCACGTGACCTGTCGCGCATCTCCGTGACATGGGTCTGGCAGGTGCTTATTAGCCGGACTTTAAATAACGATTGGTGCCAAATTTGGATTGAATTTCTTTTAATTTTCACGCAAAAAGCCCGAGGCGTCGCATTATTGCGTGAGGCAAAGGGACATGCAGGCTAACCGACCACTAAAAGCAGCTTTTCCATCGCGGTTGAGTGACACTGTATTTCAGGCCAACTTGTTGGCACAACGCTGGAAAAAGCAGGATCTGGGACGCCGATTTTGCGGTGAAATTGCATTGCTGAATTTGTTTAAATATTCTGTATCATAGCCAATTAGCCATGCTTGGGCAAAGTTGACGTTTTCATTGAGTGTTCTGTGGTGGCTGGTGCCAGTGTAGGTTCTGGACAGTTTCCATTTGAAGAGTTTGTTTGTTATTCAAGAGCTTGTTGTGAGCAAGCGAGACTTGTTCGAGAGTGAAAAATGACGTGATGGAACGAAAAACAATGTGACGAGTCAGAGGCTTCGTTGTGCCGGGGAAAAGGAGAAAAGATGGCATCCAACTCTGAAATGTAACTTTTCATCTCCTCCCCTGCGTCTGGTGTGGGATGACACGGGCACACACACACACGCACACACACACACATTTTACACACACGCACACACACACACACACCTGGGTCGTTTGCGCAACCAGGGGTGCTTTTGCCACGAAAAAGAGAGTCCACAAATAAAGTGGTGCCCTCCCCAGAAGTCAGACCGGAATGCAACGCTGAGGTCGAGTGCCGCATGACCTATTGCGTCGCGCGCACTTTGTTCAGCGAGATCGGCACAATAAGCGGATAAAATGCCCCAATTTGCAATTCAAATTAAAAACTAATAACGTATCATGGTGCTCGATGTCACAGAAAAGCGTCGCCAAATAGTATCAGGTTCATATGGAGTGGGAAGTCACAGGAGGATCCAGGGGTGGGGCTGGGATCTCTTCAAAACATGCGCTCCTCGCGGAGGTTTTTGAGCAACGGAGAGTCTTGGTCCCCGAAGTCAAGAAACAGTTTGATTGCCCATTGTTTGGGCTCGAGAAGCTGGGGTGGTGCGTCTTTTGACGGACCTGTGGATCGTTTCTGGCGTGGGTCCCCGAATTCTGGATCGGTGGATTCGTGCACATCGATTCCAGGGGAGATGCACAGATGGTCCTTGCAAATTGCGTGTGCGCTGGTGCATGCAAAATGCGTGTGTGTGTGCGCTCTCACTCCGTAATGCGCAAATTGTGATATTATCGCCTCCAGCACACTCGGAGAGTCCTTATCTACGCGACATATGTTACGTGGAGGAGTCTAAGAGCCATGAACACCTTTTGTCCTTTATTTATTTTTTGTATTGTGCATAGGTATTGTATTACTCCTAATGGCATCAAAATGTGGTTAAATATGGTAAATATAGGTTTGGGTTTTCACAAAGAGAGCGTTTGACTTGAGTTAAAAGCATCTGTTATGCGGTGTACTGAGTCCAAATGGAAAAAATCTCCATCGAGATAAGAGAAAAGGGAGGGACGACCTGAGCTAAAATTTCCATGGGTGATTTATTGTTTGGGTGAACGTGTATTGTCTGCGTGTGTAACTGTATTTCTCTTATCTACCTGAAGTTTCTACTTGAGAGGCTGGTTGTTGCTAAGAAGCCAAAGCTTTTTGGCTTTGAACCATAACGATTTTGAGGACGTCTCTTTCACTGCAGTTGTCTCGCGGTTTTGAGGCTTTGACAAGAATCTCACAAGCTTGTCACTGCAGGTTATTGGCTTTGAGTTCTCAGGCCAATTTGTTTGGAGTGCAGGCAAGGGGAAAGGTGATGCGTGAGCCTCCTGTTGTTCAATCCCAGCCACACGTGCCCCAGACTTTGATGTTTTGGGTTTTCCGAAGAAGTCACAACAGTTTGCGTTCGTACGTGTGCTGTTTTCACATCAAAACAATATTTAATGCATTCACTGACCTACTTTTTGACCTTGAGGTCGGGACCTTGGACGTGTTTACCTTGTTGCACTTGTGTATTGATGAAGAAAATGCAAACGTTTCAACTCTCAGTTGCTATGGCCACCAAAGAGAAACACACCCACGCATTGTGTGTTGTGACGTTAGTGGTAAACAATGGGAGCGAGGAGATGATCACCTCTGAGCTTTAGCGAGGAGGTAATTATCTCCTAGCTCCCATTGTTTACCATACATAAGGCCCTTGCTGTACCATTGTCTGAGTTCTTGATCTAAAAGTAGATTATCAAGTAATCTACTGTTTTACATTTACTGTGTTGAACTTGACTACTTCATATTAAGTGCACTGATGTCAAAGTATTTATGTCTTTTGTGTTAAATGCTTTGACATGGGTGTACTAGGCTAACAGTAGAATCACTGAAATGGAATCTAACATAAAGAACAAAGAGAATGGCACAGACGGGGCCTTATTTTGCGGTACCTGTCCAAGATTGTTGTGGGAAGAAAGGAACGCAGGTTGGGAGAGTGTGGTCTGTGCATCTTGGCCATGGTTCATTTGTTTGGAGTCCTTGGTTTGTGGCTTCATCCGAGGAATCAGTGCACTTTCTTTGGCGCGAGAACGTTGCAGCAGACACCATTCACCAAACACATTTTGGGGCGGAAAAAGGTGAGACGGGAGGCCTGTTGTGATGTCAGATATGAAGACAGAGAAAACATGCACCTGAACACACTTTGCGGTGGATTTCACAGGTGGATTCGCAAAAGCAACACAAAACCAACAGTTTCGCCGCTTCAGTTGCATGCTGTTGCAGCCATGACAGTGACAGGGCCCGTACCTTCTGTCCCTACCTGCCAGGTTGAAGCATTCGTTCATCACCCCGAGGGCAACATTGGGATTTTACATGCAAGCGCCGCCCGGCACACAGGCCTCGGTGGCAGACAGGTTGTCTCCAGCATCCTCCACGCTGCGTGGCTGCGACTCAACTAATTATCGCTCGCCACGGGGGTACTCCGCGTGTAGGTGCGTGCACTACCTGGGAATAGGTGAATTTTGTACTGAAAGTCCTCGGAGTTGTTGGATTTTAAGTTTCTCAATCCACCCAAATGCATCTTTTCGGTTCAAAAGGAAACTGAAGCAAAGAATGTATCGAGCTATGTGCATCGTGGTTCAATTTCGTGAGACACAGCATCCCTGGAGCTCGTTTTCGTGAGAGCTTTTCGAGGTGAATTGGAGCCAGCAATAAATCGAGGCACTTGGTGCATGTTCCACCATTGTCTCCTTTTGTGACAGAAATAGAGTGAAGGGCAGGCCTGATTTATTTCAGGAAATAGCTCGGTTCAAATGCGTTTGGCACGCTCAATGAAACACGGCTGGAGCCACCTGTTTGGCCTCCCTCACAAAAGCTACAAAGAGCGAGGTTCCTCCTGTTGTCTCATGCAGGTGCGGCTGGTAGTGTTGACATGTGGCTGGATTGCAAAAAGTTAATCACGCGTGTCTTCAGGTGGTCACAGAGTCAGCAAAATCCTCTGAGAATGGTGCCCAAGATTTGTTGTGTGATCTCATGCAGCGTGCCTGGGACATCTGGGATGTTTCTGGTTCACAGCGCTTCAGTCCATATCGACTTCCTTCAGACTGCAGAGATTTGACATTCCAATTCCAGAAGCGATCGTGGCTTCACAATGCATGAAGACAGCGAAGCTCTCAAGGCTAGTCTGAGGGACAAGTGAGTTTTGGAGCGAATTCTGTGTTCCTGTGCCCCGTCAGTTTCACGCGCTGCGTCAAACTTCAGTCTCATCAACGTGTGCACTAAGATTAGAAAAAAAAGAGGCCCTTCACGAAACTTTGGATCCGCCCAAAGTTCGATTCCCAGAGACAAATTTGACCTGGATCTGTCTGCAGCAGTTCGATCGCATCAGAATTAATGTTCCATCTGTCTCCATTGCTCCGGATCGTTTCTGGTTTCTCCAGCAGTGGACGGTGTGGAATTGTGGCTCCAGAAATGAGTGAGAAGGAAGAACTGACATCAGCTGCAGTGGTGAGTTTCTGTGCTGGCCTGACAAAACAAATGCCATTTGTCGTGGACAGTCGTGAAGGCCAGACTTTCAGGTCAAAGTGGAGTGTGTGTTCTTGGACCTTTTGAGGGATCGAGACCTACTGGATCCGCCCCTGGAGCCACAGCTCGACAGCGGAGCTGAAATGGAAGCAATTCTCAGTGTAATTGCCTGCAGAGTGATCAATAGGAGTGGTGGTGTTGCAGTGCGGCGTGGCGTCACTGTCGACGGAGTGCGATTCTATCTCTTCCCGAGGCGCGGGTACAAATGTGGGGAGATGGGGAGACAGAGTGGTTCCTGTTGACCTGGTGTCGGCCGCTGTAGAGGGAAGAGTGCAGGGATTGGAAGGCAGAACCTGGCAAGGACAAGCACCTGTGTGTTTGTTATCTTCGACAGATCCCACCTGAAATTGACATGGTCGTGACACCTGCGTGAATGGCGAGAAACAAAATACAGCTTTTCACGCAGTTGGCCACAGAATCCTCCCACGGGAGTCACATCCCACTTTTGTAACGTTATTCCCGTGCGGTTAGTCGGTGTGAACGAGATGTTGGGGTCTTTTGAGAGAGTTGACAATGGTGAAGTAACGAGATCGCGCTTTTGTGTCTGTTCACCAGCTCACTGCATTGTGGGCTCGAAACTGTGTTGCCATTTTCGAGAAGTGGAATTCTGAAGTTGTGCCGTTGAAATGAACTCGGGACTTGGAACAACGATGAAAAATGCAGTGTTTTGCTGTGCTTCTGTGAGGGTGTTGAACATGCGAACTGGGCTTGCCATTTGTGAGTGTTTCTTTTGTACTCCATGCAGTTGGTTAACAGCAGTGGAACTGTGAGTACATCAGTTGCATAATTTACAGCGCTGCTTTGTTGGTGCTGTGAATGTGACAGTTTTACATATTGATCAGACGATTACCGTATTCAAAACCCTGACAAGATCAACACTGTAGCCAGATGAAATATTTATCTCGCATACATACACGACTGTTCCTCACTCTGCATAAGTGTGGTTGGTATGCATGTGTGTGCGTGTGTGGTGGTGGTCGTGGCAGGGGACACGCAGCAAATGCACTGGTCACCCAAGACCTGTGTATGTCATGAGGAAATGAATTTGTGCGGAGATGCATTTGTGTGATAAACGAATTACATGGCTGATTATGATTGTGTTTGTCAATAACTCACACAGATAGGGGTGCTTGTTAGTGGGTGCCACGCACATGGCGGTCCGCAGCCCTGATGCTAAGCAGCGAGTCTGCACAGTGTCATGGGACGGTTGACCAAAGAGTCAAGTTAGAATCGCCTCTGTTCGTGTGTGCGTGCGCGGGTGCGTGCGTGTATGCGTTGACCTACGTGCACGTGTTTCTGTTGGCACGTGCGTGTGAGCAGTTGCAGTGAATCACGCGAAAAGGATCATCATGTGTGAGAAGAGTCTTGGAGTGACGAAATTCTCAAATTTTGTCTTCCTCGTGCTTGAAAGCACTCCCTCGCGCATTTGTCCAAGAGTCCAAGACATTTTCAACCATCCACACACGCCGCATCGATCAAAGAAATGCAGTTACCGCACCCAAAATGGATTGCCTGTTTGTCTGTCTTGTCCGGCCTGTAATGTGCATGATGGAGCGAGCGCGTGTCCTCCCCTGGGACGGACACAGTCCACGTTTATTGCGCTGTCGGTGGAGCAGCCGCCTCAGCGGTGTGCCGGACGCCGGGCAGGACTCACGATGTGCATCTGAAGGGTTCTGACATGGGTAATAGGGAAAGGGAGGGGGGTCCCCAGGCTGACAACCTGACTGAAAGGGGAACAGAAGTCGAAGCGGATTCTTCTGGATCCACCTCACGTAGATCATGTAATTTGACTGCAGACAGTCGGCGGTGGGGGAGGGGACGCTGAGCATGAACAGAACGTGGGAGGAAACAACTCCGACGGGGATATTGCGGGCTTCTACCAGCCTCATAAAATTTTCAGAGTCCACTGTTGTTATTGCAATGGGCATGGCTCAAGCTGGTATTTCATTCCGTGCTGTTTTGAGAATTTTTTTACTGCCCGAGTGATTCAGTGGGCTGTGTTTCAGTGACCGCAAGGTCTGAAACAGAGGTCACATTCAATGAGATCGTCAGATCTATCATCACCAATTTGTTGGCAAAGGAACACCTTGTGCAACATAAAAATGCTTGCCCCGCGCATGGCTGCAAGGTACGTGTACCAACATCATCGATGCGTTGTAATGGGTTTGATCCCCCCACGCAATGGTTTCAGAGTTTTCCCTTCAGCAGCAGAAAATGGAAGTCACATTACGAGTAATCATTGCAGTGTAAAAAGCAGCGTTTGTTGTGCTGGAAGAGAATTGCAAAAATGTTTTGCAGGAATTAATTTACGGGAAATTAAATGGTTTCTATTGTGTTGCTGTCGAGTTGGTGCATCATATGTTTTCTATTTCTGTACAGTAATGCATGCGAAGGCAGTTTCCCACTTTTCCCTTGTGTTTCGTGTGTGGAAGAACGGAGGATGTGCGTTTACTGTACTCAGATTGTGGGAAGAAAAAGCCTGCGAGTTGCGAACTTGGAAATGGGAGGAGAAGTTGAAAAAAGTGGAAAAAGAGTTCAAGAGGTTTCCTATTTGAGTGCAACATTAGTAGCTTTGAACACAACAATCTGTGCTCCTGTGCCATATTCCAAGTTCACCCCAATTAAAACCCCTGTCAGTGGGTGAAAAGGGCTTCTTGTACTGTTTGACACATTGGAAAGTCATTTTTGACAGGAGCTGGGGGCTACGGATAAGTCACGTTTGTACTTCACTGCCTTTTTTGGGGCGACTCAAAGTTAATCTCTGGGGGTTGGTGCAGTGGTTTGAAAAGGCACTTCATTCAAAGAAGAGCTTTTCAGTCGAGCTTGACATATCCATGTGCAATTAATTTTCGCGTAAACTTTGTCCAGGAAAGCAAAACAAAGACGGCCAATGACCACTTCAACGGCTTCGTGAAACCCCTTCAGGGAATCACACATGTTCTGGAGTGTCCAAACATCTGGCGCTTCTGAAGATGACCTTTCTTATGACCTTCATGACCTGCAGAGCGAATTAGGTCACTCGCGGGAGACTGCAGCACAAGGGGCACTGATGTTCAGATCAAGCCTTTGTTGTCAAGAGGTTCAAAGTGTGATTGGGGTGTCAGAGACTCACTTGTCCAATTGGAGGGATTGATACCCAAGCTGCGAGATTTTTGCCCGTTCGGGTTGGGGTGTTGCACCTCGTTTTGTGGAAAGAATATCTGTTTGTTAAGAAAAGTTTGACTTGAATGCTGAAGATGTGTGACAGACATTTTCGTTGAAGTCGAAGGAAGTGTCACTGTTGGTCACGCAGAGCGTATGTTCTGCAAATGGAATCCACACAAAAGGTATCCCGATCATATTGCACGTTCGTATCGTGTGGATCGTGGGAACGCACGGAACCAAGCTCAAGGTGCCTTGTCTCGTGTATCGGCGAGCATTCAGTGTAGACTTGCTGGTGGCACCCAACTCAGGAGAAATCAGCGGCGGCGGAGCCAGGGTTTGGTTGAGAGTACTGAGAGGGGGCGGAGGTTGTGTGTGTGTGTGTGTGTGTGTGTGTGTGTGTGTGTGTGTGTGTGGTGTGTGTGAGTGTGTGTGACCTGAGCGTTATTTAGCTGGAAAAGACAAACGGGCGTCGAGTCGTGGTTTGTCAGTCTCAAGATCCGCCCCTAAAGATCCTCTGTAGGTGTCCAATATGCACGGAGATCCAACTCCTCCCAGCGCAGTGGATCCCATATTTGTATGTCGCTCCGTGTAAAGTGCTACAATATTGATATTTGTGTCATTTTGTGGGCATAATTTCTCGTTCTAATAGGAACCATAAATTTGCGCATTGATAGCGTCGTGACGACAGGAAGCCATTCATGTGCGGTTGCCATTGTATCAACAAGGTGAAAAATGAATGAGCTGTCCTTAATCTATTGAAGCTATAAATTTGAGTCCCTGGACAGTTTGTTCCTTTGAAATCTCTTGGCTTCCTTTCATGCTCCAACGTATTGTGGCTCCGAAATTAGAGAGCAGTCTCTGATTTGAGGGAGCCAGTCTTTTGTACGTGACAGCCTAATGAAAACTGAAACTTGGCTGGGGAGGTTGAATGCGTCCGTTTACAGAGGGAGGGGACGGCCCCGGGGCGACAGAGAGGGAGCCCGCTGGAATGGAGGGAGGGACGCCGGTGCATGTCGCGCGCATGTCGTGTCTCGCGGGGGAGGGCTCAGTGCATACAAATGTTTCCTCAGCGCTTCAATGCCTCTTTTTGTGCCGTTTGGGGAGATTTTGTTTTATTTCTGCCCCGAAGCCAGTTTTTGTCATGCGGGGCTCCCCTCGTGACCGTCATTATCACAGTTTTCCTGTTCGGCGGCAGTTGTCGCGTTTTTCTCTCATGTCAATATTGCAATGACCCCGTTGTAAGTTCTCAGCATTGAGAGTTTTACAACTTTTCTAATTTTGTCAAATTGTGGTCATAACTTGTCACACTTAACCCGATGTCAGGTGTGTTTTTGAACTCCCCGACCCCGTCCAATTGATGTCAAGAAAAAAAGGAGCTGCACGCAGAATGCTCAAGTGAGGTTTTTAGTCAGTTGTACAATTCAACACGCACACACACACACACAGAGCCACACACACACACACACACACACACACACACACACACACACACCATGGCCCGCATAATGCGTATGAAATGACAGCTCAGCGTCATCTCTGCAGCATCTGCAGAAACGTCCCTCCCCTTCGCCTATCTCGGACTGCGCAGGTTCTGCTCGTGACGTGTGATGGTTTAATCGTCGCTGCAGGTTTTCAAATCGTCATCAATCACGTGGCAACTGTGACGTCTGACGCGCGACGCCGCGACATCTGTGGCTGCAGCTGCAAGCGTCAGGGACAGATAGCGTCACTGCGGTGGGGGGTGGGAGTGGATTGGGGGTTTGAAAGAAGGGCGTGAAATTTTCATTTGGCAATTGTACGTCTCCTTTTGTTTTCGGGCTGTTTATGTCTGAAGAAAAATATGTCAGGTTGGACACAGCGAAACTCGAATCGGATGACCTGTGGAAACTGAGAATTTGATAACACGAAGCGTGCAGGTTGGGAATCACGATTTCCAAAGCATCGGAGACACTGTGTCGACAGACAATGAATTACAATCCCCACAGTATTCTTCACAAAAAGTCGTGCAGGCCTGGTGAAAGGAAACTGGTACTGCAGTGTGAAAGGAGTGATATTCTTTTGATGTTTCAATGCTGATGAAACATCCGATTTGAAAATTGAAAATGCGGTTGCTGACAATGCGCTGCAGCTGAACAATGGCGCAGAATGGAGTCATTACCGGAGTCATTAATTTCTCTCGCGTCGCGGCCTTTTTCCATTGTCATTTCCTCCGCTTCACTTTTCCTGTGCAGATGCGGGTGAAAAACGTTGGAAAGTGTGAACTGAGTCACACAGCGACTGTGATTCCCTTTGCTGCAGAAATTAGCCCCCAGTGTTTGTGTTGACCTCAGTTGTGCTGACCAAGGACTCAGCAGGAAAACCTACTTTTGGAGACGAGCCGGGTGTCTCTGCAACGGCAGCTTCTTCGCCCATATTTCACGTGCGATGCTTCCTTCATGTGACACAGACCTGTCAGAAAATCTATTTCATTTTCCTGCCCGGTTCTCCTAGTTGTCTGCAGTGTTTTGCCATTATCATTCTCACACATGCTCGTTTCCCAGGGCTGCGTCTTTATTCTGGCAAAACACGCTCCGAGTGGCACAGTGAACATTGCAGCAGAGAATACGTGTTTCATCCAAAATGTTTTTGCTTTCTGTGCCTGCGAGACTGCAAAACACGTTGACGAAAATCTGGTGGTTCGCTCAGAGCGAGGCTCAGCTGAGGTGGCAGTTCAGATTTCGCAGAAAATTTCTGAACCGACACTTCACAGATTTTGAAAAGTGCAAATCCACCTCAAGTGCCGTGTCCAAACTGACAAACCCTTGAATGCTGTGAACTTTTTCTGTTGCAATTTCTGAAAGATGAAAATTTCCACATGAATTGTCCGCGCGTATCGATTTCCTTTAGGTTTGTGCTGCGTTTTGAGCTGTGTTATTGACATCACGATTATTACTTCTGCCGATTGTTCTTTGTAAATCCAGTTTCAGTGTTGGGCTAATCAGGCTTGAAACGTGCTCAGTGCGCCACACTGCTCGCGAATGGACTCCTCCGTGTGGAATTTTGTTGAAACCCCAAAGAGGCTGCATGGCGTGAGACAGGCGACCCGGGAGTGGAATCAGCACAGTGGGTCTGGGTGCATTCCTCTCAAATAGAAACGCATTGTGTTGTTTTGTTTGAAGTTTAGCATCGCTCACCTCACATTGTCATTCGGCTGCCTCTCACCCACTGCGTGGATCCGCAGCAAGAGTCCCTTTGTCTGGGATGCTGCAGCGAAGCCTGTGTTTTCACAGCTGATTTGAATATGGAGATTTGGTTGTCAGTGCTGTGGGGATGTCGAGGTGTTGTGACAACGGGTTGGCGCTAATTAGGAAATGGTGGAACACGTGAGAGTTGACGGAGGAGAGGGGACACTGGGTTAATGAGTGCAGGATGGGTGTCAAAAGTCGGAGAAGCCAAAAATGTGTAGGTGGAGAAATCATGGTGTGTATGTGCGTGTGTGTGACACATGTGTTGGTGTGAGTGGTGAGATCTTCGGGGTCGTCACAACAGTGTCGGCGAGAGAGGGAAAGATTTCGTGCGTGCTTCAGAAGGAAAGCTGGAACTTTGTGGGCGAAACCAAAGCCTTTTCCAGAACACTTGGACACACAGTGACCTCTGCTTCACCTCCTGCAATGGACCACTCGATGCGCAGGAGAATTGAAAGCAATTTCCATCATTGGCAAGTGCCATTATGAGCAAAACAACAGCACCGTGCAGAACAGCGTGCAAGAATGGAAATTGTATGTTATTCCCATTATGAGTATGTAATTTCACCCCGAGTAGCCAGTGCATATGGAAAGTGACTGCGCGCTGAAATCTCGTATCAATATCGGGAGCTGTGTGGACAGCTGATCCGGGGTCCACGGGGATCCGGAGCCGCGCGTCCGGGACCGCGATTGCGGATGCAGAGCGGGAGCAGGCGAGAGTAGGGCGAGGCGTGCGGACCTCTGAGAGTTGCGCGTGAGATCCCAGGGGTGGGAGCAGGTGCGTGGGTGGGTGTGAGGGACGCTGGAGGGCTGCGTGAGGATCCGGAACGGGAGCGTGGAGCACCTCACATGATTGACCCGTGAAAGCTTCCAAATACCAAGAGACTCAGGTCGTCCGTTGTTCGAGATGAAAAAGGCAGATATGGGCTGAGAGTGAAACTCTTGAGGAAACAATGCTTTGTGAACTGACGGTGGAGGTTTCCGGTCGAACGATGTCAATGGGAGCCAAAGTAGCTGCTCTCCGTTCCAGGAAGGACACAGCACAACCTGGCTATGGAACGAAGGAAGTCAATGCACAAACCCGTTGCCTCACACATTGGAAATCCATGGCGTTTCCAACGTGTCTTGAGCAACGTGAGGCTCAGCACACAAGAAATTTCCTTGTAGTTGCTGGGTATGGAAAGCAAACTGCTCAAGGTCTCGTTTCTGCAGCCCTGGAGGAGGACTTTGTGCTGCAGAAAAGCGAAGGCCACTCTTGTCCTGAGCGCCTTTGGCAGCCGATGCAATTGTGTCTCCTGAGAAGCAGGTGTACATTGTTATTTTCTTTCCATTGTAAATTGCATGTAACGGCAGCAGGGGACTTGTGTGTTCAGGTGGTGGCTGAGGAAACAAATGTATTCTTTTTCTGACAAGTGTTGTGGTCACAGAGGCAGATCCGGTTCCAGAGCTAAGTCCACGGGGACATACCAAACTCTCAGTTTGTCTTCAGGGACATTCGTTTATTGAGGAAATAGTGTGGCGCAGGAGGGGGGGGGGCTGCAGGGCCGAGTACGTCATGGATCCGCTCATGGTGGCTTTCCCCATTGTGCACTTTGCGCGCTCGATGCGTGTGGTCTGAATGCATTGCGTGCTTCTGCTGAGGAAGTTTATCAGCCCAGTTTTGCTCAACCACTTGTAGGCATTGCAGTACCATCTGTCCATCTCCAGATTCCACAGGTCCGTCTGCGACTGGCCTTTCTGGATGCTGACTTCAGGGTTTCGTTCTAGCTGGTACGTTCAGGTTCTTCTGGAGTCACGGTTCTTGTCCCTCCAAGTGAAGTGGAGTTGACGGCGTTGGGAAACTACACACACCAAAGCTTTTGGTCCTCCTCGTGTGGTCAACGGACCTCCACTGGACCTGTGATATTGTGGGTCTGTTCTGTGCGGCGCTGCACCTGCGAAGCCGCCGGATTCCGCGTTAAGGTGGTCAAATCCCTTGCGCCGCCGCCGCGTTAAGGTGGTTAAGTCCATTACGCAGCTATCTGCATCCAATCTGGATCCGGTACAACTGGCAGTGGAGCAATGGATTCAGGGCTCCGCACGCAATGCTCTGCGGAAACGGACGGAGATGGCTGCCTGTTGGTGGTTATTCTCGTGTAACGTGTTTCACAATTGGAGTGGGACCAACATGGAGAATCTGCAACTTGAAAGTGAATTGATTGATGAAGCAGTTCAGTGGATGTTGTCCATTTTTCAACACAAGGAGCTGTAAATTTGTGTGAAATGCGGCTCATCAGCTACACAACTGTTTTGACATCAAATAAATTGTGTTTTCTCTTTTCTCTTTCCAGGTCAGTATCGAGTGACGAGGGATCATTGTGTGAAGATCTCAATGCGGCTTCAGATACAGAGAGGTGACATTGTTGATGTGTTCGAGTCTGCGTACGTTTGGGTTGATTTCGCATCCTATCCGCTCTCAACTGCACTTTTCACTCAAGCTGAGAAAAATCAACTGGGTTTTTTGTGGGGTGGTGTTGCCCTTCGAAGGTCTTGCCTCAGTGCTGAACATCTTTTATCACAAACCACTTGATCGTGATTGAATTAACACGTGTTGCAGTGGTTCTGCGCTGCTACATGCGGACTGAGAACTTGCTGCAGGGGGCGAGAGATCCAGTGCTGTTCTTCATGATTTCCGGTGGAAGTACCACAGGGCCTTGTCTCAAGGGAGGCTGTTCTCCCGGCCAGGCTGAAATTTTTGTGCATTGTGGAGACGTTCCAGTGACGGGGGATAGACGGACGAGATTGTCAGTAACGAGTTTGATACCCTGTGGATTTGACTGCCCTGATTTGCTGAACAGGTTGCTTGTACAACTCTGACATCTAGCCCTGGACGTTTGACGTTCGCGGTTTTGACAATGGTGCAATGAGCCCTGATAAATATAGCTGCACTTTTCAAACACATGCAACAATGATAAGGTAGGAAATGTTGCACACAGATAGAGGGAGATCAACAAAACATTGACAATCAGAAGGACGGTGTTTTCCGTCCAGCCAGCAGAGGAGTGTGGTTGGGAACCACAAAGGTTTGTGGGAACCTTGGAGATCAGGGCCCCTGGTACCAACCCGCTCGACACACACCACACAGACCTCGGCCTCTTTCCCATGGATCCGCCAATCACCTGTGCTCGGAGGTGTTGGATGCAGCAGTTTGAAGGATAAATCAGGACTGAAGAGCGGGATGTACTCGTATTTTGTTTATAGATCGGCCTCCCCTTGACGTACCATCCTCCTCAAACGCACACACCTCAACCGGATGGCTCGGCCCTCTGACCTTCGAAATATATTTCACCCCTAGTTTTGCATGGGTAAGCAAAAACGTTGTGCTTGATTGAGACTCGTACGCGTACGTTTTACCAAGAAGAGACCTCGTGGATCGCCCGGATGCTGGCTCCGCCCGGTGTACCATGCTCCGGACGCACAAAGTCAGCGCTCGGAGAGAAGCTCGCCTCATTCCGCGCATTTTCACAGTAATCGACACTTTCTGCTCGAGTGCGTCACAGAAGGGCGAAGAAATATGAATATTTTGTGTGGTAACGTACACAAGGCAGCGCTGTTACGTTTTGTTTGTGGTTTTGTGAGAAATAACGGAAATTTAACGGATTCTGAAGTGCAGTGCAAGTTTCCTCTCGGAGAACTGAACGTACGAACTTCTCCGTTGCCAAATTTTGTTCAAGTTTAAATTGTGTCCCGAGAACCAACATTTTAAAAAAAGTGTTTTCCCAAAGATATTGGATATTGAGGGCAACACATTGGTCACTGGTACTTTCTTCCCGGCAGTTGTGTTGCGGCCTGGTTCTCTCTGCGGTACACCGCACTCCGATCCATAACAACTTATCATCTTCATAACAAAGCGAACCAACCTTGAGCAACCCGCCAGGGACTCGGTGCGAACATCTGATGCCCCAGTTTTCCCCGTGATGCGGCCCTGTGTAGCCAGAGACAACATATCAATTGTTGGTGAGGATCAGATTGAGCAGCGCCGTGCTCAGGTGCAGCGATAGGGCCCGGTGTTCCTTCCTGTTTGCAGGGGAACGGCTAGAATCCACATGTTAAAGCCAGGCCCTATCGTTGTGTAGCTTCCGCGGTTATCAGGGAAACATCAGGCGGATCTTTTTTCTCACCGGAATCTCGTTCCATGGAGGAAGTGTCTCGGTGCTGAACTCAGAACCCTGGGGTGGCGGAAGACCTATGTCAAGCCCGGAAGATTGCACAAATCCGAACCAAAGGTTTCGTCTACAGGCTCAAGGGACAACAGCTTGGGGTGTATGTGAATGTGAAGGTTCCGTGTTGATGCTAGTCTTTGAGTCGAGACTGTGGCAAAGACTTGCCCGTAGAACCTGGCAGAAAGTGATGGGCGAAAAACGAAAGAATTGCTCGTTGTGTCGACTGCCTCTTGGCAAATGTCGGCGGAAGTCAAAATCCCCCCAGAACTGTGGTCGTCTGTCCTGTAGAGAGATTACTTTCTTGGAAAGGAAAAGCATCTATTTTGGTTTTATCCACTTCTCGGGGCTTACAGCACAGTGCAATTCGATTCACGTTGAAATCCCAGCAAATTTGCGCCGTTTCCCGGGACAAGGCTGCGGTTTTACCAGCAGAGATACACGCACAAGGAGATAGAGGGCTGAGGTTCGCAAACCGCAGAGATGTGCACTGTGAACCTGGGTGTTTTTCCAGGCGTTTCAGCTGATGCCGTTTTGCCTTGCAGAAGGGATTCAATCATGTCTTTCACGTTGAGAAAAAGAGAGGTTCAAAGTCTATTTGGTTGAATGGTGTTGGAAATCAGGAAGATTTGAGCACAATTTGAGATGTCCCACAAGTTCACGTTTACTCCTTTGCATGAGAAAGGAGCTGGAACCATAGTGTGTGTGTGTGTGTGTGTGTGTGTGTGTGTGTGTGTCTGTGTGCGCTTCCAAATCAGCTTCCATACACTGGGAGAGATTTCCCGCTCATCTTGACGTCTTCGCGCTCTGTTTCAACAGCGCAGCAACAGACCCAGATTCGGAGGTCTTGAGCCCCATGGAGTCTCCACCGGGAATCCGCGGGAGAATCTGAGAAAATACTCGGGTTTATTGTGCAAACATGTGTTGCTGGGCCCGCTGCGTTGCCGCAGAGACGCCTAATAACTTTGTTGTCTTTCTCGTTTTGTTTGCAGCGGGAAGGTGCATTGCTGGCGTATTTTGTAAATAGCACATGTGCTGTGGGTGCGTTTGGATTTGGAAGGTTAAGCTATGCCAGAACAGGCAGGAGTCAAATTGAAAAGCCTGGGCTGAGGCCAGGGGGCGCCCGCCACCCAGATTCTGTGCTGGGGTTGTTCCAACATCAGCTTCGATGGGCTCGTGGGTTCGTCGGTTGCAGAAATGTGCAAAATTCTGGTTTGTTTTCTCCCATCCTTCGGTCATCTTGGGCCGACGTGACAGCTCAAAGGAAACGAGTGTGTCTTGGACCTGCGGGCCTTCCGTTGAGGGAAAACCACACCAAACACAGACTTCAAGCAGCCTGACCAAGCATGATTGAACATTCCCCCGGTTTCCGCACTCGCCAAGGGAAAAGGATACTGCATCCAGACTGACACACACACGTTGCCGCGGGAAACTGGAGCCCGCTTTTCCTGCAGGAGGGAATGGCGCGCTGATGGGAACTCGGCGCTCCAGATTACCGTCGCTGATTAACCCAGTTCGGACAAGACAAGATTTGGGGGTCAGATTTGGGTGGGAGAGACGGCCAGACGGCCAGAGCGTGCGGCTGTGTGAAGAGGACTCCGGAGGCTGCGATTGTCTGGTTCCTTTGCCAAGTGCTTTCGACATGCACGCTGTTTTGAATGCATCTGAAGAACCAGAGCTCCAGAGTCCAAGTTGTTGGCTTCAAAATCAGTTTCTGAGCATCTGGCTGCACGTAGTGCTAACGACCCTACTCCAGGTTCAGACTCCAGACCACAATTCTTAGCTACTTGCGCAGCGTGTTGCAGCGATTCTCGGCTGTTTTGCTCCATTTCCCAACACACGACACCTTGGTGTAAAACTATGTGCATAAATCCATTGTACGTTGAGTTTATGAGTACACGGCTGATAATTTACACTGCCTCCACTTAGCTCGCCCATCCTTCAGTGGTTCTGTTTAGAATACCTTTGCACCGCTGTGCTCCAGCTCTGGGCGGTTGGTCAAAGACGCAACGAGTTCCTTCCTGGAACAGCAGCCTCATAACAACCATCGGGATTCAGGAGCCGTGCTGAGGAGGCTTCATGTTCAATTAAAAATTGAAGAGCCAGATGAGTCAGCATCCTGGTGTGGTGTTTGTGTTGCTGCAAGGCCACATGAAGCTGTCACCAGTGCGGAAAATAGTTTTTAACGAGTCTTTAGTTTGAGCTGTTTGGCTCGTGCTGTCTTGCAACCGGAGAACCTCTCCACAGCGAACTTTCTCGTTTTCCCGAAGCGTGGTTTGCTCTTTTGCCACCAACAAGCATTTGGCGGCGCTTCCGCTGTGAGTTACTATCTTATCTTTCGGGCCTCCCGAAGACTCCGAGCTTCTTGCGTTTCTCGAGCTCTGCATTCTCCACAACACGAGATACGGCAATTTCACGTCGATGCTGCTGCGTTCGACGTTTAACATCGGCTTATCCTGTTTCAAACGCAGCAAAAATCGGGTTAGCATTGGAATTTGGCATTTCTCTCGTGCAGCTTGCGAAGAAAAGTTTTGTGCTGTGGTTGGTCCCTGCAATGAAACGTCGAACAACCCTGGAACGTCGTTCTTGTCTTCCTTTCTGGTTTGAAATTTAATTGCACAGCACACAAAAACACCAGTGGGCGTGAAAAACTAACGGCTGAAGATGATGAAAATGAAATTGAATTTTACAAATCCGTTTTCAATGAGAGAAACGGCAGAATTCCATTGTGCTGCGTGTGTTGAAACTGGTGGAAAATTCGTTTCTTCTGTTCAGCACTCGCAGGTGTGCCGATTGAATGAGGCTTGATAAAAAGTTGAGCTCTGTTGAGACAGGGTGTGAACAGCGGAGGCGGATCTTCTTACGTCCATGAAACATTCTCACTCTGATCTGTCAAACCATGACTTGTTTTGCTGTTGGGCATCGCACCCTCAAAAGTTCTCCGGACCAAAGCGTAGATCCACCTCGGAGGAGCGTGTGGATTCTGGAGCGGGTCCAGGGCGCCACCGAAGCGTGAAGAACACGTGCTGATTAGTTGGTACTGAAGGCACGTAACACGTGTACGTGATTTCTGTCGGGAAGGGTTTGCTGTTGCTGAATGCAGGGACCTGTTGTTTCATAAAATGCTGCACCTGCGAAGAACCAATGGCATCTCTGTTTTCTCTTTGCTTTTGTGTTTGAACAAAACTTGTGGTTGTCACAACTGACAAGGAAGTTCAGGGACTCCGACACCTGGGCCAAAGGACAGACAGAATACTCATCAGGATACTCATCTCTGAGGGCCCAGAATGAATAGACCACGAGTTCCATCGCATTGCTCCGTCAGATTTTCTCGCAAGGATCACACGTGAATGGTCTGTACGTTCAGTTTTCACAGAAGCTTTATCGCAGCAGTGCACTCCACTCACCCTGGCAGGAAATCCTCCAACCTGAGCCGGAGCCGCTCCGCGGTGCACAACACAGATTCCCAACCATCTCCTCAGGAAACAATCCAAACAAATCTTCAGCCAGTTTTGCACCCGCTTGCTGATGTTGGCTGCGCTCGCTGCAGAACTTTGGCATTTTGCGCATCTCCTATCTGTCTTGCTCCTTTGATTTTTCAATGTAAAACATGGCAGATGTAAAACAGACATGATCACAGGGTTGCTTTTTCAGCAGCTTACCCAAGGCACACAAATGCAGTTGTTTTATTGCCGGCGTGTGTTTCTGCATTTGATATTTTTGCCGTGATTAGAAACGGCGGAGACGGAAATGAGTTGGAGGTGAAACGAGTTTCTGTTCGAGTACGACCTCAAACGTTGTGTGCTTGTGTTTTGCCCTTCATCCTTTCGGTGTTCACGAACTGCAATCAAGGTTTTCCATCTTTTCTGCGGCTGACTGGTGACCAGCAATGTGACCCTGAGAACCCTGAACCCACGACGTCGCCGACTGGTCTAAATGCCGTTGTTTGTTGCATTGTTTGTGTGAGTGAGTGGTCTCTGCATTCCCAATGCGAAGGCCTTGGCTTGTGTGTGGATCTTTCGTGGTCAGTGGTGCGGAGTGTTTGTGGATCGTGCTGGGAGAGAAGGCTCGGAGCCCGGGATCCCTGACCCGACCCCTGCTGGGGAGGCTCCTCTGACAGTTCGATCCCTGTTCATTCACTGCGGTTCGGGTCATGCTGCGAGGAAAACTGTTATTGAATGCGCTGCAGATCCAATATGACAATGTTTATTGTTCTGAGCTTCTGGTTGGTTTTGGCAGATCATTATCTGTCAGTACCAGTTTGTACATCGCTGCAAGTTTGGCAGGTCTCATTGACTTTGGTCCACTCTGAACTTCTGCAGATCTGTTGTTTCAATTGAGAGCATGAAATCAAAGAGCACGGAAAGACAATGTTTTGTGCCTCACTGGAGGCCATTTGAAAGAAAACCGTTGGTATTTACCAAAGAAACCACAAGTGCCTTCGAGCCAGTGGCTATTTTGGCTGCAACTCCACGCACACAGCACGTAGGTTTGTCATAACTTCCGTGCAAACAGAAACATCCGAGAGCAAAGTTTCCCTTGTGTTGTGGGAACTTCGTTTCGGGGTTTACTCGTGCCTGGTTTGCAGGCTGAGGAGGATTCTCAGCCAATGCAAGCGACAGGAGAATGCTTTCTCGCCGCAATCCTTTGTTGTTGCACATCCATTCTCTGCTGTGATAACTGCAACGCACCCTGCACCACGGTGTATTTCAACAGAGTGCGTGTTTTCGTAGTTATCAGTATGAAAGTATCCGTCTTCGCTTTGTTTTGGAGGTACAAAGTGTCTGGCTGACTGACGCGGAGGGAGCGGGAGATGAGACGCCTGTCTTGAGGTTGTCAGAACACGTGTCAAGGTTGTTGTTGGCCCGAACCCCGACGATAACTAATCGGCGACGAGTGTCTCGGGTTGAGATGAGGCGTTGTGTTTCCGTTTCTTCGCCCCGAGCTGCTCGCGTGATGAGAACTCGTCCTGTTCGCCCCGCAGGAAACCCGTGTCGAGTTGTTTGTAACGACAGGCTCGGCATTGTGCAGCTGAGGTCTACGGAGATGAACAGCTCTCAAAGCAACGCCTGCAACTGCCGTTCTCACTCGAACGTTTCGTGTTCGTGACTTTGTCGAGTGGTGAATTGTCTGGGCCACTTGTCATTGTTCTGGAGCGGGAACTAAAGTCTCACACTTCTTTCTCCGTGTCTGGTCGAACGAGCCTCCCCCCATTCAAGGTAAAACCCAGGGGACGGCTTCCCGGTGCAGAACGATCACACGTTGAGTTAATGATTTGCACCGGGCTCACCTGGAGATTTAGAGGCAACTCGGAGACCTCGATCATGTGGGAGGGAGACGCCACGTCCGGGGACCTCGGTCGCTCGAGTGCTGTCTGCCAGGCGGATCCAGGGGTGAGGCTCTAACCCTGGATGACCGACCAAGGACTGACACTTCTTGTGAAATACCAGGGTCAAGGGGGGGGGGTTCTACTTGTGGTAAAAACTTAATTGAAGATTCATTGGGGCCACGACCCCTTTCAGGTTCCTGGATCTTTTGTCGGAGTCATATGCTACGAACAGGATTACCTTGTCTCTATGATAAATACACGTGTGAGCCTTGGCGAGCGAGTAGGGAATAGGGCGGGATTTGGTCTGGCTGAGCAGGAAGACTTTTTTATTTGCACTGAGAGGACCTGCAGGCCATTGCAGCTTCGGTGCCAAAACTGCCCGGGTGGACGAGAAAAGTTCGTTGTGAACGCTACATTTGGTTCAGCGTCGTACCTGTTTGTTCTGAGGTTTCTTTCAATTCACCAGTCCCCTTCAGATTGGAGACTGCCCACAGAACTTGGTTCTCGGGATTCTGAGCGAAACTTACGTACTCCTTCCCCGGATACGGAAGTGCAGCGAAAACACAGAGACCACAAACAGCCAAACAATTGGTGATCAAAATCCCCGGGTAGTGACCACGATCACTTCCAAGTGACAATCTCGAGTGGATTCAGCGTCCGTTTTATCGCGTCAATAAATCGAGCGGCGGCGTCTTCGCTTCGCGCAGATAAAGCGCGTCTCGCGCCCCGCCGCCGACCCGCGGTCGAGTGTGTTTGCGCGGCGCTTACAAATTGGCCACTTACAGCGCGCAGAGTCGCGCGCCCGAGCGATAAAACAGTGACCGTCGCGGGCGCTGGTGAGTTGTCATGGAGATAAGGCTGAGAGTGTTGCGACTTTGAGAAAGATGTGCGGTGTGACATAGACCCCCAGATTTATGCAGAGACCCGAAATGGTAGATTTAATTGCGTCATAACGTGGATTTAGGGACTGTGGGGCCATTTTTTTGAGGTCGTCGTCTGCTGCCAAACGGGGACCCTCAAAATCGACACTACCGTGTTGTAAAAAAGTGAGAAACCACCCCTGAGTTGTTGCAGAAATTTCCGTCGAACGAAGCGCATTGCGCTGAAGGCTTCAGGTGTCGCTTTCTGTGAAGCTGGTTTGTTTTTGTGGCTGGCGGGTGACACACCCAATGACAAAGCACGAAGACACAACTACACCAGGTATCATGTTGCCAAAGGAAGCGAGATCTCGCTGTTTTGCCAGGAGGTGCCCACTTTTGATTGATCAACCCTCCAGTGCGATGCCAGTCTTATATGTTTTCTGTGAACAATTTTGGGAGAGTGTCGTCGTTCTGTTTGTATGGCGCACTGAATGAACTTTAACCTTTCCGTACTGAATGGTGCTGCTGAATGACCTGCATAATCCAGAAACGAGATCTGAATGCAGGATGGCTTCGTTTCACAGATCGTGATGTGTGTGTCACCCTGGAACAATGGAATATAAATATGATCCAGGATCAAAGGGGTCAGTGTGTGGATTATTTTGAATTGATCCAGACCCTCTGATGACTACTCGTCATATTTTGGATTGCGGTGTCTCTGACGCAAACTGAAACGGATTGATTCTGACAATGGCAACCGCAAGTTTTAGTGCACTCTCTCCCCTCTACAGTTTTGTTGTGCCAAAAATCCAGCTTTATCACTCGCATATTCACTCGTATTTGTTCGAGTGTGGGAGTTTTGGGCGCTGTGCTTCACAAAGACAAAGAGACGTTGAGTAGTGACTGAGATGAAAAGTTGACAACAAAAAACACGCACGGCCAAAAGGTCGCGCATGAGAGTGTGAATGAAATCGGAGTCAGAGAAATATTTTGTAAACAAAAATAACCCGGCATCTGCGTCAAGAGTAAATTCACAAGAGCAGCGCTTCAAGTGAAAATGTGCTTGCTTTTAAGTTCAGTTGTTGGCAAATTTGTTTTGAAACCGGGAGTGCTGTGTTTTGATTTGTGAATGTCAATGCTGGGACGTGTTGGGTAAATAGAGGGAATCTGCCCAGGCAACTGGAGGGGGATCGGTTACCGACGCAGGCAGCAGAGAGAGGGAAGAAAGGCTGCTGTGGGAACTGCAGTTTGGTAACTGAAAAGTCAACATTTTGGCACTTTGCCTCGAATGGAATGGAACGGTTGGTTTGTCGCGAGGGAAAACTGTCGCCGTCGCTGTTCCCAAGTTGCAGCCAGTCCGTCCAGTTCGAGAACTTACTCGAATTACAATGTAAAGCGTTGAATCCAAGCAGAGAATGCGGGCTTTGAAGAGAGCTCGCTCTCACCACGAATTTGAAAACAACAGACGAGATCCCCAAACACAATCACCGGTGGCTGCTGCACTCCTACTTCGGTGGGTGTGAATTGAAAAAGTCAGAAGCTGCAGCTCCATTGAACTCTTTTCGTCGAACGATTCCCATTTCAGTCGTTGAATCCAATGTCTGTCACACAGTGAATGTTGAGTCCAACTCAACCGTGCAAGTTTGGACTGTTGTTGCAGTTTGCTGTGTGGGAAAAAGAGAATGTCCAACATGTGTCGCTTATCTTTCCAATCAGAACAGTCTGTCTCAAAATTGATAAGAAGTGCAAGTATTTTGGACAGAAGTATCCTGATACCGTCAAGCAATCCTTTGAGTTCAACTATTTCCTTTTGCACTTCAAACTTGCGGAAGAAGATGACAGCCGTCAAGAAAGGTGCCGCTGAGAAGTCCTTATCAACTGACATCGAGGATACTCATGTCAATCACTGTTATGATGTGTCTGTGTGTTTGTGCTGCAAAACGTTGACTGCGTTCAGATGCGTTGGTGCAAGAAGAGTTGACAAACATTTGCTGTACTCTGGAGAGCCCTTCAGGTGACGACAACACAATGGTAATTTCAGAGAAAATTCAGCAGATTTCTAGTTTCGTGCACTTTTTTTTCGCCTGAACAGCAGAGGTGACGTTTGCTTGGAGGTTTCTACTGTGCTGGTTCAGTGTGCAATGCAGTCATGATGCACAGTTCGGTGGCCAAATTTGCAGACCAATGTCTGCGCTGGCGCCCGTCGCGTTTTCATAACGCATCTGCTTCTGAACATCAGATCATCAAGCCAGGTGAATTTGATAAGAATTTGACCAGAATCCAATGAAACCAGGAGCTGAAGAAGCTGCTGGGTTCCAGATGGTGAAATGCGTCCCATCTGGTATTAAACGGCAGTTGCACGTCTGGCGCATTAACGAGCTCAATCAGGTGTTCTGATTGGTCCAATCAGCTGGACGCTCTTCCGACTTGGCAGCGTCTCGGTGAACGCTCCACGGGCAGGTTGTGATATGGGTGGTTTCCAGGCGTTTCCGTTTGTGAAGTGAGACCCTAAAAGTTCCATTTGCTCTTGCAGCCCCTCTTTGACACCAAAGCCTGCGGCGAAACTTGATACCCCGCGGTTGCCCATTGAAACGTTTAGAATTTGGGCTGTTTTGATGTGGGGGTCAGAATTGCGTAACTTGGCCATCAGTATGCCCTGTGGGGCCGGAGGCAGGTGGTGCCCCCTGGGGGTGGGTCAACATCAGCGAGTACCCGAGATTGCTTCCTGTACTGCTGTTGTCTGAGGCTAATTAGAAACACCACGAAGCTTTTCAAGGGCGCTTTGACTCGGGCTAAAATAATACGCACACTGGTCGGGGGTGGTGCCAAAAGGTTGCGCTGTACAAATGGGCTGCTTTTGAATTCGAGTTCATTCAGTGACCCGACTTTCGAATTGATGTGGAAGAAGCACCTTTGTCATGGCCTGTGCCACAGTGTAGTGAGGAAGTGAAAAGAATGCAAAGGGATAGTTTGTGCAAGATACTAGTGAAGGCGAGGGATTTAGGGCTTGGAAGTGAGTGAAGGTTGGGTAAGACGAAAAACAAATCATTTCTGGTGTTACACAACCAGAACTGAGTCAGAAATTTGCCTGAGTGTCCGCAGTTTTTCATTCCGGTGGTTCAGAACTGCACAGAATGTGGAATATGCAGACGAGTTGGATGTCTTGAGCTGGTTTGGATTGTGAGACCAGGTCGCACGCAGGCGGGCAGCAACGGTTCTCGCAGAGAGGATCACGATGTTTGAAGTGCAGCAGGACTTTTTCAGAGACTTACGAGCATCAGGCGCCCTGTGAAAACACAATAGACTTGACTGTGGACAGAATTTGCAGAGGCATCATTCCCTCCCTTGTTTTGCCACAATCCTCGAATGAAATAGTGGACCTCTTGTGGGGTGGCTCACTGTATTTGCTACATCATCACAGGAGAGGAAATGGGTTGATGCATGTGTCTGGAACAGATCTCTTCCACAGACCTTGTTTGGAACACAGGTTTCAACGCTGGAGTCAGGATGCGACGAAGGTCAGTGACCGGGGAGAACCGGACTCCTGTTTGGACCACACTGTTCAAGAGAAATTTTCAAATTTGATGGGCGTCTTGGCGTGGTGGAGCTCCCAAGTTGCCTGGACCCGCCTCTGGAGAGTGATCGTCCGGCTCCAGGGTAGTCTGACCAGAGAGAAACTTGTCAAGTAGCGAAGTCGATAGTTTCTCATCGCGCTGAGAGCCTCACGTTGTGAGCTGTTCAGGCGCGGACACTGCGAATCCATACACAGCGCGTGTAAAGAACAGCTTTCATTGACGTGGTGTGCAGGAGGCTGTAACCAGGGGACGTGTCGTGCGCAACAAGAAAGGCAGAAAAACAGATCAACGCCAACTTTGGGCAAATGAAGGTGACCGTTTTTAGATGCTGTCGGGAAATCTGTGTGAGGTTCCGGAAGAATTCATTCTCAATAACTCTTGTCGACGACCACACTGAAAAAAGTGTTTCTCAGTGACCGAATTTCACGACAGAATGGGTTTCTCGACTTTCTTTGGCAAAAACTGCAATGACAAAGAGACGATACGGTGTCGTTTTTGGGTCAGACCCGATATGGCAGGAGCAAACAGTGGCTGGTCTGCAGGCTGGAGCTGCGGCACGTTTTGTGTGTTTGACCGTTATTGGTAAACTCACCCGGCGGAGGCAAGAATCAAATACAGCAAACACGGCAGGCAGCGAACAGCCAGTGGCGGATCCAGGGCCACCCTCTCCGCATGTACGCCTGAAAACATAAACCCCTCCATTTCTCGTGTTTTCTGCAGAATGTGTCTCAGGTAAACCTGGTCTGTCTGCATTGGTAGTGTCCCTCTTGCGGACTGCTGTCGTGCAAAGTTTCGAGGTCAGGTATCAGGTATGCCCCCCCAAGGCTCCCCTGTTTACTGGATCGGCCGATGTCACAACCAAAGCGGTTTCTTCTGCACACACATTCCTGTGCGCTCGTCTGGTCCAATGGAACTTTCTTCAAGACCAGCGCATCGTCAGCTCAACTGAATGGTGGTTTTTGGGGCCGACCTGTTTCTGTTTGTTTCGGTTGTGCATTGGGGATTGTTGTGGACTTTTTCAATGCGCAATTCCTTCCTTGTCTGATCTTATTCGGTCTCATCTGGTGTTCTAAATAATGACGCAAAAAATCCTCCTTTTCAGGCCACAATTGTGGCGAAGCAAAGAATGTCAAATTTCCCATGATGTTTGTTCTTTCTCGATGAAGTCATAAAATTTTCAGTGGAAGGCTTTACTCACTGTACGTTTTATCAGTGGAGGAGCGACCACTTTTTTTCGACACTTCCGACTGGAGTTGTGTTTGCTCGGAGTAAAGTGCTTCGATTGATGTTTGTTGGTAAACACGCAGTTTCGTCCGATTTGATTTTCAGATGAAAAAAGTGCGTTTTTATGGTACGTTTTGGTCCTAATTTCTGTTTGCTCGGCCCACTTCAATGAAACATGCTGTGATTCAAATATTCATTGCGTTTTCTGGAGGCGTTGGGTTACCAGTCCGACTTCATAACCAAAACTGACAGCAGGAAACGACAGTTTGGCGAAATGCTTCTTTTGAGGATTCAATGAATTCTTTGTCCAGAGTGAGGCTGTCCGTTTTTACCGTCTGTCCAGCTCACCTGGGTCATAGGGGTCCCAATCAATCCCAGCCAAATGAAAAATCTGTCACGATGTCTGTCAAAAGACCATGACCGGACTTCAAATCCCACTTGATCGTCCCAAAGAGTACCCAGTGTGAACCTTTTGTGTGTGTCTTGCTCGAGAGTCAAGAGTGTCGCATTGACCAACAACACTCAGTGTTTTCATACCCCTCACCGAGGGAGGATCGCTTGACCTCGGTAATGCCCTGCGCCTGTGTGTGCAGACTGTGATAAGTCATAATGAGGGTGAGGCCGTGTTGACCGGGTGTGATGTGGAGGTTTGATGGAGGCTTCAGTCGAGGAGACGTCAACAGACTCGGGCTGTGTGCTCGTCAAACATGGCCATCCGTGTCTCAGGGACGGCGGATTCAGGGGTCCTGACCTCGGGAGAAACACCGCCAACTTCCCCTTCCCTGGACACCATCAGTGCAATCTTGCAGCGCACGTGGAAATGGTGGAGACTCGGAGCCCTCGTTCCACGAACAGCCTCAAGTCCCAACCTCCAAGATGCGACTCAAATCCAGCGCAGGGTTTGCAGCTCCTTTGCAACTGCATCCGCAGTTGGATTGGAAACAGGAACAGACAGGGTGTGTGCGCGTGTGTGTGAGGTGTGGGCGATGACAAAAGGCGACAGCAGCAGCCATTTTGTGTGTTTGGCGCGGCGCGACCTGTCGACAGTGGACAGCGCGCGCAGTGGTCAGTTATTGATCGCGAGAGTCTCCAGCGCGGGGTGACGGACGCCCATTCTCTGTCTCTTTGTGTTTCTGTCTCTCTAGATCGGAATCTGGTCTCGATCCTCGGGTTGGTTTGAGGTGCAGTGAAATTCGGTCAAGGTATCCGAGCTCGTAGGCAGTTGGTCCTGAACGACACTCGCGCTTTCTTGTTCTTGTCTCGTGTGTGTGGAGACCTCGCAGCTTGGACCGTTTGCAGTAGTCCGTCCATGTCTTTCGGAACTGAAATTGATCTGGTTTCTGGTTGGGCATGAGTGACCAAGTGAGCTTTTCGATCTCCTGCCTTTCCTCACGCCCGGACGATGTACGCAACTGTTCGGTGAACGTGTCTTCCCTCGACCTCATTGTGACGTATGAACCTGTTTGGTATGTCACAGGCAGTATTCTACGTACTTGGCCAACAAATTTGATTGAAGGAAGTGAAGTACATTTTCCACCACGCACGCCGAGCTCTCCAGCATCGCCTTACGTAAGTCTCGGCACACACTGCAGTGTGGAGTGCACAGGGAGATTGAATAGCGAAAGGCAATAGGCGGCTCGAGCGTCTTTCTGCCCAGGCCTCGAGAGCCTCCTCAGGTGGATGTCATTGAATGACAAAATAGATGTGAAGTGTCCAAAGCGAGTCACAAAAGCAAAGTTGTGGGTTGGTTCAGCATATCAGAATCTTTCGGCTTGAACTGTGGGCTGGCATGTCCAGGTGAGAAAGTAAACAGTTTGCTCGAGTGAGAGATGAGTGCATTGGGTGCCGGACATGGACAAACAAGTGTCCCATGTCTCCAGGATTTGAGGTGATTCTTTGATTGGGAAAGCCCTGAGGCAGAATCAACAAAATGTGAGTTGGAATTGTGCATGCGTGTGTGTGTGAGCGTGTGTGTTTGTGTGCGTGTCGCTCATGCGTGCTGTTTGTCCGCATTTGGTTTTGTTTACAAGACTGAACGAAATCTTTGCTTGTCTTCTTGCAGCGATGACGCCAGGCACCCTGGATACGAGTTAGCGGCGCGTAGCAACGAGAAGCAGCGACGTTAGCAACGGGCCTGGTGACCATGGCGTCGCCGTGGCAACAGAACCGGATCTTCTGGTTGGCTTGGATCGTCGCTCTGCTGGGTTACACATCAGTTACAGGTGAGTTGTTTGTAAAATTTTGTCGTTGGGTTTGGCCTTCAATGCCCGTGCCTTGCTGCGGCGACTTTTGTTGAAATTGGATGTCTGGCCGTCGTTGAACTTCAGCATGGTTTACCCATCATCTGTCCGAATGTTTTCTTTGGGGCTTTGTTGCCGTAATAGTCGGTGTCGTTTAGTACCTTCACATTTGCACTTCCATTCAAAACGGTGGCTATCGTTGTGTCCATCTCAAGTTATGCACGGACATGTGTGTCAGAGGTGGAATCAGGAGATGGTCAAGAGCAGACGGACACCAGCTCGGCCGTTCGGAAGATGAAAATGGCCGTTCCAAGTCGCAACAGAAAGAGGAGTCGAGGTCAGACAATTTGGAAGGGGGCTCGAGATCCGCCCCCCTGGGTATCGTCCCCCAACTCGTTTGTACCCGCCCGACCTTTTCTGTGTACGTTCAAGTGGGCAGCGCACAGTCGTTTTCAAAAGGTGACGACACTTTTTATTCCGCTATCAATTTTGCATTAGGCTCCATTAGGATTGTACAGACCAGACTGAATGGGGGCCGCGACCCGGTGATTGCGGGACAGGCGCAAAAAAGCCAAGAAAATGGGATTTTTATCGCATCTGGTCATCGCGATAGCCATCTGTAAGCAAAAGGGACATTCAGGCTGTGGCCTCGTTTTACCATTGGCGTGTTTGAAGTGGTTTTTCGGGCATGTTTTCGTGGGGACAGGGATTGTACGAGTAAGAGTTGCGATTGAAGGGATAAGGGAGGAGGCAGTGGGAAGCAGAGGCTGTTCCGTGCAGAGACGAAAGCAAAGCAATGTTTGCACACAGCGTGGCCCGTTAAATCTCTCATGGTGCATCACATTTTGGAAAGCTCAAGTCAAAGGATGGAAAATATCGGTCCTCCCGGCAGAAGGCCTGTTCAGTACCAGACCCTAGAAGCAAAAGCTCAACAACGTTGTTGCAAAGTCGTTCCCATGACGATGTGGGCTCAGTGTGAGCACCTCTGGCGTCCCTGCGCTTTCGGCTTTTTGCCACAGTTAGTTTCGGGCCGAGTCCTACAAAAGATTATGTGATGATCTTTGAGAAGCGGAAGGATAGAAGAGATAGTGAAGGTCAGATGAGTTCATCGTTGTTATAATCCTCGACACAAATTGATTGTTCAGCCTCATCCTGTGTGCTCGATTGCGGTGGATGTGTCATTATGATTGGGCTTCGAGAAAAGCAAAAGTGAAAAGAGGCGCAGAATTCCACCCCGACACGTCTTCTTTTCTGATACTCAAGGAAAGAACTGTCGCAACAAGTTGGAAGCAATGCTTCTGCTTTCAATGAGTTGTTTTTGATCAATGTTGCTGGGATTCTGCGAGTTTTGGTGTCATTTTGTTCTCTGGTGGAAGATTGATGGCGAATTTCTTCAGGGGTGTGTGAATGCGTCGTACAAAAGTTTAACGGTTCGCCTTTCGCAGGGGCTGATCCTGGCCTGATGTGCTTCTGAGTGCAAGGCACAAGAAAAGTCCCGCCTTAATTGTGCCGGAGACCTGGAAATTCTGTTTGATGTGAGCGAACAATGGCCTTTTCCATTTTCAAAATTTCAGGATCTACGAGCATGCTCATGTGTACTGGTATGGCTTTGTTGAGTATTACTTGGCTTCATTTGGTCCCAAAAATATTGGCCGCACAAGAACCAAAAGAAGCGCGCAAGCAAACCACTCCTCATCTGGAATGATTGCGAAAATTCCATCTCGGTGCAACAAGCAACAATTTCGCGGCGAGAAATCTGTCATGCAACAAGCAATTCACGTTCTTCTCAGGTTTTCATTTTCTCGCATTTTACTGAATGCCTTTGACCCCACAGTTTGACAAATGATGCTTCGCATTGGAGAAGACATCCGAAAATTTCCCCCTTTTCAAAAGAGACAAAGTAAATTCCAGCGTGAGACTTGTTTTCGTGGCTGTGTTCAGAGTTCTGCAGTCGTCCCTGGGGCGGAGAAATTACGGGTTGTCTGGCAGGGTGTGAGGACTCCCATGATTAGGTGTCAAGGTCTCCGTGCTGAATTCAGGGTGTACGTGTCTGAAAAAAAGAAACGGGATGTTGGATGTTTGTGTACTTTTAGAAGGAGTTCAGAAGAAAAATATGACAAGGCAACATCTGTGGACATTTTGATGCCCTGGAGTTTTGTTTGGCTCAGTACTTGCTTTCGTGGAGTGTTTCGGATATCGGACGTGTACGTGCGCCAGGCGCCGAGCGTTGGATTTCTTGTGTGATCCGCCTTTGTTAAGTTTTGAGGACACGGGACGAGCTCGGTCCTCAGAACGTCCCTATTTCTCTCCAGTTACATCCCAATTATGGGTTCGCCTCACGTGCCGGGGCAATGAGAACCTCACAATGTCGAATCTGATCACATTTCTGCAGGCTTGATTCACTTGGGAGAAACGAACCTGAGTAACACAACAACAGTCTGCAGTTGTGGTCCGTTTGATACGAGGTATGTCCGGTTTCTAACATTTCCTGTCCGATAAGTCCCGTTCCTTGTGGAGCTCGTGTGCCCAATTTGGGCAATGATCTCTCCTGTCAGTCAGGCATCCTTGGATCAGAGATCGTCTCTGTTTGCAGTGCATGTGGGTCATGAGACTGACCTAATTGACTGCCTGCTGCATTTCGTCGGCAATTGATCTCTGTTGTTGAAATGTTTCCTGAAGTTTTCAAGGTTTGTTCTGCTTTTCTGAGTTTGACTTTGTTCCTGTTTTTACTCACAATGGATAAACGTGTGGAGCAGAGGACGATCATCAAGTTTTTAGTCAAAAGTGGCCACACCCCCATCCAGTGTTGGAGGCAGCTCCACCAGGCCTTCGGGACAGAGACCTTCTCCAAGAACACAGTGCGCATGTGGCACAAGACCTTCAGCCAAGGCAGGGATCAAGTGAAGGATTTGGCATGCCCCGGACATCCGAAATCGACCAGGACTGATGAAGCTGTGCAACAAGTGAGAGACCAACTTCAAGCTGATCGCCGGAAAACAGTCAGACAGATGTCCGAGGACACAGGGATCAACAAGACCACACTCCATACCATCCTGAAGAAGGACCTCACCCTGTCCAAAGTGGCTCCGAAATTCATACCCAAGTTACTCACTGATGAGCAAAAGCGGTTCAGGGCGCAGTTGTGCAGACTGAATTTGGATTCTTTGGAGGAAAATGATGACTTCATTTCACTCACTGTTAGTGGGGATGAATCCTGGATCAGCATCTTTGAGACTGAAACTAAACAAAGTTCCTGTGAATGGGTACCCAAAGGCAACCAAGCTGCTCGACCCCGGAAAGCCCTGCGGCAGAGATCGACCAAAAAGGCCATGCTCACAGCATTCATTGATGAGAGAGGTCCGGTCCTTGCGGAATTCACGCCACCCAGGAAGACTGTCAATGCCAACTCTTATTGCGATGTACTCAGATGCCTGAAAGAACATTTGCAGAAGCAACCAGCCCTCTGGGCAATGGAACCACAGGGAGAGTACCGCACCTTCAGACTTCATCAGGACAATGCCCCCTCCCATACAGCAGCAATTTCTTTGGCACTAATTGGAGAGAGCAACATCCTCATGGTGCCACACCCACCATATTCTCCAGATTTGGCAGTGTGTGATTATTTTCTTTTCCCGAGGCTGAAGTCTGAACTCAGAGGCCACAGATTCAGGAACATCAGAGACATGAAAACAGCTGTTCTGAGGACTCTGCGCCAGATCCCTGAGGAGGACTACAGGAATGCCATGAGATCAATGCCATTGAGGTGGATGAAATGCATTGCATCCGGTGGAGGATACTTTGAGGGCCTTCATCTACAAGTGGACCCAGGAGATTTTGGCTTCGAACTGCACTGGGAGGACCCAGACTCATCTGAAGAAGCTGCAGACTGATGTTGACATTGGTCCGCCGCATGTCATTCTTTGACAGAGTTCCATCCTCTTTTGTGCATCCTTTGTTACTTTTAGCATGGTGTTGTTGGCATGAATTTGTTCCAGAAATGTTGTATTTCAAATTTATTAAAACATTTTTTAAAAGCAACACTCGACTTGGCAGTTATCGGACAGGAAATGTTAGAAACCGGACATACCTCGTACGACAAGCAACAATGGGAATTGTGGATTGACCTGTCTCTCTGTGCTCCGTCCTTTCAGAACATGTGCGATAGTTCAGAAGCTCAAAAGCAAACGAGCAGCATGTCACGTCAATTGCTTTGTCGGATTGAGAATTTTCTGTCGGATTGGGGCGACCAGCCTGTGTTGTGCGCCTTTTGACAATCATGGAATGCGTCGTATTCGGGTAAAACTCGTGTTAAATCAGCGGGCTGTCTCCCGATGTAGAAATCTACATGAAAGGCACATAGACCTGAAAATAGACCCTCCGCTGAACACAACCGCACAGGGGGCCTTCCGAATCAGTACCCAAACCCAATGGAATAAACGTGGGGTAACTTGAGTGCTATGCGATGGGTATGTCACCCAGGCTATAAAAGGGTCATTATCAATTATCACAGCTTTGAATGCAGTGGATGTGCAAATGAGGGTCTCCGGGATGATCTTTGAAAGCAGAAGCGCGGTGGTTTGAATCTACGGGAGATGTTTTGTGCGCGGCTGGAAATAATAATTTACCTGTCACAGGACGAGACCAAATTTCTCCTCCCCGGAAGGAAGCAGGTCCATGTTGTGTGCGGATTCCTGTTCCCAATCACACGCGCTTTCGGTGTGGCTTTCCAATGTTCGAGAGACAGAATCACACCAACACACACACAGGCACACTTCTCTCTCTCTCTCTCTCTCTCTCTCTCTCTCTCTCTCTCTCTCTCACACACACACACACATGAGGAACATGCGCACCAACACCTGCACTCAATATTGATCATGACCCCCCGAGTTGTGTGGCTCTGAATCCGCGCCCGCCCTTCTCCCGGGATGGAACTGCGGTGCGGAGGAGTGAATGATCACCGTCGCTGTTTTGGTCCCGTATTGAGCGAAATGAGGAGAACCCAGACTGAAATGGTGTTCAAATTAGGAGGTGGAGACATCTTCGAACAAAGAGGCGGTTGGTTGCTGCGGTGTGTTGCAAAACATGGTTGTTGTGGGAGGTTGTTGTTGGTCTCCTCCTTTCGAGAGAAAAAAGAAATCAGGTTTTTGAAAGCCTTTCAACCACGAACTGGGTATTGGCAAAGAACCACAAAGAATTTTCACAACACGCCGAGGCACAGTCGTGAGAGAAACTTGTTGAATGTTGAGCAAAACACCTTTGTTGGAGCAGGTTTTTGTGGTGGCATTTGTTGCAAGAAACTTTGCTGCATTTCTTTTCTGCCACGGCTGAAGATGAATGAGACAGAACGTGCAGCAGGAACAATAACGCGTTTGGTATTGTGCGTCAGATTTTGCACAAAAGATTCTTCCTTTGTTCTCGAAACGCAACTTGCTATCAGGCAGAAAGGGATGAAATTTCGTAACTAGAAATTAGAGTTATCAGAAAGGATTGCGTGGCATCGTAAAGCTCCGACAACAAAGAGGGGGATCTTTCTCGGGGCCACGTGTCTTCCAGGCATTGTTCGAGTTCTGTGATTCGCTGCTGCTGTCGCGATATTGGCGTTGAATATTTGGGAGGTCCGGTGAAAATATATGGTGACGAAGAAAAGGAACCACCAATTCAGACCACCCAATGTTGTCTGCCTTTGAAGTCCGTCTTTGAATGTGATTGGAGTGAAGGGGACCATTGGTTTCTTGCAATCAACACAAAACCAAAGAGAAATCCAAGGGTCAGAAGGAGACTCTTTGACAGAACTGAAGGGCCATTTTCGACCAGTGTCGAACGAAAGTGACGCCGTCTGGGTGACACCCTTGTGACAAAACAGTGGAACCAGTTTAAAACTCCTCGACAAATAAACGTATTTGTGGGATGTCAAAATTCCAAAGAAATGTTGGGATCCTGGTTTCGGGTGTGACGAGTGTCAGTGGAATACAAAGAATGCCTGGAAGATAGTGTTCAGGAATGGGTTTGACCTGGTTGCAAAAGGCATTTTCGGGGTGACAGAGGTTAAAATGTATCTGATTACGTTTATTTGACGGGGCTGCCTCGACCAATATTTGCCCGCATGCGATACAGAGGGCTGTCAGAGGCGGATCCACAGTTCAATCTCAAAGTTTTGACTTTAAGACGTTTGTTTGTTGTGGTGCAACAGGTGAAGAAGGTTGAAGCAAAGTTGGATGGGTTGAATGACTGGTGGATCCACCTCTGCGCGGTGTCGAGGGGAATGACAAATAGGGCCGTGTGAGTGTTGTGTCACAGTGGGATGTGGAGACTCGTGTGTTTGTGTATAAAAAGGTAAATGTCTTTGCCAGTGTGACATGTGTGTGGGTGACTTTTGGGACCAATGAGTACAAGAAGTTACTTAAACAGGCCAAAGAGCTCAATATTTACCAGAAATTATGAAGATGTTGTTGATCAGTCTTGTCTCTCAGCCGCCAGCACTGACTCTGACTCTTCCACAGTGTCGCCGTGTTGTCTTCTTGTCTTACATATCTATGGAGGGAAACACAACAGAAAGGACCAAAAAGGAAAAGCACCGAAGAGAAGACGCCGCCGCACTGCGGGGTGGGGGCGGGAAATGCGGGTCGCAGCCTGCAATTCGACAGGGAAATTTGGGGAAGAAACACGCGCTTGATGGGAGAATCTCAAATGCGACGTGACAGGTTCGAGACATCAGCATTCACCAAGAACACACCTCCGAGAAAATCGCCTTTTTGTGTCGCTTTTGGAGCGAAGGGACTGTGAGAGTGAGAAAAAAGAACGAGTTGTGGCATTTTCGTGCAATGCATCGCCAAGGTACGAGTAATGGCTGCGGGCTGTTTGCTACAAAACGAGGTGTGAAAACAGCTGAACAGTTTTGCGTTTTCCTCTTGAACGGGTCTCGTAATTGAGGAAAATGGGAGAAAGATGAGGCACTGACATGCACAACAGAAATGAAAAACAGACAACAACAGGAAAAAAAGATGATGGTGTCTCAGGACTTAGTCGCTGGCTAATGTTCAGAAGTCGAGACCAAACATCAGTTTGTCGGTTTGCAGGAGAATCGACTACCCCGTGGTTAATAGGTTGACAACTTCTTTGTTGACGATTGCGTCAGTTTCCGCACTTGCATCCGCTTCCTGCAGCTTGCGTTGCGTCACTGTGCAGATCATTCACATCCCGTGTGCCCAGTGCGTTTTTGGTGCCCAAGAAGACCAGCGAGGCACGTTCCGAAAACTGAAAGCCAAACTCAAGTCTCCAAGACTCACCCGCTGATTTCGTGAGTTACTAACTCCCAAGTGACCTCACAGCTCACCCCTCGAAAACTGGATAAATTGCGCAAGCCTGTCCAATCAAACGTTGGGAACCTTGAGGGATTCGAGTTCGCTGCAGATCAGCGCAGGTTGGATCCCTGCACCTCGTGCACTGAAGCGGAGCTCTGGAGTCGAACTGATCTCTTCCAGGCTGATCCCTTGAGTACAGGATGCGCAGGATTTGAGCAGTTAACAGCTTGTATGTTGCGCAAGTCCACACGCATAAGGTTGATGAGGGCCCAAATAGAGTTGTTCCTGTCAAGATAAGTTCTGGACGAAAGGTGGCCGTCGTTTGATTCTGCAGTGCATACTTTTCGCCTCCTTGGAATTTGTGAAAAATTTTGAGTACGAGTGCCTTTGCGCTATGATCATGTTTTGAATCTCATCAAGTCAAAGCAGAAGGATCGTGATGATGTGATGTGATAATTTCGAGTACAAATCCAACAGGATCGGGAAGAGAGGGAGCGAAAAAGGGTGACAATTGCTGACAATATGCAGTTGCATAATGGTTGTGCACACACCAACTGATTGCCTTGCCAGATTACAGCACTACGTATTTGCTGTTTTCTCTCCCGCTCCAGTTGTCGCCTGAGATGTGATAGAATAAGTTGCGAGTTGCATCTGCGCGGTTGCAATCGTAGCTTTGACACTGCAGTTGCAAGACACCGAGACATGAAACCTGGAAGGCGTTGGATTCTACGTATGCAGAGGAATGTTGCAAAACTGAAGAGCTGTGAATCTGTCCCTGTGCGTGATGCATGGCGCTGCCGTATTGTCAGTTGCGCAACGCGGCCTGTGCGATCCCTGTGGCACTTCTCTCGCGTTTTGTATTGGATGATGATGGATGTTACTCGTTGTGCGCTGGCGTGGTGATTGCGTGTCTCTGGTGTTGTTAACGTCCAGGTGATATTCTTGATTTGCCATCTCTGCTGCGTGTTCAGTTGTTCTGCCAGGGCATTGTGTAAAGAGAAAAGGTGTGTTGTACAAGTCGTGTGGTCCTCCACAACACCGCTGGCCACTGGGAAGCGTGGTTCGTGCCTCGGTGTCATCAGGCCCATTGCTTCCCGTGCGCGGCGTCTGGAGGGACGCCGCAGGTGCCTCGGTCCAGTTCTGCAGGGACTCGGCAGGTGCCGCAGTCCAGCTCCCCGGCTTCCATTAGGCAAATTAGTCCGGCTATTTCATCAATTCTGGAAGCTGAGACTTCTTCAGGTTCCGCCTTTCACTGATCCGCTGGACATAGCGAGTTCATTCGAAGTGAGTGAGCCCACTCGACGAGATCACTGTTCAGACACGGGAGTAAAAAAAATCTGAGGAAATAATGTCTTTCCACCAGCCAGAAAACCCACTTGACTTGGTTCCCCTGACTTCCCCCAGCGACTGTGCTTCTCTTGTTTGCTGGCAGAATCAGGCGTGGCGTCTCAATGTACGAGTTGTGTGTATCGGCGGAGACAGGCTCCACCCGTCTCTCCTCTGGGTCTGATTAGATTGGGTCGTTCTTCATTTCAGCTGCTCTGTGATTGAGTTGGAGCGGGTACGGTGCGTCTTGTGTCGATGACCTGGTGTGAACCGAGACGCGCACAATTCGTTTTGCGGTTCAATCGGTTTCCTGTGAGTGATTGAAGAATCTGGTCCTGGAAGATCTGCATGTTGAGATGCATTGGTCTTCTGGGGTGCGGCCCTGTGGCCATTCCCGAATTGTGCTGTGGCCCGGAAGACTTGAGCGTTTGCGTGATCCTGAATTCTTCAGTGGACGGTCAGTCTTATTGGTCAGTTTCCACAGATCCCCGGGGAAGGAGCCTTTGTAGCTGCATTGCGTGTCCAATCCAGAATCCTGTCCAATGCATCAGCCTTGTCTCCTGCCCTTTGTACACAACTTCACACGATTATTGGCAAAGTTGTGACCACATTAGGTTTGATCAAGAGGTAAGAGGTGTCTGAGGACCTGGTCCCAACTTACTTGTGTTTCTTTTTTCAAGGCTTCCACTGGAATACTGGATCGGACATTGGGCCTTTTTCGAAATGTAAATCAGATCTGAGAGCAGCGGGAGGAAGATCAGAGAGATTTTGATGGATTGTTCGGGTATTGGTGTGAACGGGGCGTGTGCGGGGTGGGATTGCTCCTTTGAAGCCCTGCACACGGATCGGGAATCAGGGAAGCACTGAGCTGTGTCCCTGGGTGAGGGTGGGGGACTGGGAAAAGGGGTTGATACTTGATTCTGGATCCTTGGTGTTTGTTTGTCTGGTTGTATCTCGCGTTGGTGTCCACACGCCTCGCACACTTTGTGATCGACATTCAAGTTGAACAATTTTTTTTTTGGGGGGGGGGCTGTACTTCAGGTGAATCTGAAAGACACGAAATGGTGTTCAGTGAATGCCACTCTTGCGCTTCTCTTCCGTAGAAAAAAGCAGCCGAAATGAGCCAGAAAGCAGAAACAAGGTGCACGAAATTGACCAAGATACATAAATTGAGGCTGAAACCTTCGGTGCGAGAAATTGGTTTGAAAAGAAAACAATCTGCAGCTTATCTCAGCTGTTATGCAGGAAATACGATGCGAATGCTGAAGTTTGCCAAGTAACAAGGCATTTAGCCCCTGTTCCTGTGTTCTTTGGCTCTGCGCTGCCCACATTTCACTCATTGTGTGGGGAGCGGGCGTTTATCTTCGGGGAAAAGGTGGGAACTGCTGCTTGTTGCCCGGGACTGAGAGATTGTGTCGGGATAGGAGAAGAGAGTATTGGGAAAGACATGAAGTTCAGACAAGGTAGTCTGACCTTTGCACTCGAGAGGGAAAAAGGATAAAGTAATGAGGGGTACTTCAAAGTACCATGGCTTTCAGCACGAGCGCTGGCGCGCTGTTTTTGTAGCGGTTAAAGCCTCAGGTAATGATCAGAGACTGAGCAACATTTAGATAACTCAGGAATGGAAAACATCCGCAGACCCATCTGATCCAGACGGCCCAACTGGACAAGAGATCCGTTCACGGATTTTTGTTGACTGAGCAAAATAAATTTGAGATCGTGATCGGTTTCAGAAGTGTGTGTGTGTGTGTGTGTGTGTGTGTGTGTGTGTGTGTGTGTGTGTGTGTGTGGCGCGATGTCGCGCACAGTGCAAAATACCTTGCTCGTCTTGTGCAAGTATCTGCTCGGTTGAGATCAACACCCGTGCGTTAGGAAAATCAGTCTGACTGATACGAGTAACACCCCAGAAAAATACTCAGCAGAAACACCGTACGATCTTGGTGGGCAGTGGAATTTCACCTTTGTGGCCTGGAGAATTGCGAGTCGGTTGAGTGTTGCCCAAAGCAGCGGATGAGGAATTGGGGAGCACGCGTGTGAACGCTGAGCTCAACAGGCGAGTACTCACTCCGAGTGACGGCAGCAATCCGTCTCACCGCAGCCGACACGAGTTCCTCGCCCACAACGCGTGTTCCGATCGCCCCGGGTAGTCGCGCACTGTGAAACTGCACCGCTTCCTCTCAGATTTGTGAAAAATTGTGGGGTGTGTATGTGGGGGGTGTTTGTGTGCAGGTCAAGTCAATTCGTGGGATCGAGTGTCCTCAATTGTCCCATCTGAGCGTGCGGGCGTACAAGTGCACACACACACACACACACACACACACACACACACACACACACACACACACACACACACGCAGTATGAGCACCGGCACTCGCGAAAACATTTTAGTGTTGCACTTGTCTGTAAATCTCGAGTCCAAACTTGAGATCAAACGTCGTCTTGGCACGAAATCTCATTGAAAAAACTCATTGCGGAGCGAGGCGCAACGATTGCGATCAGCCCCGGCGTCCAGCGAGTGGCTGATCCAGGGAACGGCCTGGGATCTCCACTGGCCTGGGCAACACAACTGCTCAGCTCTGGCACAAAATTTGTTGTTTGGTGAACATTGTCGAAGTGCAGAAACCATCCCCACGTTGATTGAGTCGCAGATCCGCCTCCGGAGACCATCTCAGGTGGCGGAAGGCTCCACCTGGGTGGCCCCGTTGATTAGCGTGCAACATTAAAGGATCAGATCTACCTGAAGGTCACGGGGTCAAGGACATTAATTTCGGGGGAGGTCGAGGTCTATCATGGGAAGGGTGTCGGGATACAGGAATTCGTTGTGGGAGAAACACTCCTGCCTCTTGAAGCTTTCAAGTCAGTCAAGGACTGAATCATCGTCAGAAGTGGATCGGTGTCCGGTTGCACGCGTCGCGGCTCTTGATCACGCACCGAAAGATACGATTGTCAGAAACATCGCACGCAGGTCTCCATTTGGGGATTTCAATTTGATGTTTAACTTTGGCTTCCCGATCTCTTTGCCCTTTTTATTTTGTCGGATTGGGCCTGGGTTCTGTATTGCCCCACAGGATCCGGTTCCGAGTCCGGAGATCAAAGCTGCAAGGTGCACGAAATGTGGCAGGTGATGATCACTGACCACGTGGCCCGTCAGGCCCGGGCGATAACGCGTGTTTTGAAATCCCGTCTGATGCCCATCTTGCCCCGAGTCCACGTCAGCACTTTGGGCGGAGATGGATGCGTCGCTCCCGTGTGTCCGACTCGTGGGACCACCCCGGAGCGGCAGCTGCGGTTCCGCGGGGCACTTCGTCATTTTCTCCGTGATTCTTATCTCTACATTTCTGATTGATCTGTTGCAGCGAGCGAATCTCTGGACTGGGTTCGAAGACATTTGCTCGTCAAAGTGGTTGTCGTGTGAGCATCTTACTTTGCGTCGTGTTTCTGTGGAGCGAACTACCGCATTTTTTGCCACTTTGGGAACTTTTTTTGCCTCCCTCAAACATCGTTTCGAAATCTGCGTGTGGTGACGTCGCAGTCGACACCCCCTACACGGCGGACCGGGGCTGGTGCTGCCGACCCCCTCCCAGGGTCCTGATTGCATTGCTGAGAGCAACGACACTGGTGCCCTGTTCAAAATGTGCAGAGATTCAGAAACACGTGAAGTTGCACGAGCCTTGAGTTGGACAGTTCATTTTCCTCGATAAAAAGTCATTGTGCATTTGCAATTTCGTTCAATCCGGAGTCAGACTGATCAAACTCTGTTGCATTGTTGCAAATTTGATTCGTGGGTGGACCAGTCGCAGTCAATGCATCGTAACGTCTGATGCTCGCAGTTGTGTCAATCTAGACGAGTGACGGATTTGGAAATGTGTTGTCTGTCAGCAGTTTTGAGAGTGGGAACTCGAGACTGTGTGTTTGGAGGAGTTTGAGTGATTACGATGAAGGGGAACGTGTGAGCGCAGATGTGATTTAGTGAGCGCAGACAAATTCCTCACCCACGCCGCCAAATTAGAAAGGACGAAGACGTTGACTTTCTTTGTCAGCGTCAGACTCCTTGTCTTGTGTGTAGTTTTGAAAGAAACACGTGCTGCTGAAGAATCAAGCGATTTTCTTTTGATCGTCCGTTTTGCCTTGCTCTGCAAGTACAAAATTGAATCCATGATACGGCTGATCTTTTTGAGGCGGTTCATGATTGGTAGCCGTGGAGTGAGTGATTACCGGGGTCCGCGACCCGCGGAAGCTCCGTTCCAGATGAGTGTCCCTGAGAAATGAGTCGGCAATCACACACAGCCGCGCGGGGCGCTGCCATTTCCACGTCCGTCCGTAGATCCGGGTTGCAGTCTGGAAGGTGCGAGTCGAAAATGTTGGCTTTGGGTATTTTGTTCTCCGCTCTGTCGTTTTTCTGAGCACATCCTTCACAGAGTAAGCTGATCAGTTTGGGGAGTGCATGGTGTGGAGACGGGGGGGGGACGCTTGAGATCCGATCCGTCGAGAGAAAGTTTCTCAGCGCTTTGTTCCACCCCCGCCGACGTCCACTTCTGGATTTGCCTCTTCTCGATCCATCATCGCACGCTCGACGTCCGCGCCGGTTCTGCAGAACTGCTGCCCGGTTGGTTCTGAAGGTTGTGGGACGGCTCGATCTGCAGTGGAAAGGATGCGTGGAGAGGCGCAATGCGCGCTGCGTTTTTGGGGATGCGCTTGTTACTGTTTCAGCTCATGCGAAACTGGGCGGGGGTGCGTGTGTGCTGTCCGTGAGCATTTCCAACGCTTTGTTGCTCAGAAACTCAGTTTTGTGATGTCTTGGTTCATGTGTTTCTTGGACATCCTGTGTGGACAGCTCAAACCTTCCAAGGCTCTGTCTGTGTGGAGCAGGAGAGCGTGCTGTGTGTCCAACAATTTCGACCCCAGCTCCACCATCAAGATCTTTGGTCAGACGGTCCTCTTATAACTTTCAGACTGGAGGCAGGAAATGGAAGGAAGTCACACTGTGCCACTCTGATCGTTTCCGAACGGCAAAAGGAGACGGGGAGAAATGACGGAGACAGGGAAATTGACGGATTCTTCGTTTGGTGACTTGCTAAATCCTGCGTGTGTGACTGGCATGCATGATGTGGAGGAACAGAGGACCAGTTTGAATCATCTCTTATGATAAACGAAGTTTGGTGTTGAATCCCTTGAAGATTCTTGTCAGGTTCTTTGTAGTTCGGACAATCTGGTTGGCAAAATTGCAGGAGATTGTGTGAAATTTTCTTTTCACTCTGTTTCAAGAATCTTCACAGTTGTTCTTTGTCCTATTTTACCAAAAGGAGGCAGAGATCCTGGGAATGATTATTTCTTGTTTGTGAGGTGTGCGAATTGCTCTGCCCTCGAGTCTTAATCTGGGATCAGGTTACGAAAGGCTCAGTCGAGAGAAGGATGAAATTTGGCTGACGATGGGGCCCTTGTGCCGGGACGTGAGCCACCGCTATCGTAAATTCTCCACGCCGAAACAGTTTTGACGTGCAGGCTGCAGTTCCGTCCTTGAAGAACGAGTTGATGCAGAGGCACACCTGAAGAATTTGGTTGCCTTTGCGACTCTGAATGGGATCTTGTCACCCAGTATTTCTTTCAACTGTCAGCGATAAAGTCCGAAAGGCGCTGCAAGGACGGCCACCTGTCCCTGATAATGCCCAAATCACAGGTTGGTGGGACTTGAAAGCGGTGGCGGTTTGTCAAGGGAAGAAAAGTATCATTCGTACGGAAAAAAAGTTGCAGTGATAGATTCGCCCGTCGACAAGACGAGATTAATTTGGTCGCGATGTGGGAAAAAAGACGCATAACTGAAGGTCAGTTGCGGCGTGTGCAGGTGTTCGCTTTGATCCTTTGCCCGAATTGGAGCCAGAAAACTTTGTAAATTTTCTGCTGTCGGGGTCAAGGGCATCTGGAAGCCTGGAACAGAAGGGGACATTCCCAGAGTAGATCTGCACGTAAACGAGCGCACTCTTTTTTTGTCCGTTGGCCAAAAGTTGATGAGTCAGAAATGAAATATTTTCAGAAATGGAACCAAACTCTCGTGCTGAGTGATGAATCGTTCTTTCAAATTTCAAACGACGCGTCGGTGTAAAATGATCATTTGTTTGCGGAGAAATTCAAATGCGATTGCACTTCGCATAAAAAATGCGTTGAACACAAGAAGAAAGGATCCAAATAACGACCATATAAGAAACTGACTTTGGGTGATGTACTTCGGAGGTGAAAGCCAAAGAAAGAATTATAAACCAGGGACACGGCAGACGTGAAAAGCCTGGTTTATGAAGGCTATTTGTCTGCGCGGGCTCCTCTCTCCTCCACCGGGACCCCTGAGGTGCTGTACAGTTGATGACAGAGGGTGGTCCCCCTGTGGAGTGGAGTGAGCCCTCGCGGGTTAATTTACGCGCCTTAAAGGGCGAGAAATTTCGCGCAAGGGACGAGTGGGGCTGGGAAAGGTGGAAGTTTTGGGTGTCGATGGATCGATTGGGGTGAATTGGGTTTGACGCGGTGTTGTTCTGCAGTGAGATGGTTGGAGTGAGTCCGGTGTAGCGTTGGTCTCCGTTTCCCCTCGTCATCTGTTGATGACGCACATTATGTGGTTTTCAGCTGTTTTGTGGTGTAAAATATGACAGGACACGCACTGGAGTTTCCCCCTTTCGTGGACCTCAAAGAACCATGACTTTGGAGGTGGGAGACCAATGGCTGTTGAAATCGTCGGTGTGGCTGCACGCGTTTGTTACGGAGCGAAAGTCATCAAGTCTGCGCACAGAGACAATCTGCTCGCAAATTGAATCAGAGGAAACTGAGACGTGCGAGTCATTCGAGACGTTCTTCCCGAGAGAGACTTGGTCCTCCACGAGTGCGTCCACGGGGCTGTTGTCCCACCGTAGCAGCTGCAGCAGAAAGGATACAAAGGCCCGTTGTGTTCCAGGATCAGCGGAACGTTTCCTTGTTCAGCAGCGATGTTCCCACAGGAGACGAGAGTCCCAACACTGAGAAAAGCGATGCGGCATTTTGACAGTGAAGCGCGGCTCTTCACAGCAGGAGGACTCGATATTTCACTCTTCCGACTCTTATCCGGGCAGCATCGTGCAGGTGGCTTCTGTTCAGGTTCTCATCGTCCCTGATCTCCATGTCACGGCCCTTTATCTGCTTCTTCGCTTGTTTCCCAAAAGAACATTTGGCTTCTCTCCTTGGATGGAATCCTGTCGAATGGACGCTCGCAACTCTCAACTGAGGAGAACTTTTCTCTCTGACATATCTTTGGCAAAGTCGACTCTCATGTCGAGGGACAAACACACAGGTGTCAGACCAGGGGATTCAACTGCACATTGTTCTTGCACGTTCACATGTCCTGGAGGCCTTCCCGTGTGGTGGTGTCTCACCGTGCGAGAGTTTACAATGTGGGTCTGATGCCTCCCATGGTTTTGCGGCACAACGGCAGATATATTGAATTGTCATGTATCTGGATTGACAACCACCACAACTGTGAATGAAAAATGAAATTCGGTCAACATGCTTTTCAGACCGGCTTTGGTCTCAGAAACGTTTGAAACTTTGCAGATGTAGGTCTGCCAATCTACCTTTTTGGGTGCGTCTCTCTTTGAAAACACCACCTCACAGAAGATGAATTCGGCTCGTGACTTTTTGACACCTGGCTGAGTGGCTTTTAACCCGACGCACCAGCACTTTGATCTGTCACACCTGACACAGTCGGGCCAATAACTTAATGCAGAATCCAATTGACGCGCTTTTCATTCGGTGTTGAAATCTAATGCTAAACTCGCAGTGTGGAATGAATTAAATTTTTGTTGCTCATAAAGTCTGCATTTACGTTGCGATTACCAAATATGGTTGAGCAAAGTGCCTGCAGTGAACCGTTGATAATATCCAACAATATTGCGTGTGTATCAATTTCAAATGAAAAAGTTGCGTTTGAATGGAATCCTGTGGTGTTTTATTTGAAATTTTATCTGGGTGCCAACTGTGGAAGGCACGGAAAGGCTCGAGTCACGCGTGTACAGGTGTGGGTGTCGGATCCTTTGCAATTATTGACTCCAACAACGACGAATAATTGCTTCTGCGGATAAATTGTGTCGGTCATTTCAGGTCAAACGCAGTCAATTTCGTCTTACGGAGGACAAAAGCAATTTGTGAAATGACTGTTGTGGAGGAAGCCATTTTCTGTCTTGGGTGGACGTCGCGCACATTCACTGTGATGCGTTTCTCATGGGGTTGCTTTGCGGGCTTCTTCTGACACAAGCAAAGTGCAAAACAAGTTGGTCTTGCTCCCAAAGGAAAGGTCCTGAGGTCGTCAAGAAGCTGTATGTGAGCCACAAACAAGGAATGAAGTGTGTGTGTGTGTGTGTGTGTGGTATGTGGTGTGCGTGCGTGTGTGCGCACGTTCATGAGGCTTGGTGAAACAGGTGACTCTGCACGTGCGCCTCTGATCGCTTCGCTCATCAGCAGAAACGGACCGTCCTACTTGTTGTCCGGCTGCGGAGGCGGATTAGCTGTTCACTTCATTAACTCACTTGCTGAATACGTGGAGCTTCCTAATGACTCGGCTGCTGCAGGGGCTTTGCTCGCTACCGTACTACTGCTGCAGACTGATTGCCTTCAGCGTTTAGTGCTTCAAATGGCTGTATAACATTTGTACGAAACTGGTAAGGCTGTAGCGTCCCTGCCGACAAGGGTTTTGAATTGTCTCCTGGTTGTATTGCTCCACCAGCGAAAGCAGAAAAGTGCAGGATCTGGTGGAGCAGGTGGGTGGTCTCAAAAATCATGTGACCAAGAAACCTGGAAAATTCAACCTTCATTGAATTCGTTCATTCCTGACAGGTGATCAGCGTCAGGCCCCTGCAGCAAAAATTGGGACCAACACAGTGCATTTGTTTTGATGGTGCAGCATATTGGGATACGTGGGAGGTCCAGGGCAGCCTGTCCCGGTCTGAGGGAGAAGGTTCAGATGAGATCTGACGCGTAATTAAACGGGGAAACTCGAAGGTGAAGGAGCGAGCAGCCGCCGTCCAGGGCTGCAAAGGTCAAGGAATCATCGTCTCAACGCAGGGGATGTGGCGCTTCTTTGGTTTTACGAGTTGCAGGTCTCTCCTGGTTTCAAACTTTCAAAATCACGAACTGAAATACTTGAGAGACACGGAGTTTCCGACAGACAAGGGCATAAGTGGCCCGGAATCGTCATCCTTTGTTGATCGTTCAGAGTTTGGAGTGCAAATATTCAACAGCACCTGCGTGCGAGAAGAGAGCGCCTTTTCAGGAGTTATTGATGTGCACTGCAGTTGGAGTCAAGTCTCTCCTTGTGAGGAGATGTGGAGAAGCGGCACAGTATTCAGCGGCATCACGTCTTGCTGTAAAACTTGTGGAACGTGCTGAACGTGCGCTTCACGTATCCGAGCGTGAGTTGTTCCACGTGCCGACGGCTGCGTGAGGTCCGCACGTGAAACTCCCATTTCAAATCATCCAGGGTCTGCAGAAATACCAGTTGTGGCGGCTGGTACGAGACGAATGAAAAGCGAAACTGATCCATTGCTCGACTGCAGATTCTCGACGAGAACACATTTGACAAACTGGTTGCACAATGCCAGACCGCAGAGTTAGTAAATGTGTATTTATGTCAAGTTAAGCGAAGGACGACACTGTAGATTAGTAGATTTAGTATCTGTATTGAGTTTTCTTTGATGTGAATAGAGATAGATCTTGTGCAAAACTCAACACTCATAAATCGTCGTTGATATTTGCAAAAGGCTCGAGCGTCCTTACACTGCGAAAGGCTGCATTGTCAAAACCTTATCTTGCGATGCAGGTTCACTTTCCTCTTCACGAAACCTTTTCACCAAAGGGTTCACGGCGCCTGTATTTCCAAGCATAAAATGGAAAAGCGGAGAAATCCGTGCAACTGGAAACACAACCCTCGAAAACAGCCCATGAAGAACATTTTCTCCAGCGACTTCGAAAAAATTAATCTTCTTACAGAGCCTCCTTTGCTGCGATGCTAAGATTACATCGAATGGGGTTTTTCTTGTGCAACATAAATACATCACTGAGGCCTTTTCTTCTCCCTTTTACTTATCGCGTTGTTGATTTTACACGACGTTGATTGGGATGAGTCTTTGCAAAAAAGTTCCATTGACTTTGAAGACGTGTAGGGACGAGACAGAGGTGTGTGTTCCTTGGGAAACCTTGCTGTGATGAGACATGAAATATCTGCACTTGAACCTTTTGCAATGTGTTTATGTTTTCTGGTATGCCATTTTTTCAGCTGCAAAAAGAAGTTTTCAGTTTTTTCTTGTGGGAAAATGTAACGTACGCTCGTACAACGCTTCCAACTTTTCAAATTTCTGGCAAACATACGGGCACAACGACTTTTTGCGTGTGGTCCCGAAGGGTGTTACCACACGCTTAATGTAATCACCATCAGTCTGTATGTCCGTCTGTCCGTATGGGTAAAGTGGGTCTAATCGGGGGGGGGGGTTGGACCCACTTTGGGAAAATGGTCAGTGAGCATCACTGATCATTTCTGGCCATTTTCCTAAAGTGGGTCTAACCCCTGGTTG
>JAAUXT010021865.1_pt1 | contig 65585 bp, 67 predicted proteins | sample 7278171 | NCBI WGS metagenome assembly JAAUXT01 (sample SAMN14350112, study PRJNA611818) | marine sediment metagenome | isolation source: surface marine sediment (1.8m) | place: French Polynesia: Moorea | collected 2018-08
AGCAAAAAAAAAAAAAAAAAAAAAAAAAAAAAAATTCCAACAAGTTGTGTGATCCTTGCCAGGTTTGGTTTTCCTTTGAGGTCTGTCAAGTCAAATGTCTGTCAGCTCAGACTGACATATTCGGAGGTTCTGGGACGAGGCCTCCCTGGGCTCACTCAAAACTCTTCCAAAATCCCCCACGTAATTCTTCACCATAACCTTTCCAGGGTCTGACTGCACTCGGGACTGGACGTTTCCCTCTGCAGCCCCAATCCTGAACGTCAAAGCACACTTGTAATCCCTCACCTCTCTTTCGGGTCGGTCCTCCAGCAGCCGAGCATCACATGGTAGACGGTGTCTGGACAGGAGTCCGGCTTCTGCAGCAGGATTCCGTCCTCAATGAACCGGATCACCTGCAGCGACAGCATAGTGATTGCTGAGGGTTCTGGAAATGTTACGAAAGCGTGAGGTGCCCACGGACTGAATAAAACCGAACTCAGATCTGCTCAACTGTTTTGTCACCACCAGACCCGCAGAAAGAAGACAATGCAAAATGTGCAATTTTCCACTTGCCCTTCTCAGAACAGGCTAAATTTCCTCAAAACCCACACAATTCCCAGTGCAACACCGCAAACGTAAAAGCATTGCGGTTCTTATGTCAGATCAAAGGGGATTATGAAATGGACACATCAAAGAGGACAAGTAGTGTTGTTGTCAATACCTTTCTTGAAAGAGCAGCTCCGGAGATGAGCAGTCCGTCTCCTGAGACAGTCCTACTTGCAGGATTTGTTGACCGACTTTCCCCACACAAATGCCCAAGACCGGATTGTATGAGTCCCAGAGACCTGGTACTCGTATTGTGTTCTGGCGAGGCACCGCTCTTTGGTTTGACATGTATCCAGAAGTCTGGTTGTTGCGGGTCAACAGTCAATGAAGGGGTAACGTATCTTCCCACAGCTACGTGGTGTCCCGTGACAACATCTGCCCAGCGCGATACACTGTGACCTACCACCACCCAGTCTCAGCTTTCCCCACTGTCGCCCACGCACCTCTTCGTTGGCATGTCCGTAGTAGGGCTGTTTGCCGAGAGAGAAGATTTCCCACAGCACGACGCCGTACGCCCAGACGTCCGACTCCGCCGTGAAGCGTCCGTACTTCACCGACTCCGGGGACATCCAGCGCACGGGAAGCATCCGCGACCCCCCGATCTGCAGGAAACAACGCATTTTGTGAAATGGAGCGGGAGGGCGTCAGCTCTGTGCCTCGGCCGTTCTTGGTGACTTCAATCTGACGTTGCCATTGTCAAACTGCATCTGAATCGGAAGTCCTGACAACAATAATTTATAAACCTTTGGAATCTGTTTCCGACATGAACGTTCCGAGCAAAAGGTCAAAAGGTCATCTGCCCTTCACGCGATACAACGGGGATGCCTCAGCGCACATTGATATCTCGCGACCCTGGTCAGCTGAATACGACCGTGGCTTCCCCTGGGCCGAGAGTTGGGGCCTCCTGTAAACAACCCAGCTGCTGGGAATGCGGATTCACGACAAGTTCCGGAGAGACAGTCCATCCAATCGCACCTCGTATTAGCAACTGAATCGGACGGAAATTGGGCGAGGTTCCCCAGTGTGACGATTCCAATAGACTTCTCGTGCATGGAGAGTGCCGAATCAAGAGGCCTTCGATCTCTTGATAGTGGCACTGAGATGTTTCGGCCTCCGTGTCCACCTCAAGTTCTCGTTTTCAGGGGCCTGAGGTCATCATGGACAGGAGGCCCAGGTGTCAGGATAATGAGGTCTCTGCAGAGGCTTCTACTGGCTTGCAAAACAGGAAGTGGGCCCAACCCAAAGTCCAATCTTCCTTCAATCCAACACCCACGGCAAAGTCAAAACTTTGAAGCACTATTACTTTGCCGAGGTCAGAGGGGCCCTGGGGGCCACACCCTGGATCCGCCCTGAAAAGAATCATGCAGATTCAAGTCGCTGTCACGAGCCGCTGTCGTGCTACACACAGCGCTGAGCGCAGTTTAATCTCAAGATGGAGGCTAATCGCATTAGAACCAGAAAAAAAACCTGTCCAAGGCACTTCCCTGCCAACCCTACGGACGACGCATGGATACTATACTGACTGTGGTGCGGCATGTGTGTCAAGAAAATATGTAAAATCTGATGGAGGTCCTTGAAATCCAGGCACGTGATCTGAGCAGACAGAAGTTTGCAGGCTTTCTTCTGTTTGTGACATTACTTTCAGTTTCCGACGTCAGAATTCTGGTTTCCCGCAAGGTTTGCAAGGTTTGCGCCTCTGAAATTTTCCTGGATCAGTTCTGGGTGCCGGGTCAAACTTTACCAAGTTCTCACAACCAAGCGGTCTTATGATGCAACGTTTGCAAATCTGCCTGTCTTGGGAGAATCGTCGTCACTGGGTGCAGATTAGACCACTGGATCTGTGTTGCTCTCTGCATGCCCCACACAATCAGTAACTGCAGGAGCCGGTTCATTTCTACATGCAATCACGCAGACGCTACGATGAGGTGAATTAAGCGTGTCCATGTTCATGTCGTGCTGAAGAACACTCAAAGCCAACTGACATCTGGATCGGGATTTGCAACAGAAATACGCGCTGTGTGGTCCGCTCCTTGAGACACAGCAAGGTGAAACTGAGCTGTGTGTCCAACCTGAAACTTTCTTCTTGTTTGCTGAGAGATTCAAACAGGCTATCATTCAGTGGTTGGTGGACTCGAAACGAGAAAAGTCGCCTGCAAGATCTGTTTTCACAGCAGGAGCTCCACCTCTTGCAGTGCTCGCAGCAAATGAAATGACATTAGGCAGAGGGAGGGGGTCTGCTTGTTCAGACGCTGTTCTGTCAACACGGGACGTGAGGGGAAAGCAACAATCAAATCAACACCGACTCTCTCTGTCCTCGTGTGGGAGCCGTTGTGACCACAGGGATCCACTCACACCCACAGACTCGTCAGCGGAGTCCACTCAGCAATGACCACTCTGGATACCAAAGTACTCGCAGATCTGTGTCTTGGCAGTCGACACGGGAGGATAGAAACAGTGTGCCATTCTGTTTTGGAGTTGCCAAAAAACCAGACCAAATCCCTGAGTTGCGATCTCGGAAACGAGAGATTGGCCAGACACCAGGTTGTTGTTGTGACCACTCGCGTCACTCCATACGCAGTTAGATCTACGCCTTCAACAAGAGTCTACAATCCAAACTGAACAAGGCAAGACTTGAAACTGCGCAGAGCATTTGTGGCCCTGAATCCCAAAACGCCTGATGCTGTTATTGCAATATCCTCGCCTCTGGGTCTCCAGCTGTTGCCCCAGCCGAAAACAGCTGCAATAAAGATAATTCCATGCTTTGTATTTTCAGCCCTGTGTTGACTGATTACGGCCCACAGATAAGTGGCCTGCCATCAAAACAGCACCGAGGTCCTGAGCAAATCATGGACACTATTTACATTGTACTCACTCTTGATGCTTTTTACAGTTGCATTGCACAGACCCACGGCAAAAGATTGTTCAGGCAGATGTCTTCAAGCCATGTTTGGAGGGTGATCTCCAATTGGTGACAAAATTTCTCTGTGTGTTGACAATGAGCAGGTGTAGTTTTGAGTTGTTGGTGGGCGGATGGACGGAACAAGAAGAATCGTGGGAGCTCAAGAGTTCGAAAGAAACTGCTTGCTGTGTTGGACACAGATCTGCGACAAGCCTTTTCCTGCAGCGATCATCGCATCAGGAGATTTCGAAACAGCTGAGTTTGCAAGTTGTAAGGACGAGACAAAAGAAGTTGGCCTGTGTTCATGTCCGGGAAAACATTTTGCCTGCATAGATCAATGCGGTGTGCAGTCCAACACACACAATGCATTTTATCACCGTAAAGGAGGAATGATGACACAACTGAACCGTTCCTGGGGAGAAATGACGATTTTGTTCAAAATTTTAACATGTTTCTTTCCTTCAACACAAAACTTGGGTTGCACGCATGTTCGGCTGAGAATCGGTGTGTCCCACAGTGAGCGGAGCAAACCGCCTGTGAAAGAGCAGCTCGTAATTGAATCAGCCGGGCGCGGGGCCAGGGACGGGGAACGGAGACGCTGCACTGTACGACAGCGATTCAACACATCAGCGACGAGCTGAGAAGTCTCTGCACTTCAAGAGACTTCAGCAACGGAGAGGGCCAACGTAAAAGAGCCCTGGACCATTTTTTCGTTCGAAGGTCTTGACCTGACTTTTGAGTGCGGGTCTGTTGTGCTCGTCTCTCCACCACTCATATCCTCAGAACACAGCTGAAGAAGCAATTCAACAGCGCCTCTTTGGGTGATTCTCATTGAAAATGAACGGTACCACCTGTTAGCTTGCATCCAGTCATAGCACGACGGTGATTCGTCCAGAAACTGGGTCAGCCGGATCCCTGGAGCCGTGACTGGTGCTGAAAGCCTCATCAATCAACCAATTTCAGCTCCGTTTGGTGTTCTGTGGTCAACTTTTTTCCAGTCGCTTTGAAAACTTTTTTTCTTCCGAAAAGGCACAAACCCTCTCAATGTTCCTCCAACGAACCTCACAAGTTCGGTTCTTTTCCCCTTCCTGCTTTGCAAAAGAGCGCAGGAAGAACCTCCGCAGGAAGTGGGCGGATTCGACAGCATCTGCATTCAGATCCCCTCTGCCGTCTCTTTGTCACACAGACAACATGCCCCGTGGCCACGGCATTGAAAGCTGTACATCCATCAGCGGAGAATCCTTTCACGCAAGCCCCTCCTTAAAAGCACCAAACTTATGATGTGGAAAAATTGGATCTGAAATATGTTTTATTGATTGCTGGTGTAAAGAAGCATATTTTCTGCCACCAAATCATCAAACATGAAATTCATATCTACGTGAAGGAAACTAACAAGAATGTACGCCTGAATGCTTGTGTTCTGGCCCGCCCGTTCATCACTGTGTCTCTTGGAAGGAACCAACTGTCCATTTGCGGGCAGACATTTTCCAGAAATTGCATATTACATTAAAAAGATGGGTGTTGTCGAAACAAAAGAGAACACCAAAGAACCAAATTTGTGTCTGTACAAACTGATGAGGGTCCACGTGCCGACGATGTGGGGAAGGGGAATTTTGCTGGTGTGCGTCATGAATTGATTCTTGCTCGACCGACCCGGCCCTGGGGCCTCTAAGAGCCCAGCCTGGGTCAATATAGTTCCAAGCTTGGAACCCACAACACAGTCACTGCGACCTGAACATACGTTTCTGTCTGCACACTGTTGTTGGTGGACTTGCATGACGTAGTTTTCCAAGCATCGGGTTGGTTTTGGTTGACGTCAGAACAGAAACAACGACGGGCGAACATCCGACGTTCAACTTCACCACCACCATCACCCACGTTGTCCTGACTCGCGGCGTGGTTGTTCCCTCAAGTGAGGGTTTCCATCCTCCACTGTCATATCTGTGTGGTGGGCCGCAGGCTTCCAGTGACCTGGCAGTTCAAGTCCGGTGACTCAACACGTGGAACGTCTTGCACTCAACCTGCGGGGCAAACTTCGTGGTGTTGGTCGCCACCAGGAGTGTGCAATGCAGGCCACACTCCACGTACATTTCACACTTGTATTTGTAACTCAATCAACATGATTGTTGTGAATCTTGGCATGGCCATGAAAACCATGGGACTCCACTTCCTCTGGCACAAAATTCTCTGAATTGCCACAATTCTCACACTGATTTGACAATTTGTTTCTTGCATCACACTTGCACATGTTTCAAATCCTGATGGGTGTATTGAAAATCAGGATGACGCACGTTTTTGTGCCGCACATACAAATGACAGCAGCCAGTTTCTCTGGGCTGTGGAGCCTCGAGGGTCAGACGCTCCGGGTCCCGACGGACCCGCCAAGTGCCTCACACCGGGAGGAGTCGGCCCAGAGCTCCAGTGTTTGAACAGTGCGATCTGCTTTCTGCGTTCTCCATTTAAATGCTAATCACTCTTTGTAGAACAGGGTTTTTTCTGAAGGATGTTTTCCTGTTGTCAATTCTTATTGAGTGGTCTGGCAAACAGTCGCAATGTTTCGTCTGTTCTTTAAGATTCCCGCGTGGTTCTCACAGAAGGGAGCTGGACTCACCTTACTTCCCACTGCCTGCGATTGAGATTTACAGGTCAGGGAAGAGCCAGCTCAATTTTTAGCCTGTCCCTTTGCCTTTCAGAAACCTTTGAATGTCAAGAAGAACAAAGACCCCCAGCCTCTGTCCAGTTCTCGGAATCAGTTCAGCACTTTCTGTGGTGAACGTTTCTTCCTCTGCAGAACTTCTCGGCCAATCTGCGGCCTCCTCGGCAATTCCCTCGACCGCTCCTTGTCACACTCCCCGGGAGTCCCAGTCTCGTCTCCTCTGTTCCTCGCCACACCCAAAGTGCCAGATAAAACGGCCCCCTCCGACCCGCTAAATTAGGTTAAGAGGAAGCCAAACAATATATACGGCGAGGAAGTTCAGTGTCTGTGCTTTCCATGGTGTCTGCCACTTCATTGATTTTAATCTGAATCGGAACCGAAGCTTTGGAGAGTTTCTTTTTCGTTCCCAAACTTTCAAACTCACAAATCTCGCGTGTTGTTGTAATCGCAAAATTTTCAGCCTGAAACTGACAGCTCACGCATAGAATCTGCTCAAACATCTTCTGTGTCTTTCTCTGGAACCATGTCGTTTTTACTGGTTGACAAACAGGAGTTTCGATGAGAATTGAGATGTGACTCAAATCAAAGCAGTTTGTGTTTTTCTTAACGAAAGCGTTCTTCTCTTTTCCCCTTTTGCGCTCCAGTTTCCACCCACCCCGTGGACAGGCACCCTGACACCGTGGAGAAAACTGAAATTCAGGCAAAGTTCTGCTGTGAATAACATTCCAATTAAATTCATCCAGATGTGCTCAGGCACCTCACTAATTGTCCCCTGATTGTTCTTGTTTCCTGTTTTCTCTGGCTGAATGGGAAGCGGTGAGACTCACTCGGAAGCGCGGGTGACAAAAGGTCTTTGATTTTTGCTCGGAGAATGTGCTCCAGAGAAAAATACCGCAACCTATTTTCAGTCATCTTTTTTATTCTTGTCCTTAAGTGAAAAATATTTGCTTGAGTGTGGAACTTCCGGACAAAGGCGTTGAGTCCGGTTGCTTTTGCTTTCTTCCTTCAAGGAAATTAGTACATTTTTGTTTCTGAGTTTCCGGTGGGTTCCGAAAATCCACTGCTGACCAGTTTTCAGGCCGCGAATTGTTTTTGAGGATGAGGGTTTGTAGTTCAAAATTGGAGTATTGACGGGTCCGTTGACAGGTGTCACAGAGTGCCAACAATCACACTGCAGGTGGCCTCAGTGGAAAGAACTGTGAAATGCTGGCGATGTGTGACAGAAACTGTGTGAAGTACCAGCTGTGCGCATGGAATTTCCCAAGGTCCTATCGACGCAAACTAATGCAACCATCTCTATGACGTGGAATCCAAATGTCTCTCTCATTAGACCTGGCCTTGAGCTCAGACTTCGAGGAAACTGAATGGAAGCACTTGTACATTTAATGTGATACTTGGCTTGAGTTCAAAACTTTTCCATCACAAGACAACTTTCAGCACCTGTCCCGACCACGCATAAACACTCAGCACTTTCACATTGACAACTCGGTCGACTTTCAAGGCCCCATCCTTTGATTCCAGACACAACAGAACAAGCTTCGCGTCTCTATCCTCGTGGAGTGTGTTTGAGAAAAGAAGCGACATGCAGACAAAATCTTCGATCTGGGGTCTGAAGTGTCTCTTGGTCGATAGTTGGACTGCCGTGCGGGCGAGGAAAGCTGGCATTAGAGTCACCTCTGCCCGCCCTGGGGCGAAGTCCCAGCCGGAATTAGACCCCATCCTATGATTTCGACTGTTAGGAATCTTTTGTGGAACCATGCAACTGGAATCCAGAGCATGTCAAGGGGGAGGGATGCCGTTCACTTTCAGTCAACACGCAAGCGCAGAGAGACCTCCATTGAAATATTGGGAAAGCCTGCCGTTTGTGTCAAGCGTTATCCCCATTGCATTGATGTTTTCCCCAATGCTCATGAATTTCCAAATTTCGACATTTTACATGAACCCCTGTCAGAATATTTCTCAGTTTTCGCCCCTGCCTGCACATCTACAAAAACACAAACTACCTCTGCACCACAGAAATTCCCAAACATTGTTCCTCTTGGTTCGTTTCAGGCCAACAGTGCCATAATCTGACGTGCAATCCAGAGAGTTACAGAAGGCTCGTTACCTTGTAGTAGTCACAGGTGTAGATGTCCCTGGACATGCCGAAGTCGGAGATCTTGACGCAGAGCTCGCCGCCGACGAGGCAGTTGCGCGTCGCGAGGTCTCGGTGCACGAAGTGTTTGGACGAGAGGTACATCATGCCGCGCGCAATCTGCAGCGCCGTGTCGATCAGGTCCGCCTGCGGTGCAGACAAAAACAGAGACAGTGCCAAGATACATCAGGGAGCTTCGAAGGGTGATAGCATTTCTGTTTCCGTGCAGTCTGACGCCACAATGAGGGTCGGGGTCGGAGTGGCGGTGGGGTTCTGAACATGCACGGGTCCTGCGAGTGAAACTGCACAAGACGGAAGCAACAGAAATCTCGAGTCAATGAAACACAAGAAACTCGGATTGCAACAAAACCTTGGACGGCTGAACTCTGAGAGTCTTTCTTCTGAGAATCTTTTTTCTTTCAGTTCATGCCAGTCGATTTCCATGTCAGATTCAGCTGACTGCAACGTGATGCTGTGACTTGATGCTGGAAACTGAGCATTTGGAACTCAGTGAGGAAAACACTTTGACATTGAGCAAACTCAATGGGTCAGATATAAAAGATGGAAACGGAAATTTTTGCTCTCCACCTTTTTCTGCGCCCCCACAAACAGGGCCCGTGTTTGCAGCGAGGTAACGAGGCTTAAATATGTATGACTCTGTGGGGTTCACACAAAGCAGCCGTTTATCTGCGGCACGCACCAGCAGCAGATTTCGAAAGCTTGTTTTCCTTATGACTTCGGAGGAGCTTGGCCCGAGGCCTTCACTCGCAGGAAAAACTGCATGAAAAATTGACGCGACCTTTCCGCAGAGCTCAGGCTATCAACTGGCGGCTTTGTCACACAGGGGTGACATTTTCCACAACGTTCAAAATTGCCTCTGTCAAACGGTGTATTTTTTCTGTCAGGAATCAAATTGTCTGTGAACTGAAGCAGCTGATTGGTGGGTGCACCCGTTCTTAATGGGAAAAGTCCCGCACAACAAGAGGATAGTTCGAATTTCAGGTTTCCTGTGTCAAAGCCTGAGTCTGAGTCTTCGCCTGTGTGGTCAGACGTGGACCAGGATGCATTTTAAAGGGTGAAAGACACAAGTGCAAATTTTGTGTTGAGACGAAAGGGAATTCCTGTTACAGCATCCTGACCCGCTCCAAACGTCAATGATACGAGCGGACCGTGTCTGTTCACACCAAAACCAGCTCAGCTGCATGTAGATCGGAAAGGAAACCGTTCGTTTGAAAGAGCGTCCGTTCGCGAGCATTTTGTCAAAATACTTGCAGAACAGGTTCAGAAAACACAGCACTGAACAATGATAATGAACGGAAAGTCTTTGCAGTTTTGGGTGTTCTATTTTCTCATACCGGAGTCTTGGAAGACTGTCATCCTGATAGGGGTACTGGTTGGCTTGTCCCGTTCAATCCCGTGATGAATTCACTGCAGGCGGGTTGGCAGTGCACCATGGGATTCGCTGCCAGTTGTTACGTCGTTTGTGGAACCAAGGATTGTGCGCTCGTGGAAAGAAGCGAATGCCAGCCAGCTCCTGAAGACCCAGCATATCGGTGCAAAGCACAGTTGGCCTGTCAGGTCTCGAGGGAGCCTTCACACTGATAAGGTGCTCAGTTCAGCGACGAGCACGACCACGCTACTCGCCGCCGTGGAGGTGAGCGAACTCAAGTTTACCCTTGTGGTCACCCAGACTCAGAGATTAATTAAATGTGTGGCTGGGCGTCATTTCTTTTTTTCAGAATCACCCTTCCCCGAAACGCATGCGGTCCCAGTTTTGGGTGTTGCTGGTTTTGCCTGATTCACAGACAGGGAAGTTGTTCGCCGCGTTTCGTTTTCATTCACAAGCAAACCACGAGTCATTTCCTGCACCTGAATTGTTTGGCAGATGTAATCAAGCAGTAACCAACAAATATCCACCGCCACTGTCGTCATACCGAGTCCATCTTGCCGTGCTTCCGGGACCCAAAACGCTCATTTGATTTCCCTGTGTTTGGAAAGAGGAAGCACAGATCTTTTGATCTGGGGCCAGAGACATTTGTCTCACATAGTGCAATTCTGAACGGGAGTTCACTTGGCACTGTGCTCCGAGTGTTGGCTGCACGTGCAGGATGAACTCACCTGTGTCACCAGGTTTTGCAGGTTTCGCAAGATGAAAGGCTCTGTGTCACCGACATGAACTGAGACGGGTTTCGTTGTTCATCCTTTGTGGAAGGCTCCAGCCCACAGGAATCACTCATTGCAAGTCGACCAGTCGCGCTCGTGATTCTGCTTCACCACCTGGTTCCTTTGTGGGACACTTGTCGCAACGAACCTTTCGTACAGCTGCTCGTAAAAGTCAATAGCAACAGACTGACTTTGCTTGGGAGCCTTGGCAATCAAGCCAGACGTCTGTGTGCGCACACTTCGCTCTCACACACCACCTACCAGAAGAACACCACAGAGATAACAGCGGGGAAGAACCAGGCAAAAATTGAACCATTGTGCGATATTTCACGCAACAAAATTACTTAATGGACTCGAGGGATTCTGTTTTGTGGGTTGGTAATGAAGATCAACTGCTTCAGAAACACGAAGTGTTCAAGGTTCTGGGGTGCGGATCGAAGTCGCAAACGAGTTCGCGTCGTCCCGACTTCGACACAACCAAGCTGTGTGCGTTTGGAGTCACCGAAATCGTTATGAAGTTTGACCAGCGCAGGATATCTGGAAACCAACGCGACCACACAGCTGTACCACAGGAGGATAGAACTTTTTGTCTCCCTGCCTCCTGTTTGGAGTGAGCAGACCTGTCCGCTGAATCGGAAGGCGCCGAGCTTTGAAAAAGAGGTGATTGTTGCGTTTCTGAGGAAAATGCGCGGGTGGCAGTTCCATTGACAGAAGCAATTTGCTGTTGCCATGGCAATATACTTCTCCAATTAGGCGCGATTTCTCAATTAGAAGCTCCCGTGTTTAGTGATGGTAATCATGAGTTTGCGATGCGGAGCAGCGTTCAGCTGTTCCCGACGACAGTTGCCGCGCATTGTCTCCGCAGGCCTGCAGGCGCACAGTGCGCACCTCAAGAGGGTGCGGGCGTTCATTACCACATATTCACAGATAAAATAACTGCTTCAATGAGCGAAAATTTCCTCAGCAAACTCGTTTCTCAATTCAGCCGAAAGCCAAATGAGCACAGAAGTGCACAGATGCTGTTTTGAAGCAAACTTGCGACGCTCTGCTGCCCATTACGAGGCAAAACACTTCACTTGTTTGTCTGGAAACAGAAACCTTGCCTGTTACCCAATTAAACACCACCTATTGTGGCAACAAATGACTGGATAATCAAGAAAACCTGAGAGTTGTGTGGTAGAGTGTGGTCAGTGAATCCACTTGTTTCTGTCAGCTCCAACAACAGAGCAATTCGCGACCCCTTTGAACAGAGTCGCTAATTGACCCCGCCCTATTCGGTTGCACTTGAGTGCATGGCGGGGACCTTTTCGAGCCCAGTTGTCCATTCTGCAAGAAACGCAAGTTACGCTTGCTTCAACAACGTTGCGTTGTTCTCATTTCCTCTTTTCTACTGCTCGTTTGTTCTCGAGGCCTCCGTTTACCGAACCCTCATTCGTCTCTGTGCGTCTTGGCCTCAGCTGTCTGCACGACGCAAGTGAGAATGAAATAGGCTGTACATGTATCCAGATCCAACATCCCAACAAGTTCAACTGCAGTCCCAGAGCTGCAAATTACCGTCCGACCATTTTCTACGAGCGCCGACAACCACTCCCAAGATTCAATCTGAATATGGGAGTGCCCGTGTTGTGTAGCCTTGTTCTCAACAATACATCGCCTTTCCACTCCAATTCACCCTTTCAAGTGGGAGTATTGCGCTCTCCAACCGGTCTCAAGCACCAGCTCTCAACTCAGGAATTGTGTCAGCTGCAATTGCATTGCATAACTCATTCACTGGTCGTGTTGGAAATATTCCGAGTCTTTTTCCGTGAAAATCACTGCACGGAATTACAATCGGCGTACAGGCCGTACAAGTTCTTGTGTTGTGCAGTGAGTCAGTTCTCACGCCGGATGACCAAACACTCATTTTCCAACCCTTGCGATCCATAATCACCCAAAGACTTCAAAACAAAGCCAATCACGACTGACCTGGGGAAGCCTGCTTGCACTGCAGTTCATGCCAATGTGGGAGACTGTTAGGAAAGTCACAGAAAAGCGTTCGCAAGCACACTTGATAGAAACACTGAGCACACACGCACCTCTCTGAGCTGGACGACGTGAGTTCTTCCCATGGCGGGGTCATTGCTGCGCAGCACGTCGGCCAGGTCCCCGTGCTCCATGTACTCGAACACCATGTACGGAGCGTCGTCGTCTGCAACACGACAGGCAGGGAAGAAGCAGATCTTTTGAGATGAGATGTCAGATTTTGCAGCAAACGAATTGATAAGAGAGTCACAGAAGAACTTCGATAAAGTTGCGTTGTTTTCAAGTCAGCGTTGTACCACCATGTATGCAGCCTCAGGACGAGACCCACACCAACGGACTGGAATTTCTCCAGAAAGATGTCGTCTCGTACTCTCCTCCTCGGCTCCCAAAATTGCTTTCATCAGAGGAGGAACAAACCAACAGAATGACCGACACTCATCACTCTGATCATGGCTGTTGGCCGTTTACACACACACACACACACGCGCGCGCGCGCGCGCGCAAAGCGTTACTGACCGATGGTGACGACCCCGATGAGCTTGAGGATGTTCTCGTGGTCGAAGCCGCTCATGATGCGCACCTCTCGCGTGAAGTCGTCCCGCGCCTCCCGGGACACGCCCTCCTTGAGAACCTTCACAGCCACCAGCCGCTCGCCCTCGTCTTCCAGCACCGACCCTGCAGCAAACACGGGAAGTGTCAACAGCCTTGAGTGCAGTCGAAGAAAGTGAAGAATGCAGTCGAGAGTGAGAAGCCTGCGTGTCCGGTAAAAACGCCATTCAACCCCCTTGAGCTCACTGTCCTGCAAAACGTAACGTGTCAAGCAACAGTCTTCCCTCCACTCCCTTACTGGAGACCTCCAGCATAGATTAATGAACGCTGACAAGATTTTCCCCCTGCTTCAGGAACTCCCTTTGTAAGACTGCTGGTCACAACAGCGGAAAGACAACCTGAAGTTCTGTGTTCGGTCTTTCTTGCCTTTTTCAGGAAAAGACGCTTCCTCATGTTCAAAGTTCGCGCAAAAGCCTTTTTCTTCGTTTGTTTGAGAATCACACACGATTTTCTTGTGCGTACAAAACGTGACAAACGACGACAAAAGAATGAGAACATAAAGTAATTAGTCGTGACGAGGGTCCTGCCTGTTGAATCTTTGGACATTTCAGTGTCGCAGAGCGTGATTCACACGTTTTTGTGCAATCTTTCCAGAAATGTTGATGAAAAGCTCCAGGAACACAGACAGCACAAAACCGAACTTCCAATTTTGCTTCTCTTGTCACTTTTTTTTCTCTCGGGCAAATCTTTCTGTGCAGTATGTGCCCGATTTCTTTCTGCTGGACGCAGCATGATCACAGCAAAGAACAGAGCAACATTCTTTTCCCATGGATGCATGATATCCGCGCCCTGGAAAAAGCGGCCCTTTGCATGCAGTCCAGTATTTGGGTGGAGATCAGTGCAAGTGGCCTTTGCGCAGTGGAACCTGCCCCAGTGGAACTCGTTAGCACCCGGACCTGAGGCTCTGTACTGGAAAATTGCCCGCCATACGAGGGCATTACACGCACCATAAACAGCTCGTAACCAGCCCTGGCTCCGTGATTCCTCGACCCTGAACAATAACGACTAGCACAAACACCGAGTTGTGTGACATTGAAACTGCTGACACAAAAGGGTTTTGGTCTCAGTCGAGATGAACACGAAGAGGGTCGTACGAATATTGCCTGTCCGCGCGGTTCATGCGGCGCATACGAGGATCAAGATTTCACGAAGGCAGCAAAAATTTCCAAAACCACTGTGACTGACAGACAGAACTTGACGGAAACTTTCTTCGAGCTGAGATGCACACGTGGGAGCAAGACTTCTTTTGCACTTTGTGTCAGAGCGTTTGGCATGAGAGCCTTTCCACTGCCAGCCACTGAGGGCACCGGTTGTCTCCGAGCGGAGACTTAGACAACAGGCATTTCTTGAAGAAGCTTCTCTTGTTCCGTTGAGTCCAGAACACAAGGAACGGGTCAGTGTTGAAGAATGTTTGGCTGATACTGAATGTTTCTTTTCCACAAGTTCATCATCTGGACTTGCAAGGACCAACCCTGCAAGGTGTTTGTGTTGGTTGTCCTTGTTTTACATCTTTCGCTCAACTGCTCCGAAAAAGAAACTTGCACCATGGGCAGATCCAAAACATTTTCAAATTTCATTGCAAATAACAGTTGCGACACAGCACTAGAGCACTTTTTTGGAGGTTGATGGAGCTCAGCTCCTGGGCCTCACCCTGTGGATGCTCCCCTGTGTGCAGTTGGGTGTTCACTTCTGGAAAGTCAACAACAATGAGACGACAGCTCCACACCAGTCCTGATCGCACTGAGCGATTGGCTGTCCAGTGCTGACAGAGCCCGTGGTAAACAAAGTGCTTGAGGCGTGAGCACCTGCAGCTGTGAGCAAGACGCGCTGATTGCTCGCACCTTTGACAGGCGAAGCTGACACGGGACGACCGCTCGGGTCGGAGGTCGAGCACGACCCCTCAACCCGTCATCTCACTCACTCCCGGGCCCCAACCCATTCAGCCGTGTGTGCGCAGAGGCTCCAGTAATTATGCTTCTTTTTACACCTGATTCACGAGGATGTTGGTGCGAGCTTTCCAGGATAAACATTCCTTCTGCAGATATTCTTCGCTTTATCCCCACGGTGCTTCTCGAGCATGACAAATGTGCCGATGTGGAGAACGAAGGTAATATGAAGAAGCACAAGTGTTCCGATGTGTTCAACTCGTAAGGTTAGTGAGATGCTCCAACTAAATATCGAAGGACTCATTCCATGAATATTAATACGATTATATGAACGAATGACAGCGAAGCCTTCAGAAGAGAATCGCAGCCTCGATGGGGATAAATAATTCAAATGTTAAAGGATTCAAGCACTCAAAACTCGTACACTGCTCTGTGTTTTCAGCAGTTATCAACAAGAACGCGGTCCTTTCTCAAGTTGACGAACAGGTTGCTTCGCCTTCTGTTTGGTCGTGAGTGGTTGTCTGTTTGATGAGCTCCGGACAGTTCTCCATCCACATCATATGGAAGATTCACACTTGGACTCATCATTGTTTGCTTCTCTGTTGAGTCTCGTGAGGACTATCGTTTTTCTCTGAAGTTGTGTCCCTTTGCGCAGGAATTATGGTCAGAAACTCGAAGCCAAACTCCCTGCGCATGTGGAAGCACCGTGGACGGAACTGATGACGTCTTCGCAACTCCCACTCGGGGACAACGTGCCCGTAGTAGCTGATTGTTTTGTCACAATTTTCACCTGTGGCCCCACATACTCGCAGGAAGACTCTTCAAATGGAACATATTCAACGTGGAACAACAAATGTCCCTTGAGTCAGGGCACACGGCGAACGGGACTCGACACAGGAGATTTCAAGGAGTCCGAGGCCTGTCTGTTTCACCTTGGATATTGATTGAACGTCCCTCTGTGACTCGTGATTCGAGAATATTCGCAGGGGTACCGGCAGCTGTTTTTCACGAACGTGGAACGTCTTTTTTCGCCACTGCATCGAACTCTGGGTCACAAAGGTGGTCCCAATGAGGGGTCTGCACACAACCGTCTGTCTTCGTCTGAATTTTGGTTTGCCTTCTCACAGTAGCCTGTGCAATCCTGATACCAATTGACAGTTCCAGGGTCTTCTTCTAAAACAGGATCGAGAAACCTCAACAGGGCCAACAGAAGCTGAACATTTATTCCCGTCAAAGTTGCTGCTGGATCTTTCTTGATGATCCCTGTGTACGACAGGGAAAGTTTTTGTTCCAAAGAATCAAGCTTGGGATCTCAACAGGCCTGACAGCAGTGATTACCTTCAAACATTGCACAAGCAGGAACAACCTGCGTGCATCTCAAAATTGATTCATGAATTCGTCAATTGATCCCCTCTTTGGGACAGCTTCGAGACACAAAGAATCCTTTGGTCAAAACACATGTGGTACCTTCAGAACTCGGGGGCTGCATGGCTCCAAAGTGAACAAGATCAAATGAAAACCACGCTCGAAAAAGCTATTTTTGTCCCTTCCTCCTCAGTTCGGTGCGTGTCTGTACGCCTGAGTAGCTCATCACGAGTTCAGCAGACTTTTGACTCCGTTTTTCACGTCATGGTTGGGGACAAGACAAGTGTGTGGGCTCCACCTGTTCGGCTGACCAAGCGATCGGTGAGCTCTCAATGAACTACGCACACCCCCGCCGTACAGCGAGGAGTGCGCATTTGGTCTGATTGGCCGCTCCCAGACGTGAGCCGCTGAACGGAGAAGCGCAGCTGCATCCGGCTCCAACCCCTGCGAGACGAGGTTCCGCGCGGAATCAGGCCAATTTGCCGTGTTCTTTTGCATTCACTTCACTGTGGAATGAACGACATTCGCTCCTCCACAAAGACAACCTGCATACCACTTTTGTGAGTGTACGAGGTGCGTGGGACTTTTTTGCGTCCCACTCATTCCAACGACGCTTCACCTGATCCTTTCGTTCTGTGAAGGTCGTGCAGTTCACCCTGTCCCTTTCTGAAGACATGTGTGCTTCCCTCACGGATCCCACGTTTGGACCAGTTCGCAAACCACGTTGACTGTGGTACATAAGCTTGAACAAAGTCAAAGAGAAAACAGGGGAGAAAGAGCAAAAATGTTTGAGAAAGTCAAACCAAACAGTTACGAAAGGACATTGAAATACGGTAGCAGATGGGATGAGAAGCGAACATCCACACAGAGGTGAATGGACAGATTTCCAGACGTCAATCAATTACACTCTCAAGCAGCACAAACTGTCATTCTCGGACACCTCTCGTACTCTCATCAACGTGGGTTGTTTCAGAGTCGACGTGGACTTCCTACGCACTCCCAACCCACGTGCTCTCTCTGTCTCTTCTGGTTAACTTTCAATTTTCTACCTAAATTCAAGTAAAATCTTCATTTCCCAAGGGAATTATTTTTCTGACAAGCTGTCAAGAACACAACAGACTTCAGACAAGTACAGCAGTAAGCTGAGCAGGTTGCGCCTCAGCCTGACTTTGGGAACATCTGAGTTTGATGAACCTTTCTCAAGTCTTGTGCTCTTTTTGGACGACGAAAAATATATATTGTCTTTGACACCTCCAACGAGTGCACCGCGGTTTGTGTAAACTTATTCGCTGCCTCTTCCGTGCGACGCGGGGAAACGTTGACATCCAAGATGCTTGTGCCGACATTCCATCAAAGACGGACAGTTCGTGACGTGGTTTCTCGTGCGTCGAGTTCACTACGTCAAATAGCACGGCAGACAAAGTTTAAAGAAATTGTTTGTCTTGGTTTAGAAGAATTGAGGCGAGCATCATCTTGTTGACGGACATCGGACACGGAAAGCTGAAAACATACGAGCTTGTGGCACCGCTGCACACCTGCAGAAGGGGCCGGAAGACTGGTGAAGACAGAAATGACCACAAGCAGAAGAACAGTCCGTCTTCTGCGGTTCACACCGCAAAGACAGATCCTATGAAGTCTCAGGAAAGTCGTATCTGCAGACATATCGCTCTGAACTTCATGTCACTCTCTTCCTACCTCATGGAAACTGCCGGTGGAGAACACAAGGCTGAGCCTTCCTGCACTGTGTCAGTTCATCAGCTCCTGCGCCTCAGCGGACCGATTGACCGGAAAAGCAGCGACTAATGCCACGGGAGGAACCGACGGGTCGCGGCCGCAGCAAGACCTGGAGAGGAGCCTGTGGGACTGCGGCGAGAGGAGACCACGGCGCCGCGGCGGCAGGAGGCCGCGGGAGGAGCTCACGGCGATGCTGCGGGACCGTAAGACTCGGGACGGGCGCGGAGACTGCGGTGTTCCTCACTGCTGATCACAATTCAGCTTGTACCAAAGCGGACACAAAGGTCACTGCTGTCCTGAAGACGAAGTGGTGAGGCAAAATTAATGGCACCCCACCTCTGCGGTTGTCGTGGGCAGTGACGTGGCTCTGGCTTCTGGCCCTTCCTTGCCCAACATTGGTCAACGTCACATCTTCCAACCGGCAGCGTGGGCCATGAGTTGTTTCGAACACAGACAGAAATCAAAAACTTTCGGGTGAAGAAACACTGTCTTGTTTCTGTGCCTGAGCTTCAGTGCACGCTGCTGTCTGCTGATGTCTTCAGAACGTGGTTCGCTCATCGAACTGAGATTAATTAACCTCGAGAAGCACCGAACAGCGGGCTCCGTAGAGAAGCATCACGCGACTGAGAAAATCAGTCTCCCAGATCCGGGAGCTCAAGCCAACTGACAGATTGCGCCTGCGCTTCAGGTATTAGCACAAGTGGATCCACAAACCAAGCCGAGAGCAACATAAAAACAAAAAACAAAATCACAATTTGTTTGCAAATCACAATTTGTTTGCAGACCTGGCACCTTGGCTCGCAGTACCACGGCTCCATTTCCAACGTCTTGGTTGCACCATTTCTCACTGTTTCCAATAAGGCTCGAGTCCCATAAAATGCGAAGTCCCCGAGGACTTATCTCGCCTCGCCTGACTGAGGTGCAATCTATTTTCGGACTACGACTGAAGAATTACTGCCGGGCCAGACCACCAGCATGTTGAATTCTCTGCGCCTGTCGTAAAATATGACCCACCTCCACAACAAGAGGTATTCGTCAACCTGCAAATGTCCGTCCCCAGAGGAGATGTTCAGCAGTAAGATTTTGGATGGGTAGACACGACGAGTACAGCTGCAAACATCGAGAGTTTTGTCACACCTGGTTATTTATGCACGAACTGTGCTTTCAATGCCAGCGAGCACTCTCTTTGTGAACAACACATCCTGCAGCGGTGACGGCGGATGAGGTAGAGGTTTGGAAAGTGACTGCCCACACACAGAAGGCATGTGCTCGTGTTCTTGTGTCAAGCATGCCATAAATGGTTTTCAGATATCGCAAGGAAAACTTAAAATGACAGAAAACTGGGAAAATTGAGAAGCAAAGCTGGGACACTGGTGCCGTATTACCGTCCGATTAGATATGACCTCAACTGGGATCATGAATTCGAGTTCAAAGACCTCTGCGTCTGGACGTCTGTGACGCTCGGAGGATTTGTCCGTCACAGACCCAATGTTTTATGGGAGATTTAGACGCAGTCAACCCGCATTGAGCGCAATGGAGACAGGGACGAAAACGACAGCTGTCGTTTCGTGCGACCATTTCAAGGGTTTACCCGGGTTTACCCATGTGACTCAACTTTGTTTCTTTGGTCGGATATCTCCCTACGTACTCAGGAGTCAAAACTGAGGTCTTGTTTCTGAGGTGACGACCTCACCGAGATCCCCCATCCCATTTGTAATTTGTTGGAGAGGCGCGCCAGCCATATGAGCAGTGCCGCTCCTTCCCACGGATATCAACAGATGTTTTCAGACTGAACGGCGCCTGGCGTGATGCGCGCGAAGTGGGTCCGACAGACACGGGGTCGACATGAAAACAATCAGCAGTGGATGACCGCAGAGAGACGTGTCGCCCCTGAATCGTGTGGCCACTCGTATGTGCGTTCACAGCCGGTCCTGACTGCGGCTGTATCAAGGCAAACTACTGCTTCCCTTGTTCCACCCATTCCAAAATGACAATCTTGTCAATGAAAGACTCCAACTCTCGATACCTTCATTCCTTTCACAATCCAGTGGCAATCCAGTCGAAGCAGTTTTCCCAATTTGCAGTTATTACCTCATTACGAGGCAATTTGCACTGTCGTTTTCAAGCAGATGAAATCACTCCTCTAATTTGTCGCTCAAATGGCAGTCTCTCGAATGAGAAAGGCTGGTATGACTTCCACCTTTGATAGATTTGCCCACTCAGTGCAACTGAAAAACTCGCAGAACGTATAGCAAGAAAGATTTGGGTTTGCCCATGTCCTACAGCGGGCGAGCATTGCTACAGGGCCGTCACTTGTCTTGCGCGATTGGTTCAGGACTATTGAACGGGACAACTTGGTTTCTGGGATTCATTTCTTCGTTGTGTGTTCTATATATTTTGCGCGCCAGGCGAATCCGCATTTTGAGTGCGCTTTGTGGGAGTACCGTCCTGGTCAAATTCCGATTCAGGCTCCTCAGGCCACGAAACCACAGAAGCCACACGAATTCAGTTTCTGAATCTGCGTGATTTGACCCTTTTTCGTGCATTTGCCACACCCATGAACTGTGAGCAAAAGCTTTTTCAACAAATTCAATTGGTAAACTTTGACACACAAACTCGCCTTCTCTCACACGCTTTCCCAGCAGTGTTGTGTGCAGACCAGGCCAAAACGCAGACAGGCAAAACTGGCGGATTGAGGTTGGCACCATCATTCCGTCCGGACCGGAATCTGGATCCTCCGGATTTAGGGCGATGGTTCCACAAATCCGGAGCAGTGATAAACGCCTCGATTGCTATTCCGTGAGCGTGTCGGTGTCAGCGCTGTGCGAACTGATCAGGCAGCACCGTGATCGAGCTCAGAGTTCTCAGCTGCGGTTCCGCCGTGACAGACTTCCGCTCCCCGAACACGTCGAACGGAAAAGCCACGAATCCATTCCTGTCGACCGCACACTGTCTGATCAAACCCGGTTCTGACATGTGTCCTTGTCACCAGACTTTTTGCACATGAGGCAAACGATTGGCCACTTGAGTGTCTCTTCCAGGTATGACGCGTCGATTGCAGAGACCGAGCCATAAGGCTTTTTGAATTCTCGGATCGACAGCAACCCCAGTCCGACAGTGCAACTTCTCACAAACCTGCCACTTCCATAAGCCGCAGCTGTCGCTCTCCAGCACACCGCGCATATGCAGTGAACCTGGTCAATTCACCCACTAAGAGCAAGCTGAGGAACGGCCAATTGTGTTCAGAGGTAAAAAGAACCAAGTTCGCGGCTCCAACGAAGGAACAGATCACGCAATTTGAGCAGCAACACCAGAACATTATCTTGCAGATCCACTCGTTGGTGCAGTGTAGATCTGCACCAAAGACGCGTCCATCCTGCAGAACTTGACTGCTCTCCGAGGCGCAATAACCATCAGACTTCCACAGCAACACCGGCAGAATATCCAGGACCTTGATCCCTTCAGCCCTATTGACTCCAGGTGCGGACCCAGCATCTATTTGGCTGGTTCTCCACGCGTGTCCAAAGACACCAAACAAAACACGTTTCCATGTTTGATGAGATTTTGTTCTCCTGCCTCCCGTATCCGGATCCACCTCTCCGTATCCCATGTTCCTCCTGTAATGCTGTGGTGGTCAGGGTCAAATAGCCTGTTATTGGCTTCACACAGGAACCGCAGGGAGAATTGACTGGCGATGAGTGAATTGAGTTGGCTGCTATTCTTCTTTGGAGATAGATAGTCCCACTGCCGATGTTTTCGAATCACCGCACAACCAGGGATGAAGTGAAGAAGGGGGTCCCATCGAGTCTAGCTTTGGGGCATGGGGAGGTCTCAATAAGTTTGGTCACTTTGTGGAGCCTTGGGTGTCGAAATTGGACAGCAAAATTCGAACATGCGCGCGAACGTATCTTTGCAAACGCAAAATTGAAGGCAGGAACCGATTTCCTTCAAAGTCTTGTTGTGTACAACAGTCGAAATCTTTGCAAACCCCTCTTGTAGTTGAACTTCGTTGTTTGTGTGGTACACGTTTGTTGGGCACTGAGACTGAACTGCTACCTCTCGCTATTTCCTGGACGACAAGATTAGCAATGTGCTCTCGCTCTGTACTGGCCGTTTCCAATTGGTAACAGAGAACACTGCGCACGGAGAGAAGTTCTGCACTGGTGCAACGTGCCACGGTGATTGGGATGGATGTGCGTTTCAAACAAGAACCACATAACCTTCAGCATTTGTGTTCATTTGGAACGAGCAGAGGCTGAAACTGGGAAAACAGCTCAGCGACTAAATCTGAGAGGAGTGTCGGATATTGGTGCAGGTTAGCTCACTGAGGAACACGAGGCTTTCCTTAAAAGCCTGCGTATCGACCTGCGCACCGGATTTTAATGAACTCAGGTCTAATGGACTCTTAGTCTCATTAGGCCTCGGGCTGGGATAGGCTCGGAGCAGGAGCGGATCCGAGGCGATGGACGGGGATCTGGCCTCGAGGCAGAAGAGACTTCATCTTTGAAGACTCGCAGAGTTGTTCTGCATGCAGGGCAGGTTGTGTGTAACTCACTCCAGGCCCGTATGTGACTCACTCCAGGACCTTCTGGATCAGCCTCTGTGTGCAGGGTGAGACTGGCTCTTAACCTGTGCACACCATAGCCCTGACTCGGGCTCCTTGCCCACAGGCTGCAGGTATCTTGCTTCTGGCCGTGTCACGATGACTCCTCAGACCAAAGTTTCAGAAGTCGAGAGTTTCAGACGAGCTTGACTGGACATCCGGTTGCCTTATCACTTCAGCAGAGAAGCTATCAACCTGCATCGCGTTGGAAACACAAAATTCACTTTGAACTGATTCGCAGCTGCGTGCCCGGAACACAGGCGTGCTCCCTGTGTGGTAGCTTGCCCTTTCCTAACGAGAGCAATCGCGCAGCTCATTTCCTTCTCTGGGTGAGGGTCGGTCCCGGGGGCACCCCAAGTCTCTGCGTTGAAACCTGTGGCATTCGCAGTGTTTCCGTTCAAAGTAGGATCATTCCTCAACCGGTGGTGAACTGCATCTCCAGCAGTTCTGGCGGAGAGTATGGGGCCTGGGTCCAAATGACCCTCCCCCCACCGCGTGTCTGTCAGTGTCTGAGTGCCGAAGTTGGCTTTTTTGTGCCAAGTTTTTCCTTTTAGTTTGAACTCCCTCCCACCCCCCATTGAATCGGACTCGGTTTCACGGACCTCAGGCCCGATTCTGGATCCGTTTGAGTGAAGCATCCACGAAGTGCGAACCTGTCCAGAGCCTCACGTTCAGTTCGTTCGCCCAAGTTCAAATCTGATATCAGTTCAATGGAATAGACATGCACAAATGTTTTGGTTGGAAAGTTCTGTCAATTCACTCTGACATCCGCAGAACTTGACAAAGTTACTGGGCACTTTTGTTTTGCAACGAAAGTTCTTGAACCTGCTAATCACACAAAAAATCTCTCAACCCGAATCCCATACCACCAAAACAACCCCGCAAAAATATTGCCCGCATAACACTGCTCACAGAACAAAGTTTCAAAGTTCAAAAGTGTCCATCTCTACGCTTGGCCCCAGTGGCCAGATCGCGAGCTCTCCTTGACGCAACGCCAGCAGTGTACTCACCTCTGTAGACCTTGCCGAACGCGCCCTCGCCGACCTCTTTGCGCAGCGAGAGCTTGTCGCGCGGGATGACGCGAGTCCGCAGCCCCACCTCCAGCTCCGACGACAGGTAGTTCGGGTTCTTACTCAGCACCGTCATGTGGTCCAGCAAAGTCGCGCTGTCCTGCCTGCAATCCACGAGTTTAGCCCACTGTCAAGTCATGAAACAAATACGGGCGAACTTCAGGAATCTCAGCTGGCAAACAGTTTTGATATATTTCATGCGCGTTTTTCCGCCACAGAGCTTGTCTCGTTGATAAGAGCCTTCGCAATCCCGAGGGGAGGGATATGGAAGATTGAGTCACTTGTGACGCCAGCTCGCCGATCCCACTGAATCATTCTCACACAGGCGCAATTTCCCTGCAAATTGCTCTGTCATAAAGGTCGCGAGGGGGCAGGTCGGGTCCTCACAACGTCGCGCCCGACATGTCCGTCTCACGTGCCGTCTGCAGGTGACGGTGCGTCGGTTCATCTCAATCTTGTCATCACGACAACAGCGACTGTGACAGATGAAGCTGTGACGTCAGGTCAATTAGATCTGGTGGAAGTGGATTGGACTTGCAGTGGGGAGAGAAAATTGAGGGCAAGAAATGAGCACGTTGTGTTTCCGTATGCATTATGTAGACTCTGCTTCTCTTGTGCGAGCGGGCAGAAAAGGGCTAATTAGTACTCAGACAGTGAAGAATAGTGTGAGACGCAATGACGCACAGCCAGACACACGTACACGCGCACACCGGCTCACCCACCTGTGCAGCCAGGCGACGGGACTCTCGAGCTTGACGGCGCGCAGCCGCGCCCTCCTCTTCCTCCGCACCAGCAGCACGACGGCGACGGCGGCGGCGAGCAGCAGCAGGGCGGCGCCCAGCACGGCGAGCGCGACGTGCAGCGCCGGGGGAGCGGAGCCGCCCGCCCGAGGCGTCGAGGAGAAACGCAGCGGAGCGCTCTGTGCGAGGAGAAGGACTTTGAGCAGAGTAAGTTTTCGATCGGAGCGACGCCCAAATGTGGGTCTGTCAACATGACCACTGATAGATCTATGTGCTGAACTCTTCTGTGACGTGAAGAACTCGAAACCCACGGATCATCCGTTCAGTGACATATCGTTGAGCTTGTGGCTCACGAACCACCGGAGACCGAAATTCCCAAGTACGACCAAGAGAAACCCAACTGGGACCCCAGTGCGCGGAGCTGACACCAAATACTGCTCGCCCACTCTGCAGACTCCCTACATGGTCTTGAAGCTCCTTCTTTTGGAGATCAATGAAGGAGGCGCTCGTCGCCCCCGCCTCGTTTGGATCCAGTGGAAGGAGAACAAGCGCGCAGGTCCCAATATGACGATCGATTTGGGACCTTTCTTTGTGGGAAAATTAGAACACCTCCACTGGATTGTGCCGAGGGGAGGGAGAGCACGGCCAGGGGCGTTTGTACAAAAGAAACGAAACAATTTGTTTCTTCAGTCAAACTGAATCTGTCATCAAAGTCTCCTGAAGCATTCAAGCATGCGACGAACATTATATTTCTTTGTGATTAATTTTTCAAGATTGGTTTGAGTGTAGTTTTCGTAAAAAAAGTCAGGGGGGTTTCATATCCAATTTGCGCAAATTTATTTGCTGACGCCAGAGAAACTGTTTTTGTCAGTGCAGTTGCATTTTGCATGAATTTTCATCACTCGAATGCAGGGCATGAGATGAGTTGGAGTCCTCTGTCTTTGCTGGTCCAAACCATCGCCTTTGCCCAACGGGCCACCGGAAACCACCCGAAAGCAGTGGACGCCTGGCGCAGTCACGCATCCACGGGGCGGACAGAGCGAGAAGCTGCGGTGTGAATTGGTAGACCGTCTGTGTGTCCCTGGGGAGCCGTTCCCACTCACAGAGACGCAAATCAGATTAGTCTCGAGTCTATTGCCCTCTCCTCTGGATCCAGGATGATCAGGAACAGGGGAACAACGCCACATTCTTGAGGGGACAAGGTCAGAACCTGTCACTTTCTCAAGAGCGTGCACCATGACAAACTTTGCTAAATAGGGGAAAGCAAGTGTCGATGTCGGTTCCTGGATTGTTCCTGAAGTTGGAAATTGTTTTTGCGTGTCTGGGACACCTACATCGATCTCTTCACATAGCATTGGCCTCAATTTACCTTTCCTGTGATGGAAGGGCTGGACACCTCCCTCTGGGATAGTTTCCCCACCCTCGCAGAAAAAAAGCTTCTGCTCATGACGCTTTCTTCCTGACCAATTGGGCGTGTAACACGAAAGCGAATGTTGATACGCTCGTACACGAGTCACTTGATCGCAAAAGCATGCAGCTGACAAGCTGTGTCTTCGTCACGAATTTGGCCAGCAGGTTTGCTTGAGACAAAATTCCATGCATGTTTTTGTGTGCGTAGGCTCAGGCCAATTTGGAAGTTAATTTCACAACAATAATGGAAAAGAAACATCAGCAAAATGTGGGCTTGGGATGACGAAACGAGCACATCCTGTTCCTCCCGCACACCACAGACGTCCATTTCTCTCAGCTTCAAAATAAATTTCCGGAACAGAGAAGAAAGAAGTAACGTGGTATTTGGACGCAGCTTGTCTTTCTTTAGCCTGTTGGATGTCAAAAACTGAATTCTCGAATGACGCGTGTTCTTACGTGGTGTTGTCGTACTTGCCTCATTTTTGGGGTTACTTTTGAGGTTCGTTGTGTTGGGTTTGATTGTAGCACCGGACGGGAATGGAGGCATCGTCACCGGTTCTGAAGACACACACAAATCAATGTGTACAACGGTGAGCACAAAGTATTTGTCAGGTGCGGTTGACGTCATTCTCGAAGTAGTGTTGGCGTGTTGGTCACACTCACGTGTTGTTTCAACCTATCAGACTGTCTTACAGCTTTGTTCATGTACTCCCTGATTCACCCCATTGTTTTGCTTCTTGGCTCAGTCCTCAATTCACTGCCCTTCTCCCTCACTCACTGTCTGACTCACTCCCTCACCCACTCTCTGACTCACTCCCCAACTCACTCACTCTATGACTTGCTCGTTGACTCACTCACACACTCACTCCTGAACTCACCGAGGTGTGAGATGTTGAAGAGGCTGCGCTGCACCTGGGTGATGTTGAAGAGGCACAGGCCTTCCTCGTTGGGTGGCATGAAGCTGGGCACGCACACACAGCGGGTGCGGCCCTGCGCCGCGTCCCACAGACAGCCCGCCTCCCCGCAGTTCACGTTCGCACAAGGCTCTTCTGTGGAAGACGCGAACTGTGCTTGGTCTCTTGGGGAGAATCTTATTCCTTCACATGTGAATTGGGTATTTGGAACAAACAGGCCACAAAGCTTTCCTCAAGGACAAAGAGAACACCACTCTTGAATCGAAGGCAGACTCCCGGGGCTGCTTGGCAGTGTCTCGTCAGAACCCAACAGAGGCCAACAAGGCTTGGCGGAGAACACAAAGGAAAGGGAAAGCTTGACCACGCACAATGACTTCATGGTGAAAGTGCTAAAACACCGCGAACACAAAACACGCAAAGAAACTCGTGCAAACGAATAAGAGGACGGTAAATTCCGTTTCTTTCCTTGGCCTCCCGTGCTCTGTGGAATGAAAAGCGTCACCCAGCTGAAAGCAATCTGGCCAAAAACAAGATTCATTTGGTGGTAAGTTGTTCCGTTTAGGGACAAATCGGAATCACGTTTCGGTCACACACCATCCATCTTCATGACACCATCACCACATTTCCTGCTGCCAGCTTCGGGAGCACTTTCAGCAGACCCTATCAGAACACTGGCCCGAGGGGAACCAAGACAACTTGATGTCGGACTGCCGTGGCTTCACATGGGCGTGTTTACTGGTCGAGTACAAGTACAGACTCCTTTGATAGGTCTGAGAAGAATGGGATCGACAGGAGAAGGGAAAATGTGGCAGCCCAGTGACAGTTGATGTGAACGGTTGTGACAGGACCAGCCCGGCAGGCGGACTGGTCCGAAAATAGGCTTCAAAAGGTAGCGTTGCGCATCAAACGACGCGTCCTCCGTTCATGAAAATTTGAGGATCCTGCTCCAAGGGCTCACGAGTCTGTCCACGACTGTAGTTGACCACAGTGCCTGGACAGGATGGGGCTTGAGGACCCACGTTCTGATGTCGACTTTACACTGAGTCAGTGTCTTCTGTGTGCTGCACCAACAAGGAGCCTTACCTTCGGTTTTGTTCTTGTCCTCAGGCGGAGGGAACAGAAAATGCGGGTCCAGTTCGTTCATCTCCATGGCCCTGAAAAGAACAACAATAATCGGATTAAAATGTGGTCGAGATCGAGATCTGTGGAACTGGCCAGACAACTGACGCTGATTGTTGCAACAGCAAAGACTCCAGGACCGACTTTTCCGTGACTGCAGAACGGAAACGTCCTGCCCGTCTGTATTTGCTCCTCTCGTTCTGCTCGTGTTGATTCACAACGCGACTTCCGCTGACCGTCCAAACACATGTGCTGAATTTTCCGTTGCCCCTCCCACACGTTGTCCCCGCTTGGGAGTCTTGCCAAGATGACAGGTCGAACTGCGCGTTCAAACACTATTTTCTCCTTTCCAGATCACGACTGGAATCATTTTGTCAAAATGAAATGTGGAGAAAGATCTGTTGACACCAGACACCTTTGAAAGAAGAAAATGGACCTTCCCTTCACACAAGAAGTTTGCTGAAATGAAAACACTGTCTTTCAGGCTTGTCAAAACCCACTGAAGGCAATGTTAACTGTTGTGCCAGCAGAAGCGGAGGCTGGAAGCTGAATGCGGAGAAAACTTGGCGTGAAAAGCTTTCATCCGGTCGTGACAATGGACATCACGACGTCGCGCTCGGATCCACGAGAAGCAGCGGCTTTCAGCGACGCACTTGGGGTCGTACGAGGCCTTTGGTTTCGGTACTGACTGAGAGACTACAATGTGTTTCTTTGTTGAAGAGTTGATCAGAAAATACACTAAATTAGAGCTGTTTTGAGTTCACATACGTGTCTGTTTTTGGTGGCACAAAAATTTGAGGGATAGTTGATCGAGTCAGTCAAGCCTCACAAAGAGGAGTCCACTGACATGCCAACAAACAGCGTCAAACGTGGCATTCGTTTTCGTGATCTGGAATCAGAACTTGACTTCATTTTCCACTGCGTTCAGCGCAGCGTTGAACTTGGAGCACTCTGTCACCTTCTCAGCTGAATCCGCGATAGAACATCTTTGGTTTCAGTGGATTCCTGTGCGTCGCATTCAAGCAGCGCAAGAAAATCACTGCTGCAGGAAGTGGAAAGCGAGTCAAAACCCGGCGAACTCTCACAACGAACATGTCGGAACGTGAATTTGTGTGCTTTCGTTGCTGACTTTCTTGGAGACATTGAGCCGCATCTCCAGCAAAACAAAACATACAGGGACTTCTTTGTCAGGACAGGTCAAACACGCCCGCTGTGGTTCACTGTTGTACGGCAAAAGTTCAAAGTTTAGCGCTGATCGTGAGTTTCGACCGTGTCCTCTGGCTTACAACTTGAAGTCCGTTGGCAGCATCGTATAAAATTTCGTCCCACCCCCGCCACCCCCAACACAAATCACTCGTTTCCGTTTCTTTGCTGCGGAGATTTGACAGACGTGACATTTCGTTGATTCCACGGAGCGCCCCGCTTCCGAAGACAATTACTGCTCCGAAAAAGACAAAAGATACACTGTCAGAGCTTCAGGACCAAGTCTTCAAATTTACGTTGCACAATTTCCTGGAATCTTGACATTCTGATGAACGAAAAAATGTGTACGTGCGCAACATTATTGCCAGATCGTTCTTTGTTGGAACCAACAAACTTGCGTTGCCAAGAACACAGCTGTGGATACGAAAATTGAAGTGACAAGTTGTCGACGCTGCGCTTTGATTATTTCCCGTCGGTGTTGGTTTGCCCGAATTAGCCGTTTCTGCGCCCGCCCTGCGGACCTCATTGAAAGCCGGAGTCTCCCCACTTCATCACCGCTCTGACGTCCAGCGAATGAGATCAGTGTTTGAGTGGTAGTTAATGAGAGGAGAGAATAAACGCTGTTTAGGAAGCGTCAGTCACAACACAAATGGAGTGGTTCTGAGAAAGCGGAGAATTCCAAAGCAGCTTTCGCGGCTCCGCAGGGAAAGTTGGCTGGGCCCCAGGACTGGGTCCCAGGATTCTTCTGTTCAGTTCCTCTGAAGGGACTCAGAATCGGATAAGGCCACACAACTCACTTGTTTGTACCTTTTTGGAATAAATTTGCCCATTTGTTCGTACGGTACGAGCGCCTATACGTTGTCACCCGTCACGAATCCCAGCTTCCCCCACATTTTGGACTTATTCCCTTGCCTGTTCCTGGTCCATGAACTGCAAAATACAGTAATTTTCAGCGCTTGACTTCACTCGATTACTTGTGGAGTGAAGCGTCCTCTCCCCTCCAGAAAGAAATGGTCAGTCGCTCTGCACCAGAGGCTGCATTTGGTACAATTGTCATATTGCGCATTTTATATCGCATTTCATACTTATATTGCGTGTACCAACAGCTCCACAAATCAATTCAATGCAGTGTGAACTGGTTGGAACACACACACGCACACACACACACACACACACACACACACACACCACGATTCTCTTGCTCCACAAGCAAGCAAGGCGCAAATCGTTCCCTGCATGTGCATCGTGAGAAATTTTTTGGCCTGAGTTCTTTCTCTCGCGGCCTTCATGCACTTTTGTCCACAGATCTCACCTCAGGATGCACATGCAATCTAATTATCAGAGCAACTTGACAAAATCCTATTGTGTCTGGTGTGGAACTGAGATGACAGTTGTTTTTTTTTGGTTTTGATGTTTCTCAGATGTGACATTTTCCAGTGTCTCTTCCAAATTGGACCCTGAGGACAGCATTCATCCGCGAAAAAGGATGTTACAGATTTCAGATCCGCGAAGACTTTCTTTGGCGTGATGGTTTCTGGTGTTGCGAAATCGGGTTTTTGTGAGAAAGCAGCTGAGTCAATCAAATGCACGACACCGATCGATCATTGTGTCGTGATCATTCTTGAGTTTGGACTGAAAAGTGGAATCTGCCAAGAACTCTCTTGAGCAGCATTGATCGAAGTTTTCTGCTGGTGCTGTCTCATTTCAACGTACTTCGTATCTTTGGACATATTTCTGATCACTGAGGAACACACACCTCTGTTCGTACCTAGAAAACCATCAAAGTCAGAGCAGTAGGTACCAGAAGTCGAGAAGAAGCCAGTTCTGAACAGAGCGAATTGGGGCAGACTGCACGCAGTTCAGCCAAAGGGAAGACCATGCAATCATCCAAACTTGCATTCGATTTTGAAATCACTTCGGCATGTTTCTATTGCCAGAATACTGAGCATTTGTTGGAGCACGGTCAGCAAATGAAATGCTGCACCAGGTCTTTGGTTCTTTTCCTCCTTCAACTCTGTCGAGAACGGCGCAGAGCAGATTCATCGTGCGGTCGTCGTCAAACCTCAATCGTGCGACTTTTATAAATACGGTATCCGTGCATCTTTGTTGACTGGTGCAGTTCAAACAGATCACAAGCAAAACAGAAAAAACTGGCAAAGTGAAATCACAACACGAATCTGCAGTTGGCGGCGGTCGATTTGGTGCAGATGGGGGAATATCAAAAGTTACCAACTCCATCTGCCACGTCTGAAGAAAATCACAAAAATAAAAACAAAACCAAGCAAATACAGATTCCTACCTGCTGAAAGTGTACAGAGTCTCTCTTTACAGATGTGTGGAAAAGTACGACAAAAAGCCGAATTGTTTACTCCTAATCACTGGATTTGGCTACATAAAATTCCAAGAATGTTCTGGCGCCAATGCCCACATGAGGTATATTTCAACTGAGTCCGCTGTGGCTACACAGCTGCATATAAGGCGGCGCAGCCGCGAAAGAGGCAGCTTCAAGTGGGCTTCCACCAGAGCGGGATGATCGTTGTGGGGGACAGCCCCCGACTCCGAGGCTTAGTCGCGTTGAGATCAATTCGTCTTTCCTTCAAACGGGAACTGGGAAGAACAATCGGAAGACATATTCGTACGCTCAAGTCCTGGTCCCATTGAAAGCCCAAAAGCGTTCACTTGCCCTCAAATTTACACCACAAGGTACTTTGCGGACCTTCAAATTAAAATCCGATTCACACCAGACACCATCCCCTTTTCCTTGAACCCGCTAGGGCGGCAGGCGAATTTGGCACAGTGGGTGTTTCTGCTCTGGAACATGGTGTTTCCAATCGCTTCTCGTGGCCGAAGTTTTGTCATGGACCAGGCTGAAGTTCAATTCGCTCTCGTACGCAAAGTGGCAGACAATCGATGCAGTGCGCTGCGGCATATCGGTATTGCACGGTGAGAGAAATATGGGCATTTGGGGACCAGATAGGTCCCACCAGGGCCATGCTGTCTCTCCTCACTGTGTTCGTGGTTTGCAGCTCTGCAATCCAAGCAAAACAAAGCCCTGTACAAGGTTCAATTCGACTGACTGGAGCAACAAAAGTCCAATGTGGGTTGACCATCAATTTGAGTGAGATCAGCCCCAACTGGCATGAAAACTACGGTCGTAGTTTCTGAAAAGAAGCAAAGCTCCAAGGGAAAAAGTTTGCATCGGACGAAAAGGGCAATTCTCTCAAGTCAATTGTTTGAATCGAACGTTTTGGAACAATTCACGGAATCGTGGCTCGGACAAAACTCAACAAAAGGGTACAAAACTCATCTTTTGCTCGAAATAAGACTGAGAACAGTGAGTTTCGTACACTTTCGTTGAGTTTCGTCCCCGCGCAGCCCAGTGTTCGTATTCCGAGCCACGACTCCGTCAATGTCACAAACTGGAGACTTTGTCGGAAGAAGGCAGCATTGTTGTCATTTCTGGGAGCTGTGTTTGTTTTTCCTGAAAAACCAGTGGGAATTTTGTCTTTTTTGTAGGAGTTACCGACATACTCGTACATACTCGCTCAGAAGCTGCAGACTTGGGCATGGTTTGGGGTCTGACCTACTTTGAGTGAACGGACTTCAACGAAAATATTTGGCGAAAAAAAAATTGTGTGCCTGACTGACCACGACAGGAGGGAGAAATGTTTCCCGGGGAGGGGCGCGGGAGCCGGGCACCACCGGCCTCTGTGTGGACTCGAGCAATGCTTGGGACATCGCTGGAGTTCTGTTTGACGTCACCACGAAATGTAACAATGGATCCAGTGACGCTCCAGTTCAGAGATCAGATGGTCATTTTCAGTCCTTCGAAAAGACTTCCTGTCACCTGAAGCAATCCCTGCAGATATTTTCGCCGTCCCAAAACCATTGCATGCGACACAAGAAAGCTCGTTTTGATCTACAAAGTGCAGCCTGCAGTGGCTGCTTCTGACAACCAAAGAATTCCAAGGCAAAAGGCAGTGATTTTGATTGAAATGACCAACGTTTGTATGGGCATGCGAAAAAAAAACACCCACAGCAGTGAGTCAATCTTCAAAGTGACTGCACGTTTTAGCAAAATGAACCTTCAGTGGACGTCTGAGAGTGTTTTTTCAGCAACACCACAAAACGTCCCCAAATCACTTTTCTTGTTGCGAAGACATCAGCCGCCCACGAATTTGTTCTTTCTCAAACTCTTTTGCGGCTTTGCCTCGTCTAAAGTTTCGTCCGCAAACAGTTGCAGAGAAGAGACACACATTCATATGTAATGTACAGCAATGTAACTTTCCACAAAAGGACGTTTCGGTTTCTGCGCGAAACCCTGCAAGTCATTCCCAAAGGCAAATATTTAGCATATATGTCTTACTTTGCAGATTCCACAGAAACCACTGCTGTGCAGATCAATACGTATGTAAGAAAGAAGTCAAGAAATATTTGGACAAGCAGGGAGCAGCTTCTGAAGAAATGATTCTGGTGAAACCAAAATCCAAAACCGTGCTCACCTCCCAAGTCACGAATCATGCAGTTCATAATTTCTGAATTTGTTCTGAATTTGGGACAAGAATGATCGCTCCTTCCTCTGCATCTTGCGTTTGCTGACACGTCAGTTCTGTCATGTGTGTGTGTGTGTGTGTGTGTGTGTGTGACAGAGAGAGATAGAGAGAGAGGAGAAAGAGAGAACATGTATGTGTACGAGTGTGTGTGGAGTCATGTTTGGAAGCACTGCATCGAAGAAGTCAAGGAAGAAAGTGGATTTATAACAAGGCGACCTGAGACCACGGGTACCTACTCCTACTGGCTGGTCTGAGAAAGTCTAAGGGGCCTGCAGGGACTCCTCAACCGCCGGAAATACGTACCTTGGGTCGCAGTCAACTCAGGAACACGCTCCCGGTCAGAGTCAGAAAGCCCTGAGAACATCTTTGCTTTCCTGAATGGCTCAACTCGCAGTGGAAAACCATTTGAAAAGACAACAAGAACACGGTTCGGTGCGGACGTATGCTGTGTCGATGGCCTCAGCAAGCGAATCCAAGATGGCCACAACACGGGTTTATCTGCATGAAGCGAGGATTGTCTCAACACTGTTGGGTGGGCACCTTTTCCGAATGTTGCATGTCTCTTGTGATAAAGAGACGCTGCATAGATGCTGAAGTTTCGGCGCGTGAAACAATGAAAAAATGTTTGAGGATAACAACCTCAGGTGACCTGAGGAAGCTCGCCACGCAAAACATACGTGTCCGAGTTGGGCAACAAGACGGTTGGTTCACCTTGACTCGGATTTCACTGGGGAAAACTTATTTCCTGCAACAACAGCATCCACACCGCGAGGAACCGTGGGGCAGGTGGCCAATCCGTCCGACACGGACCTTCCTGCAGAGCTTCAATGAGGAGTTGACACCTTTGCAACGAATGATGGGACTCGCAGACAAGGTCGCAAAAATTAGAATTTGCATTTCCTGTTGCCAGTCTTTCTACACGAGACGGTCGATGTGAGAGGAAAAGGTCACGACTGCAGTCAGCGGTCAGCGGCCTCAAGAAAATCCACAGTCTGGAGATCCTAAACTTGCACGAGCTTGTCTTCGGGTGTTCCGTGGCAAACACGGGATGACAACTCCCAACACCACACGATCAGGTGTTGGTATATGTCCCCTGGAAGTTCAAAACCTGAAGTGTCTGAACTTTATTCTTCATATCACGAGTGTTTTCAGGGTGCCTTGCCACCCGTCAGTTCTGCGAAACATTTTGAGTTGAATTTCTGCCGTCAAACTTTGGATGGATTCTGATTTCTACTTCGGGAGCATCCAACTGCCGTATAAGTTTTGAGGCAAATTTGATTTCCCTCGAAAAAGCAACTGAGTTGCAACCACCGATAGCGGGTATCGAATTGGCGAATAAAAATGAATCTTCAAAGTTTTGTGACCTCACAAACACAAACAAGTCATATTCATGATCTTCTTTCTCCCCAAAAACATGTTCTCCGACTCTCCCGAGCATGCAAACAAACCCCAAGCAAATATGAAAAGCAGGGGAGGGGACCACAACTGGAGTCGTCATCTCGCAGACGTGGCGGAGCCTTGGGGGTGTTGATGGCCACCGCCAATAAATTGTTGGTTGGCATCACCCATATCACCACCAGTAAAAGCTACCAACAATTTCTCTGTGGTCATTACCCCCCCCCCCCAACCTGTAATGACAAAACTTTTTGAGGAGACATCCGTATTCTTCTCAATGCAACAGCATGCAACGAAGTTGAAGAATTAAGGCTCGTTCTTTTCGTTTTGCAAACTTGAACTTCAGAACCCAATTTCGAAAAAGGTTCGGACAGCACCCTCCTCTCCACCCGTTGGGCAGGAAACCTTTCCTTTTCATCAGGAATCGTTTCCTACATTGTCTCCCCAGGGACTCCGCACCGCTCTTCCCCCCGCCATCAAGGAATACTATTGTCCGGACATGGCATGAAACTTCTTTGGCGTTGGGATCCTCCTTGACCAGCAACAACTGCCGTTACCCTTACTCATGCCCATTGACGTGTCCAACGCCCCAACCCCCCCCCCCCCCCCAAAAAAAAAACAACAAGCAAACAAAAACAACAACATCCAGTCCAACAGTCAAAGTCAGCAAATTTATTCTCCGCAATGAAACTCAAATTGATCAAAACAAAACAGACAGACATCTCGTAAAGGACATCTTCAAAACATCGCATCGATTGTACGCTCGTAAAAAAAAGTGATCACACCATCATATTCTGCTCACGAAACACTGATCCTCCAAACTTGTTCCCGACACCAGACCTGCGCAGAAGAAGGAATTGGAGGATTCCAGTCGACCAGTTTGTCCAGGTGTGGTGGCAGAAGGCAGAGACGGACAATTTAACGTTGTCGGACACAGCATTTTTCATCTGTGCTTGAAACAACACAGAACTGAACAACGAACTGGATTCCAGAACGAGCGGAAGACTCAATTGTCAATTTGTCACGCAAGTTGAAAGAAAAACCCAACTGACTCACTCTCACAGAAACCAGCACCGAGTCCAAACCTTGTTCAAACGAACTTCACAGTCGAATGAATTGCACCGCACCTGACAGTGCTCCACGTGGAATTTGAAAAGAACTATTCTGAACAACCAACACCTCTCTCCACTCCGTCTTCCCTCAAAACAAGCCAAAATAATGTCAGCTGCATTGAACGGCAGTTTTGATTCACTCCATAAAACACGCGTGGACAAAAGGAATACGGAACTTGTCTCCTGATTGCGCACGGAGCTCGATCAATGTCCAGCAGCAGTCAACAATCAGCTTTGTACTGTTTATACATGGAATGCTTTCTGCTCGCGAGCGAGCTGAATCCAACATTTTTGAACAACATTTGGTTCATCTCATAAGTTCGTAAAATCTGGAATGTCGGATCAAAGAACACGCATTGCGTTTCACTGCGCACATGAATCAGACACAGCCCGCTGCCCATTTATACGTGATTGGAATGGTCGCAGCACCAGCTGCAGTGGAAAATTTGGTGCCGGTTTTCCGATTGGAGATCATCGAAGAAAGATCCAGACCAGCTGCTTCAACTGCTCCAAGTCTCTCGTGGAATGTGCCTGGTTATCAGGTGGAAAGCCCTATGGTGACAGTGAGCGCAATGCGCCAACACAAGGACGATGCTCTGGTCGGCGTCGCGGCGCGCCTCGCCCCTCTGGCCCATGTCTCCTCAAATGCCGAGTCACGTGCACCACACTACACAAACTCGTGCAGTTCATGTTTCCACACGATGTCATCCGGCCAACCGTACCAGTATTTGGGTTTGAGTTTGGATCCCAGCACCAGAGAGTAAGGCTCGTACCCGTTTCCCATGAGCCAATCAACGAGCTCAAACGTCAAGTCTTTGTCAACCGTGTCTGTAATCTGAAACAAGAACACCAGACGCTGACACGAACCGTGCCGAATAGCCATGGAAGCAGTGGCCTGAAAACATTATCCTGACCAGGCCTTGGAGTCATCTGACTTTCTTGAAGGTGAAAATATGCAACCAAATTGTGACATTTCTTTTCATATTTGAGCCACCTCAAAACAAACCCAACACTGTGTCACACACTTCAAGATGAACCACAGTTGGTAGATGCTCACATGCCGCAAGGTCGGCCAAAAGTTCTGTAGCTCTGTGGGATTCGAGTTCGACAGGGATGTACACGTTTCACAATTTCAACCCGAGTTCGCTCTTGTGGTGGAAACCCGAGCAAGACGTACCTCTGCGCCGTAGTACTCGCGCACCTTCATCCACTCCATGAAGATGGCGGGCACGTAAACGCGCTGCAGCAGCCGCGTCGCGTGCACGAAGGCGCGGTGCTCGTGGCCCTCGATGTCCATCTTCATCACCGCTTTGCGGAACGGCGCCACCGCTGCAAGGAACACGACCACGTCTGTCCATATCCCGCACGCTTTGGTTTGAATCCAACTGCATGCTTCATCAGAGGAGAAGAAGTGGTAAAGCCCTCCTGGGTTCAGTCTCGGTGTCCTTGTGGGTTCCGCATGTGACTCACCTGTGATGTCGTCCATGTGAATCGTTTGGACGCACAAGCCCGTGTCGCTGTGAACACACGAAGACGACGTCACGTTCCCGTCAGGGTTGATGGCGACGCCGCCCTGATTGTTTTCGGGCGTCACCAGCGCGACGCGCTCTCGTCGGTCCGAGACGGCGTTCTGCAGCAGCATGACGCGACGCGAAAAGTTGCCGATGTGCACCGCCGCCTGTAGGTGCCGGATGTTCTCCTGAAGAGACATTCATACTCCCAGTAAAAGGCCTTCAATGACGAGCAAGAAGAATGCCAGATAGTCTGTGAACAGGCAAAGCAAAATTACTCATGGGGCATGTGCAACATTTCGCTGCCTTGCTCGTGGCAGAAATATTGTTCTGACGTCATTGCACACGCATGCACGCATACACAGCCGATTCTCACCTCAAGTGGTTCGACGGCCAGCACCTGATGACCCATCGCCATGGCAACCAGAGAGTAGACACCGATGTTGGCGCCAATATCGATGAAACCGAGGTCAGGGTCACTGTACAGGAAGTTCTGAAATTCCTGCAGAGACAGATCTATCAAATTCAAAACCAATCAAACATGCACATGTTGGTGTTCTCACTCAAGAAGAGCGGGAAACGCGTGTGCTTCCAAAGAAGTTTATAGAACTTGCGAGGCTTACTTTGATAATGTGCGGCTCCCAGATTCCTCTTTTCCTGATGGCCGCCGATACGTGAATATCCACTTTGTCCGGGTACAAACACACAGGCACATTGGGTCGAATGCTCAGCGATACACACTCGTACTCCTCCTTGACTGGCTGCGACATGTCATAAACGTGCAGCAGTTCCCGTACTTGACTGTCGCTCAAATCGTCCTCGGGAACTTTGTAGTCATAACGGAGTGTCCTTGGTTTTTTGGTGGACGTAGATTTTTGGCGTCGAAGTCTATGTTCAGCGAGTCTCTCCAAGTGTTCGTGTTCGTGCACCAGGGCAAGTTCTCGCTCTTCGAAACGACGCCGTGGCTTCGTCGCTTTGCTTTGGTTTCGTCTGAGTAATTCCGCCTGGAATTCAGGGTCTTTCTGGAGTTCGCGCAGCAATTCGTCTATCCGCTTCTCACTGAAAAATGTCAAACAAACGATGAACAAAAGTGAAAGGAGCAGCCTGAGCAACATGTTTTCTGATTGTTTCAGCCCGGGTTCCATTTGCCAAATCCAGATCACCTTACACGCTTCAGCGATTGCTCAGAAAGAAAAACCCTTGCCATTGGCAAGTTTCTTTGGATCAACCAAGACAGGCCAGAGTGCGCTTTTGTAACAAAACCTCATGTGTGAAAAGAAATGTCAGCTGACCTGAGATCGACTGTGTTCATGTCTTTTCTGTCGTCGTAGCCACTGAGCAGAAAGAAGACGCCACCAAAAATGACGAACATGCTGATCAGGATCCAAGCTGAAACCCAAACATTACTTTGTAGCACTGAACGACAGTCCACCACACTCAGTGTGGCAATTGAAACAAACATTTCAATGAAATTGTCCTGAGAAGTTTCAACAATCCATCCTGCAGGCTGATCCGGTTCGGTTCGTACAGACAGACATCTTCATTCGTGATCATCAAATTCAGCTGCTGAAGTCCAAATCGACTGCCGTAAAATTGCCCATCAGACATGTGGGCCTCACCTGTGAGGCAGCGCTCGACGGCGGTCTTCTCGAGCGTCTCCGGGCAGACGGCGCGGCCGAGCGGCGTGACCAGCCGCAGCGCGCAGCGACAGACGCGCCGCGCCACGAGCCCGACCCCCGCGCGCTGCAACACACCCGGGTTTACATGAATGAGGTAAATCTCCTGGTTTCACCATCGCTCCGGGGATGGCCGATTTCAATTTGAGCGTTCACTCATGCACAAGGGCTTACTCACAAATAAACGCACGGCACAATGCCCGGACACACACACACACACACACACACACACACACACACACACACACACACACACACACACATTGTGGGAAATGCGATTTGGGCTGAAAGTTTGACACTCAAACCAAGTGTAGCTGGAACACAAACATGCAAATCAACAACTGCTTCAGTTGACAAACAACACTGACCATCGAGCGGTTGAGCAGCAACGTAAACAATTGATTGTTCACACTGTCAAGCTTCAAAATTGTGAAAACACAAACTCCAAAACAAATGTCGTTCAACTAACCAGCACGTCCTGCCCGGCCACATTCGCATCATCTCTCCCGCCAGACAATCCGCCAAGACATCACAACAACAGTCTTGCACATCGATCGGAATTGGCTAAATTCCACCAAAGGTGAGAGAATGAGATAAACCAAACTGTGTCCGACATTTTATCCAGTTTATTGAGGACTTGACACTTTAAAAATTGACGTTTTTCACTTGTGGATGTACAGTGTCCTGGAAAGCCCAGAGGCGACCGATGCTTCAGTTCTGCGCGAACTTCCTCGTCCACAACACATCTTCGGGCCAGCCGTGCCAGTACCGAATGTCCAGTCTCTTTCCACTGACCAGTGAATGAACCTCGTAGCCTCTTCCAGTTAACATGGCCACCATTTGGTTGACCAGGGTCTTGTCTTCGGACTGGTGAGCGGCTGTGACATAATATTCCCTCAGAATGGACCACTCCATGAAAATGTAGGGAACTCTCACAGTGTCCAACAACTTTTGAGCGTGAGTGAACGCTCTATGCTCGTGTCCTTGGATATCCAGTTTGACAACGCACACGTTGCCAGGGACATACGGCACTATGTCGTTCAGATGGATGGATTTCGCTGGTTGGCAGGACCCTCCGAGGCACTGTTCGAAGCTTTCGGGATAAACCCTGGCATCACCCTGGTTGTCCACATTGGCTTTCATATTCACAATTCCTCTTGTATCTGATATGGCATTCTGAAGCACGCGGATCCTGGAGCTCAGCTGCCCCAGCTGGACGGCTCTGTGGAATCTGCGCAGACTGGGCACGTACGGCTCCACGGCCAGGACGCGGTGACCCATCTTCGCAGCCACCAGACTGTACTGACCAAGATTCGCGCCCAGGTCAATGACACAGAGATCGGGATTGTCCTTGAGGACCGATTGGAATTTCTTCACAATGTGTTCCTCCCAAACGTCACCTGAAAATGTTTTTCACAGCAGATCGTATCTCATGGTCTGCGAAATGGTCAGAAACAGTGAACTGGAACGTTTGTTTCCCTCGACAAGCTCTTGATAATTTCAAATCCAAAGCGCAAACCGAAAACACATGCATGAAAGCACACGACAAAATCATGTGCTGCACGTGTACACAAACACGAAACGTTCGCACTGCGTTGATCAAATCACCTCGAATCAGCGTTGCAGAAACGTAGACATCTTCTTTTGCAGCAAACACGCAAATTGGTGTCCTTGGTTGTACGTGAAGGTTGATGCACTGAATCAAAACAGAAGGTAGAGTCCAATGGTTTCCACTCCACCAAAGCATCAGGAATGAAACCCCCACCTTCCCTGACTGACCGGTCCCCATCTGCTTGGGATCAACCCCCTATCACATTCTGGATCTGCCCCAGATTGCTTTTCCAGCAACTACAACATGTATAGGGTGCCTCACCTTGAACTGGTCCTCCGCGGGTTTGGTGACGTCATAGATTACCACAGTGCTGTTGTCCACAGTGCCCTCATCACGCGCTCCGTCAAACTGAAACATGCGGTTCTTTTGCATTCGGTGTTTACCTTCGCCAACTACTTTGTGCAGTTGGCAAGGGAACTGTTCTCACATTCGAAGAGTTCACAGGAGCTACACGACTGGTGAAGGCGCTTGAAACGTACCTTGGGCTGCTCCAAGAATACTTTGTCCATGCGTCTTCTTGTGTCCTGATCTTCACTAGCACTTCTATGTCGATTCAAGCGCGGTTTGGGATTCTGTGCTCTTTCTGGATGCTCCACATCGAATGAATATACAAACCTGACAAAAGAAAGCAAGCATTCGTAAAGTACTGTGCCCGTCTTTAGTGCACAACTTCGACAACCCGTTGAGGCATTTCGCTCAAGTCTTACTTGTTTTCACGTGGAATTGCATCAACATTTTTGCCGCCTGAAACGAGAGAAATACATAGACATGGACATCATTGCGAATGGTAATATTTGTCGCACAGAAACCAGTGGAGTCACCCACACGATTGACCATGGGTGACCGTGGCACACGGATTTCATCGACATCCAGTGTCTGGTGCAAAGGCACTCACCTGTGATGGTCATTCCAGCGGATCTGCTTCGCTGAACGTCACATATGCCTTCAATTCTGTAAGCAACGATGTGTACAAGTGTATGCGACTGCAGACTTGCAAGCCAAAATAAATTGGTGAGAAAAGCAAGAACAGCAGATCGATGCAAGCTTCACGCTGAAACCAAGAGCAGAACTGTGCTGATCAATAACTTGGCGACAGAAATCCTGACCTGCACATCACGACGTACACCACGTAGAGCAGTAAACCTGCAACCGCCAGAGAACACAACCGCGACCGGAACCTCAGACAGTTGTGTAGCATCACAGCTCCTGTTTCATGCACACGACAGGTGCAAAGTCGTGAGGCACTTTGGGTGAAGTTTTCGAGCACAAAGCTGACAAAAAGTATCGTCTTGTGCCATGCAGGCTTTTGTTCTATCCACTCCTCTAGTGTAGTTTGTACATCAATACACTGCCACAGTGTTGTAATTTGGTGGAAAACATCAACGTACAAACGTTTTGAAACGTGGGAAAAACCAGCTGTCACCCTTTGGAAATGGCAAAACACTGCTTTCGTTGCAACGAATGAACTTTCCCTTTGCGCACTTACCACTCCATCACAAACACGAAATGGCGGTCCTGATCTCTTTGAACTGTCCGAAGCTCAGGGTGTTGGATGACAGGATCAATCCCTGCACTTTTGAAAGGTTCTGTTCACTTTTCTATCCTTCAGTTGCAATTCCGGAGCAGATCTAACCCTTCCGTTCAGTGGTGTGGAAGAGCCAAGGTCAAGATCAACACTTGGCCAACAGGAAAAACAATTTCTGGTGTGCTCAAATAGGTCCATTGTGGAACCAGAAGCAGTGCTCAAGGCAACTGCAGTGTGAAGTCCCAAGTAGCGTATGTTTCGTCTCAATTAGAAGCTGAGATATAGCCTGTTGCTGGTAACTAGTTGCCAAAGAAATACTTGCCTAGAAACCAAATTGTAGGATCTACAAAGTGCTTTCAAAGACATTTCATGTGAACCAAACTTAATTAGAAGCTGAGATATAGCAATTTTCATCTGGTTACCAAGTTGGTTGCCATGGAGACCCATTTGGAATTTTGGAATTCAGATATAAGTTTTACCTTGAGCCCTACTTCTCTTTGTAAACTGTAGTATTGTGATACTGAGAATCCTATTTTGACCAAAAAATAGGCTAAAAATAGCAATTTCTTGACTTTTTTACCTTTCTGCATTCATGGTTGTTGGGAAAGGTTACCATGGTAACCAAATTATAAAATTCTGTTCTGAAAGTGCTTTTAAAGACCTTTCATATATGAATCAAACATCAATGCTCTATCTTCATTAGAAGCTGGGATCTGACCAATTCAGTTTTGTCCATGGAGGGGGGACAAAGGGGGAGAGGACAAAGGGGGAGGGGACAAAGAGGAGGGGGATAAATGGGGAGGGGGAGGGGGACAAACAGAGGAGGGGACAAAAAGGGAGGGGAGGGGGACAAAGTCCAGGGGGAGGGGGATAAAGTCCAGGGGGAGGTTGACAAAGTGTGACAGGGACATCTGGCCCAGGCTGCCTGTTACACACTATCACCAGGTGCTTCACCCCAAAGGGACTTCACACAACTACAAATTTACTGGTTTGTATTTTTCTGTGTTCTGTCTGCCCAACTAAGATGAGCCAACAGATATATATTCTCCATCAGAAAACAATTTGCATGGAGAATAAAAAGTACATGTGTGGCCAAATCCATGTACAAAAGACACAATTACTTTTCAATTTCAACAAATATTGATGTTGTTTTAATCTCTGAGAATGCACCCAAATTTACCCTTATCATCTGTACATGGAAACTTGTTACCTAATTGTGCAAAAGCTTGCCAAAATCTTTGCCAAATATCTATTTTGAACACTTTCCTGAAAATCCCAAATTTGTACCCAAACTTTGGTCCCACCTGAAAAACATGTGCAATTTTTTTTTAAATGAAAAAACAAATGATACCAGTAAAAAATGTGATACATCCTTCATCAAATATTTATACTTTCTGAGATATTATCTACTTTGTGCAGTAAAGTCCAACATTTAGCAACCCAAAAACTTGAACTTTTTGTCCTCAAAAACCTAAAAATGCAAACTTGACAAATTCCTTACTTTTGCATTGTCCTTGACCCATACAAATTCAAAAAGACCCAAAAGATCTAAATTTGAATTTATCTTGACTATGAAACTGCTGCGTACATACTTTTGCAAGACACTGCCTGCAGGTTATTTGTTTCAGTCACCCAGTTTTGGTCGCTTTTGAGCAACCTTCAACAGTGCAACCTCCTCAAAACGCCAAAAAACGCGTTTGATAAATTTGTGCCCCTCACACGCGACACACCCTCAGATACCCACCCACCTTGCCATGCCCAAGCAAATGCAAAAATGTGACCTGTTGAGGAAACAACAGAGCAGCAATTCCACAGACACCCAAGTCCTCCTGCAAGTGCATGCAGATGGACAAGCACTGCCCAAACTCAATGACCCCGGAAGACACCACATTTTGAAAGTGGAACGAGAACAACAAAAAAAAATTTGGGGGATCCACCATGGCAGTGTGTGGTTCAAACCAGGAAAATGCCTGGGGTGCAGGCTGGAAGATGCACCGGAAACAAACCAGCATCTTCCAACCATGCTCCCTCCATGGACGCTTGATCTGACAGAGAACAAGCAAGAATTGTGTGCACAGGTTTGTGCTGCAAATTTGGGGAAACTTTTGCCACGAATGGGTCCTCTCCAATGCAGATAATTATTCTTTACCTGGGTGGGCAAAGCTGTCTTCAGGTTGAAGGGGTCAAGAGTAATCTGTAGGAGTTTGCGACATTTTCCTGGACAAAGACATGGGCTTTCTTGTCCTCACAAGAACTTTTGTGGCTTGATGCAAACAGGTGTGTTTGCACCGATTGAGGTTTCGGTCGTGTACATGCCTGTTCGTGACGTGTCCAGTGGAAGTCGTTCACAACATGCAGACATCTTGTCATTTATTTCCTATGGCAGATTTCCAAGTCCTAAGTCTTGCACAACAACTTTACTGCGTTTAACCCAAACCACGTCTTCTGGCCAACCATGCCAATAATCAGCATTCAGTTCTCTTCCAGACACAAGGGAATACACAGCGTATCCATTCTCAAGCAAAACTTCAATCATGCCAGTCACAAGAAGTTTATCCTCTGACTGGTGGGACTCAGTCACGTAAAACTCTCTCAAAACAGACCATTCCATGAAAATGTAAACGATATCAACATTTTTCAGCAACACTTGGGCGTGTGTAAATGCTCTGTGCTCAAGCCCTTGGATGTGAAGTTTCAAAATACACTGGCCAGAGGGTACGTAGGGAACAATATCATTCAAATGAATGGCTTTCACTTTTTGACAAGAATCAGTCGCACAAGCGCCAACGAGTCCCTCGTGTATTTTTGCACCACTCTGGGCATCTGGATCTGCCTTGATGTTCACCATTTCTCTCCTGTCAAAAATTGCATTTTGGAGCACTTTTATGTTTGTGGAGAAGTTTCCAAGTTGTGCAGCTTTATGAAATTTTCTGAGACTTGGCAAATAGGGTTCAACAGCCAAAATGCTGTGTCCCATGTTTGCAGCGATCAAACTATACTGACCCAAATTTGCTCCAATGTCAATGACGCAAATGTCCGGGTGCATCAAAAGGGCCTTCTGAAATTTCTGAACAACGTGCTGCTCCCAAACATAACCTTTTTGCAACGTGTCTGACACAGAACGATCTTCTTTGGCGTTGAACACACAAATTGGGGTCAACGGTCTGACATGGATGTCGACACAATGGAACTGTTCGGAAATCTCCTGGCTCATGTCGTACACTTCGACGAATCTGTGATCAATGTCAGGTTGTTTTTCATTCACAAATTTTCTTTCGTCCAGCGTTTTCCTTTCCTCCTCCAATATTTTAAGTGTTTTGAGAAACTCTTCGTCATTCAGTGCGTTCAGTTTGTAGTAAATGTGGCCCTGCTGGTTGACCATCACACTGGATGGTTCGTCCACTTCTTGCAAATCAACAGCGTCCCTGTCAACACGCGAACAATCATCGTCGTGTCATGCTGCTCACCAACAGGAAAATTGCTTTTTGGTCGCTTCAGCGCAAAAACCAGCGGGAGGGAGGGTTTTGATTTCACTTGAACATAAAATTGAAGGGGCTCCGTTGAAAACCTGGAAGGGAACTTGACTCAGAAACCGTACATGGGCGTTGAGAGTCGCGCCCTTGAACACTTCTCTGCACGAACTGCATGAAGGTGAAACCGTAAAAACTCGTACCTGTCCAAATTGTGGCCTGGCTTTGTCCGAACTCCATTCAACCCGTCTTCTGCAAAGAATACAGGTTGACTTGTGCAGGACAACTCCACAAGTATACATAAAAGCCAAAACTGTTTTGAATTGGTGTCCGCACCTCTGAGGTAGGTGAGCCGGACGTGAGAGACCCCGTCCTCATCAGTCCACGTCTTCACGTCCACGTCGTGAGGCCCGAGCCACCTGTTCACACAGACAGAATGTCGTCAGCGACAAGGACAACTGCGAGGTTTTCTGCTTGGGCTGTGAGAAAGCAACTTGCAAATTAGGGGTGCCTTGACTAGGATAATTTTCAGTGGCATACTTCTGTCCAAGTTCTGATGCTAGTGTCATTGCATCAATCATTACAAAAGGGGCGATGGAGGGAATGGATATTAACCCAGGCTCATTCCTTTTCTATAGAAGCAGAATGATCCCAGTTATGTCCACTGTGGATAACACTCAGCCTCTCATGGAATAAATCTCACACAATGGAGGTACCTAAAGCCATGTACAATACAGTACAGGCCATACAACTGGGAGAAGGGCTCCCATAGGTTGGACCAACTCTCTTTGGCAGAGACTAAATACCAGGTGGGCTAATCCCATCCTTTGCCATTGCCCTTTTTTCTGGTGCAAGCCTTGCAGGTGCTAATCTTCCCAGACCTTGTACCATGCCATGCAAAGGCAGTCCAATATGACCACACCTACACACCACCAGTCCTCTAGTTAGCAAACTGGGGAGAGCCAAAAGTTCTCCATGCCGTACAGGTGTGTCAGGTCCAGTGAGGGTTTTATTCTACAATGCCCACCTTGCTGTTCCTCATCCTCCCACTTCCTTTCTCACCCAGCCAGACATAAAATCAGATGAACACCTCACCTCTGAGGTATGTTATCTTTTTATTCCATGCCTGCTTACAAACCTGGGGCCATCCAGAGAACAACAAGGGGCGATGGGCTGCACCAGAAGTTCGGGGCCCAGCTACCACACTCAGCGGAGCAGGGCAGACCTCGCAGACCTTCTGTTCGTATGCCGAGATGTGACTCAGGCTATGTCTCGAGTGCTAGTGTGGCAGAGTACAGTGTGAGACTCCTATTTATGTGTTCTCATTCAGGTCCATGCATAGGCTTGCTGGCAACTGAATGCGATGGATCGGCATAATATGGAACATGGGGGAATCGGCCGGGAACACTTTGGTGGCTCTTACCGCGCACACAACAAAATGGCTGGTTTTGACCGTCATAAATTTTCAACCATGGAGGCATGTCATTGATTTGATTTGGATCAGGAAATCTGTATGACGTCAATAGAAAATGGATGACATTTGTCAGGTAGATCCAAGATTCTGTCAGGAAGTCTGACCCAATGGTGAGGGAATTTTGAACTTTGGCATTTGCTTTCTGAGAACACTCATTTCATGCAGGTGGTGCGAACTTCGGGGAACCAAGAAAAGTTTTCTGGAGTTTGTCTTTGGTTCGTAGGATCTCTCTGATGATGCATGTACTGCGCATTTTGTGGTGGTTTGGGTTGTTTTTGGTTTGCTCGCACTTTCCCACTTCAGGACCATATTGGCGTTGTCTTGGGTTTCTCCAAAACACATTCTTGCAAGTGAAACCTTGGCCCCAGTAGTCCCCCGAAGGTTCGGGTTTTTCATGTTGATTTACCTGCAGCTGGTCATGTAGAGAATGAAGAAGAAGAGGCCGACGACGAGCAGAGCCAGTTTGAAGCAGGATTTCAGGGGGTGAAGCATGGTGCTGCTCTCCTGGTAAAGACCTTCGTCCCTTTCGGAGAGAAATGCTTTCTGCGCGTTGTGTGAACCACCCACTGTCGAGTTCATTTTCCCTGAAGTACAACAGCGTTGAGTTCACTGCATGATCCACTTGATAAAAACGAACCGTTGAGAACATACGAGTATACCAGCAGGAACACAGCAGGAAATCGGGAAACGGTAAATCCAAGCGCTGTGGCGTCAACGTTCGAAATTTTGCTGAAATTTCTGTATTTTCAGCTGAACAACTGCCGTTGACGCCCACCTCTTTGCAACTCCACTGCATCCGCTTCCACACGCATTCTTACCTCAACGACAAACCTGCAGACCGCCTTGAGGTTTTCCAGGTACATGATAAAACCGAAAAAGAGCAGGATTTTTCGTGCACAGAACTTGCATACATGTGAAGTCCACGCAGGTGTTAGAAAAGTTGGACACAATGAAATGAGGTCACCTGATAACCTGTTTGGTTGCATGGGACTTGTTTTGCCTGATAAAGGAGCACTCGAACCGCTGCATGTGTGGCGCGTGCGCGCGCAACCGTGAGTCCTGGCGTGAGCGCGGCTGTCATTCTGAAGTCAGAAAAAATATTTAGCTGTGATCATGCAGTGTGAACATCTCTCCAACGGATCCAGAGAACCCAGGTTTCAGCACCATGACTCCCCATGAAGATTGTTGCGTCATTAGTTCGCGCCACCTCAGACTTGACGCCCCCAAGAACCAAAACTCCATCACTTGGGCCCAAGATTGGAACGACTGGATTTACATCACTGTCTCGTTTTGATTGTGGCTTCTTTTGCAAACAAAAGTGATTCAAATCAAATGACTTCAGAAACACGTGCAAAATAGGAATAGCCACAATTAGACAATCCACATTGATTGTCGGTCTGATCCCGACCCGCCCCAGGGATCATCCGCCTCTTGGTTCGTCGCATCAATGGATCATTCATTGTTGTCAGACGAATCCTGCCATGCTTCTGTGTGACAAGCAACTGATCCGCAATCCACTTTCAATACAACGCCTCTGTGACTAGCCCCTTGGTTTTTCACGGAGTTAGACCCTGGTTTCAGACAATGGCGCAACATATACGCGGGTGTATGGACGGCATGCACTCAGGACAGAACGAATCCACAAAAGGTGGCGGTAATGCCTCCATGACTTGACGAAGAAACACTGGTTCCTGAGACATAAGCGATAAGACCAAGATTTCTCTTTTTGCCATGGTGACTGGCCCCTCCATCGAATCTTGGACCAACGCTTGCACGTATGGTGACGTCTGTTGGAAGATTATCCCGGGATCAGCAGGCTCAGTGCTCCTCGCACACTCTCCCGCCCAACACAATCGAAGCTGTTTGCAGGGTATGGTCCAGGAATCATGGGACTCCTTGAAAGAGCACTGGAGAACTTCAGAAAATTGCTCAGGTGAGTCAAGCATTGACGTCAGTCTGCTTCTTTCCTATACGTTTGGGTTTCAAAAGGCCTCTGTGGCCATGGATGGTGAATTTTGGAAGTGATCAAACACGGATGCTAGTGAGGACTGACCCTGCCCAAAGACCGAACCACTGTGAATAACCTCTTGGGGTTTCAACTGTTTTTGTCAATGGGGCAAAAGCAGCATCTGTGTGAAACAAGTCGGATTTTGAATCAGACGATTTTGAGTGTTGGGTGACGGGAGGTATGACATTTGGACATTTCCATCAAGCGGGGAGAAGTTCAAGGGGGGTAGAGTAATGCACTCAGCCACAAGGTTCGGGTTGCTCCGATTCTTGTCATCTGACGCAGGTGGATGTCGACTTTACGAGCTGATTTATTCGGCAAGACAGGCAAAGAAATTGGTTGTACTTTTGTTGAACATTGTGCAACAGATGCTTTCAAAACATTTTCCATCTGCAGATTGCTTCGATGGAAGAAAGACGACCAGTCCAAAGACGAAGAAACCCTGTTCAGTTGACGGAGTCTGATTTTCAGCTGCCACTATGGACCGCATCGTGAAGCTTTTCAGCAAAGGTATGCAGGTCGTTTTCTTCCAGCGGGACAGCAGTGAAACATCCACTCACTGGAGTGTTTGACAGAGCACGAGGAGATCTCAAAATTCTTCAAAAATTTGTTGTGAAGTCCAGTTCATTGAACCAAACAGCACGCTTGCAGGAAATACTCAGCTGGGCCAAAGAGTCTCCTTGAGTGAGAAGAAAAAGCAATGGCGCGAAGCAGTTCTGAAACACAAGAAAACCATCTCGAAACACTGCAAGGCAGTTCTGGCGCCTCTTGATGAGTTGACAAAGGTAGATCGAACTGTCACCATTGGACAGGTGGGTTGGGTTGGGTTGAACGAGTGTTCGGTCAGTATAACATTGTGGTTCAGCCAGAAGCAAACAAAATTCTTGGGTCAATTTTGCCCCAGGTGTGGGGAAGTGTGTCGAGCAACAGAACAGCCTGACATGCTTTTTCACTCTGTCTGAAAAGAAGAAGAGCGTTTGACAGGAAATTCTTTTGTGTTTTTCACTTTCCAGTGGGAGGAAAAGGTGGAGGACAGTCTGAAAGAGGCCAAAGACAAACACACGTCCTTGATCATCGCTGCAGAACTTGGCGATCTGAACACCACCATGTGCGCTGCATGCCTCACATTTTTGTTTTTGCTTTCCCACTGACTGCAACTTTTACACGCAGGTTCTGACCCGTTTGCTTGGCTCTGCAGGTTTCTTTTGCTGGATGGAGCAGATGTGAACGCTACGGACGTTGGAGGCTGGACGGCTCTGCACGCAGCCGCCGAGAACGGGCACGAGGAGATGGTGGGAGAGCTCATTCAATCCGGAGCCGATGTGAACGCGCGGGTGTGTACCAGCTAAATCAGTCCTGCAAAGAAGAGTTCCCAATACTTCATTTCTGTGACCTGTGTGAAGAGCCCGGGGCTTCTCTTGCTGCTGCTGTGTTTCTCTGCAGTCTTCCCTGTCTGTCCACGCACACAAACGAACCCGACCCGTGCGATTTGGATGCTTTCTACAACACGATACAAGCCTTCTTGTGTTGGAGTTCTATCTTACGTTCGCGCAGGCCACCAATGGACTGACACCTCTGCACAAAGCTGCGCAGAATGACCACGGAGCCGTCGTGGAGACTCTGGTCGCGAGCGGAGCAAACATCAACGCCACCACTCCGAAGGGCAGGACCGGCCTGTCCGAAGCCATCGACAGAGGCCACTGCAGTGTACGGCTATCATATTCATCTGCCTGCATGCAAAGAACACAAGGAGAATCCGAAGCTTGTGTGAAGTCAAACCCAAGGATGTTGTTCAGTGGACCAAACTTGGGGCATGACGTTTGGCGGCGTTTATTGCGACCTCCTCATGCAGGTTCAGGGTCTCGGGTGTTTTCCTGTATGAATTGATTCAGAGCAATTTGTTTGCAAGAAGAGGTGTGAGCTGATTGCATGAGAGTTAGCGCACTGGTACCCCTGTCAACAGAGTTTGGCAACAATTGTCATCATATGACTCGTGAATACAATCATGAAAATATAATTGAGCAGGACTGGTCTTCAACGTGTTGTGTGAACCAGCGACAAAAAAGAACAAAAGCAACAAAATTCACCAAAATTCACCAAATCTCGCTGGAAACTGCAAGGATTGACCAGTCGCTCTCGGCCTCAAGTGATTGCGCGAAGTCCCTTTAGGGTGAAGCACCATGTGGCAGTGCGTATATGGCAAGGTGGATGAAATGTCCCCTGCACCCCCTCCCCCCTAACCCCCCTCCCCCTCCCCCTCCCCCAGCCAAATACCCCCTATGGCTGGACTTCCCCTTGTAAATAGGAATGACTGGTAGAAGATAAGGAGGACAAGGAAGAATTGATGAACAAGGAAGAATTGATGACATAACCGATGCCGCAAGGGACTTCGCACTGCAGTTGCCTTGAGCACTGCTTCTTGTTCGTTCAACTGTTGGTGTGAAAAATGATGATAAATTTGGGGTGAGTTCAAATTGCACACGTCAGTTCTGTTTTGCACTGTAGATGGCTGAACTTCTGCTCCAGCTCGGAAGCGACATTGATTACAGGCAACACAAAGAAATCGCGCTTCTGCACACCGCCTCGGAGAATGGTGAGTGGAACCAAGAATCAAAAAAGGGAGTGCCGAGACGAAAAGGCCCCACGTGCACGCATGCGAGTTGGTGTCTGTGGGTCCAGTGTTCTGGCCTCCTGACCTTAACACATCTTTTTTGCGCTGCAGGAGCTTACTCTTCTGAATCACCCTCCCCCCGCCAAAAAAATGACGGCCCCAGATGTTCCCGCCCCCACCTGTGATCGGGCCTGGGCCGAAACCGAGGTCAACACCGTGCCCCGACGCAGAACCGGAGTTCGCGAGTTCCGCTTTCGAGTCTCGATCAGGTGAACCAGGAAGCAAAGCACGTTCCCATAGGACCACAGAAGGAACCTGTATCGATTCTTGTGTCTCCACCTGGCTAGGCTACGTGGAAATCGTGGAGCTGCTTCTGAACCACGGACTCGACATTCACGAGCGAGATGTGGAGGGCGCCACCGCTCTGCACGCCGCGGTGCTCTACAACCAATCACAGGTCGTGCAGCTGCTGCTCGCCCGGGGCGCCGACACGACGGCGCAGAGCCTCGCCGGCGTCTCCGCCCTGCACCTCGCAGCCACCAGTGGAAACATCAAACTGATACATCTCCTCGTCAAAGGTATTCCCACTCATGCAGAGCCAGACAAATGGATTCCGGGGCGGGCTCTGGGGCCCAACTTTCCGGGGGGGGGGAAGACCAATTTGAGGCCCTGTGCGTGCGTGCGTCGGTGGTGAACTTCAGTTGTAGTCGTGACTGGGAAACACCACGCAAGGTTCGTCAACATGTACGCTATCTATTGGCTGCAGCAGGAAGCGGGAGCCTGAACGCTCGGACGGCCGGTGGAATGACACCGCTGATGCTTGCAGTGAATGAGGACAACTACGGCTGCGTCAGCGAGCTGCTCCAACTCGGCGCTGACGTCAACGCCGTCAATCCGCAGGTCTGTGATATCAAGCGTGTGCGCGCGTATTCAGCGCGTATACGAGTTTAATAGCGATGATTCAGACCATTCTTGGGATAACTCAGTCTTCAACCCCCATCCACCCCAAGAAAAATGAACAACATGAATTGCTGAGAATGTTTCACAAGACACCGAAAGGAGAACAGTGGCATGTCTTCAAGGGCACGTGTCGCAAAAAAAGATTCCCAAGCTATCAGTTCAACCCGTTTGACCTCGCACTGCAGACGGACTGGGGCGCACTACATCTGGCCGCCGTCCTCAGCAACATCAACTTGATCGACCTGCTTCTGGAGAACGGCGCCGACCTCGAGCTCTCCGCTGCAGGTCTCACTTGGTCAATTTTATTTTCACAACAAATCCGGATGAAATTTTGTTGGTTTGTCACCACCCAGTCCTTGCCAAGGGACGAAGGTCCGTTCTCGCTTGAAATCGTCCTTTCTGTCATTATGAGCTGCTTGAAGGGCGCACATTTTCTAGAGAAAGGACCTGTCCCAACGTGAAGATGAAGCGCTTGCTCGAAGGAAGCCGACATCAAAAAGGCCCACCCTTCACCGCTGCATTTTGAATTACAAGCGTGAGCGTGCGTGTTTCTCGCCCTGCAGACTCCGGGACGGTGTTGCACGTGGCGGCGGGGCACGGCAGCCTGGCGCTCGTGCAGCATTTGCTGGAGCGCGGCGCCGCCGTGGACACGCAGGACGAGTGCGGCTGCTCCGCGCTGCATCTGGCCGCGCAACATGGTACGTTCCGCTTTTGCGGTTCAAGGGACGCATTTATTGGGGCTTATCTTCGGGCTTGGCTTCCTGACTCTGCAAAATTAGTTGTTGTTCATGATGGCTGCTGGTGTTGTGTTGTTCGACGCGAATGCCACTTTGTCTCAAATTTTTAAAGACAGGAGTTTGGTACTCGTACCCAAGCCGCCCCCAATGTCTGAGCATCCCTGGCCGAAGAACGAAATCTCTCGTCGCTGGCATTTGCAGCCACACATTGTCGCCTGTTGTTCAACGTACTCGTGGCCTTTTGGCCAGAATTCGCAACTTGTTCGGGGATTCAAAGTGGTCTGTTCTGGGTTATGCGCAGGTCATGTGTACGTCCTGGAGGACTTGGTACGCGCCGGTGCGACGCTCGATTTGCGCGAAAATGAGGGCGCGACGCCACTGTATCTCGCCGCATACTTCTCGCAGAACGAGATTGTTGAAAAGCTCCTCAATTTTGGTGAGTATTTGTTCTGGGTGAAGCTTTGACGTTGCGGGGCAGCCGGTGCGCCACAAAGACAAAGACTCCCAGAAAAAGAGCTTCTCGTGAGATCAATCGGTTGTTCCCGACAAAAGAAAACACATCTGTCGCCAGAAGTCGCTGTTTTCCAAGTTTGCTCATAAATTTCTCCAATCAAGAAAAACAAGATTGCGTCTGAGTTCGGGTCTCTCCACTGCAGGCGCTAACGTGCACATCGCGGATAACGAGGGAGCGACGCCGCTGGACGTGGCGCGGCAGACGCTTAACTGGGACCTGTGCGGCCTGCTCGAGCGCGCTGTCGTCAGCACTACCTTCGTCTGACAACCACGCGGCGACACAATGCAATGCACGAACTGTCTGTCTCAAGATTGACAAAAACTGGGAAAGCTAATTTTGACCAGAAAAGCAAATATATATGTCACGGACAGTTTGCTTTTCGCATGATAAGAAATTGAACAACTGTGACAACGAGAATTGATTCATCATTGCTTCAAAGAATCTCATGTTCTCAAATTGCCCAATTGACATGCATTCCGCACGGCCAATTTGTCTCCCACAGTCAGCATTTTCCTCTTTGACGAACTTGGCGGACAGGAAACTTGCAGGTTTTAGCTTGAAGAATCTTTGTTCACTTGGCCAAATCAACATGTTCACTCAACCCAGGAAGGAGTCAATATGACAATAAAAACCGTCTGTACTAAATAAATCTTATTTGGTCGGAAATTGGAAAGAAAGACCAGCACCATTTTTCTGAGCAGAAAATGACTTTCTCCATCCTGGTAAGTCTACCTGCCTTTTTCACTGTGCACAACAAACGAGGACTCATCACCCAAGAGTCTATCAAATGCACAAACAGACACAAGCAGGGACACATGCAGACAGTGATGGCAAAGGAAGCGAACCGTAGGCAAAGACAAATTGTTCCAGTTGTTTTGGCAAACATTTTCCTCCCAAATTTTGGTGTCCAAATAATTCAGGAATATTTTTTGCTCATCTTCGCCAAAAGAAACAGAGGCACCTGGGCAAAAATGACATCTTGGTACTTTGCCCTGGAGACAGACACTGGCTGAGACCACCTGTGGCTGTGTTGACTACAGGCAGTCACTCATTGGAACTGGACACCACTTTCATCTTCCTCTTCTGTTTGGAAATGGATCTTGAAAATGTTTTGCTCATGCAAAATACAATTGAAAATCATGAAATCAGATCGTGACCCCCAAGGTGCTCCAACACACTCACAGAAGTTTGTTGGCCAGGCACCAGTGCCACCAAAAAAAGAGAGAACTTTCAATTGAGCAGTCAACATCCATGATGCCTGTTTGCAATTCGTTGAAGAGTATCCAAGTGTGTCGGACACACTCTCTGTCATGTTTCATCCCACCACTACCCCAGAAAATGTCAAACATTACTCATTTTGAGCTACTGGAACAATAAACAACCAGAACAAATCACCTGCAGGCATCAGAGATAAAAAAACAAGGGAACAGCACTTTCTTGTTGAAGACATTTTTTCAAATTTGGATCTTTTAGATCTTAAGGAATTTACGTCCAAAAGAATATGTAGGTGAGGAATTTGAGGAGTTATAATTGTTGGGTTTGTTCGGATAAAAAGTTCATTTTTGGGGGGTCAGGAAGGTCAGGAAACTTTGGACTACGCCACAAGAAGTGGGTGGTATCTCAGAGAGTACAAAATATGTGTTTATGAAATGTACAATAGTTTGGTGTTGAACTGGTGTCATTTGGTTTTTCATTTTCAAAAATTATACCAAGTGTTTAGTTGAGGTTGAAGTTTAGGTGTAAATTTGGGATTTCAGGATTTTTTTCAAAACAGACATTTGGCAAAGATTCAAGTAAGTTTTGTTGTTTTTCAGTATAAAGTGTACATAAATAAATAAAGTATAGATACATAATTTGGGTACATTTGGATGCATTCTAAATTTATGATGAATGTATACTATATCAAAAATTTTATGTCGTGGTGATCAGAGCAATAGCGACTGGAAAGCACAGTGAGCGGAATACACAAAGGATCAATTTAACCTCAATTCACCGTGAGTTGAATTTTTATATTTTTATTGCCTGCAATGTAATTCGGTTTTTGTGTTTTCACCAATCCCCTTTGGTCCAAGTCTGCATGGCGAGGTACTGCAACAGGGCCTTCGAATCGCATTTTGGATGCGCGACATGACGTGCTCACTAGTCGCTTCTGCGTCTTCTGGGTAGGCAAGTTTCACGCCAACAGTTGACAGGAAGAAAACTAGGAAGACTATTGACTATGATTTCGGATATATTTGATGGTTTCAGGTGAGCGAATGTCCGAACATTCGTCAGGCAGAGTGCTGATAGATAAGTCCAGATAACTGCATTTAATTTTCGCGTTGATAAAGTAGGAAAATAGATTCTAAATCTTGTGAGAGAGTGGGATCAGACTTTTGGTCTCGTGACAGAGTGTGTCCAGATGTCAAAGACTGTTGTGGTCTCGTGGATCTAGATTCTACTCGTAGAGTGCATGTTCAGAGCCAGACTTGGGCTCTACCCTGTTTCGAGTTCACCGAACTGTTATATATGAGAGTGAAGCCCCAGTAGTGATGTTGTAGTATAGTTTATTGTAGAGTATGAGTTGGAGCTCAGTGGTTTAGGCTGCCTTCCTCTATGGTGTCACAAGCTATTGTGTGTCGGCAGTCTGGGGCATGTGCCCAGCTTAGGATAGTGGCTCCATCTAGGGAATGATATGATTGGCTGTGGCTGTTGCTGTGGCTATGAAAGGCCACGGCAGTACTTAAGGGTTGGTCATGGTAAATATATATATAACAACACACACACACACACACACACACACACAAAGAAGCAATGAAGATTCAGTTCATCCTTCCAATTGAGAGTGAGGCTGTTCTGGTGTTTTTTTGTTTTTGTGGCAAAATGGTCTGAAACAAGAAGGGCCAATTGAGGACAGTTGGAGCAGCTTTTCTGGAAACATTATATTTTTTGGACTTTAGGTGGCATTTTGACCTAGTTTTGACAGTCAAATCACGTTCAACAGTCTTCATCGCAGGCACTTACGCAGCGTGTGCACCACGCCTACGTTCATTCAGTCGGTTGGTCAAGGCACTGTGTGCTTGCCTTGCTTTGTCCCTGCAGTTTTTTTTCCACACGGACAAAGTCTTCCTATGTTTCGCAATGTTCGTCTGCAAAACAAGTGAGGTGTTCTCCACATCCCCGCGGTCCAGCACACATGCACATGATTCAAGCTGTGGCACGCGGGAAATGACACGGCATGAGAAGCGTGCATCAATTGACTCGTGAGTAAATTCGCACCTTGTCCAGTTGCTGAGTGCAAAAACAGACACCACGTCACGAAACAGTCGTTTTGTTGTCTCGTGTCCATGTTCCTGCAGTCAGCCTGTTCCGGCAGCTTTCAGAAACATGTCACCAGCATCAGCCTCGGGATGAATGCAACGCTTCGGTCGCTGAGTGAAAAAATATATCAGGGAAAATGAATATAATCCCGATTGAGAGACACAAAAATCTACAATATCTGTGAGAGAATTCGTCAGGTCGGAAGCCGAGCGAGATGTTGTTCAATCCTTCACAAGAAAACACAAGAGAACATGTTGCTCCGAGTGTCCGACTGACACCAGACAGATCTTCAACACCGTGTTTTGTCTGGAAGACTTCAGAGCCCACAGTTTAACAAGATAACGTTTGAGGACAACCAGCAAAGGTTCTGACACATTCAGAGGTTTCCGTCTCACTGACATCCCACAAAGTCCCCCCAGCATTGAACCGAAGGGACAGTTTCTCCAAGGTTACTTCAGGTCTTCGGTGTTGGATACCAACTTGAACCACCAGAAAAGAAAGTTCGGCACAAAGATAAATTGCGTGACCTGACGCACAAGGAAAAAAGGCAGAAACAGATGTTTGAACGAAGCTTGTTCAAAGTGGTTGTCATCACCTGAGTCAATCTCACACAAACACCTCACGCAGCTTTTGTGCTCTGCTGCAACCAACCATGTCAAAGTAATTTAATGGTGTTTTTGCAGCAAAGTGGATTCACAGAAGTACTGAAGATCCAACTTTGCTTCTGACCTTTGACAAACACAAGCTTGGGTCTTTGTGGAGGTGGGGTTATTCTTACGGTCTGGGTTGGTTCTTTTTCAACACCTGTACATGCAAGTCTAAGTTTCGCTGCGAAAGTTGTTCTTCGTTGTGAGAGCAAGTTCTGGTCCAGAACCTGGTCTGTAAACATTTGTTGTGCAGATGTCGATGTGGGATCCACACGCAGAGACGACATTTTTCAGTGTACGAGTGTAGGTCCCCGGGAATCGTAAAAATTCTCCACGTTCCACACAACACGTTTCTGCTTCCACGTGCCTTGCGCAAGAATGAATAATTAACCATTTAAATTTAATTAGAAGGTTTCAAGAACTGCATTGCATCCATGGCTGTGGATTGGGGATTTCAGTGCCGTGAAGCTGTTTGATGTCTCTCACCAGTTTTCTTTTGTGCCGAACATGGCCATTCCAATGCAATACGGGACAGATCCAGCATTTCACACAGACAAGGGACCAAATTTCAACAACGAAACAAACACTTTGTGCAGAAAGTGGTGCGTCTGAACGTATCCAGTCAAACAGAAATTTTTTGGTGGGTCTTATCGTTCATGTCCCGTAGATCCGCTGCGGGATTGTGCCAACTGCTTCGGAATCCGGGGCAACGAGAAGCAACAAGTGCGAACCCAGCAATCCGGCTGGAGCCGCCCTGTGAACACGTAACCTTCCAGCACCACAACTTTCCAGAGACAAATAAAGTGTAAGGGCAGATGACGACGAAAAAGTCCATCCCTTCAGTTTTCAGACGAAAGTGGGAACCATTCCGAAGGCACTTCGGACTGCGTTGTCTTGGCAGCTGATTGGCCAACATGTTGGAATCCAGCGCCGCTTGGCGTTGTCGTGATTTATCGCGTGATTGAATGCTAATCACTCGCAGTTAGGTCGTGGGATAGGCGTAGTAACGACCGGCCAACAAAGCGATGCTTTGCACATTCGCCGGCAAATGTTAGATTTTCGGGTCCTTGCAGAACTACGTAGACCTCAGAAAAGATGTACCATGTACCATGATTGACCGAAGAACCCAAACGAGAACCTTGTTTCACGGGATGACCTCACAGAGCAGACACGCAAATGAGGCATTTTGATTGAGAACAAAGGAATTTTCATCACAGACGTAAGTTGCGGCCTCGACCAAATCTTAAAGTTTTCTTCCACTGCGGCTTCGCGGATTCGGTGCAGGACTGCTGGCCGTTTGACAAGTTTGTTCATTTGTCTGCCATCCATGGCCTGCACGGAGCCTTTCTGGCTTCTGAAATTGCCGTTGCCTACATTCGCGACTCAACCTTGAGTACGAATTTCAAAACAACAATGTCTCTCTCTCTCTCTCTCTCTCTCTCTGAGCGGGGGGCGCAAACAAAAACATGGAGACCATCTGGTCTTCTCCCGTGGTTTACTTCAGAAAACACGAAACAATTGTTGGCTTCTGCTGTCATTGCGCTGATGAGAAAATATGGCTTGCCAACCAAGAAGCTCCAAAATTGAGGGGCATGCTACGAGCAATTGGCCGGCCCGTCAGCATGTAGCCATAGCTTCTGCAAGACGGCCCAGCCTGATCCGCTTCTCCAGGATTTTGTAGTTTTGCCAACGAATTACGCACTCTGAACAAAACAGGAGGGCGTGATGCTGAAGTTGACCCAAGATTCACGACAAATACGCTCGAGCATTCTTTGTTTTTCCCCTTACCTGCAGCCAGCAGGAGCAGCAGAGAGTCGAGGATATTGGTTGCCAGGTTACTCAGCGTGATGAGCAAGAAAGGAGTGAAACCGGAATATCCAGGGCGACTTCTGGTGAGACAAAAGAGAAAACGCTGCGTGAATTCATGCACGGCAACGCGGCACTTATGCAACTTTGGTGTGTCTGCGAAAAACATGAAGAGCAAGCACTGACCTCAGAGTTGGGTGCTCCGTGCCGTAGTAGGGGTACTCCTCGTCGCGCGGGGACTCCGTGTAGGAGCGGAAGCCGGGCCGCAGGTTCACGAGCAGCACCATCGCAAGGCCCGCGTTCACCAGCGTCGACGCAGCGAACAGACATGCGCCCACCGACGTCCACACCTGGGTGCCAGAAATATGAGAGGTTGCCCTTGTTGCCTGCCTGCCTCTTGTGTCCCAGCTGGGGAAAAGACACACACACACACACACACACACACACACACACACACATGATCTCTGGTCGGTGTTAATTTCGTGGCGACTTTTGGTTCAGGTAGCCCATCAAGGGAGTCCAGATTACGGCCTTTTCCTGGAGCAGAACTGAGCCACTGTTCTTCCAGGTGCATGGGACCACGAACACTGCACAAGTACAGAGAAGGACCCGACACGAGACTAAAGCGTCTTCAAGACTTGCAGCAACGAAGGAATGTCTGTGAATTCGGACTCTGCATAACCAGCGTTGCTCCCGCTGAGGACCCAATCACGAACACTGAGGGTAAACTTTTCTGAGTTGGAACAACACCGCGGTCGTCAAAATAATGTATCAACTGCGAGCGTTGGTGAAGCACACGCTGCCCGCCTCCCGTTGCTCCCGTTGTCTACTATCCGCTGCCCTTGTTCGGTGGGCCCCACAAACGACAAACTTGTTCACTGCCGCCGTGGGGCATTCAAAACCAGGACATTTGACTGCTTGTCTCGCCCCTGTGTGAACCACTGCAGTACGTTTCAGGGGTGAGTTGTCCGCACCACAGCCAGAACAACAGGAGGCTGATCGACTCTCAAAGATCTTCTTGTGTCGTTTGGAGAGGGACCAGAGCTGCAGATGGATAAACGAGCGGAAATGGGCAGACCCCCCCCCCACACACACACACACACAACTGTCGTCTTTCGGTTTCCGCTTGCGGACCTGTTCAAAACCTGGTTTGTGCGAATTTGTTTTTCAATATTTGCTGACAAAAATACCACTCAGAAAACTGCAAGAGTTCCTGCCAAATTTCATAAAGGATTCAAACAAAATGCTGAAATTTATGGCTTCGAATCAACACATCAACTGCTCAGCGGATTTTGAAGCTTTTTCACGAAACGTTTGCTCCGCCAACTTCCCATGCGGCTTGTCTGCGCTCAGGGTTCTGTCTCGCAAAGGCAAAATTCGTGCACAAATATTCAAGAACGGCTGACAAGTAGGATCCTGGATTCCACGGTCCTTTTCCAAGACACGTTCATTGTGCTACAATGCAATAAATCCGGTATTGTGGCGCGATGTGCAGGTGTCAGAAAGGTTCTCTGTTGCTGTTGTTTATTCCGCTTGTCGATAATCTCCTGCAGACAACACAGGCAACAAAGAGACAGAGCAACACTCATTTTCCGCACAAACAATCAAATCGAGTCTGAACCGCTGTGAATAGGTCACTGATTGCTTTTCAGTCGTGCTCAAATTCGGTATCTTCTGCTTTTGGCCCCGTCATGCCGATTATTTTCAGGAGAAGGATTCGTGAGGATTAGCAATAAAAACACATCCAGCCGGTGCAACAAAGAAACATTAGGATTTGCTGTGAGCCTGATTTTATGCTTGGGGTTTCAACTCTTTTCTCCCACGGCAGCTGTAATGGAAAGAAGCCTTGAACACACAAATGCAATTTACAGTTCTTTTGTGTCGACAAAAACAGCAGAAAATGCTGCTCTGTTCTCCAGCAACGCTTTGCGCATTCCAGTCGGTTTCCAATGGTATCTCAATTTCTGAGTCAGGTAAAAGTCTTATTTTCTTGCTTTGATGTTTTCCACTGTTTCGTGGGAACACGTTTGGTGCATGGTTGGTCTGTTGCAGAACCCGGCTGATCAAAGGGGGCCTCCAGTCTTGGCAAACTGACGCTCGGACAAAAAAGAAAATATCGTGTGCGTTTGAGCCAGCAAGTATGAGCAGCACAAAACACAAGACACGGGTCCTTTGTCTTGATGCTCAACTGATGGTCAGATCGTGTGTGGCACAAATCACCCAGACGGTCTGGCAGGAGTCAACTGAACGTTGAACACAAGCGTTGCTCACCGTTCGCTGTTCACTGCTCCCTTGTGCAAGAACCGCATCTTCACTCCTCCCTTAATGGGCGATCACTCATGAGACCCGCAGGTTCTTCCGTGGCTCTGCAAAAGGCCACAGACCACCAGTGTGTGGCTGGTCATTTTGGACTCTCCTGGGAGATACGTGTGCAAAGTGGTCACATCATGTTGGAGGAGATTGATCTGATCACCGAGGGCTTCAACTATCCGAGACTTTTCGTGCAGGAACTTCACAGTTGGTCCAAGCGATTGCATGTGGGTGACTTCGCAAGTTTTCGTTTGACAAGGCACCTCACTTCAAAATTCGCAGTACGTTCCACGCGGTGTTTGCAGTTTCAGTTGCAAGCCATCTTGGTTACTTTTTCATGGTTCGTTCCGTTTTCCACGAGTTTTGGATTTGTTTCCACTTTTGTTCGAAAAAATATTACTCTAAACAGCAACCACACTCACTGCTGGAATGGCCGTATCAATTACCAACTCGTCGTGACGCACAGAGAGCGGCCAAGAAGTTCTCATTCCTTGCTGTTTACGCGTTCTCGTGCCTCGTGCGTGTCGTAGGGTCTGCAGGGAAATCACTGCGCACTTTTTCAGTGTTTTCACACAGACACTGAAGTCTGCACACACATGCGTGCTGGATTGTGCATAAAGACTCTTACTCTGCGTTAGTAGAACAGGGCGGCCTCCCTCTGCAATCTGAGTCTGGCCCCCAGGTGGAAGCGTCTTGCTTGGTGTCTGGGGAGGCATTTTGACTTTGACAGGGGAAGGGATGTCTGACCCTCATGAAGTTCACAATTGAGAAGGTATTTGGCCCCAACCAGGAGTCTGCTGCTGAAGTCCAGAAATTGGAAGACATTCTGGCCCCAAACAGCAGAGGGTCTGACTAGAGGTTGCACAAAGAGCATGTCCTGTGACATATCCAGTGTGAATGTGTGATTCCAAATTGGTTTTCTCATAGAACTTTGTGTCTGTGCAAATCAGTTGAGGCAGTCCAATCAATCGTGAGAAAAGTAGCTGAAACACCTTGAAGCAGACCCAGCACTTCAATCCAGGAATCCACTGATATTTTCACGACTCTTCCAGTGCAAAAGGATGTTCAGGCCCTGATTGACTCAGACTGCCGGTAATCCCTGCTTCCAGGAGAAATAGCTGCCCAGGTTCAAAACTCCCTGGTGAAGATATCTTTCCCGCCTGTTATCACCTGCCTTTTGCTTTTCACACTGTTCAAGTCCGTCCACAGCATTTGAAAAACTCGAAATACCCTGAGTGTGCACAAGCCATCCCCCATACAACGGATAATCTGCTGGTGTGGGTTCAGAAGCCCTCACACACACGAGGTATAGACTCACTCAGGGTGAGGCAGAGTGAAACGGGGTCATAATGCAGTGGGACACCCGATCTGAGTGCAGGGTCACCGATGTCCTGGGGGAGGCGAGAATTCTGACTTGGGGAGACATTCCCACACTCCAACATCGGACATTGTTTCCTGATTCCTGTTCCAGAGATTCTGGCTGTCCTTGTTCTGTTGTCTATCCTTGCATTCTGACTGTTGCTTGTGTGACCTTTGTCTTTCGCTGTTGGTTTGAAGGCAAAAAAGTCTTCGTGCCGAATGCTTGAAAAAAATCTTTGTTTCGCATCCACAGTTGCTCAATCAAAACGTCTGCCTGTAGCCAAGCGACGCATTCTGCCGTCTCCGCTGTTCCCAGCTTCCATGAAGCCAGGTGCAGGTTTCTTCCACCGGCGTTCTTCATACAGTTTTAATTTCTGCTCCATGCGTAATCTCGTGCACTCCCAAGACACTTCTGCCAGGGTCTTCGAAAACTACTCCAAGCAGCAGACCGGCAAAGTAGGAATCGGACATTTTCGTTTGGGAGAAGCGTTGAACAACAATTCACACAATCCACATCATTTGAACCCACACCCTTCTGAAGGCCCCTTCTTGTGTGAGCGGACATGTGCGCTCGCCCTGTGTGGATCGCACATCCTTGGATGGCAGAAAACCACACAAGCCGGATGGTTCTTCGAAATACAGTATGACAACTGCTGTTGGCCCAAAGAGCAGAAAGAGATTCCGTGGAATGAAATGCGGTTCACAGGACATTGTGTTCGCTGAACAGGAACCCAAGCTGAATCCCTCTGTTCCACACAACTTCATTTACTGTCCCGTAGGGAAGGCATATATCAACAGGTTTATCATCAAAGAACCACATTTCCGAACAAAGCCAGCTTCCTTCTGTTACTCTTGATTCATTTGAGACCGGGATGCTTCCAATGCTCATCTTTTTATCTTGCATTGTTTGACGAGCATTGCTTGTGCAATTTTGCAGAAGAAAGATGAAAGGTTCCTGACGGGTGTGACCATTGGTATGTGGGGTAAATATTCTTTGACACTCATGTAATCTGCGAAGGAAGGGTCAGATCCGGAAAACTCACCGCTCCTGTCTTTTGTCCTTCGACTCTGCTGAAGAGCATCTGATGCTTTCGCCAAGGGGTCTGGCTAGCATAATCTCCGACTCCATTTTCCGTGTCGAGCAATAGAGACGAGTGTTCTGAGAGGAACCACACGCACAGAGAAAGGCGCTCATGCATAAATTACAAACTACATCCACCCACAGTTCCTTAATTCCGTGAAGAGAGACAATCTCGGGCACAGAGCAGGTGAGTCAACCTGGTGATACGAGGACAAAGCATGGGACATTGCGGTCTCCAAAACAAGACAAGAACACAAGTGAGGAGCACAACATCCAAGGAAGAGGGGAAGATGTTGTCAAACAGGTCGTGAGCAGATTTCAACCCTGAACGGTACCAGTGGAAGTTTCGGAGTCTGTGTGACCTCTGACTCGAAGTCCACACACACACACCTTCTGATTGTACCTGACCAATTTTGAGTTGCAAGTTGTGAGTCGTGTGCGTAAAAACATGTTCTCCCTGCGGGGCTCCGCCACCCGAACCGAATATTGTACCGCACTTTTCTCAAAACCCTATTTGCCCGAAGAATTTTCAATTTTGCTTCAAAACTGGGCAAGTTCTGGAAAAAACCAGCTCCATGGAGCTCCCGGTGATTGATGGTCGCGTAGCCGGCCATCTAGGTGCCGCTGTTGGCTTAAAAACCCTTAGTATTTATGTGTGCGTCTGTCCACATTTTGGAATGTAACCACCCTCCCTCTCTAACCAACCCCCTCCCCTCTCCAACCCCCTCCCCTCTCCAACCCCCTCCCCTCTCCAACACCCCTCCCCTCTCTGACCACCCCTCCCCTCTCCAACCACCCCCCTCCCCTCTCAG
>JAAUXT010047921.1_pt1 | contig 65535 bp, 65 predicted proteins | sample 7278171 | NCBI WGS metagenome assembly JAAUXT01 (sample SAMN14350112, study PRJNA611818) | marine sediment metagenome | isolation source: surface marine sediment (1.8m) | place: French Polynesia: Moorea | collected 2018-08
ACAATGTGTAAAAGTTCCATTTGGTTAAATTTGTTCCATTTGCATGTGTGCTAAATGAGTTCCCAAATTGTGAATGTTGAGTGAAAAAAGTAAGAATTTTTGACAAAAAAGTGACTGAAATCAGAGTGAGTGAAATCAGAGTGAGCAAAATCAGAGCAAGCAAAATCAGAGCAAGCAAAATCAGAGGGAGTAAAATCAGAGTGAGCAAAATCAGAGGGAGCAAAATCAGAGTGACTGAAATCAGAATTTCCTCAAATCACCGCGAGCTCCATGGAGCTATTTTTGACGAACAATTTTGTTTGAAACACGGTGTTTTTGTGAGTTTGTGGTGTTGAAAGAATGTGGCAAAGAGCCAGAGGAAAGAGCAAAGAGCCTGACAAAATTTCACTCAAATCTTCTCATCCCATGTCAGCATTGTTCCGGTGGAAGTCACGTCATTTTTCTCATCGAATGACAAAATTGTCTTTGCAACGAAGCCAAATGAAGCCTGAACATGTATTGATGCACGAGATAATGTGCTCGCCGATTGTTGTTCACCTGGCCGACGCAACACGCGTGTCAGTATCATTCTGGCAGTTGTGCGGGGGTCGCGGCCCTCTCGTTGACCCGGGGTCCCGAACACGCACACAGCGCAACGCGTGTCCAGGACATAGAGCCGGGAACTTTCATCTCACAGCCCAGGTGAAAGTGTACATGTGTTCCATATGTTGCGTAACATCGGCAGTTATGTGTGGAAAACAATGCTTGTCTTATGCTGTGCACGCACGCTGCTTGCCAGAGTTTACGTGCAAGACGGTGTGTTTGACATGGGAATACGCAGGTGGTCTTCCAGTTGATGATCGCGCAGAATTCCTCTGCGTGTTGTTGCACTGACCGTAATGTATGATTCTGCCCATGTGTTTGAGGAGACCCGAGCTGCGAATAGAGTCATCTCCGGAGAGGGGGTCCAGCACGATGTCCACCCCTGCAACAGAAACAAGAGTCAGTCAGTGCAAACGGTGAAAAGCAGGTTGTTTTGCCTCACCAAGGCAGGTCGAGTTGTGTCCAAGAACAGGTCCTTCAGAGCCCAACTCCGCTTCCACGAAACTGCAACTTGGACATGCCATGTTCTTCGCTACAAATTCAATGTTGGGCACTCAACACGCTCAGTCATCTAGATTCCACATGGGGAAAGTCATAAACACTTCAAAACTATTTGCTGTTTTGCAGTCTGGAGGTCAAGTCTGTCATTGTCCCCAAGTTCAACGCAGTCACACGACTGTCTGCACTGCACTCAAGCCCCATCAGCAGTAGAGTGTGTGAACAATCACTGAACATCGTTCACGCTTCTTGACAGCTGCAATATTCTCGATGGCCAAAAAGTATCCGACATTATTGCAGGATGGAACGTTCTCTGCAGCATCTTGAGCGCTGTTGAGTGAGTGCCCGCGGAACTCAAACTGACATGATTGCGCAAATGCGCTGACTTCGTCTGTCGTCTGCACGCTCATCGCCCATCCCACTCCCAAACGGATTGAGCCCGGACCAGTGTCGACAGAAAGCCCTGAAACATCCGTCAGCGGATCTGCTATTGCGCAACAAAGTGATGTTTGTTGCCGACTGCGGACACAGCCGGATGCCCATGAGCTGCAGCGATCCATCGTCCTCTCCACGAGCTCCACTGACCGAGCGCAAACTTTGTGCCTTCAGCGAGGTGGGGACTGAAGACAAATTGAAGTCTCTTGAGCTTACGTCCCTCCCCAGCAACACCCATTTCTGGCAGGCTGAATCAGAGTCAAGGCAAAGGGTCAAAAATACCTTTGGAGAAGTGAAATCACTTTTCGTGTGGGGCCGTGGGCCGTGGATCCGAGACGTAGCTACGAGGATCCTGACCTTTCGTGACCTGAACGAGACTGTGACTCAGAATGCTCAGACCAAATTTGTGTGGAAATTTGGGCTCAAGGTGACTTGTTTGTTTTCGAAGCTTTCTCCATTCAAACCTCACATGCTGCCCTTTAGAACACAGACTGACAAACAAAAGAATTCTCCAGGTGCAGTCATTTATCAGGGCAGTTGCGCAAACTTTCGTTGCTGGTTTTTGCAGCAGAATTGTGCAAATCATTGTGTAGTTTTGCTGTTCCGTGAATCTGGTGTACGAAAGAACCATTGATGTCTCAGGCTGACAAGACACAGGTGTTGGGGATTTTCACAATCCAAATAACAAACAAATGAGATTGTGGTGAGGAGATGGTTGAAGTTCTGGACTCCGACCCAATTCCTGCACGACTGTTGCCTGTATCACTGCACTCTTCCTGCAGGCGTTTGGATGGCCTTCGATTCTGATAAACACTGTGTTGTTGCAAACAGAACCAACGAACAACAGGTTGTGCCTCTCCGAGTCTGATCCCAGACGGGGCGCCTCACACACCCTCGACTCGAGCTGTTGTGATTGGAACTGGAGATAAAGACATCAGACTCTCAAGTGTTTCAGCTCAATTCCGCGGATCCAGGGTTGGGTCGCTGTGATTCGCTGATCCACTTGATTTGTTGCCCAGTATTTGAGTATTGTGGCCAGATTGTGGGTTGTTGATCCTGCCCTACAACCGGCAACATGACGTCTGCCACTTAAGAAGAACTGGAGTTGAATTCGCATTTCCAGCTGTGGAACCTCGGTTCCAGTCTCGAGGGCTGGGCGCCCTGTGGAGCTGCAGTGAATGATGGGTTTTCAATCAGCTGAGGATCGATCCTCTCCAAGGGGTTCTGCGTTCAGCCAAAGGTTCTGCCACGCAACGTTTTTTGCTAGACTTCACACCTACTTTTGCAGAAACGATGTTTTCGTAGCTTTGGCCTTAGTCCGGGACTGTATCAACACACAACACGGACTTCCGAGAAAATTCCAATGTGATCCGCAGACCCTGATGAGCGGATACCTGCGCGTGTAAAACCACTTCACACACCCGCTATCTGCGCGCAGGTGTGAGTTTCGCAGACTGGCAGGCAGACCGCGGGTCGCTCAGAAGTGGGGATCCCCTCCCGCCCCGCACCGGCTCATGAACCCTGCGCCGGGTGTGCATTACGTGCGCGGAGCGCGAGACAGGCGCAGTGGATCCAGAGTCAGAACAGTGGTCTCAAGACTTCAGTGAGCAGGCGACGTGAAAGGAGAAAGGAATTTTGAAGGCCAAGAAGTCATAACTCGGAGAATAGCCCAGAGACGAGAACATAAATCACCACTGGAAAGAGAACAAGGCACGCCCTGAGGAGCTGACCTTTGCACTCGCTTTTGCTCCGATTCTAATTGACCCTGTGATTTGGATTGACCCTGCAGTCTCCGCTGGTTTCCTCGCTGACTGACTGAGCGCAGCTGCTTCGGTTGGGGTGTTTGAGAGACCTCGGGGCACAACGAAAGATATCATTGGCCACAACCACCAGTGTTTGTCACAACCACCACTGTTTGTGTTTGTAACGACTCCAAACCTGAACTTCCGATGACAGTCTCAACCTATCTGCAGAGTTGGAACAAGAAAATTCAGAAGCAACACGTGGAACGCTGTTCGATTACCAGAGTCTCTCAGGTGAAACCGGACGGTTTCCCTTCGGAATCATCGGTACCACGCGAAATGGTTTGGTTCTTTGCACGGAACATCAAGCACCGGGCACCGTGTTCCCACGGTTCTCCTACATCTGCAGCGCGACTCACCGTGCGGCGACACCTTCTGCACCTCGCGCACGTAGTCCTGCGAGCGGTAGTCGATCGGGTGCGTGACGCCGTTGTCGCGGATCGTCTCGTGTTTGTGCGTCGAGGCGGTTCCGAACACCGTCACGCCCGGCACCGTCCTGCACAGCTGCGTGGCCGCCATGCCTACTCCTCCTGAAACACACAAACGGGAACATGGTCATGACTTGTGTTTCCTTTTTAGCAACAACAACTGAAACCTACAAACCCGCTGCGATGAGGGTGTCGTGGTGAGGTTGTCGGTCGAGGAACGGGAACAGAGAGATTCCTGGAGCGGATGATGCTGTTGGGGTGTTGTTTTGGTGAAAACAATCACAAGGGTAAAATGCCATGTGACCAGCTCAGTTCAGTTTTCACATTTGTGCACCCGTGTGTTGCAACAAAACAAATAAACAAATAACTGAACCATGAACAGTGCTGCCTGTCAGAAACAAAAAATTTCTACTTGTCTGAGGAATCCATGGTGATGTCTTTGTGACAGCGCTGCATCGTCACAGACCTTACCTGAAGGCAAGACTCAGCTGCTTTCCCTGTCACAGAAAATCAGATGGCCGTCTCTTTCAGTGACGTTCTTTATGACAGGGTTAGCATGACACTGTGGGCTAAGCACGCCCAGAACGCCTTCCAACAGGAATCTCAGTTGGTCACAAATCTGCATCTTCAGATGCTGCGTGTGTTTCAATTTCACACACCTTCAACTTCCGTCGGACAGACAACACATTCTCTGCACACAGAACTCGTAACTCAACATCACACGATGAGTACAGGGAGATCGGGGGGCTGAGCTGCCGGCGCAGAGCGCGGCGGCGCGGCTATGTTTAGAGGGGAAGCGGTAAACAACGTGAACACGGCGCGGCGGCCGCCGTGTGAAAAGATCACTTCCGATCTACAGCAGAGCGCCCCGTGTGGGGAGAGGAACCTCCGCGAGCCGCAGATCCAGGACTCGGCTCGAGCCCCGGGGTTCGACCTGGGAACTTTGAGTTCTCCCAAGCAAATTCAAAAGACGGTCTACACCCTCCTGATCCAATACACATGCGGCGAACTCTGCAGGTGACCAACAAATCGGTTTCACGCGTGAGGACACGTGTTTAACGGACGAGACTGTTCAAAATGAGCAGAAGCATCTGTTTCAGGTTCTGGGAGGTTCTTTCCCATTTCAGAACAAGCCATTTCAGTCTCAACTCACGGACAAACTTCTCAGAGAAGCTTACTCCTCCCGGCACCATGATGCCTCCACCAGCCTCTGGATCTGCAGTTACGAAGCTCAGTGTGAAGCAAATATATCACTGCACACAACCACACAACAACACCTTCAGATCGAGCTTCTGGGAAGGCTTCCAGGCGATGTTGGTTTCAAGCGAACAGGTTCTTCGGTATCTGATTAACCAAGGTCACAAGGGACAATCTCGTAGCTAACATAGACGTGGTGCGTGGTTACAAGAAACATGGACCTCTTTTCTGTTCAGACTGGTGTTCTTTTCTGAACCTCCGCGACTGACCCCGGGCATCACGTGCGTCCAGTGCCGGCCCTGCGACGTTCACACCTGGACTCTACTGTCCGCTGCTGGAGAAAAGGGCCCCGTCATGTCCTCAAGGAGGAAACTTCGGACGACGTCCTGGCAGGGACCACGGGCTCAGACGTTCCTCTAGCGGATCAAGGGGACAGTAGACCCTGGCACTCATGATTCTCGAGGAAGACGTTTTCGTTTGTGGACTGTTGAAATCCTTGACCTCCATCTGTCCTTGTCCTCCAGGTTTACTTTTGAGAATTATGGGTCACCTCTTACAAAGTTGAGGACGTCACAAAAAGAGGAATTTTAGGGGTTTGCGGGTGGCTCCCACAGGTACATGTTTTTGTGTGCAAACCCACGTTCGAGCTCAAGCCACAGAAATCGTTCGAAAGCACCCCGCCTGACTTTTGACTTTGCGTTTCGTTGTCACAGGTGGCCACCCACTGGCCTCAAAAGATCCACCTTTTTTCCACGATTTCGAATCTGGACTCCCAGTTACAGCAAAAGTGCCTCACAATTTTCTGCAGCGGAATTCTGGTGAAAACCCTCGTACTGAACTGCAGTTTGAATTCATTGGGTGTTTTGTATTCAATTCTTGTGCCCAACAGCTTGACGCAAAGCTGGTATTCATCCCTGGATATGAACTAATTCAACTGCATTTACTCACAAGCATACGCTGCCAACTCAACAGCAAACAACAAGCCAAAATGCGATCACGAGACTGAACTGCGGTGTCCTGTGAGCGGGTGGTGACAGACAGATGGATTTGTTTACTGTATTGTGTGCATTATTGTGGCTGGCATATCATCATCCCAACCGCACCGATTATGCTGTTGAAATGTTGCTCCGTAAAACAAACGTTTTTGCGCAGTTGTTTCGCTGAGATCCACCTTCGTACCTGGGAACCTGCACGTTTGCAATTCTTTTGTTATCGGGGTCATAACTAAATGTTGCGGACGCATTTTCCGCAACATTGTTTTTTCGTGGACCTTGCCGGAGCACCCACACAATTCCGTGATAAAGATCACGTCGCTGCCAGTGCGGTAGATCTACGGTCCGCTCAAAGCTACAATACGGCATAGCTCCAAGACTCGAGAAGGCAAACCAACTCCCGTTTCCCCATTCCCAGCCCATTTACCAAACAACAAAATCTTGACACAGGATTGTGAGAACATCGAGAACTTCATCCGCCTTATCACAGCTCGACCAGATTACCTCGACTCGGATGACTCTTCACAAACCTCGAGTGAATATTCCCCGGGCGCATTCTCGTTTTCAAGCTGTCGGGTAAAGCTGGAATCGGAGCAAATTTGACGAAGCAAACAACTCGGTATTATAAGAGTTGTCACAGATCTAAATTGCTCGAATTGCTCAGACAAGGAAAATTCGTTTTCGTTCAGCGGTGTTTTATCAGCGAACTGAGCACGTTCTTTGAATCTGATTTTGTAGGAACTGGATACAGACTGTCCGGTAGACACTGGGCAGACAATATCATCTGCGTGGAAACCAAAGCCAATGGTGGAAACCTGTACAAGATTTCTGACCATCCAGTTTCTTGCGACAGGTTTCCACGGAGAACAGTGCCGTGCACACCTCCGCACCAATTGCAGTTGAGACGATCGGACACACAGACAGATCTGCCGCGTTCCTCAGATTCACGTTGCGTTTGTGAGTTACGACCCGAGAGCCCGGAATTCGCACGGACTGTTCGGATCGCACCGGGCGGGCGGCCTCCATCACCACCGAACAGCCCCGCGCCGACTCCCGCTCAGGTGAAGCTGACGGAGGCTCGCGATAAGGATCCGGGCTTTACAACGCATCGTGCTCGTCAGGTCAATCGCGGATTATTCATGCAGATTTGGCACTGTTCGTTTTCTGCTCATACAACGAGGTTTGTCTGAGGGACGGACACCAGCAGCTCAGAACAAAACCACGTCAAAACTCATAACTCTGTGGTCAGAGCCGACGACCGTAAACCTTCAACACCCTTCAGTTCTGGGTTCGGGTCATCAAGGTTCCGACCTGTCGCCCCACAGATTGCATCTCCCTCAGCTTCGTCTCACCCGAAGAGTGACAGATAGACACCGAAGTAAACGTGCTGTCTCTTCACGCTTATTTTTTGCCAAGCCTTGACAAACGACAAAATCGGACGCTTTTGGACCTCGCACCTGTCCCTACCCTCGCCACTCCATTCATCAGCAGTTCTCCTCATAATGTCAAGGTCGTCCTGCTCTCAGGATTCCGCTGTTTTGGGTTGTTACGTTGGAATGGGAGATCCTGATAGATCTATCTTGTTTCTGGGCGACAGCGTCCCTGCAGCGTCGCAACGTGCGAAGGCTGCTCGCCTGGGATAACAAACTGAAAGGAACCCAGAGCTCGAGTTCACAGTGTCCGGAAGGGGCCACAACTGAGCTCATGCACTGGCTACACTATAGCGAGTCCCACACTGCAAGGATGGGGCTAGAGCCGAAATTCCCCTTTCACAATGACAAACAGCCACAATCTCACTGCTATGCGGTGTATGCTTTCTGTGAAGCTGACACCAATACACCTGTAGAGTCTACATTCCCGTAAACACAACCGGCGAACCTGTAATTCAAAGCGGATGCGATCGGTGATGCATCGCAGTCTCAACACGTTCTTACAAGAGTTACAAGGTTGAGATTGCAACTTCCGCGTAGGAAAAGAGAGGGCAGTCCACGTGTGAAAACTTGGGTCACACTGGGTTGAAAGCCTGAACGGGTCTGCCGATCGATGGCTTGGTCTGTCCCAACCCATTCCGGTTTGAGTAAGAAGTCTTCTCAAGAGCTTGGTCGACTTTTAGTTGTTTTGCACTTGATGTCGTGCTTTCTGAGTGTCAACTTCCAGTTCGCCACATTGCCACGACACATCCTGCCTGTATCCAAAGGTTTCCCCTGAGAAAGTTCATTGGGTGCGCTGACCGAAAACTTTCCAACTGACCTGCAGCAAAGCCCACTCCTTGCCTGTCTCCATTACTGCCATCAACCATTGTACTGACTCGCATGAAGAACCCCACAATTAATCCACCACTTTTTTCACTCTACTTACCAGCGGCCATGTGCACGAGCACGCTCTTGTTGGTGCCGTGGTGCAGGTTTCCGAACTCGAACAGCATGAGGTGTGCCGTCACGTAGGAGACGGGCAGCGCCGCCGCCTCGTGGAAGCTCATGCCGGGCGGCATGGCGAAGCAGCGCACGGCGGGCACGCACGCGTACTCCGTCCACATGCCCATGATGTCGGCGCACAGACACAGGACGCGATCTCCAACCTGCAGCAGAGAAAGACGAGCGAGAGTTAGAAACGGAACAGTGGTGATTCGGGGTGTGTGGAAGCATCGGACGTTCTGTTGGTTTTGTGGGCTGTTCACATAGTGAGTGTTAACGACTGGCCGCAGAACACAAGAATCACTCGTGCACCACACTCGTTGATGATTCTCGACAGCTACAGCCCCACAAAGACCAAATGAACTCAATCCTGACAGTGTTGTTCGCGAGTGAACTCAGAAGTTCGACATCCATGGGATGACGACTGAACCAGTGTGAGAGCCCTGTCATCTTATTTCGCCAATAACGGTTGAATTTGTCTGCAATCGACTTCACCCTCACATTTCTCGGGCTTCGCATTTCAAACAGGAGTCTCACGCACATTGTAAGTTCACCCTTCAAAACCCATCACGGCAGCACACGTGAAACTCTGAGACTGGACCAAAGGTCTGAACCGATTTGGGGTGAATGAACTCCAGGTTGTGACAACATTTCTCGGGCTTCGCATTTCAAACAGGAGTCTCACGCACATTGTAAGTTCACCCTCCAAAACCCATCACGGCAGCACACGTGAAACTCTGAGACTGGACCAAAGGTCTGAACCGATTTGGGGTGAATGAACTCCAGGTTGTGACAACAACTTTTGAGGTCGTACCCAAGTTCAGTGCACAAATCTACTCCGCACACACTCTGTCCGTGGATTCCACACCCGCTCTCCATCACCTCTCCCATGTAGCCACCTCTCCACGTAATTAGGCCCAACGTTTTTCAGGTGGGTCGCCTCTCTGTGTATTTGTAAACATAGTACTTTGTAGTGAAGGGCGGAGGCCTGTTGTGAGCGGTCCATGTTGCTGTAGTCGTGAACCTTCTCCGGAAACATGCCAAATCGTCAGAAAATGAACAACCTGAGCCCAGTCCAACCAAGCGTTTGTGTGCTTTGTCGTGTCACAAGGTCGTACGATGGTTCTTGTCGGAAAAGAGAACAAAGTTTAAAGTTAATTGTCTCAAAAACATGTTTTTCTCTGTTTGGGTGTTTGTTGTGTTTTTGTTGAAAAACAACACAGTAGGTTGTTGAACACAGGTTGTCCTCAGGGGCCACTTCGCTGTGCTTTACATCTTCGGCACATGTGTGTGCGAGTCCATTGATGTTGTCTCAAACATCCACAATCATGTTGAACGTCATAACACAGAGCCGCACACACTGTGAATGCCCCGGCAAATACGAGAGGGAGGGTCTGTTTCTTTGCTCTGCAGATTACTCCTCTCTTCGTGCTGCGATTTCATTTGCACTTTTCCCGCAGCGTCTCGGGTCCGACATGGTCGGAATCGCTGCCGAGTTGAGGTGATCAATCTTATTCACTTGTGAATTTTCCGAGCCACGAAGCCGCCCCAGCCCAAGACCCAGGAAATCACGGGGGGGAAAGGTATTTAGCGCTCAATTCCTGTTGTTGCCTGCAACAAATGTTTCCAATTGGAAGTGTGGTCTTTTTTCGACGGCGCAGTTCTGAAAACTCCCCTCTCGTATAACGCCGCCGCGACTGGCAAGGAAAATATTGTGTTTTGCTCATTGAACAATTTAATCATTGAATGGACTCACAGACGCAACAAGGCAAATTCAACGTCGTTCTCGCCGTATCATTGGAAAGAGCAATGTTTGTGTTTCGGGGATTATCGCGAGAAGATAGGGCTCGTTCTGCCGCTTGTTTTGACAATGCTACTTGAAGGCTTCCAGACCCATTGAGAGATTGGCAACAGACTCCGGGAACAACGTCTGCAGTTCTCTGAGCCGCCTCGAACAGGTTCAAAGTTGGCAGTTTGAACAACTCTGGCTCCTTGGAAGGAAATCCAAACTGCAAAGCGATCATTCTGTGCCTGTACGCTTCAGGTGGGTTCTGCAACTTTGAAAAAACAAGGACAAGAAATCTGAACCCAAACAGAATGCCAGTTTGGCAGATGGGTCCCAGTGTGCTCTGTGCTTTGTGACAGGAAACACAACCATCTGTAGCTTTTCCCCTTTGTCCGCTTCTGGCAAACATGTGGTTGAGAATCTGGAATTCAGGGTCTCACGACGTTCACCCAGGTTCAGACTGAAGCGACCACCGCACAACCTCCTCAGAATCCACTTCGTCACTTCATCAAGGGAGAGAGAGAGAGAGAGAGAGAGAGAGAGAGAGAGAGAGAGAGAGAGAGAGAGAGAGGGAAAGAGCGAAAGAGGGAAAGAGGGAAAGAGGGAAGGGAGAAAGAGAGAGAAGAGAGAAAGAGCGAGGAAAAAGAGAAGGAGAGAGGGGGAGAGAGAGAATACTGCGGACCGGTACAGAAATGTGTCTCGACTTCTCGTGGTTTCAGGTTCACGTCCTCTCACCTGGGGACACCCGTGGCTTTGGAACATTGTACGTAGCAACGGACAATGGTCTCACAGCGATGCACTGTTTTCGTCGATCCCACGCACGTGAAAAATGGCTTGCCTTGATCTCTTGACTCGACACCTTCAGGATCAAGAGTTGCAAATCAAGTTCTGCAACAATGAAGGAGCTTTAATCGGCACAATGCAGTCCCTCTCAAGAGTCGGGACTGACTCTGGAACAGTGGCCATGGATTGCCTCGAACAGCTGAACTCCATCCCATTGACACAGACACAAACATGACTTTCTTGAAGGGCACTGCAAACTTTGTTTCCTTTGCAACTAACGGCAAAATGCAGATTGGGCCAATTCAATTACGATCAGGGGTATAAATACGTCTGCACCAAGATCTCAAAGTAATCATAATCGCGGGGTTCATCCTGTTAACTACTTCCACCTGTCCAACATTTCATCTCTGTTGTTTCTGGGTACGAAACATCATAAACAAGCCTAGCCATGCACTCGTGTTATGCACTCTGACCTTCTGTGTTGACTGAAGAGACTTTTGCAGATGCCCACCAAACAGTGGATCCAGGTCCAGCCAAGCAAAGGGACCTCACCCGTAGAGTTGGGAGGGACCTGCTTACCGCAACTTTAACCACCCAGGGGGCCCCTCTCAACATCACAGCGGGAGAGGGGGCTGACCCCATCGCTCGGATGGCCCAAAGTTCCCAGAGTATGTTCAGCCGATGGAGCTCACGCCGGGCGATCCGTGGTCAGAGTGAATGAGCGACGCACGGTGCGCACGCGCAGATTTATGTGTGGCCGGAAGCGGGAAGCGTGATTTATGAAGAACGTGCACGATGCTAAACGGCCATTCAAGAGAGGAAGTTCAGATGTATGCTAAAAGGTCAAACTGCTTGCAAATGCGATTGGCTCACTTGATACACGACCAAGCGCAAGAAATTTGAGAGAATGCGCTTTCCATGGACGCTTCCCTCTTCCAATTCAACATTCTAAGAATCTCAGGTGACTCTTTGTTTCAAGTCCTTGGCTGATCTGATTTCACATTGACAAAAATCAAGTTTTGAACTTGAAGCCGCAGGATCCAGGCTTTTCCAGCTCATCTCAAGGTGAACCTCAATTTGAACCCGCAGTGCCACGAGACTGTATCGCTTGATCGATCGGGAATCCGCGTCTGCAGGTATGCGAGTAAACAAACAAGAGCGATATTAACGGAGCTGCCGACAACCCGGGCAGCGTTACAATCAGACCCGGCGAAAGGCGCTCCACATTGAGCAGCACCTGAGTAATTCCATGGCTACTGCTGAGTGTTTCACGGTTGTCAAGACAACTCCAGGTGTGAAATCCATTAGACGGGCATTACGCTATGAAGAGTTCTGTGCAGGTCCTCGTGTTGTTCCTGAAATTGATGCCTCTTCATGAACCTCGGTCCCTGAGCCACACTGACGAGAACCATGTGACAAGAATCTGCAGCACTTGCGCAGGTTCCAACAGAACAGAAACTTCGCTTTGAGGCGTCGAGGAAGTCAGGATTGGGAGGGCGCACCCCTCCATTCTCGTTCCTGTCCTGCTTAAATTTTGAATACCACGCCCAAGTCACATCAGCAATGCCAGAACTAAAGGCCGCCGAGCCACTTCAGTTTCTGGTCAAGAGCGTAGCTTGCCGCTGAAGGAAAGTGGGATCCTGAGCCTATCGCATGACAACCGCGGGAAGCTTCATTGGGCCTCTTGTTTCTTTACTGCTGTTTGAGTACTTCTCAATGCTGCTGTTTTGTGCAATGTGGAGTCCACCAAGAAGGAATTAACAAACCAAAAAAATTTCTGCTGTGCCAATTTCACTGACATTCAATGAGCACGCTCACATTGCAAGAAACGGAGAAAACGGAGCAACTTTCCCGTTTGACTCACCGAGGATTTTCGATCTCTCCTGTTTGTTGTTCAATGGCACACCTCAGAGTGCGAGTAGGTTGCAATTGCTCCATGGGGATGAATCATTGGAAACGCAACAACCGCGCAGCGAACACACGACGCGTCTGCTCTGTGAACCACCCGCCCACCCAGTCTTACCCTTTCCTTGTCTCCGCCCCTGCCCCACACCCCGTGCCCACGCTCCACACCCCACGCCCCGCGCTCCTGCTACGCACCTGGAACTGCGTCACGTCGGCGCCGGTCTGCACGACGACCCCGGAGCCCTCGAGCCCCAGCGTGGCGGGGAGGCGCGGGCAGTGCGAGTACAGACCCTGCCGACACATGAGCTCCACGAAGTTCACTCCGCACGCCTTCACCTGCAACCGAAAGACAAACTGATAAGGTTTGACTTAGTGAATAACGGGACCACGCAGGCACAGAAACAGCGACACAGCAACAAGTGTGTAAGGTTCGGAAAAGAGACAAAAGAAGACGACAAGATCACAGCCAATATCGACACAGCACGATTCATGCGAACGTGGACAAATGCGGACAAAAAGCGACGTGTGCTTTTGCGTACATTCCTACGGGATGAGGAGACCAACAGGTCGTGTGTCGCTGCTACATTGTACGTTGTGTAAATTGCTCGCACAGCGAGTGATGCAGCATTGCGAACAGTGTTTGTCATCGGACGGGCATCAGCCTGACGGGCCGGGGATGAGAGCGAACTCAGGGAACCGACCCAAAAGATGACGCTGTCCCAGGAGAACAAGAGCAAAAATTCGTTTGATTTGGAAAAGTGGTACTGGAATTCTGGGTCATTAGCTCCTTCCCAAATAAAAAAGCGCAGCGAGTGAGCAATCTGATGGAGTCAATCACCCAAGGGAGAGTTGTCCAAAGTAGAAGGGACACACACACGCACCATACACACACGCACACACGCACACACGCACACGCGCAGGGTGAGCGGAGACAGATAGACAGACAGACAGACAGACAGACAGACTCTTTTCGCCTTCGGCACCTCATACACACGGTGTGTCATTATGTTCGGCATTCAGCCGTGCTGTTGACACTTTCTAACAGAAGCATGTGGTTCTGCAAAGAGAGCGCGGTCTTTGTGTTGATTTATCTTCGTCCTCAAAAAGATTCACATGTTGGCAGTAAAGGAAACGTTTTGTGGAGGAAACCTAGCTCAAAAGCAAAAGGGGCTGCGCTGCGTGCTTCTGCCGTGCAAGGTGTTTCGGTATGAACCATGTCAGTGATGGTTGGGGACGTTCTGTGCTCAAACGTGTGTTCACTCCCGAAACGTCTGCTTCACGAGTGCACGGATCTCATTCTGAACACATCCGAGATCCATTTGGTGGGTCTGTGGTGCGGTTCCAGCTGTGAGACTCAGCACGTGGGACGTGAGTATTTCCACGCTCGCTTTGGCCGTCGAGAGTGACTCACCGCCTGAGCATGGCGTAACAACGCTGCACAACAGAGACGAGAGAAGCACTCGCAAAAAGCGCGACGCAGAAACACGCGGCTCGTTCCGCCTGTGCTGAGCATCGCTCGTTTCCTCAACGACATTCCTGTCGGGATTTTCACTCTTTACTCAGCATTTCCTGTTTCTGCCAAATCCTCAACAAAAAGGGCCGAGTGTGGAAAAAGACTTGGGTTCCTCGTTGACAACATGACTTCGAAGTCACAATCTTTGAAGGCTCTTTTGATGTGCATTGCTCAACACATTGACAGAAGACTTGATTGAGTGAGTCTGCCTCCTGATGTGCTCTGATGATTTGGTGTCAGACCCCCAGTTGCCAATTTCAAGAAAACTTGTTTCAAGTTCATGGACACAGCTTTGAAACTGACCTTGACTAGAACCTCTCCGTTGCCCGGCTTCCTCCTCGGCTTGTCCTGCACGACGAGTTTGTCGAGCCCTCCGTGGGCCGTCAGGACGATGGTCCGCGACATCGCGGGCGCCTCTTCTTCCACAGGAGCCTCACTGTCCCTGGTGCCTTCTTCCACAGCCCCAGCTACTCCATTGCTGGTGCTGGGGTGGGGCTCCTGCTCGGGTGTGTACATGATGGAGGAGGAAGGGTGGGGCGTGCCTGGGCCGGGAACCACCGGGGTGGAGCTGGTGGTCCCTGTACGTTGACCCTCTCCGGTCGCTGCCATGTTCAGTTCTGCGGGGTGAGCACCGGGGGTGTGGTGGCTATACACCACTGCAGCTGCTGGAGTGTGGTGGGTTGCAGCTGCAGATTTGTGTGGCGACGTCACTGGATCCTGCGTAGCGCTGAGTGGGGATGACGTCACGAGTTTGTGCGCGCTACGCTTGCCGCGCTTGTCTCTGATTGGAGAACTCGAGCCGTCGGACCCGTACGGCAGCGAATCGACGTCGTCGGGTCCTCGAGTGAGCGTCGACGGTCGGTCTGCAAAGAGAAGAGCGAGACGTCAACGTTTCCATCGCATCCAATCAAGTGAACTGCAGCAACTGCAAAAGGGCGACGAAGATAATGCGTCCGACGAAGAACTTCGGCGAGAAAAAAACGGTGCAGTTTTCATCGTTGAAGTCACCAGGAAACACGCGCACACAACCTCGGTTTGTTCACGGTACGTGCGAGGCGTTCTCCCGCGCGCACAGTGCGGTCATGTCTCTGTCGTCAGAATTCGCGTCTATGTTCTTTGCTTTGGAAGGAACTTCTCTCTGTCGTTATGTGGATCAAGTGTATCTGGCATTGCGATACATGTAGAAGAAGGTATTCAAAGTCGTGTAACTTTTTGCAGGTCTCTCATTGACTTTTATGGCTGAACTTGGAAAGACGGTGTTGAATTTCACCTTGCTCCGCCCAGCACTTATTCGCGGACATTTCATGTGGCACCACAACTTCGGCGTCAGACACATGTTTGCCTGAATTGATTTGAGTTTCTTTGAGCTGTACCCATTCACAACAAACCCGAACGAGTGCGCAGGATTCTCTCAGGTGTCACACACATGCCGCACCAAAAAAGACGTCGTAGATTTATCATGTTTCTTCGCATTGTGATTTGCGACTCTCGTGTTGGAACCTGTACATCTCGACGCGCAGAGAAAACCCAACACCGGAAAACGTCCGCGTGGCTCTCCGTCAAGAATTTTGGTCAGCAAGTGACCCGTCTTTCAGGCCTCGTCTGTCGCGAAGCACAAGGAACTGAGCACCCAACAAAAAATTCTTCAAGCCCAATCAATGAGACCATGTTCCAGCATGCATGCGCAAAAATCCCAATGCACTTGCGTATCCACAACTCACCATCAGAAACGGTGTTACCCATCTCGGCTGTGTAGCCTGAGTGCGGTGGAACAGTTTTGCGCTCCAGCCACAGTCACATGTTTACTTTGGCCGCTCTCGCTGCCGCGGAACAACTCGACGTCTCCTAATTAGCGAGCAACAACACTCAACGCTCTCGAATTGGTCGTTGTACAATTTTGCAAACACTTCCTTATGACACTGATATCATTCCTGTTTGTCCATTACACAATCCTTGTCCACGTTCAACTCAACCACGTGAATCAATTTTCACTTTGAGGCCAGAGATCCAGCGATGATCAGTTGGCCTCCCCGGCACCAACGACAGAAAATGAGAGCAACTGTGATTCAAATTTTCAAGACCAATTGTGGGAGGAGACTATTTTTCTGCATGTGGACTGGTGTCAGAAGGTCAATCTTGATGCAATTACTTAAAAAGGACTTCGTGTTGCTCCGAATACTGTGTGGTCAAGGATTGCCAAAACCAATGCCCATGACAAAGTATGAGTCAACAGTGATGAATCCACAATTGACTGAGGTGTTGTCGTAATGACAAGTTGGCAGCCTCAAGTCGACATTTCCATTGTATCTTGAGCCACAGGAATCTTCCGCCAACGTAGAGTGCTTACTCGACAGAAAAAAGGTGAACAAGGGCAAGAATTTTGTCATCAAACTTATTGCATCCAAATTTGGCCATCGACATGGGTTGTTCCTTGTGCGTAGGCACACAATTCAGACGATTCTCCCTGGCCAAAGCTCGTGTCGCCCACTACCCAAACTCCCCTGACCTCCCCAGTCATTCCAACCCGTTTGGAAAGACTGGTCACTCTCACTCTCCCCAGAGAATGCCATACCAGGCGCCCATTCTGGAGACCGTCATTTCAGGTTTGGAACGTGCACACTGGATAGAAGTCGAAAGCCTTGGGCCAATTCCCGAACACTGGTCATTCCCCTGGACACATCAGAAAAGTCGCGTGGAGTGGAAAACCTCTGCTGGTGAAACTGATTTTGATCGAAGCTGGCCAGCCCTTGGGGCAGTAGTCTTTGAATGTGACACTCTTCAACAGTTGCCAGTCAGTGAATCATTTCTCTTTTCCTTGACAGAACAACACTCTAGGTCGCAGTCCCGTGCCTTCCCTCAGGGTTGGGAACACAAGCCGCGAAACCTGACCTTGTGCCATTTCTCACCCATGTTGTTTGTGGGACTCTCCAGTCTCCACACACAGCTGCAACCAGTTGTGTGAACCAAAAGAAACGACTGGCTGTTTTATCTCGGTCTGTGATCTTCAAAGGTATCAGTGAAACACAAGTTGTTGTTGCACAGCACAAATAACATTGTGAGTTGCGTTCATCTGACACCAGGTTGCAGTCTCATCACAAACCCGAGTAGCTCATCAAGACAACTTGGCGAAGTGCAGAAAAGTTGAAAGACCTGTGTTAATGTTCCGTGAGATGTTCTTCGCATAGCTGCAGCCCAACTTCCCCACTGTAGCAAACCAGAATGAAGACAAGTGCAAACACAACGTCTTGCTTCTCTTCTTCATGGTTCCCATGGCGATTTGGACGTCCAGACATCCAACGCCAGAGGTTCGTGCGAACGGAAGAGGCCAGGCACCGCGACCCCGGATTTACTTATCTTCCTCTGTCTTGTGCCACACAGGCTGTTGTTTTTCAATCTTTCCTGTTTAATTTCAGAATTGGACTCGTACTCCCCCGCAGGTTCCCGACCAGATCTTTGACCCGCCCTTGGCAAGCATTCCTCTCGTGGAGAACCAAATCTTGGTTCCGCCCCGAGCATGCTTTTGATATCAGTCGCCTGATCCGCCAAGTATCTCCAGTTCACTCGCTGCGAAATTTGTTCCCATTCCTCGCTTCTTGCAAAACACACCAGTTTCTCTTTGGCGAGTGTTTCCCAGCAAAAACGTTCCGTTCTCGCTGAGAATGCAGACAGAACATGTGCACAGGAACAAACCAAAGGTCACAATGAGAAACTCTCCGCGGTGAGAATTTCAAGATCAGTCTATAAGACATGCATGAGAAAAACTCACCTCAACAACGGGGTTGCGTATCCACTCGTACATGTACATGAACCAATATGAACGTATTGGCCAATTTCTCAGTTATGCAGCTCAGCGGCCAAGTCGACTCCTCTCATACCGACACAGACAAATACCTTCTGACAATCCAAAGCCTCCTGAATATCAATTCACATTTCAGGCAACTTTTGCCTCTCTGAATTGAGCTGCTAAACTGCGCACTGATAGTCGAATTGAATGGACGCACAAATCCTGCTGATTAACGTTGTTTACTCGACTGGAGTACCTCGGCGCTGAGCAAAAAGCACAAGAAACACGCCGGGTGCGGAGTGCGCGTGTTACCACGTCGTTAGCTGTGCTGCTCATTGGCTGAAGGAGAGGGTCTGGATCTCCAGTCACCTTGACCTTGAGGGCCTCGTCGTAACGGGATCCGGGGCAGGGTGCGGGTGCGAGAGCTCTACTGTGCAACGAGCGGATCAACAGAGCGGTGCATTTTCGCCCCACGGGCACTAGATCGTCGTCCCCACCCACAAAATCCCCACAAGACACAAGCCAGAGTGTATACATTTGTGAAAGTTGGCAATCGCAGCGGCTGCATGTTTGCACGAGTCGCTCTCTTCACATGATGGATCATTGGTAACGATATTCAAATCTACATACTTTCTTGCATTTGCACTCGCGATCTGCTGCGCAACACTGAATGTGGATTCACTGACACTCAAGACTCCGATCTGAACGATGGTCCACTGCGTGAACCATATTTGTTCTACGTGGGGTCACTTTGAGCATGGTCGGTTTTGCGTTGCCCGCTCCCCACCCTGCCCGTCGGCGCGGTGTTCTGCTGTAGGATTACGTGTAATAGGGTCATCAGAGGGAGAAGATGGGGCTGTTTCGTGGATCCAGGGAACCCTTAACCTCACCTCGGATGTCCCCGCCCCCTCCCGCCTTCTGGGAGTTTGGGAGTTTTGGTCGCACACTCGCTGTGCTTTTTGTGTGGTGATTGTTTAAACTGAAGTCACCCCCTCCCAACTCGCGTGCGCTCGAGGCTGGCTCGAGGTGATGCGGGCTGCAGATGAGCACAAGTACTCAAGGTAAGTACTCACGGAGAAGCACTCATCAGGCAGATCAACCATTCAACGCGGGGCGTGATACTCGTAAGTGTTGGTTGCAACATCAACACCGAGGAACTGCTGCAGAAATATCTCTTAGTTTCGCACAGACAAACTTGTAGAACGCAAGAAAGGCACAACAGCGACAAAGAACTGCCCATATTTTTCGGATTTTTGATGCTGTTGAATGCCACCGAAAAGATCGAAGCCCAGAGGTCTGATGCAAACTCTAGTTCAAAACGGACAAAAAGTGGGTGAATCCCCGAAGTGAAACATCAACCAGGAAAACTTTGTTGGTTTCTGGTGGATTTGTGTTTTGTTTCCGACAAAAGTTTACCCAATTCCATAGGCAACAAGTTTTGACCACGGAACTTTGGGCCTGTCCAATGAGATCAGGCCTTGCATTCCAGCATGGGTCACTCTTCAAACATGGGCACCACATGCAGAAGGGAGAGCGGTTTCAGGCAAACATCCTGCAGCTCAACATTACCTTGCTACATGTTTCCATGCATCAATTCCGTGGTCCAACAAGTGGAACTTCAACACCAGTTCCTCGGACAAACAACATGTTCTAACTTGAAGACAAGTGGGCCTCATCGATCCAAGAGACGAACAGTGTGCCCATCATTCCTGCAGAAGTGAAGCCCTTGTTGCTGACGACCCGAGGCGGCCGGCAGCGTGAGATCACCCCGAGCGCCGCGCCCATCCCGCGCGCGGAATGCGGCAGACTTCACTGCTTTCTCAGAAAATAATGAATAAAAACAACAGTTTTTGTGTTCTTCCTCACGAACAAGTCCTGATGTCCTGATCACCGCCACCCTTGCCAAAACAAGCAGAGGGAAGGAGCCGCCACTTGAGATACAAGAAGCACTCGCACTTGCAATATCCCAGAACCAGCGTATTTCCTCTGATCCAACGTTCTCTAACCGAGGATCAAGGAGCCTTCTGAACAAGGGAAAATGTTTGCGTTCAAACCTTTTTGGAAACAGGGATAAATGAGTACAACGACAACAGAGAATGAACTTGGATGTACCCGAGGGGCAGGGACCCTCTTGGCTCCGGTCTCTTGGCTCCGGTGCTAGATTTATCACGTCAAACACGAGATGTCACACGCTGAATTTCCTTCCCTTTAGAGCAGGCCTTTGTGTAGAGCCGCTCCTGCCAGAGCTCTGGATCTGTACCCAGCCAGAGCGAAAGAAGTCGGTCCAGATCTCGCCCTTTGCAGAAGGAACAGGTGCGCGTGCCGACGCCCTGCGTCTTTTCTCACATCATCTTCGGCAACATGGAGTGAGAGGCTCAATCACCTCTAACCCTTCAAACAATATTTAACTTTTTGCCAAAACACACTGGAAAACACGCACACAAAGCACAGAACGCACACGCACGCACACCACGACCGTTCCCATTTCGAGATGATTCACGCGCTCTTTTTGCAATTCGCACCACATCCTGCACAGACCATCCCAAATATACAACAGATATGTGTCAGTCACATTGTTTCCCAGACACATCAGCCAAACTTCCTCGACGTTGTTGTTCGCTTCACTGTAGCTGCGCAGTATCCGTCTCGGGGCGGATCAAGGCGCAGAGCAGGGACGCGCTCCTCAGATGCGGATCGTGATACGAAAAGTATCTGTTTTTGCAATTTCAACTCGTTGCAACAAGGCACTCATGGTGACCCAGCAACAAACTCGCGTGCACGGTCTAACCAACGAGTTGGGCCCCAACAGAGACGTTCGTGGTGGGTCCAAACTACAAACCGCCCAACACCGGAATGATTGGAGGTTATCGGCGAAAAGCTTCGCTCCTGTGTAACTGATACACGGAGCAAACTGAGCAAAACAGCTGATTCGTTGCACGTGGAGCCGCTGACATTTCCAGTTCGCCACGGAGCTCTTTCTCTCCAATCCTGTGTGTGATGGGAGCGGAGCGTGTGGAAAAAGCTATGATGTGCTTCAGGGGTGGAGTTCCAAACTTGTTTTTCAAATTTCGTGCACTGTGCCAAGTCTGGCCCTTTTGATCAGTTCCACGACAGAGGTAGAGAGACAGACTGAAAAACAGAGTTTGCACATGCACCACGCAAGGGCCACCGGAACAAAATCTTGTCACCCACAAACTCACACCGATGCTCAAATCAAATTTCGCAGTGCGCAACTCAATCAAGAGAAGAGCAGACAGAACGTAATTGTGTGCACATATTGCGAGTTTTTGTCTGCCGAATTCCTCGCCGATGAATCATCTTGGCTGCGTGGACTGAGCAAAGCTTCCTTTTTGGGCCCACATCAGGCAAAGCCTCCCTCCAACAAGAGTTTCCTTTCCATTCATTTGCAACCATGCAGAATATTGTTTGCACTGAGGGTGTACCAGAGGCTCAACCCCAGAGCCCTGGGGAAAGTAATCCTGCACGAGTACACACACACACACACGCAAACTTCACGCCCTTTTGCGTCAAAGATGTGCGGTGTGATGGCACCTTGGGTCAGGGCACCGCCAAATCCTGGTGGTTTTGTTGTTTCACAACAAATTGTTTGCTGCTCGCCGTTCTGTTTGTTCGTGGCACTGTTTCGGAAGAAGCGCACTCCACACACACGTGCGAAGGCCCCGCGTGTGTGCAAACTGAACAACGGCACACTGTTGTGGTTGACAATCCGCGAAATGGACTTTTCTGTGAATACAAAGAGCACTTCTCGTCCACGCAAACATTGCAGGTAAACTTTGAGGTTCCAGGTGTAAGCGGACTTGTGGTCCACCGCTATAGGAGTGACTCCCACTATGCCTGAGGCGCTGGGAGGCAAAATAGAACTTTTCAACAAGAAACTGATTTCCAGTCGCTGGACAAACAAAACGCGAAATCATCACCCGATCTCCAAAGTACTCTACCAAGACAGTAGCTCCCCACTTTTGGGTGACAAGAATAATATTCTTTTGAGCTGTTGCTCATTAAAATCTTCGAAGTGCTTGCTGTGAAATGCGTGATTCTTTACCACATCCACATATGGCTGTTTGGCTCTTCTTTGGTTGTTCTTGGGACCCAACTCTTGCTGGGGTATTGAATCCTTCCGCAGTCGATTCTCTGCGACCAAGGCGCCGGGCAGCGTTCACGGGCTTCATGGTTCCTGCGCACACAGACTCAGGCCTTTCTCTGCACAGCTTCAGGGCAAACAGTGAACACCGAGGAACCCCCTTGTGGTAGCACACAGCAGCAATGTACCCATCCAGCTGCAAATACATTTGTTAATTGCTGCCTGTTGACGTGTTTGTAGCAATTTCATTGCAACTGCAACTGCAGCGCTGCAGCGCAACTGAATGAAGATAGAACCTCACACACTGAATCTGGAATTTGCCACGCAACTTTCAACAATATGTGCTGGATTCCCTTGGAAGGTCTGGGAGTCCGACTGTGGATTTTGAATCACATGTCAATCTCATCAGGTGCACGTTGGTCTGCTTTCCGAGTGAGCGAGACCCGTGAGACAACAGGACTCCCCACGCGACCAAAGCTTCCGGCTCCTTTCACCAACACCTCGGTGCACAATGCCACGGAAACCTGAATCTGGTTGAAGTTTCTCGAAACCTCAAAATAAGCGTGTTAGATGTTGAACATCTGTTCCTCTGTGGGGCAATGGAGCTGCTCAAGCCATTACGTAATGTTGTGGCAGGTGGGGCACATTTCCTGTGCTCTGGTTGCGGTTTCGCTCCGCATCATCCACAACAGAAGAAGTCTCTCCTGCCGCAGTCCCCTCGATTCGGATTGTGCTTACACACGCTGACACCGTCATCTCTTGCACCGCAGTGTCCAAAGGTTGCTGTCAGGAAACAAGCAATCCTAGAGAGGCCCAAGGGCCTGCCCCTCTCTCCCGGAGAAAGGTAATGTGCCCCCACCCTCATTTTTGCGCCCCACGCACAAATGTTTGGAAAGGACAAATGTCCCGAGGGGGTCACCAGGGATTCTTTCCCGGGATTTTGAGCAGGGATGTGACAAAGGTTGGACCAAGAATGATTCGGTGTTGTCTTGACTCTCTTCTCCTGAGTGTGGTCACTCCAGCACAAACGTCCAGGAGATGTTCCCATCCTCACCGGAAGCTGGCAGCTTCTCAACGCTATCGCTTCTTCCCGTCAGCTTCTTTATGACGCATAGCGCTCAACTGATTACCCCTCTTAGTGTTACACGCAGATTTCACTCCGTCTAAAATGTCAGGGGTGGAGCAGCCATCCAGGCAACGCCATTGTTTTTCACCCTTGAGAAAGTGTCAAGTTGGAAGGTCAATGACGAAACCATATTCCTGACGCAAAACGTCCAAACGAGAGGCAAAAGCACACAACAAGGAATCACAGGCACATTGATATGTTTTGAACGAATTTCATTCTGGACGTTGCAACATTGTTCCCAACACTTTCTCTTGTTCAGCCAGGCAAGTTGAATCTGAAGCCTTCACAAACTCGCGCTGGACGACAACACAAATGCATGTTTCTGAATTCTTGCTGAGTCTTTTCCAAATCGTTGGCAAGACTCGTTCAGTGAAGCAACTTGCGCTCGAAATTGTCACTGAAGAAACTGGGACTTGAAAGGATGAGAGAGGTGGAGTTCAATTGAAAAACCCACAACAGACGCTTCTCATGCAAAAAGGTGATGAATGTGATGTATGCGGGGGATAGACTCGAAATTCTTACATTCAGGCTCACACTGTTTCTTTTCACTTTGGTCACGTCTCTGGAAGGGAGAGACAGAGATTCATAGTTTCTATGTCGACGAAGCCTAAATCTTTGCGTAAATTTACAAGGGAGGATCCAGACTTTCATTCCAAGGGAGCGGCACAAGAACATCCTCCTCTTTCTCCTCGCCACAACTTGGAAAATCTTGCATCGAGATGTGGCCCGGACCTGTGGGTGCACGCCCCTGGATCATAGAACCCGTGATGCAATTTTCATGCTTGGAAGGCTTCCCGTGCAAACAGTTGCTTTTTGCCTCATCAATAGCCCAAGACTTGCAACTCCCGGCCAACGTGTAAAGAATGTCATTTTGGCTTGTGTTTTCTGTTGTTTCTTTTCTTCCTTTGTCTTTTTGGCACTTCACACAATGGTTGTTTTTCACGCGTCACGCCACGTCCCATGTGGAATTTCTGGAGGAAGTATCAGGGAAAATATGGTCGCACGACCGTATACCAATGCCCAAATTTTCGATATTAAACTGTGGGAAACTGAAGACTTCGTTTCCTCCAAACATTGAGGAAGCTTGTTTCATGGATCTGCCATCTGTTTGGACAATAAACTTTAACATTTGCGTGTCCAAGCACCAAGTTGTCAGGTTCCTCACTGAGACAGATCCAGGAGTGTGGGCGAACATTTACAAGTCCCCTCTGTTGTCCCGGGATTGTTCGTACGGGTGAACATGAAAGGGTCCGATCCGAACATTCAGAACGAGGGGGTCACTCAATTTTTCATAGCTCAGAGGTCCAGGCCGTGTCTTCCTTGATCCGTCCTGAGCTCAATGGCTGGTTTGGTCGTTTGCAAATTGAGTCTGTGTTGTTTGACCACAAACGGATGTGACTCAATCTGCATCCGCCATGGCAACTGATCTCAAAACTTCAATCTGCTTGGAACAGCAAATCCAGTGAAACAACTTCCAAATTTGGGGCGCCGCCAACCAAGCGAAACTGCAGAACCGGCGTGAGTCGCACAGCGCGCATGGTCTGTGAATGGGAGGATCGAGCGATCGAGACGCGGAACTATTCATAAGATCCGGCCGGCCGTTCTTTTCGAGTGTCATGTTTCCGATACATATGTCTCATGATTTTGATTACATAAATGTGCTGTAGTGCGCTTGCCAATTTCAACTCGCTGCCAAAAGGAAAAGGAGGAAATCTGAGGCGGTGCGTGAGTCACTTACCATTTTTAGACTTGAGTTTCTTCCAAGGCACCGAGGTTCTCCGGGAACCACAGCAACCGCATAGCAACGACGACATGGTTACCAGGTGCTATTGTCCGTAGCTTCCTCACAAGTAAAAAGTAGCGCTGGAAACGTCTCTTGTTTGAAGAATGCAAAATGTGCGAAGGGAAGATTCTTCAATGTGAGAGCAACATGCTGAATTCATATTGCTCCGAAATATGTTTGCAACGGTCCTTTCCGTGATACTCATTTGGCAAAAATCCTTGAGTTCTAAATGAACACAAAAATGTAACATGTGCACTGTTCATGTATCGAAAACAACACCAGGATTCATTTTCCAGCGAAATATACAACGCAATTGTATGTATGTCAATATCACATTCCACAAAATGGGGATCTTCTTTCGTCTTTGACAGCAAACACAATCGTATGAGTCCTCACTGGTGTTTTTACAGTCTTTGGCATACGCTGCGGTCCATATTAATTGTGTCCATACAAAGTTACAAGACATGTAAAAATACTGTGAGTTGCTTCGGTCCATACACGAAGCCTTTGCCTTCTCGTCTTCTGATCCAGGTGCACATTTTCGCAGTGTACACGCACGTCATGCATGTACAACAAAAGTTTGCATTCACTGAGGAAGCTTGAGTCGTCGGCTGCGGCAGAAAGTGCGACGCGACCCGGTCGCGATGCTGAATCCAGGTCCTGCAGTCAATTCAACATTGCCGTCCAGAACCCGAGGTGCAACATAAACTTTGCATGAATTCCAACCAACACCTGCAGTCTCGCCTCTTTGGCACAGACTTTTCCAAAACGTTGTGATGCAAAATTTGTGTTGCAAGTCGAGTGGTCCTTTTCTTCTTTGGTAGCAAACTTCGCCCCAACGTTGTCAACCCCCTTTTCTTTTTTTAAGAAAGGAATGCTCGAGCTACACTTCTTTCTGGTGATGCTTCAGAGGCAAGAATTTTCTTGTGCCTTATTTCGTGCCATGTACCACAAGATTTCATTTCTGTGAGACCGAAAAATAGGACACTTTGATTTTAATTTTGACCAAAATGTCAAAAGCGTTCGCCAAAGCGGACAACACTGCCCGGTTTTTCTCCGAGTTGATAGAAAGTGCTTTGAGCCGCAACCACTTCGCTCACCTGCCGATCCCTCTTCAGACTCGCACACAAAACACTGCACATCCACTATGATTTCCAAGCACATTAAACACAGTGCGAGAGAGCCGCAGCCAGATTCTGAAGAGGGAAAATGTGAACAACGTGCGGTCTGCTCAAAGCACTTTGCGCACACCAGAAGCATCCGATTCCAACCACTGCGCAAAGCAAACTGTCGAGATCTGCCAATTGGCGCACAATGAGATCTCGCAAAGCGCCGAGCTCGGCGAATTGAACACTCCGAACCCGAGAAAGCGCTCATCCGTGTCTGATCCATGAAAACGAACCAACCTGCAGCGATCTGCGGTTCCAGGCTCAGAAATCAACGAAAACTCGTCAGTTTGGGCCGACCTCAGGACCCAGAGAAACGACGAGCGTTCGGAACGGAGGGCTGTGCGAAACTGAAAAGGGACGTGGCTCAGCACAAACAATCAAACAGGCAAAAAACGCCCATTTAATTTGCAATCTGCTCAGCTTTCTCAGCAGCTGCACGTTTGAATCAGCCAGTGCCTCACTGTACCACTCCCCTCGGGGAATTTAACTGCACCAATGAAAATTTAACCACGGAACTGTCGCCGTCCTCTGCTGAAAGTCGCAGCTTTCCTGTTTGAACAGTAGCTCGACACCAATTTGGCGAGAAACCTGAGAGTTGGGGACTTTTTTCCGGTCGTGTGATACTCAATCTGCTCAGTGCATGAGTCACTCAAAAGGAATCTGCAAGGAAAGGTGCGTCGCGCATAATGATCGAGCTGGGCGTACAGGTACCACACGTCCACAAATTTTCTGTTTGCTAATTGGCAAATCCAAGGCTGTCGTGTTGGCAGAAATAAGTCTTTCGGAAACCCAAACCACGACACGTGGACAAAAACGCGAAACCAGCAGAGCACGAAAGAAAAACAAATCTCCGTGTGTACACGTCTCAGGAATTTGTCACACACCTTTCAAGCTGGTTCCCCGTGACGGAGCACAAGGAAGGTTCTTGAACACGAAATGACATAACGTCGCCCACAGTTCCCATTGGTTCTCTGAGCCGGACCACACCAGAGGACCAGCTCCGAGCACTTGCTCTCTTCAGCTCGGCAAAGTTCCGACCTGTCGCTGGCTCCGTGACTTGAGGTCCCAGGTCGTGTATCTCAATTCCAGTCAAGTGACTCACGCAGGTGTGGGTCCGGCAGTTCTGCTTCTACTCGTATGTGGTGACCTGTTCTCCTGAGAACAATCCCTCTGAAACAACCGAGGGTGTTTCAAAAGCGAAGCGTTCCCCAGAACAAACGCACAATATCAACAGACTGAACCTGCAAAGCAACCAGTGTTTGAGTGACAAGTCTCAAGATTGTCCCTGACCAACACATCACACCGAATCAAGAACATGCAGGGAAGAAACTGCGGTACAGAAAAGCTTTGGCCCAGACACGGTGTCGGCCGGACGGTTGGCAGCGTTTCAGATCATCACAGGAGCTCAGTGTAGCCATCATCATAATGACTCGTGTAATCTCCTTCCATTGTAATGCGCGTATTAATCACTGTCCTTTCATTTGCAACCTTCCGGAGAACTGAGAGTCGGATTCATTCGAGCAGAGAGGTTTGCAACATCAAAATGCACTATTCCCAAGTTTGTTGCTGCCAACGTTGTGGCTTTGCTTTGAGAGGCCTGAAACAGCAGTGCGTTGTTTCACACGTGCACCAAAATGATTCTGAACAGAAACTGCAGCTGCAGTGAATTTGGCACGTCGTGTTTCCATGGAAGGCCTTTCTCCCCCTCCGCCCAAGGCTCTGCCAGTCAATAGGCATTGACATTCAGACGACGAACTGAGGAGGACTCTGGCAGCCTCTTGGGGCACCTTGAGGTCACCTGTTGAATACGTTGGCAACTGCCTTATTCAACGCGTTGTTTCATTCAAACAACACAGCCGATCTAAACAAATGCCAGGCTCAAGTTCACTGCACAGAAGGTCTGGGTGTCAACCCTGAAACTTCGGTCAAAATTCAGTTCGTCGTTGACCTTGTGCTCATGAGATGCAGCGATCCATGCGGAACACACCACAGATTCCAAGCGAAGCAAATATTGTTTTGAACCAGTCTGTACTCGTACTTCAGCAAAATCTCTCTTGGCTGTCCAGAGAAAAAGCAGAACACAGCGTTGCGACCGTCTGATCCACAAAACAGGGTCCAACGGGACTCGCTGGAGCGACTCGTTCTGGTCTCGCGTCGCACACGCGTGGGCAGCGCGCTTCTGGTCTGGACCACGCACGCTCCATTTGGACGGCTTCCAAGAGACCACTCCAAAAGCTTCGCCATCACTGTGGAAGCAATATGTGCTCGCACATGCTTTTGTTGCACATGCTTTTGTTTCTCACTCTTCTGTGTCACCCGGCGTAAAGGCTCTGGAGTTCACTCAGAGCACACACCTCCTCAGAAAACTGTTCGCTTTTGATAAGATCCACGAAACAACACAGAGGAACACTGTCCTGTCTGGTCCTTCATCACACACTCCTCCCTTGTCGCAATTTCCACTGCTTCATTCACAGGAAAAAATAAAATCTTCTGAACATTTGAGCTCAAATTTCCAGTGAGTGGTGCAACCCGAGAGACGTAATCCGCGAACTGATCCAGTCCCTTCCGCAGTCAGGCTCAACTTTTCACGCGTCGCACGAAACAATCCTCTCTCCTGCACCTCCTAGTTCCAATGACAAGCTTCAGCAAGATGAGAATGGTTTTGAATACAATTTCACGTTGTGGCAAAATGTTGACTTTCCGCGCACAGACGACTGCACCACCGGCCCAGCCAACGCATACTGTATTCACATAGCAGTCGCAGGTTTTCTACCAGTAAAAACGGTGAATACGTAATTGTGAATGTACATGGAGTCTGCTGCCAGCATGTTGCTTATTGAGACAAATGGAATGCCAATTCAGTTTAATGGAAAGGAAACTGTTGGTCCGGGAGACCTGAGTGAATGGTGAGTGCCTGGTGCTATCTTGCAATGCAAGTCAGCAAGAGACTTTGTGCACCGTTCAGAATCTCTCATTTTTTCCAAAGCCAGCCCAAGCAGAGGACACTGTATGTTGCAGTCAAAGTTTTCCAGAGAAAGCATTTTTGCGCTCGTGTGGACCAAGCCTGCACAAACCATCCGGAGAACCCACACTCCGTTGTTGTTGGGCTTCACTTCAAAACAATGTGGCTTCACCTGGTTCCAGCACTGCGGACAGTACGACGTGGAGCCACAAACACTCAAAATGGACAAAACGGCGATCGCTTGAGAGCCAAGTCGAAGAACTGACGTCACCGTCCTCGCCCGGTTGGGCCGTGAGTGCGGCGATCTGCACCGATGGACTCGACGGCTGAAATCGAGCCCAGATGTGCGCACCAGACTGAACCTGTGCAACGGATCCCCAATCAAGTTTCAATTGGTTTCAGGCAACACAAGTACAAGTTCACTTTCACTGCAATCTGATCGGTGTAAAGATTTGGAATGTTTTACATTTTTGTGCACAATGGAACTGTTGGGCGAAGCATCTTTAAAGCTTCGTGCACCAAACGTGTTCTCTTCTGGATCTCAAAGCGGCTTTGCGTAGTTTCCCAAAATTTTCGTGAGAAAACCAAGACATCGCTCGCTGATCATCTGCTTTTGTGGCGTTCAGCAAAGTTTCCGCGGATCCGCAGTTGAACTTGACCGTGGATAGGCAGACATTGACAACCCTCGTGTATGGCCAACCCATTTCCGTCCTGATGCAAGTCGGTAGCAGATGAAACATCGCAACAGACTCACCGCCGCGCCGACGGAACTGGATCTTCACCGTCTCCGCCTCGGCGTCGTAAAAGCAGAGCGAACAGAGCGACATGATTCCGGCCGCGCAGTCAGACGAACTCTTGGGTCCGACTCGTGTCTCAAAATATCCACACTCCTCCAGGAAATAAATATCAATGTGGTTGAAAACTTTCTTCAACAGCCATCGAAGAAAACTTTCTTGAAGCTCCGCTTCTTTGTTATTGTTTGATCCAAGTATCTTCAGAAACTCCAATCTCACTTCGTCAACTGTTTTGCCGAAAACAGATCAAACATGAGAAATGCCCCTTCAACGAGAAGAAGCGAAACGGAGAGAGTCCGCTGCGGCGCGAGCTCCTCCGGTGAGATTGGAAATAAACATGGCTCACGCCGCAGTGCGTTTGATTTGACATTAAAGACTGCAGAGCGGAGGCACCTGGAGTTTATGCCAAAAATCATGCATCGTACTACGCCGTCCTCGCAGCACGGAAAGCCCTCTCCACCATGATTTGTCTTTCCATGAGTGTACACGGCCAGGACCAGGAAACTCGATATCCCACTGGACCAAAAACAGATCTCTCTCATTTTGTTGCTCATGGCCGTACAATCACGAAAGAAACAGGTCGAAGTCTCATCCCGGAATCGTGGACAGCTGTGGCGTCATTATCAAAACTCAGGAAACGTTCCCCAGCACATCCGGGAGGTACCTCACGGCACAACCCCACAACTGAGTTCGATGTTTTTCCAGACCTCCACGAATGACCACAACTTTCTTGTCTTCCCCTTTTTCCCTCGCAAGCAAGACCCGCTCCACACACCTGAGAGGACGGAGCTGCAGTCCCGGTGCAATGTCGGCCGGAGGCAGCTGGATTTTAATCTGTGGATTCAGCTGAGAGCGAGGCGGGCGGAACGTGTTCCACAGATGGGGGTTCGGGTATGGACGCAGCCACACCGGAAACACAGGCTCCTCTTGAAAGCATCACTCAACCCTGGGAACTGCGCCAGTGAGAAGCTCGACGCGCGCCTCTGTTGCGTTCACTCGCAGAAGAGGGTTCGCAGCCGAACTTCGCACCTGTTGTGAGTCAGGACACAGGGGGCACGGCAACAATTTGAAGAGTACAAGAAACATGTCAAACGCTCGTACGAGTATGTCCTCGAGTTAGACATTCGGAAGAATGTACTTGGTCTCCGTCCAAGAACCCAAGAAACTCCTGTCCCTGAAAAAATTAAATTTGTTCTTGACTTGAGGTGATACCAGCTAAATCAAAGTTCTGTCCAATTTCCAGCGGACCCAAGGGCGGGGTCGCCCCCTGACCATGAAAAATGATAACTCTCGAACTTTACAATGCAGCAAGTTCATTCCGTCGCTACACTTTCGGCAACGGGACCTTCGACTGCGCAACGACTTCTTGGCACCACAGTGCTACAATGGAAAATTCGCCTCTTGTCCGAGTGGGTTCGAGAACACCGACATCTTGGTGGAGCTTTGGATGTTTGCAGCAATTTTATCAGCTTTGGTTCAGTCACTGAAGCCACAGAAGCAGCAACATCCCCAGGTATGAATGTCATTCCGATACTGAAGACCATCCCACAATGTGGTGAATGCGCGAAGGTCTTCCTCGAGCGAAGCAGAACGGGCCATCACAAACTTACGACTTGGCAGATTGTGCACGCAAAATGTGCTGGGCGCTTTCTGGAGGACTGTCTGTCTGTCATTTGGCACAGAAAGATCTCCCCAGACCCAGCCACAGGGTGAGCACAACACGCTGAAGAAAACACGAATGTCAGGTACGAGTATCGGTCAAACTTCAACGCACGCAGTTGTGACAGTCTGCGCCCAACGACAACCGGCTGATCCAGTGTGGCACCAAGAACCTGCTCGCAAACTTCCACCCTCAAAATACCAGACACTCCCACCTGCATGCGCACACACAAACGCAAGAGCACACACGCACACACGAACATCTGAATCTCTTCCCCCGCAAAAACAAAGGTTCTGAAAGAATGACACTTCAACAATAGCGGACGTGATTTCTTCTTGACACCTGAACCCCCAACCACACACAGACGATGCCCAGTGGCACCCACAGGAAGTATTATGGCGAGTACTTGAACTTTGAGTGCGCAAGGCTACTTCATGCAGCTCTTCACAACGGATCCGGTGGAAGCGAGAACAACTTCCGACGTTTAGCTCCAGCAGGCGGGCGATTTACTGCTGTCGGAAATCCAGTTACACGGGAATGCTCTCCTGGCAGCGAGTTCCGTTGCTCAAAATTCACAAAACAAATGGCATTTTTCATGTCATCAGTTTTTCCCGTTGACCCAGGTTTGACTTTGCATGCAAGAGGCACCAAGACAAGCTCAAATGTCTGTCAAAATTTTGTCGTCCTGTGTGTCGTGCGGTTGTGTTTGGTCTCGTGGTCTGCAAATCAGCTCCGAACAGTGCAACCACCGCAAGTTTCTGGAATGAATCGACGCTTGGTGCGGAAGCGATCAGTAGTGGCCTGACCCCAGCGGATTCTAAGGACCAGGGCATAGAACTGGATTTTGAATCTCAACAGCCTTGTGTGTGAGTGACCCAGTTGTTTGGGACCAGGACTCTTTCTCCAGAGTGGTGCACGCCCGAAAAATGAACATGAGGCTCGGCAGTTGGAAATAGCGCTTCGTTCCTCTTCAGGACAGACAAAAGTGTTTCTTTCTCATGTTTGTCAAAGTGATATCAAAAAGTGTCAAACTTACCAAATTTCTCCGACTTCTTTTTCCTTCCCAAACACCTGAGCCTCTTCAGCAAAGACGGCATCTTGTTCTGCAGTTGATCAACTTCTGGTTAGTCCTTCAACTGTCACAAAATATCCTGACCTCGTGTCCACGCACAGCAAATACACACACTTGAAGGAAAGTTTTTGAAGTTTCACACTGTTTGAATGCACGGAAATGGAAAGGAAAATGTGAAAAGTCGCAGCACAAATATTTCCAATGTGTTAGAAATTTTCTCCGTGGACTTCTTCCACAACGGATCTCCTCCTTTTGGTGAGAAAACTTCAGATTGGAGAGAAACGGTGCTGCTCGCAGCTTCCACTACTCAAAAGTGAGTACAGGTATCGTTGCAATGAGTGCTGAAAGTATTTTGTTCAGTCACAACAAAGCGATACTTATCGCCTGCGCAGTGAAAACAGAAAGTCGATCATGTTCAGATGCTATCCGCTCTCGAAAAAATAGTTCCTCGATAAACAGGCCAAAAAACATCCAGCGAGAGTGGTGGCAAGAGTGAAATCACAGGTTGTCTGGAACAACACATCCTGCGCCTTTTTGTCAATCACGGTATCGTTATGTTTCAGATCAAAAGCACCAATTGTCAGAACAGAATTGCTTCAACAGCAAAATTGCTGAAAAAGATTTTGAAGTGTTCAGAAAATTTCATTTTCAATGTCGCTGCACCACTGTTTGAGTTTGCCGCTCTCGCCAGGCCCATCACCATCCATCCATCAGTGCAACAGTCTGGATAGCATCTGGACGCAAAAGACTCCCACTCAGCATCCCTATCCGTGTCAGAGCGTGTCATTTCCCGCAACTCACTCACAATTATCTTTCCTCGTTTGCGTTGTTTTCCGTCAAACGGCCCACAAGGTAAAACCATCCAAATCCACAGGTGCACTGTGAAACATAGTGACAGCCAAAGCTCCACATGTAAAACTGACGTCTTTCGACAAAAGAGCAGAGCAGCGTTTTCAACAGGCTGTCGGAAAACATCATCGCCCGCAACACAGTAAATTGGGTGCGGCGCTCGATTCCAAATCGAGGTTTCAATGTCTCGTTTTTCAACGAGAGACGTTATTTATCACCTTTCTGAAAAACTCGTATTGCACAGTGTCCGGATGAAACTTCTGAACACCCAACTTGCTGCCGTCACGTTTTTCCAGGCTATTAACACAATTGCGCAACGCAGAGAATCCGGCTGGTTGAACTGGAGCCGGGAACTGGAGTGATGGATGCGGAGAGAAGTGACCACAGATCCGTCTCATTCACTCCCCACCGACACACTGCGGACACACAACAGTCAAACAAATCACTTTGTTCTCATAATTGTTTTGCCCCTCCCCTTGAAACCAGAAAGAAAAAAAGACAATTTGTGAACGATGACATTTTGTGCGCGAAGAAACGTGCAAGAAAAAACCAATTGCAAGTGCTTCCATCGCGAGACGCGCACTGACACGTCTCAGTGCCCAGTGGCGGTGAAACCGAAAGCCGGTGTCTTTGCAGTGCTGAGGATATTCAACCTGTTGTACCTTGATCCACAGGTCAAAATTTATTCAAATCGTTGGCCCACCTGTTGAAAAACAGAATCTTCCACAGACAGAATCTGGATTCAGCGTCCACAGCCATGCACGGCGAGACAATCATTCAAACCAAGATTATTATGCAAGGCCTTGTCGTATACGCAGCTGATGCTGGTGTTCAGACGAAAACCACGGAAACCCGGTCACAGCTTGGTCTGTGGAACTGCAACTGTCAGATTGCCTCGTTCATCGGCACCAATAAACACAGCTACGTTCTCCAGCCGCCCACAGCACAAACCATGCTCCCAAACTGGTGTGCTAACGATCGCAGCCTCGACGTATTGCCGAAAACCAATTTGTTCAGACTGGGCGAAACGGAGGTATGATTTACGTTGGACATGAGGTTTTCGTTTCGTCTCTTCACTCTGTTGTGGCTCTGCCAATTGCAGTTATGTCCCACTTGAACCTACAGGCAGGGCGAGGGGAGAGAGAAGGGCCGACTCATATAATCACCACCCGATTTCAATACAGTCGACTCTCGTACCATGGACACCCACGTGTACATGCATGGCTTTTTGTCCATGGTTGAGAGAGTGTCCACCGTAAGCAGAGTTGACTGTACTGCTTCAATCTCGGAATACACGTGTGTGCAACTCAGAAGTACTCGTAGCATATGGGCTGAAGGTTCTCAACTGCTGGGTTACAGCAAAATATTCTTTTCGATGTGACGGAAGACTTTTGTGTGTATTTACTATCATGAAATGCAATGTGTGCCGATTCGAACTTCATGCAGCTGTGTTGGAGCTGTTAGATGAGACAGGTGCAGCTCAGAACAGACGGCTCAGTGAACTTGTTCCAGGAAGTCAGGTACACAGGACCATCGCGAACACACGGTCAATGAGGAAGTGCGTGAATTTTTGTTACTTTTCTTTCAAAACTGGACGCGAAAACATTGCAGTTCCAGTCATCGCACTGTCCCTGCAATATCATTCTTCCTGTTGCTCGTAAACCCGCAGAGACCCATGTTCCCTGCATGGCCATGAACAGCACAACTCGAAATCCGCTCCTCTCATCACTGACGCAACAAGTTCCCGACTGAAGCGAAGGAAATGATTGTTGTTTTCACACTCTCATAAATGCCGTCTTTTTTTTTAGAATACTTCCGGTTCACTGAAAATCCATGGCTGCAATCTGGTTGCCTTGCAGTCTGGGAACAAAACCTCCCTTTTCTGGTCATCCAGTGTCCTTCCGGTCGAGGCACATTGGTCTGAGCTGTATGAACCGACTCCCAATCGTTGCGTCCGACAACGGAGCCAGATGTTCACGGAGTCGAAATGCAATTGTTGAGAGAGTCCAAGATGGATGCGCAGCTGACAGCTCCATTCCGACTCTGCGTGGGCTCGACACAAAACTCAACAGCGTCCTTGACCAACTTCAAGGAGATCTTGTCTGTTTGGTTGAACTGCCCATGCAAAAAAAGGCCACGTCTTGTGAAAACAACACAAGCCACACAACAAAGCGGCGGAACAGTCTTGTTGCAAGATGCAAAACCGTCTTCCGGTAGATCTACGTCTTCACAAGTACGTCTTGCACAATTTGGTCGGCGGCAATCCCCAATGCATGACGGGCGAGCTTCAACACGGAGATCCTTCGCCGATGTCGATCTGTGCAATCAGGCAACTGCAGCGCTTCTGAACGTTACAACATTGCGAGAGATAACCTCGAGCCTGAGAAACATTGGTTTCTGAAGCTGAGTTGCTGGCAAGAAAATTTGCGGCACCTAGTTCGATTCTCGTTTCACTGCGATTTGTGCGAATGTTTGCTTGTGATAGGAATTAATCCGTTAGGTGGAAAACGTGTACTTTAGCTGTCACCTTCATCCGTGCGACGGCTACTCAAACTGACATCGCTTTCGTCCGAACAGGAAGTCCTGTCTGTTCAACATCCGTGGCGGGAGGACAACCCTCTGGAGTTCGACACCTCAAACTCCAAATTCGACACAATTCCACCCAATATTTTAGACTTCGGCTGACACCGACTCCAAACCGTGTGCGTTTGCAAGTACAAAAGTTGGTACTCACACAGGTGGTAGAGAGCTCTGTTTCGCGACATCATCTGCGCATCAACCCAGGTTCGCTCAAGTCTTCAAGCAGCCGACGCGGAATCCAGCACAACAGAATTCCCTTTACACGATTGTAATTTGTGGCTTCAGTGGCATGAGAAGTTTTCAAGAGTTCCTGTAGTTCCCTGGGCAGGTTGTTGGTCTCAGATTGAAGATTGAAGATATCCAATTGGAACAAAGTCATCTCTATCATTCTTAAGACGCGGGCAAAACAAAATGCCTGGCGTGGTGGGAATTTTAACCATATCAGGCATTACATAACTCTTAACCCTGGCAAACATCGAAACTGCGTTGCAACTTTGTCAGCGACCCAAACGAGAATTCATACCGTGTGCATCAGTGATGTGTCACCTTGTAAAGTCCGACTGCGACACATATCTGCCCCCCCCCCCGATTAAACAGCAAAAAAGTGTATTCCAGCAGCAAAAGATTGTGCCAAGCCAAAGAGAAAGTTTCACAAGTTTGGCCGTCAAATTGTGAGTGTCCCCAGCCCCAGGAGCGCCTCGAACACATGTGCATCTCCAGAGTGAAACTTGAGATGTTTCCCAGGTTGAGGGAGTCGACACGAGCTCTGCTACCATACGGGTGCCAAACCTGACAGTCCCCTGTGATTACCTTCCGCCTGGCTGCGAATCAAACGTCAGTACGAACTTCTGGTCATTCAATCTGATTTGGAATTTTATGGTTAAGAAAGTGGGCTAGACTACAGCCATAACTCCTGGTTATTGAATCAGGTCTTCTCCACTGAATTATTGGCCTCTTGGCCTTTAAATACATTCCATCTTCCCACATCGTCAGTGTAAACATTCCAAAATTGGTAAAGAGCGTCTCAAGTTTTCCAGCAAGGACAAAAATGTTCAACTTGTCCGGATTGTAAAAAATGGATTTGACGGCAAATTCAGCACAAACTGCGTTCAAACCAAAGATCAGCGTCCAACTCTTGACAGACAATCACTTTGAGGCACTGCTTGCAAACAACAGCCGTTTTTGTGAACTCAAAGTGAGAAGAAAGACCTACCGTACTGTCTCGTGTTTAAGACGCACTCATGTATAAGACGCACCTCAACTTTTGGCCCCTTTTTCTGGAACCAGGGCCTTATCAAAACAATGAAAATTTGTACTCATGTATAAGACGCACCCCTTCTTTTGATGTCTGATTTTGGGGCAAAAAATGCGTCTTATACACGAAACGGTACGGTAATATCTTTTTGTGGATCTGGGAAGCAACAGATGAGCTTGAAACAACTGCTGACTCTCGAAAAAGGAACATCCTCAGGGTCCTCAGATTCAGACAACTCAGATGCCGCTCAATCATTCTTGTGGTAAAAAAGAACTCCAGGAAGCACCAGGCTCGCATTTGTTGCCTGTCAAAACGGCAAGCCTGAGAAAGGCCCGCGCGACTAGAATCTCTCACTCACATCGAGGCGAACACATTTTCCCACAAGGCACACCACAGAAAGACATGCACAAATCGTAAAAATTCAGTTTGTTTTTCGTCTGTGCATTGTCTTTCTACCAGCACGGAAATCACCGAAGGGAATCGTCCACTCCCAAAACAGACAAGAGCGAAACGCCCCACCTCAGGAGGGCATTCCTCCTCTCACAGTCTCCCCATTGTGCTCTCCTCTGTGTATCATTTGGTGCATCGCTAATCCTGAAGAAACTGATAACGCACCATGCAAGAGGAACTGTTGCCTTTTATGTCACTTGACAGGTGTAGTACATCTTCTTCGGCTGATTAAAAAGCATGAAAATCATACATCTAATTTACGTGTGAAACACTCAACTGAAAAAGTGCTTCACTGTGGTGATAAATTTTTCAACCAAATGTCCTCTTATCGCTGCTTGTCTGCCCCAAAGTACCTTCCTTTCTGCTTGTTAGTATACGTATGTTTCAGGACACCCGTGCAGGGGGCCCCCACGGTCGACACAAGGGTTGAATGTTGTGCTTGAAGCATTTTCAACGTCAGAGACGCCATACACACGGGTGAGGTGCCATGGGTGGCACCTGTATATTGAAGTCCACGCACTGACACTTCAAGCCTGAACAGCCCACTCCGACAGACAACTGGCGCTGGCGTTTCTGCATTGTTTTCTTGCGTACTCACCGTGAGCAGCGCTGACTCTTCCGCTGACCGTGGGGATGACTTGCCGTCGGCTCCAGTCTCCGTCCCTCGCGCTGACCAGGCTCGTGCGGCTGGCTGAGCGGGACTCGACCGGCGTGGCTCCCACCCAGGGGCGCACGCCACCGCCTCCGCCACCGCCGTAGCTCACCAGACTCGCTCGGCTCGCATCGAGCGAACGCGCCCCGCGCTGGCGTTCCCAGCTGACGGCGCCGCCCCAAGCGTCGCCCCAAGTGCCGTCCCAAGCGCCGCCTTCGTCATTCCCGAGGCTCGTCCGACTGACGGAGGGCGACCCGCCGGGCGTGGCGCCGACCCGCGGGCGCTTGGCGCTGCCGCCCGCCTGGCTAGAGAGACTGGCGCGACTGGCTGAGCGGCTCCGCAGGCGTTTCCTCAGACCCTTCAGCCAACCCATGATGGCGGTTCCTACAAATCGTGATTTCTCACGTTTTGCCACAGACGTCAAACGCGTTCAGTGTTGCTCCGACATCTGCTGCCGTTGCGATACGTTACTCAGTGGTCGTTGCACGTGTTTTACACATTGATTCTTTCTGTACTTTTGACCATTATGGCACCACTCAACAGCATTTCCGTTTTGCAATTCCTGCTTTTCCTGTTAAAATCGGTGGTGCTTCTTCTTGTGCTTCCCCAGCTTTTTGTTGCAGTAACCCGACGCCAGTGAGAATCTTACGTCAACAGCGTTTCAATGAAATTTTCTGTCGCGTGAACAGGTGCCACAACAACCACAATGTCCCGCTCCATCCAAGTGTTCATAACTCTCCATTTACTTTGCAAAAATCTTGCATTCCCAACATCTTCTTCAATCTGCGTCCAGTCTGTGACGATTCATAAGGTTCAAGGACAGAACCGGAAAATGAAATCTGAATGTTCCAGACTTCGTACAAGCACAAAAAATGTAAAACTTTCCTCAACTCCTGTTTTTCTTGAAACCTTTTTCAAAGTGGCATACTTTGAGGCATTTGACTCTTTTTCTTCTTCTTTTAGTCAGCACAAAAGTGAATGGTTGCACAAATATTCCACCTAGTTACCCACCAGAGAGACATAAATAAGTAAAATATCCTCAGGTTTTATGTTCTTAAAGAGTCTCGTTTCCTTCGTTGAAGTTGTGCGTTCAGTCGACTGTGAATTTTTGAGCTCAGAGAACGAGCTGAGAACAAAATATTTTGAACACAGTTGTTGACGCTTTTGTCATCTCGCGTGTTACGTCTTGATTCAAAGCTTCACAAACGTGCAATTCTTACTGACTTCCTTGCTTTTGTCCCCCGACCGATGAGTTGCTATTTTTTGCCAAGTTTTGCATGACAGGCTTCTGAGAGTTTCGCATCATGCAACGTCGCACAAACTCCCACGGTCCACTTCAGTGTATACGACTTGGTGACATCGGACCAACGCAATTCACCGTGTGCGTGGAGGTGCAAATTCTGAGCTGCTTCCCGTTCAGTCTGTTGCTTGACGCTGAAACTTGTGTCTTGGAGAAACCACCGGAAGAAATTCCTGTTGCCAACATAAAATTTTCGATGAAACTCCCGTGGATCTCGTCTCGCAAGACCAAACAAACACAACACAGCACCGACCGTGCAGGCACCCATGCACCAGGAACTGACCATTTGCAAATGAAAAACCCGGGCTTCTTTCAGTCAGTGGCAATCCTGAGCAAAACAGAAACTCAGTCGCCCCGACTCTTCCCAGCGCCGCGAGAGGAACGCGCGATTGTTCTCATTGTTGTGCGAGGAGCCCGATTCACCTGTCGTGTCAACAAACAGGGGATATCTCTCGCTCCAGTTGAGATGGAATTACACGCGAGCTCAAAGTCTCAAGATTCCCCACCTCTTCAGTGACAATAGCTCTTTTGATTCCCCATTGTGATTTGTTGCAAACCTCGGCACTTTTTGCCCTTTTTTGGCACGCCCGAAGTCGATCTCAAGCGGGTGAGAGCCAAGTTCACCAACTTTCCAATGAAACTGAATATCCTTGACCAATTGCACTTCCTTTTGTCTTCAGTGACTCGGTGCAGCAACAAAACCTCTTTGTACCTGCAGATATTTCCACAGGTTTGCTTGTTCTGACTGAAACATTTTTTCCTCAAAATGAGGGTGTGTCAGCGCTCCTCGTCAACAGGACGGTTTTTGAAGAAGACACAGACTTGAAGCCCGCACCTCACATAAACTACGAAACCCAATCTGATCCTCACCAAAGAGGGGAAATTCCCTTTGTAGATAACAAGTCAATCAAGAGTCGTAAACTTGATTGACTTGACGCAGTGAATGAAACGCACTTTCTCTGAATGAACGAGCAAACAAACACTGGAACTGAACTTCAGCAACGACGTTGCCAAGAATGTTCGAAAGAAGCATCACATCGTCAAAACAGATTGCACCTGGCCAAGAAAACACGCGAACATAGACGAGACCAAAATGACAAACTGTTGTTTGCACCAAAGGAAACCACAAAACGTGATGTTTTGGGCAAAACGGAGAAAATGAGTTTTCAAGAAGGCGCCCGCACCCACACCAGAAGAATAGCACCGGCAGGGATTCCATTTTTGCTTTTCCCGCCTGCACGCAAATTTGGCATGTTGACGAACCTGACAAGCAGTATTCTGTTGACACGGGAACGGCTTGGTTGAAACCAAACGCACACACTGCTGCGAGCTCCAACAAGAAAACGGCTTTGGCTGCACAACCACAGACCTGCAGTTCCCAGCTACAAGGTCCAATCACAAGAGCAGCTTCAACAACCGGACTAATGTCCCCTTTTTCAGAGACCAGCAGCACTTATCACCGTCAAAACCGTTGATATCCAAGTGCCACACTGCCAGCAATGTTTCTCCACTTCAGTTCCAATGTCACTGCAAAAAAACTTCAGTCTTCTTTCATGGTACTGTCCACCAAGTGGATTTCCTGGGAAACCTTCGAACTTTGCAAAATACACGCAGGACCCAGTTGTGTTTGGGTTCTTTCAAGCAGTTGCGGCAAAATTCACGTCCTTCACTACAGATCTGACTCCAGTTCGAGCATAAGAATGTAGTTCCTGAGGAACTGAGGCAGCATGGTCAGTCTCTCCAGTTTCTTGTTCAGGGGACAACCCAGAATTCTCCTCACCCTCCTCCTCACGAGTTGGCGCAGCGGGGGAGGGGTCGCCACGAACTCTTGGATCCACTCCCAGAAGTCCGGGTTCTGCTGTAGCACTTCCGGCATGCCCTCTTTGGTCCGGAACCACGGCTCCTGACTCACGTGATATCCGGCGAGGATGAGCATGCGCGCTCCGTCCAGGTGACCTGCAACAGAACATGCGCTTGAAGCGAGAAACAGAAACCGTCAGAAAGATGCAAAGAATGCAGAAAGGCTCGTGTGCAAGCAACAGTCGAACCCCAGAGAAAACGGGCACAAAGCTGGCATAAAGTGGCAGGTCAGGCACCGACACCATACTGCGCAACTACAGTCAAGCTGTACGTCTGACGTACGAGATAGTTTGATGTCCATCTCTGCTTGACTGCTCTTCACGAATGTCCACTCAGCAGCAATCAACAGACAAGGGATCGGATACGCTCGACTTCCTCCCGCGAGGAACAACGGAAGTAAATTCGAACCCGCGCTGCTGGCGACAGAACCGCACGGAGCGCGGGCGATGCTCACCGTGCTGCAGCGCCACGTGGAACGGGCTGATCCTCTGCACGCCGCCCATCAGCTTGAGGTAGCCGGCCAGATCGAGGCTCGCATTGTACATGGCGAGTTGACACGTCACTTCCACGTGGCCTTCACTGGTAGCGATCAACAGTGGAGACACAGCCAAGTTCTCTGTGGGGCAGTCAGTCTCTTCATCAATCTCACAAGCTGACATCCAGACATTGATTCAAAAATGTATTTCAACTGACGGTATATATTTTCTTTGTTGTTCTGTTGGTATCGACCACCAGAACTGTACCTGTCAGGTTGGGGTCGGCCCCGGCGTCCAGCAGAACCTTCACCACGTCGAGACACCCCCGGTGCGCCGCCAGTTTGAGCGCCGTGCCGCGCAGATAGGGTCGCACGTTGCCGACACGAATGTGGTTCACGTCACAGCCCGCGCTGCAACATTCAACATTCTCAAAAGATGACTTCGGGCTGTTCAGTTGACAGACAATGCCATTGCTCGATGATTCCCAAATGTATTTGTTCACGTCCGACTCCCACAGTGCATTCCGTCAACTCGCCTCAACGTGCGCTCATCTATAAAAGTTCTCACAACAAGTGAAACCCTCGGCTGCTCCGCTGTTCAAGCAGTGAGACCGCTGCCTCTCCGAATCTCACCTCAGGAAGAGCTTGATGAGCTTCATGTCATGCTGCGTGGCGGAGACGCCGCGTCCCCAGCCCCGCAGCAGCACAGTGTGGAGCGGCGACGGCGCCACCGGCCCCGCCGCCTGCACCGACGCCCCGTGCGACATGAGCAGCTCCACGTACACGTCCACGTCCGCGTGGTTCCTCATCACAGCCACCTGCATCAGGAAACCAAAATCAACCAATGAGCACTCCGGGTCAGGATCTACTGGAAGGATTGTTCCCATAGCAGAAAGGATTTTGTCAAACTGCACGATACAGTTCGCAACTGCCCAATCGATGTTCAGAGTTGACAGCGTGGTAAGTTTCGACCACGTTCTCCAATCCAAAAACCAAACAAACCCTTTACGGGGGGATACTTGTTTCTTTGAGCTGTGCTTGTGTTCTTAACTTGACTTCAGCTACCTTGCAAAAATTGAGCAATGGAACAGAGCTGCATTACCTGCTGCAAGCCTGCGATGGTGTGGTCATGCGTTAGTAATTTCACACTGAAACGGAATCAACTCGCGATAACTGGAGAAGCATCTGATCAATCAAAACAGCGGAGTGAAGCTCTAAGAAGCACGAGCCGTGAGAAATGCCACTGCTGGTCGTACAACAAAACAAAAGCACTTGACAAATTTCAAAAGAAAATTTCAAAGAAACCAAACAACAACGATTCTCTGCTGCACAAAAACCCAAAGTTGTGTGCTGGACATAGGTGGCTACTTCTTACAAACTGTTCAGTGAAACAACACTTGAGATACACTGTTCTCAGAACTCAGGAACCAACTCGGCACAACAACTCGTGTTCCTGTGGTACCTGGAGGGGGCTCAGTTTTTCCCGCGCATCGGCGTCGTTGATGTCGGCGCCCGCAGCCAGCAATGCCTGAATGAAAGTCACTTTTCCAGGCTCTGACGCAGCGAGCCACAGGGCACTGCGGCTCTGAATGTCCACCGCGTTCACATCACAACCCGCCCTGAAATCGATTGTGAACCACATGTTGGAAGACAGCTCAGAGAGTCAGCTGCACCTGAACCACGCCGCTGTGACAGTCAATTCTCCTTTTGAGACAACACGGCATGCAGAAGGAAATATAGACACTGCTCAATGTGGGGTGACGCACTCTACGAGTTTCTGCATGACGTCTGTGTTGGAGCAGCGCACGGCGCGGTGCAGTGGCGTCCGGCTGTCCTTGTCGCGGGCCTCCATGTCAGCGCCGCGGGCGAGCAGCAGCTCCACCAGGGGAAGCCACTCGGACGAGACGCAGAAAAACAGCGGCGTCTGGCTCCACACGTCACGCGCGTTCACGTCCGCTCCTGGCGATCAACATGGTTTGCTGTTGTGTCAAGATTGCTTCACACCATGTATTCTTCGGAAATGCAAAATCTTTGGTTCATATTTGTGAATGTTTGTGGTGTGCACCTCTGGCCATTGTTGCTGCCAAGGCGTTCCAATCTTATTGCAAGGCAGTACAAGCAAGATAATCCTCTTCGCACAATACTCGTATATTTGGGCAATCGATGACCAGTGCTATTTTTCTTTCCATTGGGACTCACGAGGATGGTCAAACTGTTCAATTTCCCAACCGTGATCCAGGAGGCACTTGGCACAGTCGACGTGCCCCTTCTGACAGCACATGTGCAGAATTGAATAGCGGAGGCGCAGGGTCGGGTCTCGTCCGCAAAACGTCAAGTTGGCATCAGCACCACTTTTCAGGTAGTAGGAGAGTTGTACTGAGTCGTTTGCCTTAGAATTGAAAGTGTCAAAATGAGAGCCACAACTGGCTGACCCTCACTCTCATGAGTTCTGCTTGGTGACTGACATTTTTGATGCCGGAAGCACTGAACGACACCTCACCTGAATGGCGTAGTAGATTTTTCCCACTTCACTGTCTTCGTCGTCTTCTTCCATCACGTTCCAGTTCACTTGAGCCGCGCGGATCAAGACGCCTGAAACACATCCATCCGGAATTGAGTCAGTTTACCATCAATGAGACACAAAGCTTGTCGACTTTGTGTTCAAAACATGTATCGACCCTTGTATCAACAAACCTATGATGTCAGACATTCAAGTGTCGACCTCGGCAGAATCACTTCAACTCAAATCTAGAACACAATCAAAATTCATGCATGAAAGGCAGACGTAACCAAAGGGGCGTCGCCAAGACATGAGCGATAATCTGTCACCGACTCGGCATCAAGCTGACAAGCATCATTTGATCATGTGCATTTCACAGTTTCCGCGGAATTCAGAGTTCTAAAGTACCGGCTGACTGTGGTGCTCATGTAGCAGGTTGTGAAATCATCCTCCTCAGATGAATTGTTCAAGTTGAGAAGTGTCACCTCCAAAAATCCGACCGTATGGGCGCAGCCATGTTTGTTTTGATCACATGACACGTCTGGACGAATCGAGGGCGGCGACACATCACAGACGGCGGCGCCTGCGCACTCACCTCTAGCCACGTCTTTTCCAGAGCGAGTGACAATTTATGACAAAATTAAGGAATATCGGCGTTTCTTCAACATAGATCTCATATTTTAAGTGTCACAATCTTTCTACGGAACCCACAAAATGTCTTCGGCAGGAGAATTCGGAAATCCTTTGCGGAAATTCAAGCTGGTGTTCCTCGGAGAGCAGAGCGGTGAGTTGTCGGCAACCATGATTGAGGAGTCATGACTCCCAAACTGATCTGGATACCGGGTGCTGGGTCTTTGAACAGGATGTACAATACGCGTCAACCTTTCGTTTGATTACTGGTAGAAGTCTCCGTGGCGAACGCTCGATTTCTGAGTTGTCTAATGGGAATGAGAAGTGAGTTTTTGCCGTGCCGGCGAAGTTCAGACTCCAGTCAAAATTTCCGGAAGTCCTGGAGCTTTGTCGGGCAAAGGCACAGATCTGCTTTGGATTCAGCGTGAAACAGTCATTCTGTTGGTTCCACCAGAATACGGAAGCTTGACACGGGGAAGAGTGTGCCTGCCGTTCCATCGCGTAACCACGCCCACCATCACAATGTGCCCGAAGTGGAAAGATGTTTTGTACTCGTACTCGTAACCTGGCGACGCACTTTTTGGGCTTGGGTCAAACTTTGGTCCGTGATGTCAGTGGATCTGATGTCAGTCCGCACTGAAATAGATCTGGATCTACATCTGTGACTTTCAGATTTGTTCCTGGTCAGTTCAAGATTCGGTTCACAATGGCATCTTGATGTCACAAACGGACACACGATGGGTTAGAACTTCAACCCTTGGGGTACCCGGTGCAACAGGCAATTTTGACGACCATCGATTTTTGACGACCACAGTCAGAGGCCGTGAAAAATCCCTAAAATTCTTGGTATTTTTGACCACCTCATGACAACGTCGTCAAAAAGTTACGGTTGTCAAAAATACCCGAGCCACGGGCAACTTTGCCGGGTCCAGGATTGGGGTCTGGGGAGCTCAAGCCATTGGGGGTGGGTGAACGTCCTTCAACCAATTCAACACGTGCTGTTTGGGAAATCAGAAGGGTGAAGAAATCACACGGGTCAAGGAAAATGCGTGGACCACCAGAAGGCCGACACCAACTTCAAAACAACTGACATGTCAAAAGTTCTTGGGAACCTTCCCCGGTGTCCAGCCAACTCGTCGTTGTCCTCGACGTCCTGCGAAACACTCGTGCATCGTTGATCAATCTCTGAACGCGCAAAAATCAAAGTCGTTGCATCGCAGTTCAACAGGAGAATACGAGGCGGAATCCAATTCTGCCTTGCCTCATCCGATTGTGACACCAGTGAATTTCAAACTCGTACGATGGGTTGCTGTTTGTAGGCGGCACAGGTCCTCAAAAGATTCCACAAACCTTTGTTTTCCAAATTCCAAGTTGAACACATTTGGGCAAGGCTTCAACACAAATGTATGAGCAAACATGTGGACATGTTGGATTGAGAAGGCAAGAAATTTGTGGAATTGCCAAATCTGAAAACGGCAGTTTATTCAGAAAAAGCAAGCGTTTTCTTTATCTGTCGTTTATCTGCAAGACTGAGGCACCGAAAAGGTACGAGTACGCAGTCGTTTCCGTCAATCATACCGACCATTTGAGCCTGCGGTAAATCGGCCAGTCAGCTGCGAAGGGTGTTCAGGGTTTCAGAGTTTCAAGAAAGTAGGGGCCTCGCCGAACAAAACTGGAAATTGGCTTGGGCCTCCAGGATGGAAATTTCGGAAGACGTGCCCCAAAGTGCGGGCTTGTTGAACGGAAAACCGCGAGTCTGTCCAGTTCATGATGATTCTGACTCAGGTGTTCAACAACTGGCTTGTGCTGCAGTGTCAGGTGCCTCTGCAGGAGGAGTTTCTTGAAGGTAAAGAGCAACACAGATCAACATTGCATCAGACATTTTGCAGAAGGCTGAGAGATCGACCAGTGTCACAGGGGTCGTTTCAGTCTTGCGGGACATGTTGTGTCCGGAAGCAATACGAGTATTCTGAAAGTCACTGTTGGAGAAAGAAAGAAGTGCCAGCACTTTGCAACAAAACTGTGCCAAACTGACGTTGAAGCCACGTCATCAGGTTACCGAAACGAAATTTGTCCACCCCAATTTGCCCAGCTGAGTGGAGGTCAGATTGAGAATGTCGATCTGTTACGTACATTGTCAGATAAGCCTCGTAGAAACGAACCAAATGGCCATTGTGGCGTGTATCAAGGTCCAGTGCGAGAACAAGGCTCCCGACCTGTCGGGGTGCGCTCTTCATGCAGCGCGACTGCAGACCGCACACACAGGCGTCCACTGATTCCATATTCAGTGGAGTGGCCTAAATTAGCACTGCTCCAGACGCTGGTCTGCGCGCTGCAGTGTCTGGTGCGGGGACGGAGATGTGCAGGGAATGACTGATGATTCATGCCCGCTCGTATCTGCTGATGCTGTCTGTGTCTTGACAAAAGCAGACAAAACAAGGCATTTTCCCAAAACGGCCCACAGCTCGTAAAATGCTGTTTGTTCCCTTTCTGTGCAGGACGAGCATTGCATTTGTGCATGTGTTGTGTGCGACTTCTTTTGCACACGCGAAACGTCACCACAATACGAGTACTTTGGCCAAGGGTCCTGAGTTGTTTGATGAGCATTTCTTGGTTCAAAGCGAACGCACGAAATCAAACATGCTTCTGCGATATTCCTCGAAAATTTGCTGGCCTTTCTTGCACCCTCTACTTTCTTTCAAAAGAGAGGCACAACTATTTCCAACTATTCTCAGGGGGCACCTGTGCACAGCATGTTCATTCCTCCGCCGTCGGGTCGGGAAATGTAGATTTAGATGCACATCCTGCGAGCCTTGCCCAGGAAGCTGCATTGGGTGACACTCTGCAGAAACCTGCACAGCTGCACGCGTGCGTCTGCTGCAGACTAGATGTCTACCGGCCGCCTCGCGCCGTCCACGGAACACAAAGTGACTGCAGTTCCTCTGATGAAGTTGATGTGAAGTAAATCGTTGTATATGGGATTCTTCTGGTGTCTTTGCAGTTGGGAAGACGTCACTCATCACGCGCTTCATGTACGACAGCTTTGACAACACATACCAGGTGAGCCTTGGCTCTGGTTCGGAACACAACCTGAGCGGGACCGCCACGGACGTTCGCGCAGAATGTTTCGGGACAGCGTTTCGTGTTCATGCAGAAACACTTCAACCTGCCTTGGTTCCTTGCAACGTGGACCGTTCAGTTTGTGTGGCTTTCGACCAACGAATTTACTGCTCGTCACTTCCGACAGGAGTGTGGAAATGGCTGATGACTCAGTGTGTGTATGTGCGATAAGTAATGTACAATTCGTGGACAAACAAACGTGTTGTGTGTCGACTGTCATGTCCCCTGATGTGGCTGGCCCGCTCAGTCACTTCAAACGCCAACAGTGACAAAATGCTGCGCTGCTCGCTGTGCTGGATTCATCACTTGCACATTGTACTTCTTTCTGAAATTTGAATTTCGCAAAGAGAAAGGAATTCGTGTAATTTGACCAAATTTGGCAAAAACAACATTGTCTGTTCAAGTTGCGTATTTACATTCGCAACCAAATGCAGCGATTTTTCGCAAGTTTGCTACTGCGAGTTAAATTCTCGCTTGGTATCTGTCACAGTTCCATTCATTGCCAACAGTCAAACTGCACGGGTTCCACAGTCGTGTGATCAAAATGCCCTTTGAGACTTGTGCAGCTCACAAACGGTGTGGAGCTCAGACGGTGTGCAGCTCACAGGCGTTGCCTGCTACAGTTTCCGTCTCGTCTCTGTCGACTGAGAGAGATTTTCACAGCAAAGCTGCCGGCCTTGATCAGTTTCCGTTTTGTTGTCGGTTGAAAAACCAAACATTTGTTTTGGCAAATGTCAGAACTGTGAAAACATGTTCTGCTGATTAATTAATTGTGACGTGCAATCTGTACTGCAAAAGTCTTGATTCTTCCTTGCAGGCAACGATAGGCATCGACTTCTTGTCCAAAACCATGTACCTGGAAGACAGAACGGTGAGTACGCTTCGTGTGTTTGATGTATCCTCGATCGAAACGGGAGAACATTCTTCCATCGTCAACTTTGTACGAGTAATCTTTCCGATGAGTACAGTTCGGCGAAGTGGAAGTGTGACGGTTTTCTCGTTCCGCGGGATACTGAGCGAGGAGAACTCGTAAAATTTGAACCCCATTGGTTTTCTTCATCAGTCGTCTGGCATTTTATCGTGCTGTTCGACCTTTTCACTTCTTTCTTGAAACAACCTTTTCGCTTCCATCAAGTTCTTCAGGATTTTCAGGCAACAAGCCTCAACAGTAGACAAAGTTCCAACTTGGTCTGGAAACCTGGAAGTTCAAGGAGAATATTCCAGTCAGGGGAAAATCAGGGGAAGTGAGAAAGAGAAAAATATTTGTAGAAAATACAAAGACTCACTGCTTGCCACGTATCACACGAACTTGCAACGCTGGTGTGTTCAAACTGGCGTTCATCTGACCTTCCTTCTTGTGGTCAGTGTTTCAAGAGTTCTTGTCGCACAGCTGGTCCATCCGCTCCGCTTCAACCCCGCCCTGCCACCTTGCCCCCCCCCCCCCACCACGCACGTGTGCACGTCTAACGCTGTCGCGCGCCTTTCTCCGTTACAGATTCGGTTACAGCTGTGGGACACGGCGGGGCAGGAGCGCTTCCGCAGCCTCATCCCCTCCTACATCCGAGATTCCTCAGTCGCCGTCGTCGTCTACGACATCACAAGTGAGTGCGCGCGCAGTCGTGGTTCCGCGCCCAGGGAGCGCCCGAGCCACCCAACACTGAGGTCAAACTCTGTGCGTTACAGATGCGAACTCGTTCCAACAGACGTCCAAGTGGATCGACGACGTGCGGACAGAGCGCGGCAGCGACGTCATCATCATGCTGGTCGGCAACAAAACCGACCTCTCCGACAAACGGTGAGCACGAGACCCGGCCTCACAGGTCTGGAGGACAGCTTTGCAAATTACGTGGAACCAACTTTGGGTCTTTGGCAGCAAGCGAAAACTGGAAACAAAAGTAGAGCACCAGCTGCGTGCGTGTTGTCAAAAGTAAGAGCAACGACGTTTGTGTAGGCTTCTCTCGGAATGTCACTGTGCTCGAAGATGTCATTTGCACCCGTTTGTTAATTGCTTGCAGACAAGTATCAACAGAGGAGGGCGAGAGGAAAGCAAAAGAATTGAATGTGATGTTCATTGAAACGAGCGCCAAAGCCGGGTACAATGTAAAACAGGTAAGTACAGCGTCGCTTGCTGATCACACGTCACTGGATCCCAGCAGAGTGCATGCAGATCGTTTCCATTGTTGTTTTCAACGTTTGCTGAGGCTGTGTTACAGTCGACTGTGCCCCGTGGTCAGTTGAAACACGAGTGTGGGCAACAACACACGTGGATGTTGGATCTTCATGTGAAAAAATATCTATAACACAACGAGGTCCGTCAGCACGTCAGTCTTCTCCGTGTGGCTGTGTTGGACGGCTGAAAGTTTCGCGAGTTCACGACAAGTTTGCAACGGACGACAGCAACTACTGAACATTTAACACTTCAGTTATTCCGACGAGTAGCAGCAGCATTACCAGGCATGGAGCAAACAGAAAAGAAACCCGAAGACAGTATCCTTTTCTTTTCCCCATTTGTCGCGAGTCTCAAAGGACAGAAAATGCGCCGTTGTCAATTGCGCGAGTTGGGGAGGCGAAACTTTGAACCAAAAAGAACGTTTGAGGCGGTTTCCGCTTCGTAGTGGTGAAAATTAAAGGTGAGTACATTGAGGCTGAACTTGAGGAAAATGTGGTCGCGTCCATCCAACGGCAAGTTTTGGTGCCCCAACTGTGACACGTTGTGATCAACTGCATGTTGCTGTGACACAAATACGTGTGGAATGTAGTCTTGCTCCCAGCTCTCCCTTCACTCAATGACTCCTCCTACTCACATGTAGAAATGAGAATATCACCCTGTGAATGTGCATTACCCCCCCTCCAACGATTATTACACTGTCCCCTACCACTTTGAATGTAAGACTGGGTCTCGTGAAGTTTGACGGGAAGATGTGCTGCGAAAGTCCTGTGTTGATTCTGTCATCCATCTATCCTTGATGCCAAACCTTTCTCTGTGCAGTTTCAGATCAGTTCTGATTGCGTTTGTCATTGTCACCAATGTAAAGTTCAGTCAACACCAGTTCATGGGGTGTTCTTGCGTTGATAGTTGATGTGTGCAACACGAAGGCGTCTGGCGCAGGATTTGCAGGAGAACAGGGAAGTTCTGAGAACCAAGCGGGCCCCACTGAGAAAGGTAAGTGCTCGTGAGTAGCAGAAGGGCTTGGAAGAGTGTAAGTGTTGGTGAAGCTGGAGACACGCAGGGAATCAATGTTTGTGAAATGTTCGTCGTCGGTTGTTGATAATGTTGTGACAGGGCAGGCTGTGTTGGTTCATAGACATCAGATCGGTTTGCACACGGAGATGTGTTGATAGAAACATGCAAATGGAGGGATAGTTCCGGGTTAATGTGTGGACAATTTGTGCACTGCAGGATCGCTTTGTGTTTTTTTACCATTCATTAACTTCTTTTGAAATTTATGAATGTCTCAGTGCAAGCTTTTTCATTATGATTTGAATGTCTGATGTAAACTTGGAGATGTAGCATGAAGTAGAAATAATTCATGTTTGTTTGCTTTTTGTTTTCCTTGACTTGGTTTTCCAGTGATTGAGGTGAAACTGAAGGACACGCCCTCAGAGCCGCAGGAGCAGGCTGGCGGATGTCCGTGCTGAGCCTCGTTGTAAGCGCGTCTGTGATTAGCTGCAAACTTCACGTATTCATGTTTGCCATTCGTACGTGTCCTGCCACCTCACTGGTTGCCTCGGTGTGGCTGTGATCTGTGATTGGCTGCTGCGCTGAGCGGTGGTGGCCAATGAGATGGTTGGATGTATGGTTTCGTAGCTGGGTTACCATCGGGCTCACAAATGCACCAAGATACAATGAAGCTTCCAAATTTCAGGCTTGTTTCAGAGTTGTGTTTGGGTAAGAAATGTTGGATTCTGAAAGACATTGATTTCTTTCATGTCAACCAAGTGAGAAGTTTCTGGTGCATTCGTGAGTCTGTGTGTCCGGAGGGAATCAACTGTTTTGGGGGAAATGTGCTGATGGGACATAGTGATGATACAGCTGTATTTATTTCACCTGTCTATGAGATGCTATGTTTTGTGTACCATGCAATCAAGTACGAGGGGTCATTCTCCACACGCCGACATGCTGAAGGCATCGAAGCGTGTTGTTCGACAATCACGCTGGGGTCCGTCCTTTGGACAGGTGCTCTCCAATGCAGCAGTCCCATCCCAGAAAAAACAACAACAAACAACACTGACCAAACCACCTGATGAAAAATTGTTCACGTGCCAAAAACGTAAGCCCTGCCTCCTAGCACATAAAATTCTCGGGGTTGTGCGATGCAAGTGATGTGAACTAGCCACTACAACCAGGGATTTTTGGCCCCACAAAACCACTCCCACATCAGAAGATTGGATTCTGGGTTTTCCCACGATACATTGAATTTGAGGTGGCTGCCCCGAGGCGCGTGTCTATACCAATGGTGTTCTTGTTTACGCTTTTTCCTGGCACCATTTCACGAAAGGGTGCCACTTGCATTCTCGTCGCCGGGTCCCGAAAAGCCTCGCGGCAACCGCAGTCACTGTAGATGCATACTAGTTGTGTGGACACTTCTTTCTGGAGGTTGGTGCAAGGATATTTTGGAACCAATCCAACACAGGCTGTCATTGCAGCATCACAACGGTGTAACGCCTGCTCTGACTTACGCTTGCAACCACTAAAGCGCTTGCAATGCTCATGGAGACTGCGCGTCTTCACCACAGTGGTGTTCTTGATCCTGGGTGAGTCCTTGCACAGTTTGTCTTTGCGTCAGAGACTGCAAACATTTTTGGGAAAAACATGCGAGAACGGGTGCTTTGGTCAAACAAATCTGCTTCTCAGCAACGCTACGGAGGTATATCTCATCTCTATTTTGTGTGTGTTTCCGCGCACAGGCTACGTACAAGTTGGTGTGATGTGTGTTGCAAACTGGCACACGTATTCCAGAGAACAGAACTGTGCCATAAAGTTGATCTTCAAAAGGTGCATACAGTCGCGTCAGAAATGGTGTAAGTTTGCACCGCCCCTTGATTCAACATTCGAGCAAACGGAACCCGCTGACTGGCCAAATTCATGCTTCATAGTTGCGCGAGAAATGTGTGCTCCACGGACTTGCCTTGCCACAGGTCAACGTGTTTGTGTGTCGTTGAATGGTGTTGAACAGTGTCCACCTCCCGGCGCCTCTCACCGATTGGGTGCCCGCCAGTTGCGTGTTCGGAATCGAAGAACTTCGCCGTTTTCACTCTGCAGCAGAACATACAAGACATGCAACATGCAAGTGGGAGACATGCAAGTGGGAGACGGGCCTGTGAAGTGTTGGTGTGCTGGAGCTAGTGACAACCGTCATCATCTTTTTACCCTGTTAGACAATAAGATGCACATTTGTTGTTGGTCGTGGACCGTTCAGTGCGCACGTCTTGAATAACTTTGTTTGTGGGGAATAAGGTTTGTATCCTGCGTGTTGTGTTTCAGAATTGTTGTTTGCAGTGGTTTGTGCCTCGTAGTTGTTGACAAGGTAGCTAGGGGTGTTGGGACTGCCGTGTTGTGTCGTTGTTGTGGTTTTGCAATTTACAAATTCTTCGCCACTTGGTTTTTCCTTGACCTCGGTTCACTAGCGCCTGTTCACCTGCACCCAGCCGGCCAGTCAGACTCGCCGTACGAGAAGGACGAGAGCGGCGGATGTTCCTGTTGACCAGTCACAGCCAGCGTAATAAACTCAGTGCTCATTGGCTCACTGCGAATCAACTTTTGTGCCTTGCTGAGCACCAATGGAAATTCCTGGAAATGAATTCTTTTTTGTTTTGATTCACTTGTCGCAGTTAGAATTCCAAAAAGCATGCAATGTGTGTCTTTTTATTTTTCGTCACAACGATTTTGCTTTTGTTCCACCTGAACATCTTTCAAATTCAGTTGTCGTTCTTTCCCGTTGAGACAAATTTACTCTTCCGCTGTGTTCCAGTGAAAATCCAGACTGTCGCACACATGCAGTGACAATGACTGGGTTCAGTGTGTGTGTGTGCGCGAGCGGAGTGAAGGCGGCGATGCGGGTTCTCACACACAACTGGTGGTTCTCATCTGTTAGAGGGGAATTTAACTGAGAGGGGCACTTTTCTGACGAGTTGCACTTTTCTCGTAGCGAGAATCAGTGGTCTGTCGTGGTATGATGTGTACATTTCTGATGTGTGCAACGCTTCGGCTGTTGAATCGCCGGCAGCGTCCAAGTGCAGCAGTGCAAGCGAGTCCTTATTCCAGTGAGTGTCGCTGTGGTGAAATTTCAACTGTGGTGTAAAAATGCACGTTGGGAACTAAAAGGGGCAGATGACAGCGCGATGTGTGTTCACCATTTCAAGTCACAATTCATTTTCTCGGTCGGCTTCAGGCGACGTCTTACTCCTGTGGAACAGCAGGTTCCATATTTTCCTTCGTGTACTCGTACGTGAGTGTGTTGTGTTGCTGCAGTTTGTCGGTCGCGTACATCATTGCGGGTCAGATCTGAAGCCTGTACACACCGAGCGGACTGCGCGTGACGCTGACATCGCGCTCTGTGTGCGGTGGCGGAGTCTGACGCGCGCAGTATTTCACGGGGTTCGTCATGTGTTGGTTCACGTCAGCGGTTCTCACAAGACGACGGATAACTTTGTTCTTGTCAAATTGGAAGGTGGAGGTGTGCGCAGATCTATGCGTTCACCTCCTCCCTTGTCCACGTTTCACGAAGTTTTGTGGAGACATATCGTGTACATTTTGAGACAGATCGCAGTTTGTTTGATCATATGTAAGCAGCAAAATCAAGATCTTTCTTTTGCTCACTGTTCATGTCTTCTTTGTCGGTGTAAATAAAATGTTTGTTTTTATGAGTAGTTACAGAAGTTGTGTTTGTTTCATTGGTCACTTGGTTGATGTCGTAGCATGGAGGCTGTTGCATGGAGCTGGGACTTGAATGTTGAAGCCTGTGTAGCTTAGAGCGTTAGCATGCACCACACCGATGCGCCTTTCACACTGGCCGTGCGCGACGAATTGACCTGGACGGTTCGTGAAACCGTTGTCAGCACTGGATTCGGCGTCAGGTCGGCGCTGCCAGTGTGAAAAGCTCGTTTGCGTTTGCATCGTCTTCCCCAGTTGATGGCATCGTGAGCCTCGTATCGCTGCATGGAGGGACGAGACGTGGAGGTAAGAGCGACAGTACGCCAAGCCAGGTAACGTCGCCCCGGTTGCGGTGAGCTCGATCCTGGTTCGCTGCAGGGTACAAGAGTGTTCTACAGGAGCGCACCGGAACAGCAAAGGGAAGGTGGTAAACTCGCAGGGATTCCAGCGTCGCACTGCTGGCGGTGGTTTCCTTGACGACGGTGCTCAGATATTGAACTCAAGTCTCCGGAGCCTCACCACGAGCCGAGCGAGTCCGAGGGCGGCTGCTCCTGCTGATGCCCCGCGCCGCCTCTGTTGGACGACACCAAACTCTCACTGAAGTATTCAAACCTTCTGCTGGTCGATATTCATCGTTTTCGGATCTTTCATTCTCTTTGCTGGTTGGCTGTTCGCAAAGCAAGCTGGACGAAAGGTGTGCGAGCACACAACGCGCATTGTGTTCGTGACGCGCATGTCACTGGTCCGCCTGTGTTTGTCGTGAACCAATCAGAGAGCAGAAAAGTGATACTATTGTAGCTTTTGTAAAGGCGACGTCAATGGCGAAATTAGCAGAGGCGTTTTTCTTTCTCATGTCCAAAGAGGCTTGCATTTCTTTCTGCAGTATCCTTGATTTTGCAAGGGTAAAAAGGCGGGTCCGTTGAAGTCACTGACACGTGGTTGTGTTGAAGGAAAGTTGGCAGGGAAACCGATCATTTGACTTCTTTGTCTTGTTCGCAGGCTTATTTTGTTCCGACATGCGATCAAACCTCCACATTTGATCACTATGCAATGTATATTTTGACCGAACAGGTGTTTCCGTGCATTTTTATTTTTCACCTTTGATGACCAATGCCCAAACGGGACTTCGGTGCGCAACTGACTCTTTTTTGCGAAAGTTGAAAAAATTCGTTTGTGTTTCGCAAAATTTTTTCTTTTTGCTCAGTGGAGCAGCAACGAGCAAGTGTCATACATGTGTAAAATTCACTGCACCCTTCACGTCAGTGCTGTTGCACACGCGCTGTTCGCACATGTCTGTGTCACATTCATTACATTCTGAGAACTCGCGGTCCTCAACCCAATGCCTGTCAAAACAGGCGCCGTCTGTGTAGTGCGACAATTCTGTGCAAATGTGTGAGCTCAAGTGCTTTTTTCATCGAAAAGATTTCACATTTTCTCCAAACGAAAGAAAGCTTGCAGTCCGTCAGTGCATGTTTGGGTATCAACGTCAGGTTGACCGTGGTGAGGGGTCAACGAAGCGGTTCAGCATTGTAGGTCCTGTAGAAATTGCAGTGGTTTTGCCGCGGCTTGACTTGTGCAGCTGATGCGCTGCGAGGGAACTCGTGTGTCGGCCCCGGTGTGACCGAGCAACCGACCCCAGGCCTTCTTTCTCTCATTCTAATGCGACTTCAAACCTCGAATGTCCAGCGCAACCTGACGACAACACGGTCGCCACAAACATCACAGAAAAACAGTCCTTGCCGTGTAAAAAAAAGTCACAGCTCACACTTGTGGGGTGGGGTCACACCGGATCAGCCCAACACTTGCCTGCGATTGAACTTGAGTTGTACTTATGTCGGAGAATGTAGTGATTATCAACAATAAATCATGTAACATTCCTACGACGAGCCCCAGATTCTTCTTCCGCACTCAAAGAAAGCACAACTTGAGACGCAGATATCTTTGCATTTTCGTATTTTTATAAAAATGACCATTCGCACAAATGTACAAACTGGAGATTGATAACAAAAAAGTCAGAGAAAACAGTATGTTACGTTTCGTATCGGGTTTTGTGCACAATGACAAGTGTCGATTCATAGAAAGTTCTGATGTGTGCATTCTTCTGATGTCTTTTGTCTGCAACCATCCCACTCACTGCACAGAACATAACGCGTGGGGCAGGTTGGGGAAACTGACAGGTTCACGGACCAAGTCTTGCTTCCCTTCTCTGAAAACGATTGTCTGATCATGTCAGGTTTGCAACCGAAGACCGGGAACTGATGTCTTCACAGACACCACGGAATAGACTGTACCTGACTCGTAAAACGATAAGTTCCGGGGTTTTGGTCCAAATTTTGTTCTGCCCAGTTTGCGGTTTGGAATTTCGTAAATCCACTGTTGACCAACACAACAACAAGAAAACCAAGTTGCACATCGACGGGATTCGAACCGTGTGAGAGCGAACAAGTGCAGTCGTTGCCACGAGGTAAGCGTGTGTGTGGGAAGGGCAGCTGAAAAACTCGAAGTGGCACTTTCTCACAAATTATGGCAATGGATATATCAAACTGCACCACAGTTCACAAGCACAAGCTGAGGTCAGAGTGCGTTGTTAGTTAAAGCTCCGAATGTACAATTTGATCTCTGTACACATCACAGTCATCACAACAATAAAAACGTCCTGCGCGATTCGCAAGTTTTGTTCGTTTGGCAAACTGTGGGTTTCCACATTATGACACGGTAGCGTCAAGAAAATACGGCACACACACACAACATACTCCCTCCCACAAAGCAAAGCGTGAGTGCCTCCGCACACGACATGAAACAACAAAATCAGTTTGAAAAGCTTGGAAAATTCCGCGAAATGACCAACAAAAACAACGCATTCGCACAAAACAAAAGGTTTGCACCACAGAAGTGAACCCTGACTGGTTTGACTTGCTGCCTGCACGCTGCGGTCGGTCGGTCGAGTTGTATCACTGAAGACGGTGCAGCTGCCGCATGTTCGTACATTTTCAGTGTCCAGGTCAACATCACAACCATGCTTGCAAAATTACTACACAAACAAAACAAACTGGTCAAGAATGTCCGTCTGATGAACCCATCAAGACTAGTACCCTTTCACAACTGCCTCTCACTCATTCACAGAATACTGCCCTGATTGAAAAATTCCCAGTGCATAGCAATTGAGAGGTATTTCAGCAGCCAGTGTGTTTGTGATGTGCGCGCACGAATGCGTCCTGACGGAGGCGACAGGGCCTCCCCAGGCGTCACGACGTCGTCCCGGCTGCGCGGTGGCGCTGCGGAGCGTCACACGTTCGTCGAGCTGCCGGTGGAGCTGATGACGCTGAACACCGTCATCGAGCCGTGGTGACTCAGGCTGCGCTTATCCTCGTCGAACAACTGAAACGAGCAGCAGGTCGGTTGGTCTCGACGTGGCACTCAAAAAACTCATCCGCGGCGGACATCTTCCGTCTCTGCAGTTCAGCCTGGCCACGTAGCACATGCAAAGTTGTCACACCCCAGAAAAAGAATCCGCATCGTCTTCGACAGTCTTGGAAGTTTCAATGCCTCAGATAAGAAACTTGCGCACGAGATTCTCAAACACAACACAGCAACTAACAAAACGGAACAGGACACAAACCAGTCTCGGTGAACAGCTGCGCGGAAAAAAACAATGTCTTGAACAGGAATGTCTCTCCCACTGCCCCCCCCCCCCCTCATCGGAAGCAGCCACGTTGGCACAGTCCCAGGACCGCACCTCTCCGCCGGTTCGCTCACCTGCTCGTCGAGGATGTCCTGCAACCGCGTGACCATCTCCCGGAAGTTCTGCCGCATGTTCTCCTGGTACTCGAACTGGTCGCCCTCGATGAGCCTCCCGTTCAGGTCGAGCGCGAGACCGCACGCGCTGATAAACTCCCTGCGAGGCCAAAACCACACTGGGTCAACAAGTGCAGAGTCTACCTCCTCTCCCCAGCGTTCGACCCCACTTTCTTTTGAACTCTGCTCGTTCACCCAACGGAACTCCCGTGTTCTTGAAGCCGGTAGAACCTAACGCATCGTTCACCAGACGCAACCTGAATTCACACACGCACACCAACACGCGAACACAAACGAACGCACAATCACACAAAATCTCACCTGAAGATCTGTTTGAGCTCGGCGACTCGGTCGCGCCGGAACAGCAACTGTTTGTCCTCAGCGAGGAACGCCTCGGCGTACGCCATCGGACCGGCGTTCACCTGAAACAAGGGAGCACAGTCAGCCATCGGAACCAGGCACTTCACTGTTCATATAGCAATGACATCGCAGCCGTGACAACGTCGCATGTCAGAGGTGACACGGAATGGTCGAATGAGGATGGAGACCGAAACCCGGGTGGAGGAACAGCGGCTGTGCGCACGAGTCCGTTCTGACCTGCGCGGAGACGCTGCCCTGTAGTTTGAGCTGCAGCCGCTTCACGTCGGGCGTGCGCTGCCCGACCACGTCCTCGAGCTCCGACACGCGCGCGCGCATCTCGTCGATCGCCACCTCGATCGGAGACAGCTCCTCGTCCTTGTGGAAGACGACCAGGATCCGCTTCTTGACGTACGGGAATGAGTGTGAGGCTGGAGAGGCAGAAAAGACTTCCTGACAAAAGCACCGTTTGTGCGGGGGCAATGCGGCTTCAACTTTGCTCAAAGAGTGTTTCTTCCTTGAGCAGAGCGGGCCGGGATTGATCGCGGTTGTGGGCACACCCAATCCTCAAAAGTCATCGTGTGTTTCACAACACGGAGCAGAGTTCAATGACACAACATCAACTCGCAGACACGGACTCTCGACCACTGCAGCACGGACTGAACTGACCTCCAACACAAGACCACAAGAGCTTGCATGTCTCCGACCTTCCATGTAACAACCCTGTTCATGACGCCACTCACTGGTGAGGATGGTGCGGCGCTTGTACTGCTCGTGCACCTCTCCGCGCGGCTGCCCGTTGCGCGTGAACGGCGTCTCGTACATGAAGCGCCGCAGGTTGTTGTTGCGCTCGAAGTCCGTCTGCCGCTCGCCCGCCTCCCGCGTGTCGAAATACGGCGTCACGTAGGTGACCTGGATGTAGGCGCGGCCCGGGTCCAGGTCCCGCGGGTTCACCTGGGAGACACACGCTCCGAATCATGCCACGTTTACAGTGCGGTTGCGAAGACCATAAAGACGCGAGCAATACATGGCGAGCGCCGTCCGTGCACATACCTTGCCGGAGTCCTTGATGAGCTCCACCTTGTCGCGACCGTACTTCTCTCCGTACATGGTGCGCAGCCGCTCACAGATCTCCGGCAGCGCCGTGATCTTGGGCTCCTTGTAGATGTACTCCTTCCCGTCCTCGTCCTCAAAGTACGCCTGCGCACAACACAAACACGCGAGTCAATGCACGGCGACTATTTCCAAGAGCAACAACCGTTCGTCAGTTGTAGAAGACACAGGTTGCCACAAATGATGTCCTGACTCACCTGTCCGAAGAAGGCGACGCGGAAGTACTTCCCGAGCAGCCGCTTCCCCGACCCCATCACCTCCACCACCTTGTTGTATGCCTTCTGCAGCCGCGCGTAGCACTCCGCCAATTTCTGTTAAAATTGCTTACAATAATCCAAGGGCGTCAAGGGGAACGTCGAATTTTTAACTGCAGGAAAGTCGTCTTACTCCTCGTGTCGCAGACAACCCTTTCGAGCACATCAAATTTCAGTTTCGCACGCACACACCCACTTGCGCGTACTTTGTGTACACATACGCACCACGAATGCACGTCGTCGCTCGTAGATAGGGATGATGAGTCTGTAGAGTTCCCCCAGCAGCTCGTAGCGCTCCGCTTTCTCGAGGATCTCGGCGCACTCCTCGAGCAGCTCCACCAGGTTTTCCTGAAACAGCGCAACGCCGTCAGTGAGAGACGCGCTCATCGGACAAGGACACTGGAACTGGCGACGCCCACACAGCGAAGGGCTCAAGAATAAGAGAAAAGTCCCTCGCGCGGCAAAATATTTTCAGGAGATTTTGTGTCGTTCGTGTTGAGTCAACAAGAACAATGCGACAACCGAGCAATGAAAACAAAAAGAAACGCTCAACACGGGAACGACAGCAGGCAAAACGTCCACAAAGTCTCCATGGCGTCCTTCAACCAACTTACGAGTACATGGCGATGAGTGTGCTACACGTGCGTGCTACCGGTACTTATCAGTTAGTGGCGTTACGATCATCTGGGAGGAGATTCATACTGCGGAGGGTGTGGGCCAAAAAACAATCCTCCCACATGCTCAACTGATTTGTACATCTCAACACCAAATCAAGGTCCATCGCTGCAGCGACACTGTCACGTGAACCAAGCGCAACGTCCGAAACCCTCAGCCGAAAAGTGGTCAGTCGAAAACAGAGCTGTTAGATCTGTCAGAAAACCTTTCAGGAAGAGTTGCAACTAGCAGACTTGTGTCCCGAGAATGGCTGGCATGTCAGTTGATTTGTTCAGAGTTTGTTTAGAGATTATGGCAAAGCAAGATCTTGCGCCATGCGCACGTTCACGGTTGTGAGTACGAGTACGTCTCGGTTTTCAAGCAGCACTGTGTGGAACAAACATTTTTGGCAATTTCTCATCTTCCACTTCTACTGCTTTCAAAAAAAAAAAGAAGTTCCAAGTCATAGGATTCAGTCGCACGGACTGTCAACCTTCCCTTCAGAGTGTTGACACCACGCTGTCACCACCATTTCGCAAGCCAAGCTGGCTGTGAGCGTACGCAGTTGTCTTCAGTGAAACTTTCATCGTGTTTTCAAAGGAATAAAGCCCTGAGGCCCAGCCAAGCACACGATGTTAGTGAGGTTAGTGAGGTTCGTCAGTGAGAATCAAGCATGCAATCTGTAGATTGAGCACCTCTGTCGGGGGTCCGAGACAAGCCATCTGCTCCGTCAGGTCAATCTTACAACACAGAAGAAACACATTCGTTCAAATTATACAAATACAAACAATATATGGGGCACTGCAAATGATCAATGAACATTTCTCTGTTCAATTCTCGAAAAGAAATAACATCTGCAAAGCAAAAAGGACGAAACTGACGGAAGAAAGCGTAAAACAACGAGACATTGGAACCCGAAGCAGCACAGTTCCTTTCGAAACGACGTCTCAAATAGATGGTACCTTGTAACTACCAGGTCGAAGCTGGTGTTTTACACTGGTCAAGCAAAAAGCAAACAGGGAACTGACAGTTCTAAAGGACGAGCTTCTGCACTTTCTGCCTCCACCCCTCCCTCCCACACAACTCCCTCCCCCACACCGTCCTCCCACCCACGCACCTCGGTGTACTGCACGTCCTGCATGCCGCTGTCGTCTCTCATGCCCGACTCCTCGGCCTCGACGTTCGGAGAGATCCCGCGGAACGCCCTGCAGCCCTGCGGGAACACGTCTGCAACAGGCAACACACAACTCTTACTGCTGTGGATGTGGGACACGGACGTTCAGAGATTTCAGAGATGCAACAGTGCCCTGACAATTCTCCAGCTCCATCTGACAGCGACTGTTTGCACAGAGTCAGTCAACAAGATTCAAAGCTTCGCGTATTCCGTGTTACGCGTCTTGTAGAAAGTCACCAAAAACGGGTCAACAAACACACCACGTGACGACAACAAGTCGCGCGGCGCGCACAAACTGCGGCCACAAGAAAGCGAAAATGAAATGAAGACTTTCCAAAGTCAACGCAGTTCGTTTGATTTGAAAAAATCATGTTCTGAGAACCGTGAGATCGCGAAAAGCAGCAAAAAAGGGCAAATGATATTCAAATCAGTTCCACACGCAGGGGTTCATCAAGCGTACAACACCAAATCGCACTTACTAAACCGTCCTGCGGCCGTGAGGAAGACAAAGCAACAGTGAGAACTTCACTCGTTCTGAATACGGTTGCTGCAAACGTTGGAAAGTTCGATGATACTCGCACAAGAGGACTACCAGCGAAGCTGCAAACGCTACAAGAGGCACAGTGGTTCAGGAGACCAAGGCCGAGCGTCTCGGGGACACCTACCTCTGCGTCTCAAGTACTCCGCGACCAAGGCAGCGATGTGGATATAGCAGTGTGCCGCCTGAAAACAGAATTGAAACATGCACAACAAGCTCAACTGGTGAATAGTCCTTTGCACTGTGGTGACATGCATTTGCTTTTGCCACGAGACAAGTCGAATTTGCTTTTCAATCACATCAACAGATCTACAAAATGAGGAGCTATCTGTGGTGTCCGACTGAAGCTGGCAATGTGTTCGGGTGACAGTACCTCGGAGAAGTCCTGGTTCTTGATGTGGATCTTGGCCATCGTCTCGAGCCACGTTCTTCGTAGCTCCGGAGTGCTCGCGTACGACTTGGCCAAGCTGCGGCGGAGGAGACAAGTCAAACTTGTGATGTGTGTGCATATCTCTAAGCGGCACCGAAATCAGCGTTACAGCGTCTATTTTCTCAGTCTGGAACACTCCATTTCGCACGCACACGCACACACACACACACACACACACACACACACACACACACACACCTGTACTGCAGGTCTATGAGCATCTCCTTGTCGTTGAGGTGCTCCTTCATCTGCGCCGTCGCCATGAGCACGGTGCGGATCCGCTTCGTCAGGTCCTTCACCTCGATCGGGAACACCGTCTTCTGCAACACACCAACGCACAAGCGCTGCAGCAGACCGTTTCTTCTGCAGGTGTGAAACCTCAGTTGTACGGAGGTCAACAAGTCGATGCCAGCGCATCCAAAATCCTGCTGTCGGAAACAACGAAAAACAATCCAACAACCCGCAGACAAGCTTTTCGACTGGTTGTTGCCTTTGGCCTTTTTGGTCTTCGTTTTGAAACATTTCGATCTGGATTCTGTTGGAGGGGAGGGGGCAGGCAAAACAACGTACACGGAAGCTCTACCGCTCCACCGTCCGACCGAACTCGTATACGACAAACCTGGAATCCTGTAAAACCGTCAACAGATCAGGATTGATCCCCGAGCTCTGTGTGACCTCTTTCCCATCTTTCCCAACACATTGAATTGGGTGGAATTTCAGCAAACCATGCAGTCACGACCTCGCATGTTTTGACGGGAAGTCAGACAACACCCCACTGAGCTGCGAGTTTCCATTGAGTTCTCACGTTTCACTCGCAGCTCGAGTACCTACGTCGATGTCAACATCTGCTCTGAGCGTTGGTCTGCTCTTACTCCCTGTCACTTTGGAAACACATACCACGGGAATTTTTTCAAAGGAGGAAAATAAGACCCGTGCCTGACTTTGTGAATCGGTTTTCTCTCTGATCCCAGGGGAGATCGCAGTCCTCGTTCTTGTCACAAAATTAATTTCCTGTTTTCCTTGTGCACACCACGCTTGACCGGAAAACACAATTTGTCGACAAACGGTGGTTCACGGATGTCTTAGTACCTGTTCCAAGAACTGACGCACAAGTGTTGCAAGCTTGTTACCGTCTTGTAACCTTTGAAGTGTTTGTTTGAACCAAACAACAGACTGGTGGACCAGCGCGTCTGCCTTCCAAATAGTGGATCGGCCTCTGCCTTTTTTCTGTACAGAAATCGTCACATTTACCTCTTGTCCGTCCGAGTTGCTATTCCAAGATCAGGCAATTCTTTCTCACACCCAAAACGCAACAGTAAATACTTTGTATGTTCTGAGTTCACGTGTGATCACACTCATACACAGGAAACCACTGAAGGTCGTCTTGTTTCTCAGTAACACAACCGCACTTGTGCCCGAAACGCACAAGTTCAGGGCGTCCCTGCAGCGTCAACTCCCGCTGTGAGACATACAGCTCCACCTGTGCCCACATCCAGGGAACGCAACTCTCCGTAGAATGCCAGTTGGATCAATTCTCGATGCGGTCAATTTGATAGTTGACTGTAATTTTGTTGCGCTGCAGGGACGTCGCTGCAGCGCTGCGGTGAAATCGCATCGGGATGAACAACACGCGGATCGGCGGGAGGCGTCTCTATCTCCCTCCACAGCTGTGCGAGACGCACTCACTCCCGCCTTCTGCGAGAAATTCAGCCCGCGATCCAAGTATCCAAAGCGCTGATACACAAGGATACCACTAACCACGTGCACCACAGACGGAGCTTGTTGATGGTCGCGTAGCCGGCCATCTAGGTCCCGCTGTTGGCTTAAAAACCCTTAGCATTCATGTGTGCGTCTGTCCACACTTTGGAATGTAACCTCCCACCCTACC